>Ga0194128_10008317_pt1 | contig 13152 bp, 10 predicted proteins | sample TA2KigCa65mmetaG_FD_148650 | JGI IMG/M metagenome (GOLD analysis project Ga0194128, IMG submission 148650) | Freshwater microbial communities from Lake Tanganyika, Tanzania - TA2015037 Kigoma Deep Cast 65m | ecosystem: Environmental > Aquatic > Freshwater > Lake | place: Tanzania: Lake...
AAGCCAGGTCCTTGGCTGCTCTCGACCTCGCCATCCCTCAGGCCCTTTCGCTGATTTCTCCTACCATCGCCCAGAACTGCTTCAGGCATTGCGGCTATGCCTCTTGTTAAGTCGAGTTTCGCTCTAGACAGCCTTCTCAACGAGGCCGTACAAAGCGTCCGTAAAGAGAAGCGGCGCGAACGCAAGGTTCGCTCGCGGAAATGAATCGAGTTGTCCTCGACACCAATGTGTTGCTGAGTGCCCTCATTTCGCCGGTCTCGCCTTCCGCGGAAATCTACGCGCTTTGGATCGACCGGCGAATCACCGTATTGAGCGCCCCGGAACAACTGGACAAAGTCATGCGTGTGACTCGCTATCCGCGAATACGTGCGCTGCTGCATCCGTCGCTAGCGGGGCGGTTGGTCAACCGGCTTCGTGACGTCGCCGTCCTCGTAGAACCGTTGCCTGTTGTGGACCGCTCTCCCGATCCCGACGACAACTATTTGCTGGCGATCGCCGAAGCAGGGCGAGCGCACTATCTGGTTACCGGCGATAAACCAGTATTGGGCCTGAAGAAGCACATGTCCACAACGATCATCGCGCCGGCCGCTCTGGTGCGGCTATTGAAGAGCGGCAAGTGACGATAACGCCTAAAGCAAAACGAGTCCTTCCCAAAATCGCGAACTGAGCCTCTGATAAACTCGCCGGTATGAAAACCTACATGCTTCCGCTACTAGCCGCCTGCGCATGGGCGGCCGACGCCACCGTCGAATCAAACGTCGTCTACGGCATGTACTCCGGCGCGGCGCTGCTGATGGACGTGCACAAGCCCGCAAACTCGAACGGCTACGGCGTGGTGTTCATCTCCGGCAGCGGCTGGACGGCGCCGATGGCCTACTCGTCTTGGCAGCTCAAGTCGAACGGGCAATCGATGATGTACGCCAAGCCGCTGGTGGCCGCGGGTTACACGGTATTCACGCTGAATCATCGCGCCCTACCGCGCTATCGATATCCGGCCGCCGTCGACGACGTGCAGCGCGCGGTTCGCTTCATCCGGCACAACGCCGCGAAATATGGCATTCGCGCCGACCGCATCGGAGCGTCGGGCGGATCGTCCGGTGGACATTTGGTCAGCATGTTGGGAACGCTCGACGGCAAAGGAAACCCGGCCGATCCCGATCCGGTAGAACGCGAAAGCGCAAAAGTGCAATGCGTGGTGGCGCGCGCCGCGCCGACGAACTTTTTCACGATGGAGCAGGCCGGCGCGCGGTTCGTTGGCGTGTCGCTGCCGGCGGCGAGTCAGGGACGCGGGCCCGATAAACTGACGGCCGAATACAAGCTCTACACCATGGCTTCCCCCTCTTCTCACATTTCTTCCGACGACCCGCCGTTCCTGCTGGTGCACGGCGACAAAGACGAATCGGTTCCCTACGCGCAGTCCGTCGATTTCGAGAAGGCGCTGAAAGCGGCGGGCGTGACGACGAAACTGGTGCTCGTTCCCGGCGCCGGACATGGGGCGACGTTCCCTGGTGCGGTGAACCCTCCGGATTACATGGGCGAAATGGTCGCGTGGTTCGACCGCTACCTGAAAATGAAATAGCGGCCGCCGAGGCGGCCGCTATCGGGTACTTGCTTTGGCTTACAGGCCCTTCTTGGCGAGCAGCACGCAGAGATCCACAACGCGGCTAGAGTAGCCCCATTCGTTGTCGTACCATGCGACGACCTTGACCAGATTGCCGTCGAGAACCTTGGTGAGGTCCGCGTCGACGATCGAGCTGTTCGAGTTGCGCATCATGTCGGTCGACACGACCGGGTCGGTGGTGTAGCCGAGCACGCCCTTGAGCGCGCCTTCCGACGCTTCCTTAAGAGCCGCGTTGACCTCGGCGGTCGTCGTGTTCTTGTTGGTCACGCAGACAAAGTCGACAACCGAAACGTTCGGCGTCGGCACGCGCATGGCGTAGCCGTCGAGCTTGCCCTTCAACTGCGGCAGCACGAGGCCGATCGCCTTGGCGGCGCCGGTCGAGGTCGGGATCATGTTGATCGCGGCGGCACGGGCGCGCCGCAGATCCTTGTGCGGGAAGTCGAGGACGTTCTGATCGTTGGTGTAGCTGTGAATCGTCGTCATCGAGCCCTTGAGAATGCCGAACTTCTCATCGAGCACCTTGGCAACCGGGCCAAGGCAGTTCGTTGTGCACGAAGCGTTGGAAATGATGTTGTGCTTGGCGGCGTCGTAAGAGCCATCGTTCACGCCGAGAACGACGGTGATGTCTTCGCCCTTGGCGGGAGCGGAGATGATGACCTTCTTCACGGTGCCACGCAGGTGCTTGGCTGCCTGATCGGCGTCGGTAAAACGGCCGGTCGATTCGACGACGATCTGCGCGCCGAAAGAGGACCAGTCGATTTCAGCGGGGTCCTTGGTTTCGAAAACGCGGATGCGCTTGCCGCCGATGGTGATGGACTCGGCGTCGCTGGTGACTTCGGCGTCGAGTTGACCGAGCGTCGAGTCGTATTTCAAGAGATGCGCGAGCGTCTTGTTGTCGGTAAGATCGTTCGTCGCGACGAACTCAATCTCGGGGTTGTTCAAACCCGCGCGCACAACGTTCCGGCCGATGCGGCCGAAGCCGTTGATCGCAACTTTTACTGCCATGTACTTTGAATCTCCTTGCGGAAGAGGTGGGATATCTCTTCAGTGTACCGTGTCGATCAGGTACAGGCGCATGGAGCGGCTGATAGTTTCGGCGGGTTTGTACTTTTTCAACCAGTCCAACTCCGGCTTCAGACCGGCTTGAACCGCGCGCGCCGCTTAGAATGATTGATTGCGGACGCTGACCAGCGTGCAGCCGGGAGCTTCGAGCGGCCACCAGAATTCTTCGAAACGGCCAGGGAATTGCTCCTTCCACTCAACAACGCCGAAGTAGGCGAGACGGCACTTCGCGATGTCGCGGCGATCGAGCGCGGCAACGGCGCGATGCAGATCCTGGCCCCAGTCTAGGTCGCTTTCGGCTAGGATACGTTCGGGATGCGCGCCCGCGAATTCATTGAACCAGAACGCATAGAGGGATGCGCCTCCGTTGTGTTCCATGTGAGCCAAACGCCGAGTGCGATGGCGATGTAACGGCGCGTGCTCCAAATATGCGCGAGCGCGATGCCGGCGGCGATCGCGACACCGATATAGAGCACAAGGGCGTGCCGAATGCCGAGGTTCACGTTCGACGGCAACAGGATCAGCAGCGCGACGGCGAAGAGGCGCCAGGCCCAGCGCGCTTCGCGTCGGAGGAGCGCAAGAGCGAGGAGGATCAACACCGGGGTCGGCGTCTTGAAGAAGAACGCAACCGGGAAGAATCGCCAGTCGCCGGTGTTCCCGCTGTGGCCGAGTAGATAGGTAACGTGACCCTCGGCATTGGTTTGCGCGCGACTTCTACACCTTCGGCATAGGCGGTGAAAAACGCGCCGAGACCGGCCACGCGCGCGGAGATCGACCCGCGCATCTCTTCGCGCGGCTTCCAGAACTCTTTCTTGAATCGGTACGCGGAAGCGATAACGGCAAGCGCAAGCAGCAAGCCGGCAAGCAGTTGCACGGCGTGGCGGCGCGAGAACTTTCGAATCAGAATTGCGGCGAACACGGGCGCGAACGCAAGGACGGTGAACTTCGACACCAAAGCGAGCCCAAGTGCGAGAGCGGCCCAGAGCGTGTTCGGCCACTGCGGGTCGCGCTGCCACACATCGAAGCGCCAACCGAAGGCGGCAAGGAGAGCGACAGGCGCGAGGTCGGTCGTCGCGAGGCCGCTGTGACCCAGTATCGGCGGTAATTGTGATGCGACGAAGTGCGTGGCGAGCGCGATCTCGGGCGAGAACCGGAAGAGTGTCCATCGCCAGAGCGAGACGCAGAAGATCCAGAAGAAAGGGAGGATGCCGGCTCGAGCGAGGAGCAGCCCGCGCCGGTATTGTTCGCCGGCGCCGAGCGCGGCGACGCCGCTACTATGCGGGTCGACGTCGGGATTGTCGTGGCGGCCATCGAGAAGATCCGGCAGTGCGCCGATAGCGATTCGAGCGAGAGGCGGATGCTGGCGCTCGCGCGTGTATTGCTTTTTCTCCCACCATTCGAGACCGCAGGCAAGATGGAAGGCTTCGTCAAAGGCCTGCGAGAAGACGCCCCAGGTGGAAGCGATGCGGACCGAACCAATGACGAGCAGCGCGAGAGGAAGCCAGAAACGAATCACGCGTCCTCGGCGGCTTTCTTGAGTGCGGTTTCGAGCGCATCGCGATCCATCGTGGTGCTGATGAAAAGCTCCTGGCGCGCACCATCGCTAAGCGCGATCGCTTTCCACCCGTTGGTAACGGGAACGGTGACGCGAACCTTCACCGGGCCTCGTGCGTCGCGGACGATAGCGATGCGGCCCGGGACAATCGAGCGGATGTCGTCGCGATCGCGCAGCAGCCGATTGAGCATGGCGCGCACGCCATCGAGGATGGAATGCTCGATCTTCAAGCGGTTGTTCTCCGTACGCAGGCGCATCTTGGCCATAACACTCTATTTGAACTGGTTTTTTCACCTGTCGCGCGGGTGTGCATAATCCTACATCCGGAGGTTCAGCTCCGAGAGGCCTCGCCAACCCTTTTGTTTGCGCGGTCACGACGCCGGCGAGTATTCCGGCAACTACCTAACCTGTTTCCGAACCTGAAAGTCCAAGCCAAACGCGCCATTCTCATCGCGCAGCGCAATGAGCGACCACTCCCGGCTCATGTTCCATTCCAAACGCACGACCTGTTGTTGCGAGCGGTTGAGGTTCGTCACGAACGTCATCGTCACATCCTTCGACACCTGCTGTTCGACCGTGACGCGCGCTTGCGGTGTGCTGTCGAGACCGGAAATCGTTGGATCGATCTTGATGCGGCTCACGCCGAAGAAGCGCTGCAATTGGCTCGACAGCGGCGCGGAGATTGCACTGCCCAAAAGCGAGTTGCCGCCGCTTTCGAGGAACGATCCGCTGGCGCTCGATTGGCTCGTGCCGACAGTGGCCGATGTCGGTGAGCGGCCGACTGTGAGCAGGGCGATAATCTCACTGGGTTGAAGCGGCGGATCGGAACGATACGAAACGTTGAGCTTCTTCACCGGCCCGGAAAAGTTGACTGTCACGTTGACGCCACGCACGCGCGTTTCCAGATCCATGTCGAGCGTGGGCTCGATCGTCGCGGGATTATAGAAGGCGACTTCGCCGCGCTTGATCGAATATTTATTGCCGAAGAAATTCACGTCGCCTTGACTGATCGAAACTCGGCCGAGCACGACGGGCCGCGATCCCACGCCGCGCACCTGCAAATTCGCTTCGGCCTGCAAATCGTTCGTGAGCGATGTCGTGAATTGCGTGTCGGGCGCAGTTCGCACTTTCACGTCAAGTTGCATGTTGGCGAGGAAGCGATTCGGTTCGCCGGGCGCCGCCTGTGCGCGACCGGCGCCGGCGAGCAGGCCGCCGAGATCGATGCGCGGCGTAAAGCCGGAACGCAGCACGGTGATGTTGCCCGCCAGCAAGCTGCGCGTGGCGGCGCCGGTGAGCGTTAGATTTGCATCGCCGACGGTGCTGACTCCCTCGGGGTATCGGATGCGCACGCGCGAGGCCTGCGCTTGTAGGCGATAGAACGTCTCGGCGCTGGCGAAGTCGAAGAAACCCGCAAGCGACAGTTCGCCGCCGCCCGATTGCGCGGTGAGTTTGTCTTGAATCGTCGCGCGGCGCCGGTCGAAGAGAACACGTCCCGTAACTTTGTCAAGCCCGTTGGGGACACCGTCAACATTGAGCGTGGCGTCCTTCAATTCCAGCGATCCGAACACCTGAGGGCTGGCGAGTTCGCCGCGGACGCTGGTCTGCATGGTCGCAACGCCGGTGGCCACGAAGTCCTGGCTGTAGGCTCGCAAGCCCGCTAGGTTAACGCGGCCGTTGACGCGCAGATCCCACGGACGTTTTTCCGCCAGCGAGAACGTCCCGCCGACCGAAAGGTTCGTATCCTGTCCGACGAAGCGCGCCCCGCGAATCTGAATCGTGCGTCCTTCGGCGGAGAAGACGACCGGTCCGTCGTTGCGGAGTTCGAAACCGGAAGCCGCACCGCCGCGCGTGGTGCGCGCGAACAGTTCGGGTAGCGCGACGGCGACGCGCCATTTATCGACATCGAGTAGCGGACCGCGAAAGTCGACACTGCCGCGGAAGCCGCCGGTAAACGGCCACTCTTCAGCCGCGACCTTGGCGGGCCGCAGCGATTGAAAGACGCGAAACGGCATTTGGCCGAACTCCATGCGCGCACTGCCGGGGTAGCCCGCTTCGAGCTTCCAGGCCGACGTGCCGCGAATGGCGGCGCCGGCGAGCGTACCATCTATGGCGACGCTCAAATCGTTGGCGCGCGTGGTGGCATTGAGGCGCAAGTCTCCGAAGGACTCACCATCGATGACGATGTTCGACAATCCGCCGCGCGCTTCGGCGGCGCGCACCTGCCACTCTTTTCCGGCGAGTTGCGCGGTAACTCTGCCGCTAGCCTGCACGGCCGCGCGAACGCCGGAGCGAATCGATTGCACCTGTGGAACGGTAGCCAGATCCAGACCGGCCAGCGCGAAGTCGATTGTGGCGGCGCCGTTCCTGACATAGAATCCTTTGCCGTTAAGCTTCGCCGCGCCGCGCGTGGCTTCGAACTCGGAGACATTGACTCGGCTGCCGTCGTAAGCGGCCTTGAAGCGCAACCTGTCGATGGTCTCGCCGCGCCAGGCCGGCCGGAACCAATCGGCGTCGATGTCACCGCGAGGATCCCCGACGGATCCGGTCAGCCGGATCGATGCGTTGACTAGGCCGTCGATGCGCTCTTCAATGCCGATTTGTTCGCGAACCGTGGAGAGATTGACGCCGCGGGCGTCGACGCGGGCGTCGATCGTGCTCGATTGGTTCGCGCGCCAATCGGCGAGGGTGACGGTCGCGGTCCCGCTCACGTTGGCCGCGCCTTGCGCGGCCGTTACGCGCGTGAGGGTCAGTTTGCCTGGCGAAGCGATCAGCGCGGCGGTAACGGAATCGAACTTTGACTTTTCATAGACGGCATTGGTCGCGCGCAGTTGGCCCGCGGCAAGCGGGTCGCGCGCGGTACCAGACACAGTACCGGTAAATTCGACTGTGCCGCTATCGAGCTTCACCGCCAGCCGGTCGTCGACACCCAGCGCGCGCAGATCGTCAAGACTCGTGAGGTTCGCCTTTACGCGCAGCGTTTGATTCAGTGTGCCGCTGAACTCGACGCGGCTGGATGGGGTGATCAACAGCGAGTCGCCGAAACTGATGTCACCGGTGGCGCCGCGATAGGCGGCGCGCAGGCGGCCTTCGATGGCTGTGGCGCCTTCAGCGGGCGTAATGGCGAGATCGCCGCTGGCGTCGATCGGCCCGCCAAACGGTGCGCCAAGGTGAACGGGGCCCGCGACGCGGCCACTGAAGCCGAGCGACTTGCCCGCGCGCGCTTCGATGTTGGCAAGCGAAAACTCGGCGATGTCGCCGTCGACTTCGACGCGCTTGTACTTGGGCAGCGCGGCGCGCCCTTTGAATTGGCCTTCGGGCGAATCGGCGCGAAGATCGGTAACGGTAAGCGCGTCGGGATTGGCGCTAATTCGTCCCGTCACTCGGACAGGATTCATCCGCAATCCGCGCGCGGCGATGTCGAGCGCGGGCGCGTTGAGATCGCCGTCGTACTGAAAACGCGGTCCGCCGAGCCATTGGAATTTTCCCGCCGAGTGAAGGGCGCCGCGCCCGGCGATGAAGCGAAACAGGCGAGTCGATTCACCGAGATCGGTTTGCACTTTTAAGTCGAACTCTCCGCCGATCGAGTCGGCATACACGACGCGGCCGGCGCCGTCGACACGCGAGGCGACGGACACGACTTCGAACTTCGGCAGTTCGACCGCGCCGTCGCGCACGGCGAGATCGGCGCGCAGATCGACGGGCAGCGCAGGCATTCCGGGCATCTCCAGCAAAACGTCCTTCGATGCCACCGAACCCTTGTAAACAGGGCCGTCGAGAGCCAGCTTGGTTTCGAGGTTCTTCGCCGCGACGGCGAACGGCGTGCGCGTATCGGCGTAGTTAAACTCGCCGTTGGTAACGGCAAACTCTTCGATTGCCAAAGAGAGAATCGTGGCGAACGCGGAGCGATCGGCGCGGCGTGCACTGGCCGGCGAGGGCAGATTCGAGCGACCCTGGCTGTCAAGAATGATGTTGATTTGCGGTCCGATAATGGCAAGCCGGCGGAGATCGACATCCTTCTTCAGGAACGACAGCACGCGTAACCCCGCATCGATGCGCGTGGCGGTGAACAGCGGCGCCGCTTGCGAACCCTCGGTTCCGCGCAGCGTGAAATTCTCGATCGTCGCGCCCAGTAACTCGGGATCGAATCGGAACGAGCCGATCGACGCTTTGCCGCCCGTTGCCTTTTCGACTTCGACAATGGCGCGCTCGCGAACTCTGTCGCGCAGCCAGTCGCTGCGGAGCAGCATCCACCACGAGCCATAGCCGAGAATGCCGACCGCTACGAGCGCAAGCAACTTCTTCTTCTTCACCGCCGCGCTCCTTTCGGCTCGAATGTTTCAATGCGAGTCTGCTGGCGCGTTTCCCGCAGCCACTGATCGAGGAAGCGTACCGCCTCCGCCTCCACGTACGCCGCTTCGACTCGCTCGCGCGCCGCTTCAAACGCCGGCTTGGCGCCGTCGGGCGTCCAGTTCGCGTAGTAGGCCAGCAGGGCTTCGTCGGTAATTTGTACGGAAGGGCGGAAGCGATAGGCGAGAAAGCGAGCGAACGAAAGGCGCCAGCCGAGGTCTTTCGACAGCTCGTCTTCGGTGAGACGATACTCGCGCAACGCGTTGATGTACGCCGCGTCGCCGCCGAGTTGCGAGCGCACTTGTTCCAACGCGACGCGGACTTCGTCGGGCTGCGCCACCGGATAGCGGCTGATACGAATTTCTTCTTTGACAAGCGCCTGCTCAATCATGCGATTGCGCGCTTCTTCCCAAACGGCTTGCGATTCGTTGAGCGGCGTTCGCGCCAACATCGCCGAGACGCGCAGCGACCGCCGCAATTGGCTATCGGTAATGACCGCCCGGCCCACAGTGGCGACGATGCGATCGACGATTTCGGCGTGCGCGGCGACTGCGATCGACAGGGCGAGAGCAAGAGTCCGCATCAGAATGTCTGCCCCAGTGAGAAGTGGAATTGCAATTGATTGATGCGTTGCACAAGCCGCGTGCCGCCACCTAACAGCAATTGATCGCGCGTGCCCCGGAAGCCGAAGAACTTTGGAGAGTTCGGCGAAAAGCCGATATCGAAACGCACCGGCCCGACCGGAGTCCGGTATCGAATGCCTATGCCCGCGGCGTGGATCATGTAATCGAAGTCTTGCACGCCGCGCTGTTGCGTGCGGAACGAGATCTTGTTGAGCGAGCGGTAGACGTTGCCCATGTCGTGATAGAGCACGCCGCCGAAAGTGTCGCCGATCAGCGGGAAACGCAGTTCCGTCACGTTCATCAGAAGCGCCTTGCCGCCGACTGGAAAACCGGTGAACAAATCGCGCGGGCCGGCCTGATTATCGGGAAAGCCGCGATGCGTCGCGCCGCCGCCGGAGAAAAATCTTTCGGGCAAGGGAACATCGCGCGACGTGTCGCTGCCCATGATCGAATACATTCCGCCCAGCGTTGTCAGCCGCGCGAAGGTGATGTCCTTGCGAACCCGGTGATAGCTGGAGTTACGCACGAGCAAGCGAAGAAAATTCGACTGCGATCCAAAGTAGCCGCTGGCGAGACCGAAGTCGATGGTGTTGTAGACGCCGCGGCGCGAGTCGATCGGATCGTCGCGTTTGTCCTGAATGAGCGACGCCGACGCGATTCCGACACGCACCGGTTGCGAGAGAAGCGGAATCAGAGCGGGATCGATGGCAAGCGTTGTGTCGTTGATATTCACCCGCCGGAACGTGAAGCGGTACTGCAAGGTGTTGGCGCGAGAGAGCCGCTGGCCAAGCTGAACCGACGACTCGAGGCGTTCCGCCTCAAACGTGCGCACATCGCGGGAGTTGTCGTAGAGCGCGGTGAAGTTCAAGTTGAGCTTCGCGTTGCCGGTGAATTGGGGCGCGTAATAGCTGGCGACAGCGCGCTTCTGAAAATTCGAGAACTGCGTCCGGAACGAAACCGTGTGGCCAAGTCCCATGAAGTTGACGCGGCTCACGCCAAAGTTGATGCGCGGCGAGAAACCCGGCGCGCCGGCCGGAGCGTCGAAGGTTCCGATGCCGCCGCCGATTCGCGCCAACTGCGCGCCGAATCCGTAGGTATAGGAATAGCGGCTGGCTTCTTCCAGGCGGTAGAGAACATTCTTGTCGCGCTCTCTGCCCGCCGGATTTTGCACGGCGATGTCGACTTTGGCGAAGATGCCGAGTTCGTAGAGCTGGCGCTGCGCGTCGATGATGGCGCTCTGCGAAAGCGGGTCTCCGGTGTCGAGCGGAATGCGGTCGTAGATCAGCCGCGGCCTCGTGGTGCGGTAGCCGCTGACAAGCACCCGGCGCACAAAGTTGCGGCGGCCTTCGACAACGCTGAACTTCACGTTGACGCGGTTGGCGCCTTCGACAGGCTCGGCCGTGATTTCAAGAGACGCGTCGGGGAAGCCGTTGTTGAAGTAGTAGTTCAGGATGGAATCGCGATCGGTGATAACGCCGAACTCCGAATACGGCTGGCCCTCGACGGTTTGGAGCAATCGCTGCACGGTTTCGAGTTCGCGTAAATTGACGCCGGTGACTTCGACACTCTCCACAAACCACTGCGGGCCTTCCGTGATGGTCAAGTGAGCGGCGACTGCGGTTTCCTTGTTGAGAAACCCTCGTTCGACGCGGTGTTGGACTTTCACGTCGCGAAAGCCGTTGGACCGGTACAAGAACTCGATGGCGCCAGCGTCCTTGCGGAGCATCTCTTCGCTGAAGCGGCCGTTACGGTAGCGAAGGCGTGTAGCGGGCGTAATGGTCAGGCGTTCGACGATTGTCTTTGTGTCGAAATATTCGTTGCCTTTGACATCGATGTGGACAAGCTTGTAGCGTCCGCCTCGGTCGATGCGGAAAAGCACGGTCTGCTCTCCGGAGCCGGTTGCGGATTCGTCGAGGAAGTCGACATCGGCGTCGAAGAAGCCCTGGCCTTGGAGATGCAGCGTAATGTTGCGGACGCCTTCATTGAGAAGATCGCGATCGACGGTGCGCTCTTGAAAAACCGGTACGAGACGGCGCAGCAGTCCGCGACTGAGGCGCGCGCCCTCGGCGCGAACACGAATCCGCGGACCTTGTTCGATGCGCAGATGGGGGCGGACGCGATTTTCGTTTTCGAGATACTCCAGGCGATCGAGCGCGACCTTCGCCATGAGGAAGTCGCGCTTTTGAAACGAATACCGGATGCGTTCGAGGCCGCTCTGCACGCGGGCTTCGGTGACCTCCTTGTAACCCGCGGCGCCCCACAGCCGTTGCCAGCGAGAGGGGTGTAGGATTTGTTTGGCGGTCAGGCCGGGATCGCCGCTGATCGCCGGAGCCGAGAAGCGAGCGCGCTTGCCGGGCGAGATATCGAATCGCACGTTGACTTGCTGCGTGATTGACTCGTTGGCGAAAGCCGGCTTGACGGTGGCCTTATAAAAACCGTTGTCGCGGAGCTGCGAGAGGACTCCCTGGGTGGCGTCGAAGAGGTATTCGTCGCCGAAGTCCTGGCCGAGTTCGAGGCGCGTCGCGGCGATGAGTTGGCCTTCGTTGGGCGGATCGGGGACTTTGTTCACGGCGACGCCGCCGACGAACCAGGATGGCTCGGTTTGGAACTCGAGGATCACCTCGCCCCCGCTCAGAGTGGCGTCGACATCGATGGCATAAAAACGGCCCGTTTCGTAGAGCTTCTCGATGGCCTCGCTGATGCGCGCGGAGTCGAAAAGGTCGCCCGCCTTCACGGGATTCATACGATCGAGCGTCGGGAGCGGATACGGTTGCGAATCGGGCGCGTAGCGGATCGACGCAATCTTACGCCCCGTGAACGCCGCTTCTGGAGGCGCCGTTTGCGCCGCGGCTGAATAGCCGAGTACGGCCAACAACGGTACGATTCCCTTGTAAAGGTTGGGGGACGCCACCAATCGTCATGATAACGCGCGGACCGGCGCGGGTTACGCGAATTTACGTAAAGCCCTCTCGGGCTATGTCATAATGTGGCCAACCCTGGAGGGAGGCCATGCGGTTCTCGTCACTCATCTACGCGACTTCGATTATTGTGTTCGCCCAGCAACCCGGCGCCGCTCCTGGAGCGGGCGCGGGTGGCGGCGCTACCGCGCCGACGAATCCCGGCGGCGGCGGTGCGACAAACCCGACCAATCCCGGCGCGGGCGGCGGATTCGGCAACACGAACCCGACGAATCCGGGCGCCAATCGCTTCCCCGGCCAAAACCAGGATCCGAACAGCCGCTTCCCGGACATGATGCAGAACCGGCCGATTTTTATCAGCGGTAAAGTTGTACTGGAAGACGGAACGCCGCCGCCCGATTCTGTGACAATTGAGCGCGTCTGCAACGGCGTTGTGAGGCCCGAGGGATACACGGACTCCAAAGGGCGCTTCAGTTTCGAACTCGGCCGCAACAACAACGTCTTAGCCGATGCGAGCACATCGAGCGGCATCGACGACGGCCTGTTCGGCGGCGGAGGCTTTGGCGGTAATCAGCGTTCGCCGATGGGCGGATTCGGCGGGCAAGGCCGCGGGATCAGCGAGCGGGATCTGATGGGTTGCGAAATTCGCGCGTCGTTGTCGGGCTTCCGCGGCGAGTCGGTAAATCTGGCGGGGCGGCGATCGCTCGACAACCCGGATATCGGTACGATCATTCTCCGCCGGCTGGCCAATGTAGAGGGTTACACGTTCTCGCTGACGACCGCGATGGCGCCGCGCGAAGCGAAACGCTCCTTCGATAAGAGCCGCGATTTGCTGAAGAAGAAGAAGTTCGACGAAGCGCAGGCGGAGTTGGAAAAGGCGACTACCGCGTACGCCAAATATGCGATCGCGTGGTATGACTTGGGCCGCATCTATGAGATGAAAAAGCAGAGCGACGCGGCGATCAAGGCCTATGAATCCGCGATGGCCGCCGATCCGAAGTACGTGAATCCGTATACGAATCTGGC
>Ga0194128_10008325_pt1 | contig 13143 bp, 14 predicted proteins | sample TA2KigCa65mmetaG_FD_148650 | JGI IMG/M metagenome (GOLD analysis project Ga0194128, IMG submission 148650) | Freshwater microbial communities from Lake Tanganyika, Tanzania - TA2015037 Kigoma Deep Cast 65m | ecosystem: Environmental > Aquatic > Freshwater > Lake | place: Tanzania: Lake...
GTCAAGCAAGGAGAACTGGACACGGAGAAGAAGGTCGCATAGGGATCATCAACCGAGCCGCCGCTCTCGCCGAATCAACAGCGACCGGGACATCCCCTCTTCGCCGTCTTCGCGACGAAGCCGCCCGACGAGTCCTGCTTGATCGACTGCGATTTTGCCGGGATCCTGTAGTCCACGGCGAGCACTGCAGCAGGAGCGAGTGTCAGGGAACCGATGACCGATGCGAGTACGAGAGAACGGAGCTTCATCGCGAGACCTCCGTCTGCGTTGGGGGATACCGACGGCCGCATGCGACTCGGTTCGATGTAGGTTCTCTTCGAGGGTTGCGTCAAGCCGGTAAGTCTACGGGTTTCCGAGGTCTTCGATCGTCTCGCGTGCTGAGATTCGGTGCGTCGAGACTTGACATGGCGCCCCCCCGGCCTGTTTCTGCTCCGGTGCCGCACGGGCGAAGCGAGCTCGCGAGGGAAGCGGCTCGAGGAGGTCGAGAAATGAGCGTGAAACGGGAGTTGGATCCGGCATGGGCAGCGGCGTGGGCAGCCGCTCTGGTCGTCGCTTCGGCGTGCTCTCCGTCCGAGGAGCCCGCTTCGGCGCCGCCCGCGCAGCCGCCGGCGGCAGCCGTACCTGCGGCTTCCGCCGTACCGGAGCCTCCGCCCGAGCTCTACGTCGAGGCCGAGGCCCTGCCCGACGAAGGGCCCCCGCCGCTCGAGGTCAAGTTCACCGTCCTCGTCGAGGACAACCAGGGGAAGTTCGAGTGCGAGTGGAACTTCGGCGACAACACGCCGATGGTGAAGACCCTCGAGCCGACGCACGTGTTCCAGGACGAGGGCGACTACGAGGTGATCGTCACCTGCCGCGACGAGAAGGGTGTCTCCGGCGAAGGCGACATCGACGTGTTCGTCGAGACCGAGGACTGAGCGCACATGGAGGCGAAGGGCATCCAGACGCCGCCGGCGTACGCCGAGCGCATTCGACGCGAGCTTCGCAACTGCCTCGTCGAGACGAGCCTCCCGCGCGGCGAGAAGTTCACCGGCAAGGTCCGTGATCGCTACGACCTCGGCGACGAGCTCGTCCTGATCACGACGGATCGGCAGAGCGCCTTCGATCGCGTTCTCGCGGCGATCCCCTTCAAGGGCCAGGTGCTGAACCTCGCGAGCAAGTGGTGGTTCGATCAGACCGCGCACATCGTGCCGAACCACGTGCTCTCCGTCCCCGATCCGAACGCGATCGTCGCGAAGAAGTGCGACGTGTTCCCGATCGAGTTCGTCGTCCGCGGCTACATCACCGGCACGACCAGCACCGCCCTCTGGACGGTCTACCAGAAGGGCGAGCGACGCTACTGCGGGAACGACCTTCCCGAGGGCTTGAAGAAGAACCAGAAGCTCGAGCGCGTCCTCCTCACGCCGACGACGAAGGAGACGGAGCACGATCGCCCGATCGGCCCCGACGAGATCGTCTCGGAAGGATGGATGACCGCCGCCGACTGGGACCGCTGCAGCCGGACCGCCCTCGACCTCTTCGCGTTCGGCCAGGCGAAGGCGGCCGAGCACGGGCTGATCCTCGTCGACACGAAGTACGAGATGGGCCGCGACCAGAGCGGGCAGATCGTCCTGATCGACGAGATCCACACGCCGGACTCGAGCCGCTACTGGATCGCGGGCTCGTACGCCGAGCGCTTCGCGCGCGGCGAAGAACCGGAGAACGTCGACAAGGAGTTCCTCCGCCTCTGGTTCCGCGACAACTGCGATCCCTACGAGGACGCCGAGCTGCCGCCGGCACCCGAGGAGCTGGTGGTCGAGCTCTCGCGCCGCTACATCTTCCTGTACGAGAAGATCACCGGTCAGCCCTTCGCGTTCCCCGAGGAGGGTCGACCCGTCGCCGAGCGCCTGCGCGCCAACCTCGAGAGAGTTCTATGAAAGTCGTCTTGTTGATGGGCTCCGAAGCGGACGCTCCGTTCGCGAAGAAGATCACCGATCGTCTCGACGAGCTCGGCGTTCCCTGGGAGCAGCACGCCTGCTCCGCGCACAAGGAGCCGCGCCGCGTCCTCGAGATCCTCGACGCGTTCGCGAACGCGAAGGGGATCGTCTACGTGACGCTCGCCGGCCGCTCGAACGCGCTCTCCGGCTTCGTCGCCGCGAACTCGACGCACCCGACGATCGCGTGCCCGCCGTTCGCCGACAAGGTCGACATGCTCGTCAACATCCACTCGACCCTGCAGATGCCGAGCAAGACTCCGGTGCTCACGGTCCTCGATCCCGGCAACTGCGCCGAAGCCGTCAAGCGTATCTTCGACATCGCGCGTTAGCGTTGGCCCGATGAAGGTCGGGATCATCGGCGGTACCGGCGAAGCCGGGCGCGGTGTCGCGCTCCGGCTGGCCATCGCCGGCCACGAGATCCTGATCGGGTCGCGCGACGGGAAGCGCGCCGCGGACGCGGCGGCCTCGGTCGGGAACGGCGTCGCGAGCGGCGAGAACGGAATTGCCGCGGGCTTCGGCGAGATCGTGATCCTCGCGGTCCCGTGGGAAGCGGCGACCGACTCCGTCGCCGAAGCGAAGGACGCGCTGGCGGGACGCATCCTGATCTCGATGGGCAGCGCTCTCCTCTTCGCCGGCGGTTGGCCGCAGCCGCTCCTTCCCGCTTCCGGCTCGCTCGCGCTCGGCATCCAGGCCCATCTGCCGAGCACGCGCGTCGTCGCGGCGCTGCACCACGTCCCGGCGAAGACGCTCCTCGACGCGAGCGCGGCGCTCGACTTCGACGTGCTGACTTGCGGCGCCGATCGCGCGGCGGTGAAGCAGGTGATGGATCTCGTCGCGGCCGTGCCCGGTCTGCGTCCGATCGACGCGGGGCCGCTCGAGTACTCGGTCGTGCTCGAGACGCTGACGCCGCTCCTCCTCGGATTGAACCGGCGCTACCGCACGCGCACCGGCCTTCGCATCCAGGGAGTGGTCACCGCGCCTGCAGCTTCTCCTGGACCTGCTCTAGGGTGAGACCGCGCGTCTCCGGCGCGTAGCGCATCACGAGGACGGCACCGAGCACCGGGCCGATCGCGACCACTGCCATCGCCGCCGGCATGCCTCCGAGCGGCGCGATCAGGAGCCCGATCACCATCGGAATCGCGACCTCGGTCACGCGCCCGAGGAAGTTCGTCGTCCAGCCGTAGCCGGTCGCGCGGATCTCCGTCGGGAAGAGCTCGGACGCGTAGACGTGCGTCGCCGTCATCGCGGAGGCGAAGCAGAAGACCGTCAGGATCATCCAGACGTACTGCCCGGCGAGGCTCGTGTCCTGGAACAGCATGCAGATCGAGACCGCCGCCGCGACGTAGAAGCCCGCGCAGGTGAGCTTCCGTCCGACCGCGTCGATCAGCCAGCCCGCGACGAAGTGGCCCGCGACCCCGCCCGCATAGCCCCAGAAGACGATGTCGCCGACCTGATGCGGCGTGAGGCGGATCGTCTCGCGCGCGAAGATCACCCAGTAGACCGTCGACGGTCCCGTGACGACGTACACGCAGTTCCAGAGGAGCGTCACGACGGCCGTCTGCCGCCGATACGCTGGGCTCCACGGTGTGAGCGCGTTCCCCACCTGCTCGCGAAGGCCCCCTCCTCCCGGCGCCGCCTGGCGTGACGCTTCCCGCGCCGCCTCGAAGCGCCGCGTCTCGCGCATCCCGAGGCGCAGGAGCAGGATCAAGACGAGCGGGAAGGCGCCGACGAGATACAGCGAGCGCCAGCCGGCCGCGTCGACGTCGAGCCCGAAAGCACCCTGGATCGCGGCGACCCACGCGCTCACCGACGCGTGCACGGCGTTGCTCTCCCCCTCCGCGAGAAGGAAATGGGGCTGCACCTTCGCCATCAGCATCACACCGACGGTGGCGAGGCTCGTCAGGATCGCGATCGCGCGCCCGCGCAGCCGCGCCGGGTACTCTTCGCCGATCATCACGACGGCGAGCGCGTACTCGGCCGTCAGGAAGAGCCGCGCGAAGAACTGGCAGAGGACGAACTGCGTCGTCGACGTCGTGAACGCCGTCAGGCCGTTGAAGACGGTGAACCCGATCACGGTCACCATCATCAGCGTGCGCCGGCCGAGCCGGTCCGCCGAAATCAGGAACAGGAACGAGGCCATCACGCCGAGGCGCGTCGCGCCGGCGACGAAGCCCCAGTCGTCGAGGCCGATGCCGAAGGTCTCGCGCACCTCCGGTGCCGCGAAGCCGAGCATCGCGGCGTCGAAACCGTCGAACAGAGTCGCCGTGGAGAGGAGAGCGAAGAGGAAGACGAGGTACGGGTTGACGCGCTCGGCCTCGAGGGCGGCGTCGGCGGTCGTCCGCGAAGGGATGCTCATTCTCGATCCGCGAAGAGCGGCGGATCAGGACGGCCGGGCGTACGCGCGACGCGGCTGCACGACCTCGTCGAGGATCGTGGCCAGAGTCTGCGCCTGCCGCCGCCGGTCGAAGCCTTCGATGTACGCTTCGTCCGGATCGACGCGGATCCCGCCGTCGTGGAACTGGTCGACGAGCGCCTCCAGATGCGCGGTGATCGCGCCGTGGTCGTCGGGAGGCGCGTGCAGACCGAGGCGGGCGCGCTCGAGGATGCGCGTGGTGACGCCCGCTTCGATCAGGGCCAGGACCGGTTTGCGCAGGTACAGGTACTCGTAGAGCTTGGAGGAGATCTTGATGCCCCGGCTTCGCTGCCGCTCGGCGGCGGCGATCAAGCCGGCGTCGCTCTCGGACAGCATCTGCAGGCAGATCGGATGCTGCACGGGCTCGTGGAAGAGAACGACGTCCTCGAGGCCATGCAACGCGAGGAAAGCGTCGCACTCCGGACGACGCCGCGTACCGACGAAGTGAAGCTGCAGCACCCGGGCGCGCGGGCTCCTCGAGACGAGCTCATGGATCGCGCGGAACAGCGGCAGCAGGTCGAACTGCGATTCGACCTGACCCGCGAGCATCACGTGCAGGCGATCGCGCGAGAAGAAGCGTCGCTCCGGTGTCAGCCGCACGAAGTCGTCCACGTCGAAGCCGTTCGTGATGCAAGTGATCTTGTGCGCCGTGTCGGGGTACTTCCGACAGAGCGTCTCGCGCGCGCCTTCGGTCGCGACGAGAACGCGGTCCGCGGAGCGGCAGACGGCGCCTTCCCAGCGCTCCTCGCGGCGGCGCCGCGCGTCGTTGTGCTCGTACCAGCGCCGGCGGTGCATGCCCTCCGTCCAGGGGTCGCGCAGGTCCGCGATCCACGGCAGATCGAGCCAGCGCTTCAAGCCGAGCGCGGCGAGCTGGACCGAGTGCGGCGGTGACGTCGAGTAGATCGCCGACGGCCGGTGGCGCTTCGCGATCCACAGGCTTCGCACGAACGCCGCGGGCACCCACGGGATCTGCGGGTCGGGCACGAACCAGTAGCGCCACGCGTGATCCCGGAGCCGCGCCGGGAGATCGCTGCTCGAGCCGTTCGTGAGAGTCGCGCGCGGCGACTCGATCGCCCGGCTGCCGCGCCAGAGATCGCGCGCCCACCCGAGTCGTGTCTCGAGTCCTTCGAGCTCGACCGTCGGGGTGCGGAAGACGAGGACGTCGTCCGGGATCTGGAGGCTCAAGGTCGGATCGAGATGGGGGCTATAGGGGTTGCTGACCGTGTGGACGATCGGCCGCCAGCCGTAGCGCCCGAGATACTTGACGAACTTCGTCGTGCGATGCGATCCGACGCGCGCCTGCGGCGGGAAGCGGTACGCGAGGATCAATAGGCTCGGCAGGCTGCTGCCGGCTTCTTCGAACGCAAGCTCGGCGCCCGGATGCGCGAGTTCGAGAGGGGCCGGAGCTTCGAGGGAGGCGGACCTGGCTCGCATCGTGGTCCCCCCTTCTGCCACGGCGGTCGGCGGCTGTCACTGCCGAGGCTGGAGAATCTGCACCGGAAAAATCCACGATGGACCGCAATGGACGGCGCTCGGTGCATCGGATAAACGGTCCGCGCCCGGAAGCTCGCCAGCGACGAAGAGGTGCCACCATGAGCGAGGACCGCGTCCGCCTCTCCCACGAGGGGCCGATCGCCATCATCACCAACGACAATCCGGCGAAGCACAACGCCTTCGACGACGCGATGGACCTCCGGCTCTTCGAGATCCTCGCCGAGATCCGGAACGACCCGAGAACCCGGGCAGTGATCTGGCGGGCCGAAGGAAAGTCTTTCTCGTCCGGCCGGGACGTCTCGCAGATCGGGCGCCTGCAGCTCGAGATGAGCCACCACCAGCTCATGACGCGCGGGCACCGCGGCATCCAGCAGATCTTCGACCTCGACGTGCCGATCTTCGTCGCGCACCAGGGCTGGTCGATCGGCGGGACGTTCCAGCGCGCCCTGCTGTGCGACGTGCGCATCGCCGCCGAGGGCGCCCGCTTCATGCTCCCCGAGCTCGGACACGGCGTGATCGCGGATACCGGAGGCGTCGCGGTGCTGTTCCAGATGTGCGGGCACGGCGTCGTCAGCGACATGGTGCTGACCGGGCGACCGCTCTCGGCGGAGGAGGCGCTCCGCTACGGCGTCGTCTCGCGCGTCGTCCCCGCGGATCAGCTCGACGCGACGGTGCTCGAGATGGCGCAGAAGGTGGCGGCGATCGCGCCGATCTCGGTCAAGCTCGCACGCCGCGTGATCCGGAACCTGCACGAGCCCGCGATCCGCACCTCGATGCACGACGAGCTCCTGATGCAGACGGTCATCAACAAGTCGGAGGACTTCGGCGAGCTGAAGAAGGCGCGCGAGGAATCGCGCGAGGCGAGCTTCCCGGGCGTCTGGGTCGCTCCGCCGCGGCCGCGGGATCCGCGTGAGAGGAGCTGAGCGATGGCGAAGGGGATTCCCGAGCCGCCGCCGATCGGCGAGACCGCTCTCCGGCCCGGCACGTTCGACGGACAGGTCGTCCTCGTCACCGGGGCCGGCACCGGTCTCGGCAAGGCGATCGCTTCCGAGTTCGCACGGCTCGGCGCCGCGATCGCGATCCTCAGCCGGAAGGCCGAGCATCTCGAAGCGGGGCAAGCCGCGATCGAGGCGCTCGGCGCGCGCGTCTTCACGACCGCGTGCGACATCCGCGAGCCGGACCAGATCCGCGCCGCGTTCGACGCGGTGACGGAAGCGCTCGGCCTGCCGAACGTGCTCGTCAACAACGCCGCGGCGAACTTCCCGGTGCCGGCGGAGGACATGAGCCCGAACGCCTGGCGGACGGTCGTCGACATCACGCTGAACGGAACGTTCTTCTGCGCGCGCGAGCTCGCGCGCCGTCACCTCGAGGCCGGCACGCCGGCCTCGATCATCAACGTCGGCGCCTCGTACGCGTGGACGGGCGGCCCGGGCTTCGCGCACTCCGCGGCCGCGAAGGCCGGCGTCAAGAACATGGTCGAGACGCTCGCCGTCGAATGGGGCCCCTACGGGATCCAGGTGAACGGGCTCGTTCCCGGGCTCTTCCCGCACGAGGACATGACGGCCGACATCCGCTCGAACCTCGACCGCACGCACGACAAGGATCCCTGCCAGCCGGCGCTGCGCGTCGGCCGCCCGCGCGAGCTCGGCTGGGCGGCGACGTTCCTCGCCTCGCCCTACGGGCGCTTCATCTCCGGCCACACGCTCGTCGTCGACGGCGCGAACTGGCAGCGCCGCTCGATGACGAACCCGACCGTGGTGCCGATCCGCGAGCAGATGGGCAAAGGGCCGTTCGAAGCGAAGTGAGCCGGGCCTCGGTAACCGCCGATGTCGACGTCCGGCGAGAGCGCGTCCAGGAAGCGGGCGGTCTCGGCTCCCGGAAGCAGCCGAAGCAGCCGATACATCTGGCGCCGTTCGCCTTCGTCGGTCACGTCGGGGGTGAAGAACTCCCACACGACGTCGCCGGCCGGTGTGACCTCGAAGGCCCGGCCCTTCGTGGATTCGGTGATCAAGGTGTTGCCGTTCGGGAGTCGCTGGGCGGCGCCCCGCAGCTTCGAGAAGAAGCCGTCGGCACGGTACTGCCAGACGATCCGCTTGCTCGCCGGATCGATCTCCACGACACGAGACCAGCGGCGCCTTCGGCCGTTGTCGAAGACGAGGATGTGGCCGTTCTCGAGGATGGTCGCATGATGCGGAGCATCGAGCTCTCCCGGTCCCCACTCCCAGACGACACGCTTCTCTTCGAGATCGACGATGGCGACGAGATCGAGCTCGCGGATGCAGAGAAGGACGTCGCCGGCCTTGCCGCCGGACAGAGGCTGCTTCAGGACCTGGATCGAGTTCGGATGGAACACGTCGCTCGCGCGCACGTACCCGCGCGACTCGAAGGAGCCGGTCTGCTTCTTCGCCCGAAGCATGCGGGAGAGACGGCGCCCATCGACCCGGTCCGCGAAGACTTCCGAGAAGACGAGTCGATCACGGGGACGTCCAACCTCGTCGAGCGCGGTGATCGCGTGGTCGAGGATCGGCCAGAGGTCCGGTCCACGCCTCAAGGACCCGGCTCGCGCGGTGAGGGTGTAGAGCTCTTCGTCGGGGCCCTGCGCGACGTCGTGATGGTGATCGGCGTCGCTGGCCCAGCGGACCTTGCCACGGAGGTCGAACACGGAAACGTCCGGACGGCTCACCGCGATCAACGCATCCGGGCCGAACGGCTCGACGTGGCATCCACCACCGACGCCGTCGTGCTCGAGACGCACGTTCTTCCGGATCTCACCTTCGTTGGTGAAGAGCCGAACCTCGCCGGACCACGAAGAGCAGTAGACGTTCATTCCGGGCTGTACGCGGGCGGTGTCGTGCACCTTCACGCCGCTCTCGCGGGAGCTCGGCTCCGCCTTCTCGAGGTACCCGAGAGCTTCGAGCTCCTCGACTCGGATCTCCGACAGCGACCGTCCTTGCGCGGCCGCCTCCTCGATCGTCAGGAGCGCAGCGATCAGGGCAGGAGCGAGGGCCGCGACGGAAAACCGGCGCTCGTTTGCTCTCCGCTGGGGGGGGGGATGGGCATGGGTCGCGCTCTGGATGAGGCGCAACCTCAGTACCCTCCGAAGCTTGCCACGAGCAAGCTTCGATCGTCCTTAGCCCGAACCTGAGCCTCGGCCCGGGCTCTTCCCGCTCAGGCCGCGCGGGCTTCGTACTCCGCCGAAGCGAGCTTCACGCAGAGGGCGAGGATCTCCATCGCCTGCTCGACCTCCGACACCGGCGGCCGGCTCGGCGCGATGCGCAGGTTCGCGTTCTTCGGGTCGTTCCCGTGCGGATACGTCGAGCCCGCGGGCGTCAGCGCGAGCCCGACCTCGGCCGCGAGAGCGACCACCCGATCGGCGACGGGACGCGCCGTGTCGAAGCTCACGAAGTAACCGCCCTTCGGGTTCGCCCAGGTCGCGAGCCCGGTGCCGCCGAGCTCGCGCTGCAGGACGCGCTGCACGGCCTCGAACTTCGGCCGCAGCAGCTCCGCGTGTGCGCGCATCAGACCGGCGATGCCGCCCGGATAGGAGCGCAGGAACTTCACGTGGCGGTACTGCTCGATCTTGTTCGGCCCGATGTACTGCGTCGCCATCCACTTGCCGAGCCAGGCGACGTTCGGGCGACTCGTCCCGAGGAAGCCGACGCCCGCACCGGCGAACGTCATCTTGGACGTCGAACCGTAGACGAAGGCGCGGTCCGGATGGCCCGCGTCCTCGCACGCGCGGACGAAGTTCCTCGAACGAGGCCGCTCCTCGCCGTGGTGATGCACCGCGTACGCGTCGTCCGCGAAGATCGTGAAGTCCGGTGCAGCCGCGTTCATCCGCGCGAGGCGCTCGATGTTCGCGTCGGAGATCGTGTCGCCGGTCGGATTGCTGTAGGTCGGCACGAAGAGCAGGCCGCGGACCGCGGGATTGCTCGCCGCGAGCTTCTGCACGGCGGCCATGTCGGGGCCTTCCGGCGTCATCGCGACCGTCGCCATCTCGAAGCCGAGCGACTCGAGCAGCGTGAAATGCCGGTCGTAGCCGGGGACGGTCACGATCATCTTGCGGCGGCCCGAGATCCACGGCTTGTCGCTCGCGGGAAGGCCGCGGATCAGCGCGCCGAGAAGGGTGCTCGCGAGCATCTCGAGGCTCGAGTTGTTGCCGACCATCATCTCGTCGGCGGAAACGCCGAGAAGCTCGCCGAACAGCTCGCGCGCTTCCGAAATCCCCGCGACGCCACCGGGATAGTTGCGCAAGGCCACGCCGCTCGGGGAGACGACGTCCTCGGCGCCGACGCACGTCAGCATCGGATTCGAGAGATCGAAATTCGCGTCCGAGGGCTGGCCGCGCTCCATGTTGAGCGCAGTCTGCCGGCCCTTCAGCTCGGCGTGACGTGCTCTCAACTCCTCGAGGTCGTTCCCCATGAACCCGGTCCCCTAATCGGCGAAACGACTTCAAACAAGCCGCACGGGACAAGCCGCACGGGGTCCGGTTCGTTATCGCGCATCTGCACCCAGGCTCCTCGCGAGCCTGGGTGCAGATAGGCGATATCGAACCGGACCCCCTTCAGGAGGCGTGGGAGAGGGCGTGCTCGGGGCTCGACGAGAAAGAGCCAGTCCCGGAGCGAGGTTGCGCGCACGTCGGCGAAGAGGGCGACGTAGCCGTCGGGTCGGATCACCGCGAAGCCGGGAGCGCGGAAGCCGAGCGCCTGCGCGAGCGCGCCGCCCGGATCGACGAGCGTCGCATCGGCCGCTCCAGCCGCTTCGAGCGCCGGGCGCGCCGAATCGACGATCGTGGCGAGAAGCACGTGGGGCTGCCACGACTCCGCGATCTGCTCCCGAAGGAAGCGCGCGTCTCCCGCCGGATCCTCGCCCGGGAAGAGGAGCGTCAGGATCTTTCCGCTCTCGAGGAGCGAGTAAAGCGTCTTCGGCTCGTCGGCTTGGGTGCGAAGGGCGGCGTCGGGCAGACGCTCTCCCGGCGCGGGACCGCCCGAGCGATGCGAGCGCCCGTCGGCGCCAGTGAGCGGGCTTCGCGGATACGCGATCGACATCTCCGAGAGCATCTTCCGCGCGCGGTCCTGCACGAACGGCAGGTGCAGGGCGGCGGAGGCGACGAGGTTCCGCGCGTGCTGCGCGATCGGATTCCGCAGCGTCGCAAGGTCGGTCACGCGTCCCGCCGCTTGCAGCACGAGATCGCCGACCGCGCTCCGCTCGTTCGTGTAGGTGTCGAGAAGGCCGATGTCCGCGACGCCCGACCGAACGAGCGCAAGCTTCCACGCGAGGTTGCAAGCGTCCTGCATCCCCGTGTTCATCCCCTGCCCGCCGGCCGGGCTGTGGACGTGCGCGGCGTCGCCCACGACGGCGACGCGCCCGACGCGATAGCGATCGACCTTGCGCTCGTTGATGCGGAACTCCGCGAGCCAGACCGGATCGTGCAGCCGCAAGCCCGAGGGGCCGCGCTCGTCGACGAGAGTCTGCATGTCCTCGAGCGTCGGGTCCTGCCGCGGCGCGTTCGCATCCGCGAGGTCGAGCGCCGCGATCACGCGCCAGCGGTCGTCGCGGATCCGGAAGAAGACGAGCAGCCCGGCGCGGTGCCAGCACACGAGCACGGTCGCTTCCGGCATGTCGCCGGCGACGTGGACGTCCGCGAGATACCAGCGGTGATGATCGAGATCGCCGCGGAACTCGAGACCGAGCCCGTGGCGCACGACGCTGTGCGCGCCGTCGCAGCCGACGAGGAACGCGGGCTCGATCACCTCCTTCGCGTCGCCATGACCGTGCAGCGTGCAGCGCACGCGGTCGCCGAGGTCCGTGAAGCGGAAGAGCTCCGTCCGGCGCTCCACGTGCCCGCCGAAGGAGACGAGGTGCTCCTCGAGGAGACGCTCGGTCTCGCTCTGCGGGATCATCACGCCGCAGCCGTACGGGCTCTCGTTCTGGCGCGTCAGGTCGATCCGCGCGACCACGCGGTCTCCGGCGCGGATCTCCGCGACCTCGGCCGGGATCCCGGCCTTCTGGAAGCTGCGGACGTCGAGCCCCGTCGAGAGCAGCTCGAGGCTTCGCGCCCAGACGACGAGCGCCTTCGAGAGGAGCGTGCGGCTCTCGTTGCGATCGATGATGCGGAACGAGAGGCCGTGCCGATGGAGCTGTGACGCGAGCGTCAATCCAACCGGCCCCGCGCCGCAGATCAGGACGTCGAGCCCTTCCGAAGCCTTCACGGTCGTCGTCATCGTACGATCCCTTCCTCGGCTCGCCGCGGCGAGCCCTCCTTCTCGGACGGAAGCTCATCCGTCACGGCGGGGACGACGAAGGAGAAGGTGCTGCCCTCCCCCTCCCGGCTGCTCACCGCGACGCGGCCTCCGTGCGACTCGACGATCTCGCGCACGAGCGCCAAGCCGAGACCAGTCCCGCCGATCCCGCGTTGCTCCGCGTTCTCGAGGCGCTGGAACCTGCGGAACAGCGTCGTCGCCGCCGCCTTCGGATCCATGCCGATGCCCTGATCGCTCACCCAGACCGCGACTTCGTTTCCGTCTCGCCGCGCTCCGATGCGCACCTCGCCGCCTGCGGGAGAGAACCTGACGGCTCGCTCCTGCAGGGCGCGGGCGAACTCGCGACGGCGGCGCGGCGCGCGCCGACGTCCAAGACCAGCTCGACGAGGAGCGCCGCGAGGGCGACGGACGTCCAGAGACCGACACGCCGTGCGACGCGCTTCTGCAGCGAGGGTGTGGCGAGCGATTCGCTCATGAGGCCGTACGGGGGCGCGACGGAAGCTCGATCCGCCGTCTCCGCCTCCGCGCGGAGGCAGCGGAGCACCTCGAGCCCGTTCATGCCCGGCATCATCAGGTCGAGGACCATCGGGTCCGGCCGCGTCGACCGCGCCAGCTCGAGCGCCGCGGTTCCGCTCGAAGCCTCGAGGATGCGATAGCGCGGGTCTTCGAGTGTCGTGCGGACGAGCGTCCGGAGATGCGGCTCGTCGTCGGCGAGAACGATCGTCCCGAGTGCTTCGTCGCTCGCGTTTGAAGGCAGCATACCAGGCGAAGATCGGCGGCCGCGGCGAAGGAGGTGAGCCGCCTCTCCGCGCTCCCGGAGCAGCGGCCGCGCGCCGCGCAGAAGCGCTGCGCTCGTGCTCGGCGCATGCGCTACGTCGCCGAAGCTCTGCGCAATCGCACGGCGGCTCGCCCGCGCTTGCCCACCGGTTGAGCACGCGATAACCGCCGTGGATGCCGCGCGCCGCGAAGCCCGTCGCGCGCGCCGCGAAGGCGGAGCCGC
>Ga0194128_10008328_pt1 | contig 13142 bp, 10 predicted proteins | sample TA2KigCa65mmetaG_FD_148650 | JGI IMG/M metagenome (GOLD analysis project Ga0194128, IMG submission 148650) | Freshwater microbial communities from Lake Tanganyika, Tanzania - TA2015037 Kigoma Deep Cast 65m | ecosystem: Environmental > Aquatic > Freshwater > Lake | place: Tanzania: Lake...
GCCTGACTCCTTACGCTTCACGGTTTAGACCTGCATCCGCTGGATCTCTTCATAGGCCGAGACGATCTTGTTCCTGATCTGCATCATCAACTGAAAGGACACGTCGGCTTTCTGCAAGGCGATCATGGTCTGATGCACGTTCTGGCTTTCTCCGGTCATCAACTTGTCCACCGCCTGGCTGGCCTCCAGCTGCACATCGTTGGCTTTGGCAATGGCCTCCTTCAACGATCCCAGGAACGCCCCGCTCGCTTGTGCCGCCGTTCCGCTGGCCGCTCCCGGCCCCTCGCCGACCACCGGTGGGATGATTGGTTTGATGCGGATGTCGTCCATAATTCTCTCCTTAAGTTAACGGTTCTCAGTTGACAGTTATCAGTTTCTGAATTTTCCAAAACTGAAAACCGACAACTGATGACTGATCACTCTTTTTTTATCGGCCGATGTCCAGCGCCCGATTCCACATCGTCTTCGCCGTGCTGATGGCCTGGACATTGGCTTCGTAGGCGCGCGACGCCGAAATCATGTTGACCATCTCTTCCATCATGTTGACGTTGGGCATCGCCACGTAGCCTTTCGAATCGGCATCCGGATGCTTCGGGTCGTAGACCGTTTTGCCCGGACGCTGGTCCTCGACCACGCGCGAGACCCGGACCCCGCTGAGGCTCTGCTCTGCTCCCCCCAGCCCGGCCTGCTTGAGCGCACGCTTGAACTTCGGGGTGACGGGCGATGTCTGGAAGACGACGTCGCGGCGCCGGTAGGGCCCGCGCCCGTCGGTTGATTGCGTGGACTGCGCGTTGGCCATGTTGCTGGCGATGACGTTGAGCCGGCGCCGCTGCGCATCCAGCGCCGAGACCGAAATGGCAATGCTATCGGTGATATCCATAGATCCCCCCTACCGAGCTTGTTAGAAAGCACTCAGTTTTCAGTCATCAGTCTTCAGTCGTGAGACTGAGGACTGACAACGTCTTCTTATTGTGAGCGAAGAGTTACTTTGCCTCGGTAAGAGGCTGGTGCCTCCCCGGTCGGCGCTCTTCCAATAGCCGGCCCTTCCAGAGACGAGCCGGACCGCTTCCGCCCCATCGAGTGAGGCCACTGCCCGTCCGACCTCGCTCGATCAGACGCCCGGCCCTGGGAGCGCTTTCCCATCGCTGCCCGCAATCTCGACAGTAGGTTCCGACGATGCAGGATGACGGTGTCGTGGCAACGTCGGGGCCTCCGCACAACGGACATCTGGTCGGACATTCCATAATGCCTCCATGCCAAGCTTGCTAGAACCGCCATACCAAACTTCGCTTGAACCGCCTCCTTCGATCAAATGGGGGCGGAGAGTTACTTTGCCGCCAGTGATAATCCCCACTCCTTCATGCAACGCTCCTTATCGCAGGTTGCGGACCGCGTCCAGCAACTGCCGGAACCGGATCGACATGATCGCGGCAGCGCTGTTGTAATTGATGCCGTTGTCGGCCAGCTTGGCCATTTCAAATTCCAGGTTGACGCTGTTGGCATCCAGGGGGAGATCCGCGGTCGGAATGTCGGCAAGCTTTCCCTTGACCCCCTCCAGGACGTTCCCGCGTGGGCCAAGGTGGCGGGGATCGGTGACGGCAAGCCTCGCATCCTGCTTGCCCCGCACAGCCGACGAGAGCGCGTCCAGGAAGTGCAACTCCTTCGCCCGGTACCCGGGAGTCTCCTCGTTCGCGATGTTGGCGGCGATCACCCTGTGCCGAGCCGCGCGGAGGTCAAGGCTCTGCTGCAGCAGGCTTATGGTCTTATCGAAGATCGGCATCGGTTTGCTCCATACCACGCTTCGCGTGAACCGCCATACCAACCTTCGGTTGAACGGCGGGCTCTTTTACGCTTTATCGAATTTGCCGCCCGCCGAGAAAACCCTCCAGCGTTCCTCGGCACTTTCCTGCGCGGCGGAGAGTTCTTTTGCCACCCGTGGGCTTCAATTCCTTCTTCCCGTCAGGAATCGTGCAAACGGCATACCCAAGGAATGCCTGAGTGAACCCTGGTTCCATCGCACCGTCGGATCAATTTCTCCTGCTGCCGGGCAAATGTTGCCTACCGCCGATCACCCTTCTTCCGGCCCGGCCTGGCCGGCTCCCGCCGGTGCTGATTGTTGCCGATATTCGCGGAGTTTGTTGCGCAGCGTCCTGATGCTGATCCCCAACACTTTCGCCGCATGAGTCCGGTTTCCCTTCACACCGGCCAGCGTTTTGAAAATGAGGTCCCGCTCCATCTCCCAGAGGGACCCGCTACCCGATCCGTCAACCGGTCCGACCGGCGGCGTCACCGGCGTGACGCTCGGACCATCCTCGTCAAGACGGAAGTGGTCCGGCTCGATCGTGCCCCCGGAGGCCATCAGCAAGGCCCGCTCCACCGCGTTCTCCAGTTCCCGGACATTGCCTTTCCAGGGACGGTCCATGAGAATCGCTACCGCCGCCTCCGAGAGTACCGGAACCGGCAGGCCGTTGCGCACCGCGGCGGTGCTCGCGAAATGGCGGGCCAGCACCGGAATGTCCGCCCGACGTTCCCGGAGCGGAGGCAGCAGGATCGGAAAGACATTCAACCGGTAGTAGAGGTCTTCCCGAAAGCGCCCCTGGTCCACTTCCGCACGCAGCGGCCGGTTGGTGGTGGCGATCACCCGGATGTCCACACGGATCGGCTCTCGCCCGCCGATGCGATCCACTTCACGCTCCTGCAGTACCCGCAAGAGCTTGGCCTGCAGGCCCAGGTTCATCTCGCTGATTTCATCCAGCAGCAGGGTACCTTGATGGGCCATCTCGAATTTGCCCAGTTTCCGCACGAGCGCGCCGGTGAAGGCCCCCCGCTCATGACCGAACAGCTCGCTCTCGAGCAACCCGTCCGGCAGGGCGGCGCAGTTCACCGCGATGAAGGGCCGGTGGGCCCGTGGGCTTCGGCTGTGGATGAACCGGGCCAGGAGTTCCTTGCCTGTGCCGCTCTCACCGTGAATCAAGACGGTCGCCTGGCTGGTGGCGACCACCTCCCCAATGCCGAGCAGCCGAGTCATGCCCGGATCCTCCGTCAGGAGCGGACGGGCTATGATTCCCCCTGCTGCCGTTCCCGGGCTTTGGTTCGTCTCGCTCGCTTCCAGTCTGGCCAGGACTCCTTCGAGGGCCTCGGAGGCAAAGGGCTTCAGGAGATAGTCGCTCGCGCCATGCTTCATCGCTTCTACTGCCGTCTCCACGGTCCCATAGGCGGTCATGACCACGACGGCGGTCCCGGGGGATCGCCTCTTGATCTCTTTCAGGACGTCAATGCCGCCCAGTTTTGGCATCTTCATATCGGTCAAGACCAGCCAGGGCTTGTACTGGATGATCCGATCGAGCGCCTCCTGGCCGTCGGCAGCCTGGGCGACTCCGTAGCCGTTCCGGCGCAACGACTCCGTCAAGGCCAGCCGCATCGACGGCTCGTCATCCACAACCAGCACTGATCGCGCTTCCCGTCCAGCGCCCGTGCCCGGGCGGGAGGTCATTAAGGCTTGCATGGCTCCTCCTATCCCTAAACGATGAACGAAGAACGATGAATGTGAGTCGTCAGTCATCAGTTGCAGTGCTCAGTTCCGGAAAATTCCGAAACTGATAACTGTGAACTGTTGACCTCGTTCTGACGTTCATTCTTCTCGCTGTCCCATCGGCAGCACGACCGCGAAGGTGCTTCCACGCCCGACCGCGCTGTCGACTTCGACGCGGCCTCGATGGCCCTCGACGATGGCGTGCACGATCGCCAGGCCCAGCCCCGTGCCTTCCTCACGGGTCGTGAAAAACGGATCGAACAGGCGCGAGCGAATGCCGGGGTCGATCCCAATCCCCGTGTCCGAGACGGCGATGCGGGCCGACGCGGGCCCCGCCTCTCCTTCCCGATCGGCTGTGACCGCGATCTGCAGCGTGCCGCCGTCCGGCATGGCCTGCGCCGCGTTCAAAATCAGGTTCAGCAAGACCTGTTTCATCTGGGACGCGTCGCACCAGATCCGGGGCACGGCGTCGTCCACATGGATGTGGATGTCGAGATTCGCGCGAGCGGTCGCGTGCACCGCCAAGGTGAGTGCCTCGCGGAGCAGCGGCTCCGTGGTGTGCCACTGGAGCTTCGGACAGTGCGGTCTCGTACACACCAGCAGATTGGCGAGCAAGCGGTCCATCGCCTGGACGGCCATGGAGATATGCTCGGCGTACCGGCGGCGCTCCGGCTCGAAGCGAAGATCTTTCCGGAGCATGGAGGCGAACAGCTCGACGCTGCCCAGCGGATTGCGAATTTCGTGCGCGATACGGCCCACCACTTCGCCCATCGCGGCCAGCCGGTCCCGGCGTTGCAACCGCTCTTCGAGCCGCCGCACAGCCGAAATGTCGTGCAGCAGCAGGATGCTGCCGGTCGCCTGCCCGCTCCGGTTCCGCAACATCGCGCGGGAGAGGGACAAGGGAATGCCGTTTGGCGCCGCCAGCGGATAGCCTCCTCCGTCCAGCTTGCAATCGTCCAGGACGGACGCCAGCGGCCGGCCGAGCAGTCGGCTCCGCGGCGACCCCACGAGGGTCTCGGCAGCCCGGTTGCATCGCACGATCGCCCCCCCCTCGTCCGCCACCAACACGCCGGTCGTCAGCGATTCCAGGATCGCCGCGAGGTGACCGCGCATCTCTTCCTTCTCTTGCAGATTGACGCGCAGGGCTTCGTTGCTCGCAGCCAGTTCCAAGTCCAGCTGCTCCACACGGGCGGCTAGGGCCTGGTAGGACTCTTGGAGGGTCGTGGCGGCATGATCGAAGCTGCGGAACGCGTTCTGGAGGAGATCGATTCCGGAGGTATCGGTCGCAGTCTGCTGAGTCATGATCACAGCCCTCCCTTCTCCGGCAAGGCGGCCTGCATGGACCGCGAGAGTCGATCGACCAGATCATCCTGAGACATCTCCGCCAACTCCTGAAGCTGGCTTCGCGCATCCGCGTGATGGTTCTGGGCACGTCTGATCCGAGCCATCTGGAACCGAGCCCACTCCTCCTGCGTTGGCTCGGGAGACGCGCGCAAGGCCAGACGATACCGCGTGACCGCCTCGTCATAGCGCTTCTCCCGCGCCAGGAGGTCGGCGTACCGGATCAGCGCAACCGGCTGGACCAGCGCGCCGACTCGCTCGGCCTCCTCATAGGCCTGGAAGGCTTCCCTGATGTCGCCCGACTCGACCAGTTCTTCCGCCAGCAGGAGCAGCATCCCGGGCCGGAGGGGATGGGTCGGCGCCGAGACATTCTCCAGCCAGCGGCGGCCAGCCCGCACGGCGCCGAGATGATCCTCTTGCGCCCGGTAAACCAGCGCCAGGAACCGCAGCGCTTCCGCTTTCCAGCGGCCCAGGGGATACTGGATCCGATACCGTTCAAACACCTGCCGCGCCGCGACGTAATCCTCCTGGTCCAGGTAACACTGCCCCAACTCCATCAACGCCTCTTCCTTCAGTGGAGGGGCAGGCCGACGCTTGAGCAGGGCTTGATGAAGTCTGATCGCTTCCGCCGAAAACCCGACCCTCCGATGCATCGCTGCGACCTGTATGAGAAGGTGGTCGTCGGCAAACAGCTCTTCGGCCGGGCCGCCCGGCAGGTGAAAGAGCATGATGGCGGTGAGTCCGTCCTGGTCTTCCACCGCCTTGGTCAGGCGCGGCTCAAGGATGGCCGATAGCCGGCGGCCGGCCGCGCTGGGCCAGGAATCCCCGAGGATCTGGCCTTCGCGCGCCCTCAGCTCCCGGTAGGTCTTGACGGCCTGCAGCCAGTTCCCCTGCAACTCGAAGCGCTCACCGAGATGAAACAGGGCCTCGCTTCCGATGGCCAGGTCTGCATGCGTCTCGGCGACGGACTGGAACACCCCTTGCTCCAGCATGAGATCCATACTGGGGGTCTGGCCCTCGCGGAACAGGTTTTCCACCTCCATCCGCAGCCGGCGATCGCTCCCCGCCGAGACCTTCTCTATTCCCAGTTCCGCAAGTCTCATGCGTGCGACGGTCTCACCGAAGGTTTTCGGGTGGTGCGCCACGGCCTCCGCATAGAACAGCCCGGCCTTTTCAGGCGAGCCGCCGCGACGGTAGCTGTCCCCAATCTGCACCAAGGCCATCGACGCGTCTGCGGCCTGGGGGTAGAGGTTGTAGAGGATGTTGAACAGACGGCGGGCCAGAGGATCCCGACCAAGCGCCATGGTGGTGTCGGCATACTTCGATAACACTGCTGGACGCTGTTTAACAAAGTCCGGCCACCGGCGATAGCTCGCGTCATAGAGGAGCTGGGCTTCGTTCAGACGCTGTTGCGCATAGAGCGTGTCGGCCATCCCGATCGTGGCAAGCCGGAGCATGGTCTGATCGCTCGCCCTGGTCCTCAGCAGTTGAAAGTACTTTTCTGCTTCCTGCCACTTCTCCCATTTCACGAAGTTCGCAGCCAGGCCCAGCAGGGCCCGCTCTTCATCCTGGCCAGTGGGAGAATCGGCCAGTGCCCGCTCGTACATGCCTTGCGCTTCCGCGTACAACCCCATCGCGGCAAAGAGGTCCCCCAGCCGCCACCGGCTGCGGGCCTGGTTGGGGGACGAGGGGAAATCATGCAGGATGGCGAGGTAGGCCTCGATCGCTCCCGTAAGACCGCGCCGAACCTGCTGGTCGGTCAGCAGTAATTCAGCCAGGAAGGCCCGCGCCGGCTCTACCAAGACACTGTCCGGGTGCTGAGCGACAACCTGTCGGAAGGCCGCCTCAGCGTCCTTGTACTGGTGCTGTTCGTACGCGGTGATTCCCCGTTCGAACGCCGCCGCACCGGCCCCCTGGACCGGCTTCTCATAGCGCGGCCCTGCATCCGGCAGATCGGGCAACCGGGGTCCGTGAGGCTGGTTGATCGCGGACGACGCGAGAGACTCTTGCGTTGCCGGTCGCGCCGCAGGTAGAGAAGCCGGCTTGCCTGGATCGGACCCGGTTGATCCGACCGGAGAGTTCCCAAGCAGGCTACATAGGACTATGAGCGTCCAAGAGCCGTAGTTGCGCACGGGAGACTGTCCGAGCAACTTTTGTGCCGCTTGCGCTTAGGCCGGCGTTTGGGGGAGGCGCTTGGAGTTACGCGGGGTTTGCTCGAAGAAAACAGGCACCGCGCAGCAACGAGTCATTTTCGTGAAGGGGAAACCTGGCGAGGGGGTCAAGTCCTTGACGGGCGATCAGACCTGGCTCAGACAGGAACCTCTCTTTGCAGCTTGAGCAGCTTGGTATCAAGTCTTTTGCGCTTGAGTTTCTCTACCAAGGTCGTCCGATTGACGTGCAGGAGTTGCGCGGCCTTGCTGGTCACGCCGTTGGACTTCCGCAAGGCTTCCGTGATGAGGCGGTTCTCGTACTGTTCGAGCTCCTCGACCAAATGGATGCCCGTGCCGTTGAGCAGCCCCTGGTCCGGCACCCTGCCCTGGGTTCCGATCGAAACCAGCCTGGATTGGAGCACTTTTTCCGAGAGGTCTTCCCTGGTAATCGTGCCCACCTTCTTCAAAATCACCAGCCGCTCGATCAGGTTTTCCAGCTCACGGATATTGCCCGGCCAGTAATAGTTGATGAGACAATCCATCGCGTCCGACGCCACCCCGTGGATGGTCGTCTGTTTGGTCTCGTTGAACCGGCGGATGAAATAGTCGACGAGCAGAGAAATGTCGCTTGTCCGTTCCCGGAGCGGCGGAACCGTGACGGGGATCACATGCAACCGATAGTACAGATCCTCTCGGAATCGACGTTCCCGGACGGCTGCTTCAAGGTCTTGATTCGTCGCCGCGATGATGCGGACATCCACGCGGATCGTTTTTGTTCCTCCCACCCGCTCAAAGGCCCGCTCCTGAATCGCTCGCAACAGCTTGACTTGCAGCGGCGGGCTCATCTCGCCGATCTCATCCAGGAAAAGGGTGCCTCCGTGCGCCATCTCGAAACGGCCCATGCGGGCGTTCATCGCACCGGTAAAGGCCCCCCTCTCATGGCCGAAGAGTTCCGATTCCAGCAGGTTCTCAGGGATCGCGCCGCAGTTCACCGGCACCAGGGGACGGTCGCAGCGGAGGCTGTTGAAATGGAGCATGCGCGCGATCAATTCCTTGCCGGTTCCACTTTCCCCCTGGATCAAGACAGTGCTGTCGCTGTCAGCGACTTTTTCGATGAACTCCTGAAGCGAGCGCATGGCGTCGCTCGTCCCTACCAGATGTTCGAAGCGGTACTTTTCCCTGACGGTCTTTTTTAACAGGAAATTTTCTTGCCGAAGTTGCTGGAATTCAAGAGCTTTTTTAATTACAAGGGACACGGCGTCCAACTGCACCGGCTTGGTGATGAAATCGCACGCTCCTATCTTCATGGCCTTGACCGCGCTCTCGACCGTTCCGTAGCCGGTCATCACGACGCAGGCAATCTGGGCATTCATTTGAGATACGCGCTCCAGAATCTCAAAACCTCCCATCCCGGGCAGCCGAAGATCCGTTATCACCACGTGAACCGGCTCCTCCTTCAGCGCCTGAACGGCGGATTGGCCGTCCGCCACAGCGGTCACTTGATACCCTTCCTCGGTCAGGAAATCCCGGAGGGTGCTGCGCACCGCCTCTTCATCGTCCACAATCAAGATATGGGGGTTCATCAGGGATCCTCTTGGTGCTCTCTTTTTAGTTTGTCACCCGATTGACGTTTGACCTATACCCTATTTTTGATGGACCAGACAAGAGCAAAAGATGACCTCGTTCGGATGCTTGACGCTCCTCAAATTTACAGCAAGGTTTATACCAATATCCTTCGGGCAAGGACATCCGCCGTCTCAAGAAAAAACGATCGGTCTTCTTCTTTGCTATGCATGAGTAACCCGTTGAGTTTTCATGCGTGGGACAAGGCCGACGCTGCGTCACCTCATTTGACGATAATATGAATGGAAAAATTCTTGGAGCGGCACAAAACCTGCTTCCTGTTAAGAAGCTGTGAGGAAGCTGTAAAAATCACCCTCCTCATCTGTCAAAGAAACGTCGATGATAATTGTTTGACGGTTGGAAGAATCTTCTTAAGGCGAAGAGCGAGAGAGAGGGAGCAAAGAAGTTTATGCCTTCCCGGCAGGAAAATCAGCAGCGGAATCAAAGCCCAGGCCGTTCCACTGTACCGACCGGTCCGATGAGGTTGAGCAGCGGGATGTCCTTCAATAGCCTGAATTCAGCCCTCAGCTTCAACGCTCGGCTTCCGGGCCGCTCGTCCCCGCCAACATCAGCCCAAAGGGAGGTAGCCGACTCAGCCAGCCAGCGTTGCAGACCCGTCTTGGCCGCTCCCATCGCAGCCAGATCAAACTCCGAGTCGCCGGAGGCATGAACGAGGCGCAGCTCCTCCCGCGGTTCATTACTCCCGGCTTCGATGGTGGCAGCCACCGCCGCCGTCCGCTCGTTCCCGGGCAGGTAGCCGATTCCCCAAGGACGTTCCGTCACCGGCGGATTCCAGAACCGCTCCATCTGCACTTGCAGGGCTTGGATCACCGGCGGCTTGGTCGCTTCAGCGGGAGGAGAACGTCGGCCCCGGTCCCGTTCTGCCACTTCGGAAACATCCACGCGCACTATGGCCCGTTCCCGGAGGACGGAATCCACGGTCATGCGGAACCCTGCGACCCCGGCGATCTGCTCCTGCGTCAAGCCGGCAAAGACCGCCTCCGACCCATCGACCCTTCCGCTCTCGATCCGCACCCGCTGGTCATCCGTCGGAGAGACCCAGTTGGAGACCATCCAACTGCGGAGGCTGGAATAGATTCCCAGGGTCCGCCCCTCTTTCGACAGCAGGCGCAAATAGATGCGTCGGGGCCTGGCAAGCTCCTTTGAAAAATCGCGATTGAGCGCCGGCCGAGATGAAAGCAGCACTTCAAGCCCTCCGTTCGGTTTTGTCAGGACCGTCCCTTCCATTGCCCGAGTCGATTCGACCAGGGCCTCCACCGCTGATGCGGACAGCCTAATCCGCACCGGCACATGGAGCATCAGGGAGCCGTTCGACGTCCGCTCCGAACGGGCCTGCTGGATCTCGACCTCAAGGCCGGACCCGGTCAGCCGCTCCACCAACCTGGCTACAATCAGCCGGTCTCCTTCCGGTGATTCGTCGGACTGACTCGTCCGGAGCAGGTCTGCGCCGGAGAGGCCCTGGATCGTCCGAGCATAATTTGAGCGGGCGACCGGGTGGGCCGGATCGGCTGCCAGTGCCCGCTCGAACTCCTCCAGGGCTTGAAACATTTTCCCGGCACGGCTGAGCGTTTCGCCTGCATCGTTGGCCTTGATGGCCGGGACCAGCCCGGATTCGGAGTCGCCAGTCATCTGGGCCACCGTTTCGGTTTGCCGATTTCCTGTGTTCGGAAGCAGCTCCACCACCTTTGCCACCAACGAACGGGCGACGGAAGACACCTCCGTCAGCTTCCCTTCAGCCATCGCCGTGCCCAGGACCGTCCCCTGCTCCACCCCCATCAACTGAGCATCGATCCGTACGCGTCCGTCCGTCGCCGTGACACTGCCGGTCACCAGCACCGTCGCGCCAGCGAGTCGGCCGACCCGCACGGTCGATTCGTCGGCAACACGGCCGGAAAGTTGGAGGGATTGCTCCTTGACCACTTCCTCCAGTCGTTGCCGTTGTACGACCAGGACGGAAGGCAATCGCGCCAACTCCGCCACCAGCATGTCCGTCATGCCCTTCTTCATCCACCCAAGATCGGGATTTCTGGTCCTGTCCTCGAAATAAAGGACCGAGATGACCAGGGTAGAAGGAAACTTGGCCGACACAGCCGTGCTGGACGAGGCCTTGGGCACCGGCTCGATTGGAGCAGGGGCAGGAACAGGCGGAGCCGAACAGGCTTCAAGGGCCAGGACACATGGCAAAAGGGCCAGCCACATGCCCAGGGGCGGACGTTCCTTGTGCGGATGAAAATCAGCCATCATCGGTCGGAGGCTCGTTGCCCGGGCGAACGGGCGAGGCCGTGGGTTTCTTTCCACTGCTCGTTGAGTCCATAAATGAAGACCAGAATCTCGGCAACGGCCCGGTACAGCTCCGGCGGGATGCACTCATTCACATCCAGTTGCAAGAGCAACTCGACCAGATCGCGGTCTTCCCGAATCGGAACCCCGGCCTGACGGGCCGCGTTGATAATGCGGTCGGCCAATTCACCGCGGCCCCTCGCCGTCACGCGCGGCGCTGCGTAGTCCGGCGGAGCATATTCCAACGCCACGGCGTAGGGGTTTCGTCTGGCCCGCTTGTAGCCCATCGCCCTCCTCACTCCCCCAACGCCGCCCTCGTCCTGCTAAGCGCGCAGGCTGACCAGGCTCAAGCCCCGGACCGTCCGGGCACGCAGATCCTCGCCTCTGAGCAGGTCCGGATCGGCCACGGCGGCGGCGAGGGCTTCCACCCGGTAGCCCCCGGCGGACAATTCCTTTCTCAGGTACGGCAGCAGCGCTTTCACCGCCCGCTCAACCTCCGCCCGCTCCACCATGAAGCGGGCCGTGATCCGTTTGCCGGTCAGCAATGCCTCCACCCGGATCGCCCCGATCCCATCCAGTTGCAGGAGCGTCACAAGACTGTAGGGCCTCCCTGCCGGCGGCTGCTCCCTCGTCCCCTCCTCTCCCACCCGGCTGACATACAGGGATGCAGAGGATGACGCCCAGGGCCCCAGCGGCAGTTCGACGAACAGGGGCTGCCCGCTTGGGACGTTGAGTGAGTTAAGAACCTGCTCCCGCTCAAGCACCCGCAGCAGGTGCCGCGCATCTTTGATCCATTCGGCAAGCGGCTCTTGGGCAGGCGCTTGAGAGGGCCGTAAAAGAAGGGCTTCATCCGACGGCGCTCCGTCTGATTGCGCTCCCGATTGCGCTGTCTGGGCCGGTTCAGCCGAGGCCCGGTCTGCATGGACCTTCAGCGCGGCCAGCAGCCAGCCCTTGAGCGTCGGCCCGATGGTCCCTTGCAATCCTCCCTCCCCCATGTCTAGCAGGGGTAGAAGAGACTGTTCATATTGGAGCCCTTTGGCCAGCAGCGCGTCTTTAACCTGTGGTCCGCTTGGAGCGCCGGTTTTCAAGACCAGCCGATCGTGCAGCTTTTCCAATTCGTGCCCCGCCTGTTCGGGCAGAATCTTCTGCTGAACGGCGATCCGGACCGATGTCAGCAAGCGCTCCAAGCTGACGCCGAACGATTCATCCGCCGGCAAGAGGGTTCTGAGCAAGTGAGGAATCGGACCGGGATCGCTCAGGCCCGCAGGGGGTGAAGCCTGGGCTGGCCGGCCGGAGGCAAGGGCTGGGGTGGTTTTCACGACAGCCGGACTATTGCTGACAGGGGGGAGCGACTTCCTTGCACCCTCGATCTGGGTCGGCTGCGCGGAAGGCTGCTCCTTGGACAGAACCGGCTGGTTGCCCGGATTTCCACGAACGGTCTGGGGTATGTCCTGGCTGGTCCCCTCAGACTGTATGGCCGGTTTACCCCGTTCAGCCTCGGCCTGGCCTTGAGGGACCATGCCCGCAACCGGGACCGGGGTTGAAGAACGACCGGCGCCAGCGTCGGGGAAGAGGCCTCTTTCTCTCCTAGAGGCGGAAACGTTGACGACATCGGCTGCGCCCTTGCCGGAAAGACCGGCGGGGCTAGCCAGAGTCGGCAGAGCTTCTGAAGCAGGTCCGTCTCTTTTGACCACAGAAGGCTGTCCGGCTTTTGGAGACTGACCGCCCTTGTCGGTCAGGACCGATGGCAGAGGGGTTGGGGCCTGGATCGGCTGGTCTTGTTTATGGATCGGCTGTTCCAGTTTGAGGAACACCTGCCCGTTGGCCCGCTCGACCCGAGCCTGAATCACCTGCCCCGGTTCAAGCGGGCCGGCGAGCGAGCTGGCGCGAAGGGGGATTCCCTTCACCAGGATCATCAGCCTGCCCGGGTCTTGGACTTCCAGGACCAAGGCTTGGACCGATTCGCCCGGCACGAGCAGCGACGGTCCCGGACTTCCTCCGGCCGGCCGAAGAGACTCGGTGATGTCGAGGAGGATCGGCAGCATAGGCCTTCAGATGAGGAGGCGCCGTAGTCTTATCGGCTCGAAGGCCTGAAAACTTAACACCCATCAGGGAGGCGCGCCGCGGTGGAAGAGCTCACAAAAGGTGCAGGACTCCGCTTTCCTTCGCTCTTCCCGTTCATACCCCAGCTTCCT
>Ga0194128_10008336_pt1 | contig 13129 bp, 15 predicted proteins | sample TA2KigCa65mmetaG_FD_148650 | JGI IMG/M metagenome (GOLD analysis project Ga0194128, IMG submission 148650) | Freshwater microbial communities from Lake Tanganyika, Tanzania - TA2015037 Kigoma Deep Cast 65m | ecosystem: Environmental > Aquatic > Freshwater > Lake | place: Tanzania: Lake...
TCTCCTCCACGCGGCAAAGCCGCGCGGAGCCTCCTCTCCCCGCTCGCTCGCGCTCGGCCGCGCGCTTGCGCGCGCGGAGACGCTCGTTGCTTCGCCCAGTCACCGGAGCCCCAGGCCGCGGGCGATGATGCCGCGCAGGACCTCGCGCGTGCCGCCGCGGAGCGAGAACGAGGGCGCGTTCTGCATGAGGTGCGCGAGGACGCGCTGCAGGTCGCTCGCGCCGTCGTCCGTGCGCGGCGCCTCGCGAACGAGGCTCTGTACGATCCCGGGGAGGTCCTGCTCGTAGACGCCGCCGAGGTCCTTCACGACGGCCGCTTCGAGCGCCGGGCTCGCGCCGCGGTCGAGCAGCCCGGCGACGGCGACGCTCATCTGCCGGAGCGTCGCGAGATGCGCGACTTGACGGCCGAGCGCGGTGCGCTCGCGCGCTCCCGTTCCCGCTTCGTCGCCGAGGTGGCGTACGAGCTCCGTCAGAAGTGGATGACACGAGAGATACCGCTCGGGCCCGCTTCGCTCGTACGCGAGCTCCGCCATCACCTGCGCCCAGCCGCCGCCTTCCTCGCCGATCACCGCGTCCTCGGGGACGATCGCGTCCGTGAACGTGACCTCGCAGAAGTGGCGGTTGCCGGCGAGGTCCTGGATCGCGCGGATCTCGATGCCGTCGCGGTCGAGCGGCACGAGGAGCTGCGAGAGGCCGGCGTGCTTCTGGCCCTCGACGACGGTCGTCCGCACGAGCGCGATCATGTACGCGCAATGCGGCGCGCCGCTCGTCCAGAGCTTCGTGCCGTTGATGCGCCAGCCGTCGTCGACGCGCTCCGCGCGCGTGCGGATCGAAGCGAGGTCCGAGCCCGAGTCGGGCTCGCTCATGCCGATGCAGAAGAACGTCTCGCCGCGGCAGACGCCCGGCAGGATCTCCCGGCGCTGCGCTTCGCTGCCGTACTTCAGGAGGAGCGGTCCGCTCTGACGATCGGCGACCCAGTGCGCGCCGACCGGTGCGCCCGCCGCGAGCATCTCCTCGAGGACGACGTAGCGCTCGAAAGCGCTCCGCTCGCCGCCGCCGTAGCGCTTCGGCCAGGTCATGCCGATCCAGCCGCGCTCGGCCATCTTGCGGCTGAAGGCGGGGTCGCTGCCCATCCACGTGTAGGAGCGTCGGTCGGCCGGGAAGTCGGCGAGCGTCTCCGCGAGGAACGCGCGCACCTCCGTGCGGAAGAGTGAAGCCTCGTCGGGCAGGCGAGCGAGATCGAAGCGCAGTTGGGTCAAGCTCGGTTCCTTCGACGGGCGCGGGCGGCGCCCTCCCTTGCGATATCCGCTCGGCGCCGCCGGCCGCAAGGTGCGCCCGTCTGCTACGAACGGGTCGATCCGATGACAGCCCTCGCTTCGGACGAGCAGCGTCTCGCGGAGTCGCTTCGCACGAGCCCGCGGCTCTGGTCGATCCTCGGGCGCCTCGCGACCGTCGAGCTGCCCGCGTGGTACCTCGGGGCCGGCTGCATCGCGCAGACGCACTGGAACGTCGCGGACGGAAAGCCGCCGGACGCCGACATCCTCGACTGGGACGTCGCCTACTTCGAGGAGGACACGAGTGCGGCGCGCGAGGAGGCACGCATCGGCGAAGGTCCGCCGCGCGCTCGAGCCGCTCGGCGTCCTCGGCGACGTCACGCTCGACGTTCGACGCTGAGCTGCAGACGCAGCGCCTAGAAATCGCCCTCCTTCACGTACGCGTGGCTCCAGAGAGTCACCTGCAAGAGGCAGGACTTCACCCACGCCGCGTGCACCGCGTCGACGTCCTCCGCGGAATGGCCGCCCTTCGCGAGGAACGGCTTCAGCGTCGTCGTCACCGGGTAGACCAGGAGGAAGAGGTCGCGGAAGGGAACGAGATCGGTCGAGTCCACGCCGTCGGTCCGGTTCTTCTGCGCGCGGTGATGGCGCAGCCTGATCTCATGCTGTCTATCGAGCCACGCCCGGTCGTACTCGGCACGCGCGGTGTCGAGAATCTACTGGCCGAAGCGCTTCCGCACGCCGTCGAGATATTCCGGGATCGGCTTTCCGTCGCGCTTGCTCCCGAAGGAGGCGAGGAGGTGCGGATTCGCGCCAACGAAGCCGTACCAGACGTCGAGGATCGCCTCGACGCGATCGCGGACCACGTCGAGGGAGACGCGGAGCCAGGAAACGTCGTCCTCTCCGAAGAGAACGCTCTTCTTCATGAGCTCGAAGTCCGCGGCGGTCACCGGAGAAGCCGTCATCGGTCGTCCCTTCTTCCTGCGTGCAAAGCACGCGTCGTCGGTTTCACGCGATGCTAGTAAGAGGCGAGCGACGTGTCAGGAAGGCACTTTTCGGTAAGGTGGTGACCACGTGAGGGACGCGACTCCGGTGGCGGCGATGGTCGAGAGCATCGTCGGGTGCAAGTGGTCCGTGCGCCTGCTGCAGCTCTGCGCCGAGGGAGCAAGCCGTCCGAGCGCGTTCCTGCGCGCGTGTCCCGGGCTCTCCGCGAAGGTGATGAACGAGCGTTGGCGGAAGATGCTTCGGTACGGGATCGTGAAGCGAACCGTTTTCGGCGAGAAGCCTCCGGTGGAAGTGGAGTACGTCTTGACGCCGTTCGGACGGCGCTTCCTCCGGATCCTCGACGAGGTGCGGCGTCTGCAGAAGGCGGTCGACGAGCAGAATTTCTAGGGCGAACGACGATGAAGATCGAGATGGAGACGATCGGTCGCGTCGAGGCGAAGCGGACCGAAGCCGAGGACGACTTCTGGGGAGGCGAGGAGGCGTGCATCGTCCTCGACGAGCGCTACGACCGTCCCGAGACGATCGAGGAGACCGCGGCGCTCGTCGACGAAGCGGGCGGCCGCGGGATCGCCGTCGGCCTCGATCACTCCCGGCTGGCTCCGCTCGGAGGCGATGCTCGATGCGTGCCGCGTGACCGAAACGACCTGGAAGGAGGCGGCGAAGGTCCAGCCGCAATTCGCGATCTCCGAGACGCCGAGCCTCACTCCGGCAGACGTGCCGCGACGAGAGTGAACGCCCCCTCGTTCTCCATCGGGCGGTCGAGGTCGCCGAGCACCTGCTCCGTCCATGGAGTGAGCCGCTGCATCAGCTCCGGCAGGATCGCGTCCGGGATGCCCCACGTGTTCGAGTGCGTGCGCTTCGCGATCGCCTCCAGGGCGTCCCGCCCGGTGCCGTGCTCCTGCCAGCGCGCGAGCGGCGTCTCCTCGAGACGCGCTCCGACGGCGAGCGCGTGCTCGCGGAAGGCCGCGTCCGCCACGGCGTGCGGCTCCCGCGCGGCGACGTCGACGCCGGCCAGCTCGTGCACGAGCTCGCGGACGCGGGCGAGGATGCGGCGGCGCGGGCTCTCCGAGTACGCGGTCCGTCCGTAGAGGAGCACGCCGCCGGGCCGTACGGCGCGCGAGGCGGCCCGGAGCACGGCGATCGGGTCGTCGACGAGGTGCAGGATGTGGACGAACAGGGCCGCATCGAAGACGTGCGCGCGGAACGGCAGCTCTCCCGCGAGAGCGAGCGCGACCGGGACGTCGCGGCGCTTCGCGTGCAGGCGCGCGATCATCGCCCGCGCGACGTCGATGCCGACGACGTGCACTCCTGCTTCCGCGAGCGGGACGGCGATCCGGCCCGTACCGATGCCGATCTCGAGCACGCGCGGAGGGGTCTCTCTCGAGACGTCGCGAACGGCGCGCAGGATCCCCGTGGTCACGGCGGACTGCGCTTCGGGTGGAAGCGCGCGCGTCGCGTCGTAGCAGTCCGCGACGCGGTCGAACGACTTGACGTGCCGCGTCCTGTCCTCCGGCGGAGTCGCAAGAGCCGCCGGAGCACCGGGAATCGCCGGAAAGAGCGTGTCGAGCTCGAGCCACGCCTGCCACGCACCGGGCTCGACGCGGATCACGTCCTCGAACGTCGCGAGGACGGAAGAAAGGAGCGTCTCGACGGACTCTCCCCGCGCGTGCGGATGGAAGCGAATCACGCGGCGATCGTCCTCGAGGCGCCCCGCGTACGGGATCACCGGCGCGCCGTACCGCAGCGCGAGGCGCAGGAGACCGACCGGCAGCTCGAGCGGCCGCGCGAAGAGGCGGCACGCGGTGTGATCGCGAAGGTCGAGGCTCGCCGGCGACACGTCGAGGAGCGCGACGACGACGCCGCCGCGGTCGAGATGGCGATCGAGCTGCTCGCGCGCGCCCGGTCCCGGCGACACGAACGGCGGCACCGCGGACGAAGCGGGTGAAGCGGGTGAAGCGCGTGAAGCGCTTGAGGCGCTTGAGGCGCTTGAGGCGCTTGAGGCGCGCGAAGCGCGCGAAGCGCCCGATGCGAGGGACGGCTCTGCCGCGCTCCGTCGCAGGTGCCGCAAACGGAGCCGCTGGATCGTTCCGAGATACCGCGACGGCGCTTCCCGTGGCGGCGCCCAGAGAAACGTCGGCGCGAGCCCGCGCGCACGCAGCACGTCGAAGACGCGAAACCCGCCCGAGACGTGGAAGCTCACGACGACCGCCGGACCGCGCGCCGGCAGATGCTCGCCTCCCTCGACCTTCACGGAAGCGAGCCGTCGCGGCTCCGGCCACCACGCCGCGGTCACGGCATCGAGGTCGTCGCATGCCATCTCGATCGCGAAGCGCGCGCCCGCGGCCGCGGCGAGAGCGGGATCGCCGAGCAAACCGAGCGCCGCCGCTTCGACCTGGCTTCCGATCCAGCGACGGCGATCGCCGCTGATCCGCGGCGTCAAGCGGCGCGTGAGCCGGTAGCCCGCGCGGCTCGTCATCGCCGCGGCGGCGAGCCGCGTGAGAAGGTCCCTGGTACCGAACATGGCTTCTCAGGGCGCTCCGTCGGAGGAGGCGGCGAGAGAGCGCGCACGCACCTCGCGGAACTCGTCGCTCGGGAGCCATTCGGGACGCGCGTCCGACTCCGCGAGCGCGAGACCGATCGCGAAGCCGAGGCGCGCGTCGTCGACCATGCCGGTGAAGTCCCACGTCGCCGGGTCGAAGTCGTCGCTCGGCTGGTGGTAGTGCTCCGCGACCCAGCGCTCCATCTCGGTACGTCCCCACCCCGCCGGCCGGCCGACGAAGTCGATGCCCCGTCCGAAGAAGAGAGCAGGCACGCCGATCCGCGCAAAGTTGAGCTGATCGGAGCGATAGAACGAGCCGCGCTCCGGAAAGGGATCGTCGCCGACCGTGCGATCCTGGCGCGCGGCGGCCTTCTCGACCCAGGCGTCGAGCGTCGACTTGCCGGCTCCGACGAGCGCGACGTCGCGCGTCCGGCCCCAGATGTTCGCGCCGTCGAAGTTGATGTTCGCGATCAAGCGGCCCGGAGGGACGGTCGGACGGCTCGCCCAGTACTCGGAGCCGAGGAGGCCTTGCTCCTCCGCTCCCACGGCGAGGAAAAGCATGGACCGCTCGGGCGGCTCGGGGAGCGCCGTGGACGCGCGCGCGATCGCGAGCAGCTGTGCGACTCCGGACGCGTTGTCGAGCGCTCCGTTGTAGACGACGGTCTTGCCGTCCGGGCCCTTCGCGGTTCCGAGGTGATCGTGATGCGCGGTGTAGACGATCACCTCGTCGCGACGCTCGGGGTCGCGTCCCGGCAAGAGGGCGAGCACGTTCGCGGTCGCATAGCGACGTTGCTCCGAATCGAGGCGCACCGACGTGCGTACGCCGAGCGGCACCGGACGGAAGGTTCGCTCGCGCGCCGAGGCGCGGAGCGCTTCGAGGTCGCGCCCGCCGAGCGCGGCGATGCGCCGCGCCGCGTCCTCGGTCACCCAGCCCTCGAGCGCGGGACGCGGCGTTGTGCTCGACGGCAGACGCGAGTTCTCGCCTTCCCAGCTCGTCTGCACCGTCTGCCACGGGTAGCTCGCCGACTCCGTCGTGTGGATCACGATCGCGCCCGCGGCGCCCTGCCGGGCCGCGCTCTCGAACTTGTAGGTCCAGCGTCCGTAGTAGAGACGCCGCTTCCCCGCGAAGAGATCCGGATCCCAGTCCGGGTCGTCGTTCAGGAAGAGCAGGACCTTGCCGCGCAGATCCGCTCCCTTGAAGTCGTCCCAGTCGTGCTCGGGCGCCTGGATGCCGTAGCCGACGAACACGACCTCCGCGTCGTCGAGGTCGACGCGCTTCGCACCGCCGCCGACCGAGACGACGAAAGCCCGATGGCGCCGGAGCGTCGCTTCGCCGCCGCGGCCGCGGAACGTCCAGCGGCTGGGGGCCTTCGTCGTGACGCCGACGAGATCGAAGGGCTGCTCGAAAGAGCCGTTCGGTCCACCCGGCTCGAGGCCGAGGAGCCCGAAGACGCTCGCGACGTAGGCGCGGGCGAGGCGATCGCCGCGCGTCCCGGGAGCGCGTCCCTCGAGCGCGTCGTCCGCGAGAAAGCGCACGACGCCCGCGAGCTCCTCCGCCGTGATCGTCTGCTCGGCGCGCGCGAAGTCGGTCGTGACCTGCGCGGCTCGCGGGCGCGCCCCCGCGCAGCCGGCGACACAGGCGAGACCTGCGAGAAGGCCGGCGAATCCGGCGAATCCGGCGAGAGTTCGACGTCGCATCGATTTCGCTCCCGCCGTGGTCATGGCATGGAGAGGGTCGATCGGAAACCGCGCCGGCCGGCGGGCCGGCTCGCCGGCACCGAGAGGAGAGCTGCGATGAAGAGCGCCGTGACGAGATGGTTCGTGACCGCGGGCGTGGCGCTCGCAGTGGCACTCGTGCCAGCGAGCGGCGGTGCTGCCGCGGCGGCTGACGCGCCCGGTACCGCGGCCGACTGGCAGCCCGCGCCGTGGACGGACGAGGACACCGTCGAGCTCGGCACGACCGCGCCCGGCGAGTAGATCCACTGGTTCCCGGTGTGGCTCGTCGTGCTCGACGACGAGTTGTACGTGCGGCTCGGCTCGCGCGCGTCGGACCGGGTCGAGGAGAGCACGACGAAGCCGGTCCTCGGCGTGCGCATCGCGGGCAAGGAGTTCGCGCGCGTCGTCGGGACGTCGGTTCCCGACAAGGCCGACGCCGTCGCCGCGGCGACGGCCGACAAGTACTGGTCGGACATCTTCGTCCGCTTCGTCTCGCACCCGCTGACGCTGCGTCTCGATCCGGCGGAGTGAGCGGCGATTCCGCGTCGCATTTCCGCTGCGCGAGGCGTAAGGATCGGAGCGTTGACGCCGACGCTCGCAGAGGAGTCCGCAAGCCGCGCCGATGCCGGAGGCGGTGGCGGAGGCGGTGGCGGTGGCGGAGGCGGTGGCGGAGGCGGTGGCGGAGGCGGAGACGCGGGCATCCTCCGCGGCCTGGGCATCGCCGAGTGCGTCCGCCTCCGGATGCGCGTCGACGCGGCACGCCTCGCCGCGGAGCTCGCGGAGCTGCCCGAGGACGCCTGGGGACGGGCGAGCCGCGATCCGGTCGTGCAAGCGTCCGTCGACTCGTTCTTCGCCGTCGGTCATCCGCGCGGCCCGCGGCCGCTCCCTCCGGAGGATCGGCCGTGGCTCGCGCGGCTGCCGTACCTGCGCGAGATCGTCCGCGAACGCATTCCCGCCTCGCCGACGCGCGTGATCGTCGCGCGCGTCCGGCCCGGCGGCTTGATTCCGATCCACACCGACACGCCGCGGTTTTTCCGCGGGACGGTTCGACTGTCGATCCAGATCGCGGCGCAGCCGAACCCGCGCCTCTTCTGCGGCGATCGCTGGTACGAGATGGCGCCGGAGGAGGTGTGGGCGATCGACAACCTCCGGCCGCACGGCATCCGCAATCCGGGCACGACGGCGCGGCTGAACGTGCTCGCCGACTACCTCCCGTCGGCAGAGCTCCTGACGCTCGTCGAGCAAGGCGAGCGTGGTCTCGGCGTCGAGGACGCTCGGGCTTCGGCGGAGCTCCGCGAGCAGAGCCGCCGGCGCTATCGCGAGTACCGCTGGCGGGGGATTCGCTACGAGATCTGGAAGCGCCTCTGGCGCCGCGGTTGATCCGTGACGTCGGCCGGACGGCTTCTCGATGCGGCGCGCACCTCCGGACCGCTCTGGGCCGCTTCGCTCGTGCTCGATCGCGTGCTGCCGATCGGCGTGCTCGGGCTCTGGCGCGACCGGAAGGTTTCCGTCGCGACGCTCTCCGCGCAGGTCGACGCGATCCTCCGCGCCTGGGGGATGACGGAGGACGACGCGGCGATCACCGTCGAGCACGTCCTCTACGCGGATCGATGCGGCATCGACTCGCACGGCTGCGCGATGCTGCTCCACTATCACCGCGGCCTTCGCGCCGGCTCCCTCACCGCGACGCCGCGGATCGAGGTCGTGCGCGAGGGCGAGACGACGGCGCTCCTCGACGGCGGCGACGGCTTCGGCCACGTCGCCGCCGATCGTGCGATGAAGCTCGCGATCGAGAAGGCGCGCACGACGGGTCTCGCCTGCGTGACGGTCCGCAACTCGAGCCACTTCGGCGCCGCGGGCGCCTACGCGGCGATGGCGGCGCGCGAGGGCTTCGTCGCGCTCGTGACGACGAACGCACGCGAACCGGCGCTCGTGCCGACGCGCTCCGTCGAGGCCATGCTCGGCACGAACCCGGTCGCGTTCGCCGCGCGCGCCATGAGACCTTCCTCCTCGACATGGCGACGAGCACGGCCTCGATCGGCAAGCTGAACGACGCGTGGCGACACGGCCGTACGGCGCCGGCGGGCTGGGCGCTCGATCCGGAAGGGCAGAGCGTCAGCCAGGCGCGTCTCGCGGCGCGCCATCGCCGTCTGACGCCGCTCGGCAGCAGCGAGCGGATGGGAAGCCACAAGGGCTACGGGCTCGCGACGATGGTCGAGATCCTCTCCGCGGTGCTCGCGGGCGGTCGCGTCGCGTCGTCGCCGCCGGATCTTCGGACGCATCTCTCGCCGGTCGGACACTTCTTCCTCGTGCTCGATCCGCGGCGGTTTCGCGAGGCGGGCGAGTTCGAGGACGACCTCGACGCGCTGCTCGAACGCCTGCACGGTGCGGCGCGGCTCGACCCACACGAGCCGGTCCTGGTCGCCGGCGATCCGGAGCACGCCGCACGCGCGGAGCGCGACAGCGCCGGAATTCCGCTCTCGCGCAGCGTCTTCGAGGACATCCGCTTCGTTGCGCGTGCGGCCGGAGCGCCGTTTCTCCTCGACGGCAAGGCGAGGGAAGAAGCGAGCGCGTCCTCGTGAGCGCCCTGCTCGCGAAGCGGCTGTGGGGCGCCGCGGTCATCGCCGCGTACGTGCGCGGGCAGCGTCGTGCCTCGTTCCTGCCGCGCGCGGAGCTCGAAGCGCTCCGCGACCGCCGCATCCGGTGGATGGTCCGGTACGCGGCGAAGCACGTGCCCTACTGGCGGGAGGCGTTCGCGCGCACGGGCGTCGATCCCGACACGATCCGCGGCGCGGAGGAGCTCGATCGCCTGCCGATCCTCGACAAGGAGCTCGTGCGGACGAAGCCCGAGCTCTTCGTCGCCGACACCGCTGCGGCGCGGCGCGGTCTTTCGTTCCTGACGAGCGGCTCGACCGGTACGCCGATCTCGATCCGACACGACCGCCGCTCGCTCCTCGCGAACATCGCCTTCGGTGAGCGTGAGCGCGAGGTCGTGAACCGCGCTTGCGGCGGCTCGTTCCGGCCGAAGGAGCTGTACGTCAGCTACCAGACCTCGACGTTCAAGAAGGTCGAGGCGTTCTATGCAGAGAACGCGCTCCTTCCGGTGCAGCCGCTGCGTCGCTTCGTGTCGCTGCTCGAGCCCGTCGAGAAGGTGGCGGCGATCGCGAACGAGGAGCGACCCGATCTCCTCGTCGGCTACGGCGGCTGGCTCGATCTCTTCTTCAAGACCGTGCACGCTCGCGGTCTCCCGCTGCATCGCCCGAAGCTCGTGATGTACATGGGCGAAGCGCTCGCGCGCGACGGAAGGGAGCTGATCGAGAAGACCTACGGGATCCCGGTGATGTCGCGCTACAACGCCGTCGAGTCGTTCAAGATCGGCTTCTTCTGCGACCTCCGGACCGGCTTCCACGTCCACGAGGACCTCTGCCACGTCCGCGTCGTCGACGCGGAAGGTCGGACGGCCGCGCCGGGCGAGACCGGCGCCGTCGTGATCAGCAACCTGATCAATCGAGCTTCGGTGTTGCTGAACTATCCGATCGGCGACGTCGCCTCGCTCTCGGACGAGCCGTGCGCCTGCGGGCGGACGTTTCGCCTGCTCTCGGAGCTCGAGGGACGGCTCGAGGACACGATCCGCTTCCCGAACGGGAGCTTCGTCCACCCGCGCGCGATCTGGGAGGTGTTCAAGCGGGACCCCGAGGTCCTGCAGTACCGGCTGATCCAGCGCGAGACGCGCCGCTTCACGGTCGAGCTCGCGACGGTCGACGAGGCGAGCTTCTCGCACGCTCTCGAGCGCGCGCGGCCCGACCTCGAGCGTCTACTCGGTCCAGGAGCCGTCCTCGAAGCGATCCGCCACGAGGTGCTCCACCGCCGTCAAGGAGAGAAATTTCGGGCCGTCGTCTCGCTGAGACCGGCCGCGACCGGCAGCGGCGAGGGTTCGGCGGCGACGACGGCTGTCGCTGGCCCCGCAGCGGCGGGATTTTCGGGACGCGTGCGATCGACGAGCACGCCCTGATCGCCCCGCACGAGCGCGGCGAAGCCGTCGCGCGCGGTGCCCCACCACTGCGCGAGAAACGGCGCGGGATCGCTCGCCGAACAGACGGCGAAGACCTTCTCGCGGCGGTACGGTGCGAGGAATTCGCGCGCCGAGAGCGGATGGCGACGTCGCCACAGCGCCGCATAGAGCACGTCGGCGTGCAGATGGATCCACGTACCCGGCCAGAGTCGCGGCTCGACGCGCGTCGGCAGCCCCTCCATCGCCTCGCTCCACGCAACGGCCGCGAGATCGAGACCGGTCTTGCGGAGGAGGCCGTTGTAGATCACGGAGCGTCCGTTCACCTCGATGAAGCGGTAGCGGCCGTCGCGCGGATCGCGCTTGAACTCGGCCGATGCGAACCCGCGGTGTCCCATGCGGCGCAGGAGCTCGACCGTCGCCTCACGCAGGCCGCCGGGGTCCGCAACGACCTCCGCGACGCGAGCGACGCCGAAGAGCGGTGGACCCTGGCGGATCTTCCGGATCGTGACGCCCGCGCTCGGCTCGCCCTTCGCGTCGACGTACACGGCATACCCATGGAGCTCGCTGTCCGGGCCGGGAACGAAGTCGAAGACCTGGCCCGGTGTGCCGGCTTCGGCGAGCCGCGCCGTCGCGCGACGGAGATCGTCACGATCGTGCGCGACGAAGAGCTTGCAGCCCAAGCGCACGGACAAGCGATGGCCGATGATGGGCTTGACGAGGGCCGGGAAGCGGAGGTCAGACGCGTTCGCCGCGTCCTCGGCGAGGCCCCAGCACCGAGGGAGGTCGAGGCCGACCGCCTGTGCGGCTTCGTGCATCCGCTGCTTGTCGACGAACGAGCGAGCGACCTCCCAATCCGGCGCGAGGACGACTTAGCCCAGCGCCCGCAGACGTTCGCCGTGGATCGCGAGCGCCGCGAGCGACTCGTCGTTCGTCGGAAAGAGCGCCCAGCCCCTCCAGTCGGCGACGCGTCGCTCGAGCGCCTCCAGAAGGACATCCGGATCATCCTCGAGGCCGGACACGGCGGCGTGACCCCGGACCCAGCGCGAGTACTGCGCCACGTCGTAGGGCTTGGTGGTGACGACGGCGCAGGGGACGGCGCGAGCGGCGAGGGCCCCAACGAGCCCGAGCCCGTTCACGAACCCGCCGATGATGACTGCGCCTCGCGGCATGCGCCCCTCGGGGACCGCGGGCCGACACTACACGATCGCCTCGACACGCGATAGAAGGCCGTTCGTGGGCAGGTCGCAGCCAGCCGTGCAGAGCGGATCCCCCGCGATCACGGTGCTCGTCGTCTCGGACTACGGGAGCTGGGACGACTCCGGCTGGGACGACCTCCGGCAAACTCTTCGCGCCCTCGGTGCCGAGGCGCTCGAGGCCGACGCCGAGGTGGTGCTCGTCGACTCTCTTCCGGGAGGACGGCCGAGCCCGCCGGATCTGAAGGACGTGATTCCCGGATTACGGGTGGTCGGACCGTCGCCGAACGGGCCCCAGGAGCTCCTGAACGAAGCGGTGCGGTCGGCGTCGAGCGATCTCGTCGCGCTGCTCGACGGCGATTGTCTGCCCGCGCCCGGCTGGCTCCGCGCGGCAACCGAGGTCATGCGGGCGCATCCGGAGGTGGCCGCGGCGAGCGGACGGACGCTCTATCCGGACACGAGCTTGCTGAATCGTGTCCTCGGCCTCCTGTCGCGTGGCTTCATCGATCCGGGGAGGGCGGGGCCGACACGCTTCGTCACGAGCTACAACGCCGTCTTCCGTCGCGACTCGCTGCTCGCTCATCCACTGCAGACGATGCAGCGCGCGCTCGCCGCACGCATGCAGACGGAAGCGATCCGGCTCGACGGCGGAGTCCTCTGGTTCGAGCCGCACATGCAGGCGACGCACCGCTTCGAGGGCTGGCGCATGGAGAGCCGCATTCGGCGCAACGTCGGCTATCGCGCCGTGCGCGTCCGTCAGCTCGACCCGCGCGTTCCGCACGCGTGGGTGGCGCGCTGGGGGAAGCTCTCGATTCCTCTGATCGTCGGCGCTCGCACGCTCGACAGCTTTCGCGACTGCATCCGCGTCGGGCGGTTCCACGGCGTGCGGTGGTTCGAGCTTCCCGCGGCCCTCGCGATCGCGGTGGGCGTGCATTTGCTCGAGATCGGCGGCATCGCGGCGGCGCTGGCGGACCCGCCGCCAGAGCCGCGCTGAGCTCACTCCATCGCAGTCGCAGCGTCCGGTCGACGGCGACTCCGTGCACGCGCCCTGCTCGCAGGGGAACCGGCACTCGTCGTCGAGAGGATCGTTCTCGTCGTAGGGGATGTTGCAGAGCGCGTCGGTTCTGAAGTCGGGCTCTTCGGGAAATCGTGTGGGTCACTTCCGTCAAGTTGGGTCAAGCTAAAGGGGAGGCAGCATGGTCGTGAGGATCTCGAGACGCAGGTACTCCTCGTCGCGTAGGCCGTAGGCTCGTCGCTGGATCACTCGGACCTTGTTGTTGAGCCCTTCGACGAAGCCGAGCGCGACCTTGTTCTCCGGCTCGCAGTAGGCCGCGATGCCATCCCAGTGGCGATCGATCATCGCAGCGAAGCGCTCGTAGGGCTTGAGCCGTT
>Ga0194128_10008338_pt1 | contig 13128 bp, 10 predicted proteins | sample TA2KigCa65mmetaG_FD_148650 | JGI IMG/M metagenome (GOLD analysis project Ga0194128, IMG submission 148650) | Freshwater microbial communities from Lake Tanganyika, Tanzania - TA2015037 Kigoma Deep Cast 65m | ecosystem: Environmental > Aquatic > Freshwater > Lake | place: Tanzania: Lake...
GACGTAACTACCGATCCGATATCTTTCACGTGGATCAGGTGTTTCACGTTCGCCTGGGACATCAAACGATCTAGCAACTTTTGCGAAGTTTGGGTCGGGCTCCCACTCGTCGTCTTTTTCACATGGGGGGCACAATAACAAATTCTTAACTCCTACTGTGGCCGCCGCTGCCATAATCAAATCTTTAAGGTGGTTCTCTAGGCGAATACACCTGTGTCGAATGAACTCCTTGTTGACGCGCATAATATCCACTAGTCCGCAGTAGTACATGAAGAACTCTGCTGCAAATTTTGGTCCCACGAGCTGTATCAGTCGATCCAGCATGTCAATCGACCTGGGATACATGTCACGTTCCAGCTTTTCTAGCCCGGTCATTGCCCCGAGCTTGTAGTCGTTTAAGAATGCTATAAAGTCCATTACCGCTTTTGGGTCTGTATAGGTGTGGTAGTCCCTATAGACCGCTGCTTCGAACCTACGTACTGTGAATACAACCCTGATCGGATCTGTTACGCATGCATGTTCAATGAACATACGTACTATGCCTTCATATCCCGACAATTCCATTGCTTGTTTGAACTTACCTGCATCTATTTCTGCTCTATATTGCCATGCAATCTCTACATTGCCGCTCATGTAAAACTTGCCCGCAATGTACTGTCCGATCTGTTCCATTGTTTCGCGTGTAATGTTGCGTACGCATATGAAGTACCTGTCGAAGTTATAGAGAATCTCATCCCTCTCGCGTCGTTCGAGCTGTAAGTACCCTGGTATCTGTTTCAGTTGACTCCACCTGCTGTGTCGAGTCTTCCCGACGTCCTGTGGGTCCCAGCACTGTACGTCTATTGGCGGCAGTTTTTCGTTCCGATACCACAATGGGACGCCAGATGCTTCCCACTGGTCCATCGGACTGAAGGATAGTACAGTCTTGAACGCTGGGGGGAGTTTGCTCAGTTCGCAGGTGGATGGGTGCATGAGGCGATGCAGCGACGCAGACGCATCACCTGCTGAGATTAACCTATCGAGAGCCCGTACTTCATGGAAAGACATTCTCCCACGTTCATACATGGACCTGAGTTGCATTACGGCGGCGGTTTCGTCAAGGGTCGCAAGAGACTCGCCATCTTGTGATTCTAGAATGTGGCCCTCTTCATCTAATGGGTAGCATCTCTCGCCATGTATGTCACGTAGGAGCCCCTTATAGTAGGAATCTTGGTTCGACTCGAAACAGTCGAGTTCCATTTCGGGCCCATGGATGAGCGGAGGGGGAATATTAGTCCCTAGCATATAAGCCACCTCTGGACCGAATGTCCCGTATGCCGACGCGTTTGACTGTATATGCGCATATCTAGGTCGTTTCCTTTCGTCCTGCATTCTCATCTTTTTACCAATATATTCAATTACATGTACAATGTCAAATATCAAGTATACTTATTCGATTCGATATCCGTTACTTAACTAGCGTCCCCTTCCTCTTCCTCTGTCAATGCTGCTGTCGTAGTGGCGTCTGTCTCATATCCTGCTTCGTTAGCTTCGTCGTCTTCAAGTGCTGGAAGCACAAGTTCCACCATGAGCTCTCTGGCGATGTTCAGAACAGACAGTGCAAGATTTGCTGCAATGCCCGAATCGGACATTGCCACGCTCCGGACTGTGTGTAGCCCATGATGTAGTCTGTCTGCTAGCTCTGCTGCCCTGAAGGTTGGAAGTGGCGTCGCGGTACGTGTCACGTACGTGTATATTGCCCACGCGAACGTATATCGCTGGTTGAGCGTTCGTCGGTGTGTCTCCATGCTCCCTGCTGCAGCTGCGCCTGCCAGGTACTGCGCCATCGAATCTTCGTCGTGGTATGGGGTCGCGAACGGCAGTGGCATTGATACCTATATTTACATAACTGTTATGTGTATGTTACATGGGATTCTGTTCTATTGTGTTTATTATACTCCGATAGAAGATACGGGGGATAGTTCTGGCATGTTCTATTCTGTCTTTATGACGACCTCGTCTGTCTTTGGGGATGGGGGAGGGGTTGCGGGAGGGGTGGCGGTCGAGTCGGAGTCATTGTTTGGTGCGGTTGTAGTGTCCTTATCCGGCTCCACGTTCTTATGTGTCACCCGACGTCCACGGCTCTTGAACTCCACTACGTGATGTAGGCGTCGAAGCAGTGCAGCCTGGTGGTCTGGATGAAGTGGACCTTCTGGGTCTGTCCACTGTTCTGGTGGGATGTTGCTTGTAATGTAGACGTGTGTCCACTTGGCGTACGTGTAGCTAAACTTCACGTCCAGCTGAAGTGGGTAGCGGTCAAGCAGATGACAAAGCGTGGTTATACTGAAGTTGTTGCCCTTGTAGTCGTCGATTACCAGTGCAAGTTGTCCTTCGTACCCGTCAAACCAAACCTTGTTTGATTTCCCTCCGTCGGGAAAGCGCACTTTGAAACCTTTTACTCCCCCGCTCACGGAGGCTGCGTCGTTTATGGCTGCCCATGTCTTTCCCGTCCCTGCTTTGCCCCAGTACACGTGTGTCTTCACAATGCGATCTTGGTCTGCAGTGCGTGCGTCATGGAATCCCTTGTATTTTGCCAGCGCATTGCCATATCGAGCGAATAGCCCAAAGTGGGAGTCTGCCACCTGCGCGAGTGTGTGCCCTGCGCGAATCTCGTCACGCACAGTGTCAAGATCGGATCGATGCCCCTGTTGTGATATCTGTCCCAACTCGAACCGGCTGTTGGGGCCAGGGACGAGGGTCGAGCTCTTCAACACGTAATTGCGACATGTCTGTGCGTTCGTGCTGTAGCGTTCTTCAATGTGTGCCGTCTCGTCCCCTAATATCTCTTTGATGAATGCGCGCGATTTTGGTCCCTTGAACTCGACGTAGCATTGCCAGTGTTCATAGCCCGTAGTTGATCCCTTTTCGAGCTGACCACACGCAAATGTGATATGCGACGGGATGAACGGCTCTAGCAGCTTCTCCGGGATCACAGGATACTTGGATGCGTCGAGTGTTAGCATACAAGATCGATGGAAGCCCGAAGAGCCGGGTTTTGGTCCGGGCTTTGCACGCTTTGCTGGAGGGAGGCCTGCCATATAGATTACTCTTGTGCACAAATAGTGTATATACGTTAATTTATATACGTTGCCAATTGTTATATATATTTCAGTCCACACGTTGGTTATTTAGCATCGATGTCAGCGTATTTAACTTGCGTATATGGCATTGTTCCGTCTGTGTAGTCTCCCGTCAACTGTGGTTCAAACACATCTTCACCATTTACTTCCATGCTATTCGAGCATAGCCACTCCGACAACGTAACTCGTCGATCCATCTCGCAGTGTACCTGATGCACTGTATGCACATTGTTGTTGAACTGGTCTCTCTCTTCTGGTGTAAATGCCTCGGGGTTTGTGCGCATATACCTGTCGAAGAAGTTAACAGACCCGCATTGATAGTACATATCCAGATATTCTATGAGCGGCGCTGGGTCCATTGTTCGCATCTCTTGACTTGCAATTGCGATAGCTCTGTCGCTGACACGCGCAATCCAGTAGCGTATTTGCTCGATGGAAGGTGGGAAGTATTCCATTCGATTTTGTATACAGATTCTTGTTTGCGTTAATTCTGCAACACGTGTGTTAGTGGTGTTCAACACCTGTAATATATATTACTGCGTTGTACCTCTCTCAAATTGAACCTCTTTCGATATCAAACCAAATCAAATCAAATCAAATGTAGAAGCATCCCGTTGGGGTTTAGGTCTTTATGTAGAAGAGCAACTATCAGCGGGTCAAGAACGGCTTCCCCGTCTTGGCGCGCTTGTATTCCTCGTAGTTGAAACCCTGACTGAGGCAGTGTACTCGGGGCGCAGGAGGCGGGTGTTGTGGAGACGGATCTTTCACGGAGACCTGCGTCCCGTACAGTTTCGTGGTCCGACCTGTTATCGGGTCTATCTTGGCGATACACACACTGATCTTGGTAACTGTAACTGTGTACCCAGGGCATCCATTCACGTCGAACACTGTGCGCGTCTTGTCGGATAGTTCCGACAGTTCGTTCAGGATCGGTTCGATGAACGGCGCTGCCTTCTCCAGCCCTTCGGGTGTACTGAAGTCCAGTACCGGGCAGGTGGCGGAAACAGCCGGGGGAGTGTCCAAATCGATGACCTGGGGCTGCGCACACGTCACTTCCAGCTGTTCTTCTACTGCCTTCTGTTGTTGCAGATGCGTGCGCAACTGGCGCTTGAGTCGGAGGATCTCTGCCCGCTCCTCCTGTGTTATTTCGACCCCAGTCTCGGAAAGAGGCTCGGCGGAATGTTGACCCGCATCCACATGCGCACACGTACTGCGTACAGTAGGGTGGTGGACGTTCTTCGGAGGCATCTGTAATCTTTGTTCTTTATCTTTCAACACATATTACACCCACTCCCGCCATACACTATCCCATCACCTCTCATTGTCGATAGTATGTTGTTGTATTCATGTGTCGATATGTTGTTTTTGTGTTCATGTTCTTCTTCAGTTATCACCCTTCCATCCGTGCACGTTCACGTCATTGACCACGGGGCTGTACATCTCTTGGCGCTCCGCGAGAGTCATGTGGAACGGCCCCTTCGTTATGTGACGCTGCATGTGCCGGGGGTCACTGCCCACGTGCTGTAGATAGTGCAGCGCCATCCACTGGCGGTGGTGGAACCACGCGGCCTCGAACTGCTCGTCGATTGCATGTTCGATTTGACGGGTGCCCGTTGGGTCATTGAGCCCATATGGCTCAACGCCATCGAATCCTGATAGCGTCAGGGCCAGCTCGAGCCTGCCCTCCTTTACAATGTTTTCGTAGCGAATTGCGAATTCCCGCAGCACCTCTACATGGAACTTGAGATCTTCGTTCCTTTTTCCTGCAGTCGCCTGGTACCGGTACATACACACCAGGTCTTTGTGACTCTCTGGTGGGCGGTCCACCAGACCCTGCTTGAATGTCCATCGGACCATGTCCATCTCGCAATATGTTGGACTGTCCATGTCTGGCATGGCGTCCAGTGGACGCTTGGTTGGTCTGCTTTTTTTCTGGGCTTGCGGCGTGGTCATGTTTTGTTTTTTTCTCTTTTCTCTTTTCTCCCTTTCTCCTCTTTTCTCACTCTCTGGAGGACCTTGCCTCCTACTAATTACAATTTCCAAAATTTTAAGTTAAATCACGTGATTTCAGCAACTATATTTTTTTACGCATTTCTATCTATGTCCAGGGCTTGTTCAACCCATGAGGAGGCGGGAGTGTTCGGTTGGCGGGACGCCTGTCCCATTCCCCGAACGAATGCGCAGCTCGTTTTATAGTGGGTGTGAATACCCCAGACGAGTGCGCAGATCTGTGATTGATTACAGCATGGTGTGGAACACTATAAGACCCAGCCGACTGCGCATAACCGGTGCGGGCAGATTTCGGTGCAGGCCCTATGCCTCCATGAAGACTAGCCTGTACTTCGTTTAACGTGCGTTCAGCGTATGGCCCGGTTGTTACTGGCCGTGCTTGTCCTTGTTCTTTGTCCTTGTCCTTGCTGGGATCTGTTATATCCGGTTCACTGCGCCTCTTTACGGGCCCCTTTCGTGCTGACGCAGGTGGTTCCCGTGCAGTCTCCAGTATAAGTGCGCGCTCAGCCGGCGAAGGAGCTCCTGGTGTCGGCACATTTGCCATCGGCTTCGGAAATGCGTCTTTGTACGCCCGAGCTCTGGCAGCCTGCCTGCCCGCCGTCTCTATGTTCTTTTGGGCCGCAGTCCTGCCGCGATGTTCCGTCTCGAATTGAGATTGGAGCTTATCGGCAAACTCCGCAAGGTTATTACTGGCCGTGGTTGAGCCAGACCCCACCTGGTCACTTATCCACAACTGATTCCTGCCGCTGTCATACGCGACATATCGGCATATTTTCTTTCCCTCTCCGCTCCCAGCCCACATAGGAATTTCATCGGAGTCATCCGGCACATCCTCGTGTTGCGGAGCTACCTGTAGCTGGAAGACTTCCCCCCCCAAAAGCCTGTTCATTACGTCGTGGTCACGGGTTAGGTCGTGCAGAGTATTTATCACGTTTGCGCGGTGGTCATATTTGTTCCCGGCGCGATTAGAGAGATAAGATTGAGACTCCACGAACGCAGCGGGATTCGACATCCACTCAAGTGGGATGCTTATGTTATTCTGGCCTGGCGCATTACCTGCCTGGTTCCTGATCTTATTCCTGTTCTTATTATATTCTTTCGCGGTAATATCCTGGCGACTCGCCATTTGAATCTTCTTGCTGTCGTTCGTTTCGGCCATGGCTACTGCAGCCGTGAAGCGTTTTGCATGTTCTGCATACCAGCCATCCGATAGCAGCACTTGAAATAATGTATTCTCTAACAGCTTGTGATAGTATCGAGCATACCCTTCCCCGGGAGAAATAAATTTTCCCTCGACAATAGGAGGCACACACATTCCTATCAGAAAGCAGAGTAGCTTCCGAAGGTGGTCTACTACGCCTACCTTTTTCTTTATACCGCCTGTGAACTTGTCGCTTACGACTTGTATGACCTCTTTGCGATACTTTAAAGCTTTATGGAGCAGTGTTTTATTGCTGGTTACATATCCGCCCACTAGCGCGTACTCAACAAGCGACAGATAGTGCTCTAGCATCTTATCCCCGAACTCATCTCTCATGGGCTGCTGAAATACATTCGTGTCGAGTCGTAGCTTCGTGTCGAGTATCGAATGTAACTGTATCATAGTTCCGTCCTTCGGGCCAACGGACATGCACAAGTTTTTTTGTATGAATGCCGGGAGTGTGTCTTTAGAGTTTACCTGTGCCATGAGGGACTCGATGCCCCCGAGTCCAGTCACAGCCTGTTGCAACAGCCGTAACGTGATACCCATTGCATACTCAGGCATTGCCTGTGCCCCCATGAAGAATTGAGGTAAACTCCCTGCCAAGCAGCTCCCATATGCACTGCCGTGTTTCCATTCTGGCGTACACCAGTATTGATGACCGCTATCCTGGTCTATTGCCAGGATATACGGGCATTTTTGCGCGTACCAGGCCCGTATAGCGTCGGTCAGTACGAGGATTTTTTCACCGCCCGTTTCGTCGTCGACGACCAGTCTGTCCGCTGTACTCTTTCTAGTGCCACCTTGGAGCTTCGGGGGGGGTTTGGTTTTTGGGGCATGGGGCCTCGTTTTCCTCCCGAGAGTTATATTCGGGGGTGGAGCGATTGGCCGACGTGGGTTCGACGTGAACTCGTCCTGGAATTCGATGGGACTCCGGGACTGGTTTCGCTGGGATTGATCTGACATCGGGTAGGCATCTTGGTCGAATAGATACTGGGGACTCGTGCCTGCTTCCGATGCCATTGTATTTGTCTTCTATCAATCTTGTATTTGTCTTGAAAGATTGTCAGTATGTTGGCATATATAATTTCTTTATAATGTTGTATGTTTAAATGAATTCTCTAGGTAAAGTAGAAGCATAACCAAACTTATGTCCATAGCATCTTATCCTTTACGAACGGGGAAATAGCCTTATGAGCACCGAATTCTTTATCCCATTCAGGGTTGTACCTGACGCGACTCGTTGCATCACCCGTCAACAACATCCATATATGTGGTTCGTACATAACGCCCCTGAACACGTATTTCTGAGCCAGGAACAGGCAGTTCACTATTTCCCGGAACTGGAGTTGACTGATCCTACCTGCCTTGAGCAGTCCCTTGAAGGGTTCAAGGACCTGAAGGAAACACGCGTGGAGTTCGACATATACCGCAAGTATCGCATTAGGCCATGCTTCATTTTTCGCGGATCCGTCTTTGTTGACGCCAAGGTACTCTTCGTACGCGTGCCCGACTGCACCCGGAAGGTATCCCCGCAGCTGTTCTGCGTAATTCCCGACAGCTGCCTGTAGCGCTTGGATCACGTCAGCTGGAAGGGCTCTACTCGCAATTACACCCCGTTCGGGAATGGCGAGCTGATTTATATACCACATAATGCGCGCCATAACAGCGTCATCTTGAGTCCCCATGCGTGCTACCTGGCCATTGGGATTCAGTTCTGCGGCGACTTGGTCCTCGGTTAGAATATACCCTTCGGAGGTGTAGGCATTTGCCCATTGATCTTCCCCGGTCTCCGGAGTGTAATCCGGCATTCCCACCGGGACGCTTGCCATGAACTTGTACGTACTGTTTTTTAGAAACTCTTTTATCCGTTCCAGTGCCATCGCCCCAACGGTGTGACTCCAATCCTTTGCACGCAAGCCAGGGTAGCCTGTATAGGACCCGAAATTTGGCGCGGGCTTACCGGTGTCATCGTCTCGCCTTTGTTTTATCCCTTTTGTTTTTTTAGGCTTAGACTCTGGCCGAGCAGAAGGGCCCGGAGCAGAAGTTGGTTCGTCGTCGTCGTCGTCAACGACCCGGGGAGCGGGGACGGGTCCAGCCCTAACCTCATATGCACCTTGGGGTCCAGCGTCGAAGGAAGGTAGGGAGGAAGGTATGGGAGGGAGCTGGAGGAGTGAACCCATAGGAACGTTAGACGCAGGTTGCGGAGGTTGCGCAAACACGGGTTGTGTGCCCGCGAGTCGTTGACGACGGAATGCCGTGAGGTCCTTTTTCAGCTGTTTATTGTTGGACGTTACTTTGGCCTTCCCCTGGGTAACCTTCTTGAAGGCTTTCCTTGCGGCCGCCTTTGGCATACCAAGAGCCTTGAATCCTACATTCGCACTGGCCTTATAGAGCTTCCCCTTGTTCTGGACCCGCAAGGCTTTCGCAGCGGCTAGGTTAGCTAGCCCGGTAAAATCGCCTTTTTGACGCGTGGGCGGGTTTGCTGTTCGGGCTGCCTTGTAAGTTTGTCGTTCCACTGCCGTCTGCTTACGCTTCTCGAGCGCGGCCCCTCGTTTAATTTTACCCGCTTCGAGGGCGTCCAAGGCTCTCTTCGCCCTCTTGGCATGAGCATCTGTCGCCTTTTGATTTGCCGCTGCTAGTTGCTCGTTGAGGAACCTGTCTGGATTTGCAGAGTAAGCAGCCCTTCGGGCTTCGCCCTTCTCCCAGTTCTCGTACCGCTTTTCGATGGCACGGGAGATGGCTGCATTAGCAAGAGTGACCTCACTTGGATCTAGCTTGCGATAGTCCCTGGCCTTGGTCCGGAATGTGTGCATAAACGCTATAATCCCAAGTTGGACAGCTTCTGGAAGGGTTGTTGCGAGAAGGATGGGACATTTTTCCGCTGGACTGGAATATGCGATTCCCATGTCCGACTGAACAGTGGAGTAGGCCCCGGATACCGCATCAAGCATGAATGCTGTCTCGAGACCGCCACCAATCTGCCCGGCCGCGAGTTTGGACCTGAGCTGGTCCATCAGTTGATACACGTTGTTTCCAAAGGACGAGCGATGCGGAATAATGAGCGGGAATCCCATTTGGTATGCAAAGTATATCTTGAAGGGAAGACCCTGTACATCCTCTACTACGTCATCCGCGGCCGCAGCTGGAACAAACCCGCCATAGTAGTTTGTTCCATACATGCTATTTGGGTCCTTCCTTTGTTGCGCAAACCCTGGATCGACACTCAGTCGATCGAGTAGAGGACTGGCAACCTGGTAATAGTCGGCATTAATAGGCGGGCCAGTGTACGGATATCCACCAATTATACTTCCGTAATACCCCTTCGGGTCAGCTCCATACGCGGATTTACTGTATCTATTCCGAAGGTGTGGTCCAAGTGCCTTTACATACCCAGTGTATGCAAGGGGGGGCCCACCTAATATGCATACAGCAAGGGCAAGACCGAAACTACATCCTGCTAGAGGCTCCGGCTTGTAATTATTCCCGCCATCCGCTTGTGCAACAACCGAGAGGGTAAGATCGCGGAACCAGATGTAGCTGCCTTGACAAGGACGTGTGATACGAAGTGCGGACACAAGAGATTTGAGTGAATCAGTCCCACGAAGCAGGCTGACATCAACATTTACAGTGCCCTCCAGTGCCCCGCCTTCGCCAGGAGGCCACCCGTCTCGCTGAGCCCAGGGTTGGGTTGTGCTGTACGGGTTCATGTGGCCATCTGCCAGCGGGGTTCCGTCGTCCACGAATGTCACAGGAACCCAAGCTGGATTGTGGCCAACCTGCCGGGCGTCCGGAGGATATGACGTATAGAAACAGCCCCACATATGGCACTCATAGCCCCCGAGCTGGCCACTTCGAGACGGAACTAGATTCGAGTCCGGGCTGCGATTGATGACGCGGGGATCCACCTCGGAGCGATAGTGAATGCATGGAAAGTGCGTTACTCGACACCAGCCCACTTCATTAGCGGCCAGCCCAGACGCCATGTCATATCTATTAACTAGGGCCTTATAACCCGGACCCGACCCGTCTGGCTCCTCCTGACCACGGAGAAGAGCCATGCTAAGCATCTGCCGCGCCAGTATCAGATACTCGTCCGCCTGTTGTGGGGGCGCAGTCCCCTGATAATACTGATTGTTAGTGTACTCGGGTGGAATGTAGAATGGGGCACACTCAAACAGTCGGGCAAGAGGCACCTGCCTGGCATCTATATTTTTGATGTTCCATGGGCCGGCCTGCCAGCCCCTGTTATTCGGGTTCGTGAAGTAGTTGTAGAACTGGTAGTTGTTCGGACCGCCGTCCATGTGAACATAAGGCATCTCGCCTTCTAGAACGTCGGATTCATACTTCGGTTGCATTTGCGCTTATCAATCTACACGTAACAAGTATACATACAATCAAGTCGAAACATTAGAGTTATATTAATAAACAGAATCTAAAGCATTTATCTAGAACCCTCCATCGGCCATTCGCCGTTTGGCAGTGCCAAACATTCCCGCGGAGTATGCGCCATGCCCGCTGTAGGGTGAACCTCCAAATCTGCCGGCTGCACAACTGCCATACCCGCCAGATGCGCGAGACGCACGCATCATGGGATAGCCGACACTTTGACTTGTCCCGAACATTCCATGAGCCCCGGCGGTACGAGCCAAATTTTCAACAGCAGACCCACCAGCTTGCAACGCCATCGCGGCCTCTGGACCAATACCCGGCACAAGTGAAGCCAGTGGCGCAACAGTGTTAGCAGCTATCTGACCGACCTTACCAAGTCCGGAAAGAAAATCACCAAAGAATCCACCTGCCTGCGCTGCTTCCTGAATCGCAACGGCTTGATGCTCCGGTGTAGTTTCTGACGCCCATGCAAGCAGCTCGCCGACACTAAGAGAAGGCAAGATATTTTCAACAAGCTTTACCCACTGGTAGTGCTTGTAAATTCGTTGGAAGCGGGACGTGCTGTTGTAGAGCGTGGAAAGCAATGGAATAGTATCCAGCTTAAGAGACTTGAAGGACGTGTTCTCGGACGACTGCACGTAAGGGGCGATTGTACCTTCGGGAACGCATTGCACAAGGACGTTGCCAGTAACAGTGATTTGTTGGCCATCGGCAACTGAGTCCCAACGAGCAACTCGCGAAACGCCAAGCTCGCCAGGCGCATATAGGTCAGTTGCAATAACACGAACACTGAAATGAGTAAAGCCGACGACACATTTCTTGTCTGTATTGTTCGTTACTTGCCATGTGACACGAGTCCCAACATAGGCGCCCCTGTTTCCGATTGTTTCGCCGGGAATGCTCGAGTCGTGATATCCCTTGAACGCACGTCCATTGTCAGCAGGCCCGGAATGTGTCCAACTGCTTCCTTCAAGACCCTCACTGGTATAGTGGCTGGGTTTCTCCTTCAGTGTAACAGCACCAGTTGCATCAATCAGCGCATATACGTCCTGAAAGATGACTGCCATATTGCACGACCCGGCAGTTGGTTCGGAGGGCGCATAATTCTGGTTAATAATCCTGGTAGTGGTTTCAAAGCGTAGTGCCCCATACATGTTGATGGGCTGAACTGGGGTGTCTGCGTAAGAAACTACGAGCGGAAGAATAGTGTTCGACGTCACCCCCATCGGACTGATAAAACACTGCGCCATAACGACTGTTTCATGGACATCGGGAACGGCGTGAATAGGGTGCAGGTAATCTACATCCAAAATGTTGACTGTTTCTATGCCACCTCCCAGGGATGCCACATAACTATCACGCTCAGGAACACTGTAGTCGGGTGGAATGTCTGAGCCAATAAGCATGGCAGCACCTTCCTCCAAGGGAACATTGAGGAAGGAGTCTTTCCCTGTTATACTCTGTTGCACAAGGTCAGTGGGCGCGAATGTAGATCCCTGGTCATTGACATAGATGTCACGCGTGTCATTTGGAACACCGCACGCAAGCGTACCCGAAATCGACGTATTGCTACCAGCATTAATTAAGCTATGCGTGTTCCCTTTTAGCTCAACTACGCCCGCGACAAGTCGGGTGAAGGAGAAGTCGTCCATACTAGGATTTACCTCGATTTGCTGGGCTTGTCCGGACTTATATGGCAGTGGGACCTGATGGCTAAATGTATATGTATAATAACCCTCCCCAGTGCTATTCACAACGACTGTATGTTTGGGAACAAACCCCCAGCGCGCGATCGATCCGATCCCTCGCCATATAAGCCAAAGCACCATGCCGCTCCGGGATGTAACAGGGCCGACCCATGTACCACCCTGCGCAGGAGGTGTGTCGTCTACATTCCACTGACCGGAATAAGTAAAACGCTTGAGAAAGTTTGTGCGAGAACTTAAAGTAGGTGGCATAACCTCATAGTGAAGGGGATCAAGCGTCGACTTGATGAGATCCGCTTTCATATCTACGAGACTGCGAGTCATTGTAACTTGTTCTATTACTGGTCAAATATACACTATAGCAACGGCGTAAATACACATTGAATATTACTTGACACTTAAATATGCAGCAATAGACGTAGAAACTAGCGTGCACAATGTCAATAGTAGCTTCCCTCGGTGCTTACATACGAACTTGCATGTTGATGCCTCTATGCGGACTTCGAGTGGTTCACTAGTCGTAGGGGATCCGGACACAGGAGGTACATGTGTAGAGCTGCCATTTGGTTTATTAGGGTCGTTGTTCCCATCAGTAGGAGAAGAATCAGGACTTGTAGGCATGTGTACATTAAGTGTTATGTCTAAATACATTATAATTAATTACCTCCACGCTCCCCTAATATATAGCGCACTAAAAATT
>Ga0194128_10008342_pt1 | contig 13125 bp, 10 predicted proteins | sample TA2KigCa65mmetaG_FD_148650 | JGI IMG/M metagenome (GOLD analysis project Ga0194128, IMG submission 148650) | Freshwater microbial communities from Lake Tanganyika, Tanzania - TA2015037 Kigoma Deep Cast 65m | ecosystem: Environmental > Aquatic > Freshwater > Lake | place: Tanzania: Lake...
GGAGTTAGAACGGTGAGCAAGAAACACATGGGTTCAAGCATTGAAGATTTCCTAAAGGAAGAGGGTATTTTCGAGGAGGCGCAGGCGCAGGCGGTGAAAGAGGTCTTGGCCTGGCAACTCGCCGAGGCGATGAAGTCGCGGAAGATTTCGAAGAACCGGATGGCGAAACTGCTTAAGACGAGCCGGACGCAGGTGGACCGGATCTTGGACCCGAAGAACGATATTACGCTTGGCAGCCTGCAGCGCGCGGCGGCGATGGTGGGGCGGCGGGTGTCGATTGAGTTGTTGTGAGTGCGATTGACTAAGCCCCAAAACAGTAGACACGGCCGTCCTGCGAAGCGACAACCACCTTGCCTTCGCTGATCGCGGGCGAAGCCGAGATGGCCGAGCCGGCTTCGTACTCCCACAGCTTCTTGCCCGTCGGGGCGTCGAGGACATAGAACCGGCCGTCATTGGAACCGATGTAGATCTTGTTGCCGGCGGCGGCGGGCGAAGACTCAACGCGGCTGCGCGTGGTGAAAGTCCACGCCTGCTTGCCTGTCTTGGCGTCGAGTGCGTGCACCATCTTGTCGCGCCCGCCGAGGATGATCTTCCCGGCGGCAATCGTAGCGCTTGAGTAGAACGGGAATTTGCGCACGGGATGCTCGTAGCGCCAGACGATTTTCTTGGCGGCCATGTCGACGCCGAACACTTCATTGCCGAACGTTCCGAAGTAGGCCATGTTGCCGATGAGCAACGGTGACGCGCCGGTATAGGCGCCGCTCGATACTTCGAACATCTCCTTGCCGTCGGTGATGCGAACGGCGCGAAAATGCTCGTCGCAACCGGTGATGTAGGCGACGCCGTTGGAGATCGCCGGCGTCGCGTGAATCGGGCCGGTGGATTCGAATTTCCAGAGCATCTTGCCGGTCTTGGCGTGAACGGCGTACAGGCTTTGATCGTACGAACCGACGAGGACACGATCGCCGGCAACGACGGGCGACGACTTGATCTCCGTGCCGGTTTTGAAGGTCCACACGCCTTTGCCGTCCGCGGCGTTGATGCCATGCAGCGTACCGCGCAGATCGCCGATATACACCATGCCGCCGCCGACCGCGGGCGTCGACTCGCCGATCTCAACGTTGGTCTTGTACTTCCACTTCGTCTTGCCCGTGGCCAGATCGATGGCGACGACATCGCCGTTGCCCGCGCCGATATAGACGACGCCGGCCACGATCACGGGCGACGACTCAAACGACTCGCCGCCTTCCCACGTCCAGAGCAGTTTCAAATTGTCCGGCGGCAGGCCTGCGGTCGCTACGCCGGTAAGCGATGGATTCCCGCGAAACTGCGGCCAGTCGGCGAGCAACGCGAGTGCAAAGAGGAATGAGATCAGTAAGCGCATTGATACAACTCCAGGGCCGCTTCGGCGCCAAAGGGACGCGGGTTGAACCGCCCTGTCCATTGTTGCGCAGCGGCGTCCGCCATTGCAGAGAGACGTTCGCGCGCGACGCCGAGTTGAGAGAGGCTGGACTGCAATTGCGCCGCATGTGCGAGTTCCCGCAGGCGTGCGGGAAGATCGGCGGAAAATTCGGCGTACTCGCGCTGCGCGTTCCAGGCGACGACGTGTGGAAGCATGACGGCGATCGCCTGTCCATGCGGCACGCCGTAGAACGCGGTGAGCGGATTAGCCAGTGCGTGGCTTGCGCCCAGCATCGACGCTTCGATGGCGCAGCCGGCGAACCATGCGCCAAGCTGCATTTCGGCGATGGCATCGATGTCGTCCGGCGCTATCATGATCGCTTCGAAGCTCGCATTCATGCGGCGCCACGCTTCGCGGCTGAAGGCGTCGGACATGCCGTTGCGCTTCGTCGTGACGAGCGTTTCAACAGCGTGTGAAATGGCGTCGTAACCAGCCATGGCTCGAACCGGGAGCGGTTGCGTGCGCGCCACTTCGGGATCGAGGATGGCAACCGCGAAGGCGGCCTTGTCATCGCCGATAGCCATCTTGGTGTGCGTTTCGGCGTCGGAGATGAGCGCGTAACTTTGCCCTTCGCTTCCGGTTCCCGTTGTCGCGGGCACGCCGATCATCGGCAACATCGGGCGCGCTACTTTGTTGTGGCCCCAGTAGTCCTTGATCGCGCCGCCATTGGTGAGAACGATGTTGATGGCCTTGGCGCAGTCCATCGAACTGCCGCCGCCAAGACCGATGACGGAATCAACGTCGAGTTTTGAGGCGAAGTCGCGGCCGTGTTCGACCATGTTCGAATCGGGATTGGCGCTGAAACTCGACCAGGGTGACGATTCGATTCCTTCGCCCGCAAGCGCGGAGAGCACAGTGGCAGTGTGTCCGGCGGCTTCCATACCGTCATCGGCGACGATGAGTGTGCGGCGAAAACCAAGTTCGCGCGCCAGCGTTCCGATCTTATTGATCGCGCCGGGGCCGAAGACGAGGCGAGTGCGTTGTACGTGTTCGAAGGAAATCATTTTTTCTCGCGCGCGTTGTCGACGATCGCCTTCACTTCGCGCATCAGTTCGGTATTCGAATAAGGTATGCCCGCTTTGATGGTCCACTCGATTCCGCGGCCGGGATAAAGCGTCTTGAAGTCTTCGAGCGGATTGCCGTTGACAACAACGAGGTCGGCGGACCAGCCGGCGCGGACACGGCCGAACTTCGATTCCTGGCCCAGTGCGCGAGCGCCGTTCAGCGTGGCTTGCTCAATGATCTTGATCGAATGAAACCCGGCTTCCTGATGCAACTCCAGATTGCGGATGAAGCCGTAGCCGTACATCTGATAGATGTAACCGGCGTCGTCCCCCATGGTCACAAGCCCGCCTCGCGAGGCGAAGTCGCGCACCGCGCGGAACCAGTGTCGATAGTTTTCTTTCCAAAACGTCTCATCGGTCGAAGACCAGTTGACGAAATAAGAACCGTGATTCTCCAAGTTGGGACGGAAGAAATCTTCAAGGACCGGATGGAGGTAGTCCTTGAACTGCGGTTGTGTCTGCGCGCGCTGCAAGTCGCGGCTGGCTTCGTAAATATCGAGCGTTGGATTCCAGGCGACCTTGGCCGCGACCATACGGTCAAGCACGCCCGCAAGCAACTTCGGATCGGCCTCGCGCCAGAGCCGGCCGGCGAAGCGAAAACGATCGGCCTCATTCATGTAGTTGTAGTTCGAAGGAAAATTCTGCACGCCTTCTTTTAGGGCCGCGTCAGGAATTCCGTACCAATGTTCGATCGTGCGCACTCCGGCGGCGATCGCGTGGTTTGCGTTTGCCTCTTCGACGCCGATGTGAATGGCGATTGGCAGATCGAGAGCGCGCGCCTCTTCGGCGGTAGCGGCCAGAGTGTCGCGCCACGCGCCGACGATCTTCAGGCCATCGGCGCCGGCGGCCTTCACTTCGCGCACGCGGCGGCGAGCCGCGGCGGCGTCGCGAACGCGTCCGAGCATCGGATAAACGAACAACCGCGGCGCGGCGATCTCCCCCTTGGCGGACTTCTCTCGGGTTTGCAGGGTCTTCGTCAACGGACTGCCGACATCGCGCACGGTGGTGATGCCACAGGCGAGCCACAAACGCATCACGTAGTTGAAATCCATCGGCGCGCCGCCGCGTTCGTCGTGGAGATGGCCATGCATGTTGACCATGCCCGGGATAACGTACTTCCCTTTCGCGTCCAGGACAACGTCGCTGGCCTGCGGCTGAACCCGGCCGACTCCGGCGATAAGACCATTTTCGACAACGATGTCGACTGGGCTCTGCGCGGGCGTACCGTTGCCTTCGACGACGGTGGCGTTCTTGATCACCATCCGCGACGGTCTCACGCCGTGACGCGGCTGCGCCGTGGCGGCGAGCGCAAGAGCACAGAACAGGAAAAAGCGCATTCCCTCTATTTTGCGTCAACGCGAAGCGCGGCGAGACGGCGATTCACAAAGGCGCGCAGTTCGGTGAGCGGGCGGCCGTGGACCTTCTCGGCGGATGCGGCGGCTTCGAGCGACTTCGCGCACTCGCCGCGCGCGGCGGCGCGGTCGCCCAATCCTTCGTAGCAATCTCCAAGCCGGATGTGGACCGACGGAAGCGATTCGACCTGCAGCTTTCGCGGAGACAACGTACCGATTCGGCGATAGAGCTCGATGGAGCGTTTCGCGTTCGGTAGCGCATCGGCATAGCGCTTCAGCGAGTTCATCGACGCGGCCATGCGGTCGAGGGAAAGCGCGGCGGCTTCAAGGTAATCGATGTTGTCCGGATCAGACTTAAGCAACGTTTCCGCAATAACGCTCGCCCGCCGGAAAACCACAATCGCCTGGGAGTGATCGGCGAGGCCGTAATAGACATCGCCGATGCGCGTCAACAGGCCTCCGACATCTCGAGTGGCGCGAACATTGTTGACGTCCGCGGCCGCAACGGCCTCGGCGATGGGCAGCGCGCGCTGGTAATGATCGAGTGCCAGACGAAGATCTCGCTTCGGATTAGTCCGGATGGTATGCGGCGTGCCGGCGCTGATCTCGGCCTGCATGAGGCGAACTTTGGATCGCACATCGAGCCGGTCGGATTCGACCAGTTGCTTGGCAAGTTCGATCGCCCGCAGGGCCGTGGCGTAGGCTTCCTCGAAACGGCGAAGGCGCGTGAGAGCGGACGACTGGCGATAGAGCGCGCGTTGGCGGTCGAAAACCTGCGAGTCGCCTTCCAACAGCCGAACTGCGGCTTCGGTATCGGATAGAGCGAGTTCGAATTTCCCGAGGCCGGAACGAATCAAGGCGCGGTCGAGATGCGTGTTGGCCGCGGTGCGGCGAAGTTTTTGATCGCGATCGGTTTTTTCCCGAAAATTCGAGAGCGCCTCGGTAGCGATGTCTTCGGCGCTGGCGGCTTTCCCCGTGTCCGTCATTGCGATCGCCAGGCTGGACTGCATATGCATCAGTTGCCGTCGCCATTCGGCATCGTGATCCGGCAGACGGCGCCACAAGGCGATGGCTTTTCGGTAGCTCACGATCGCGCCAGGGATGTCGCCCAGGTGCTCCATCGCGGGGTTGCCTTCGACATCGGCGACCTTCTGATAGGCGCGCGCCAAATCCGCCACAATGCGCGGGTCGTCCTTGGCTTCGCGCTCCATCCGCTGCAAGTGCTCCCGCGCGGTCGTCACAACAAGTTGGCGGGCCTTCGTCGCGCCGGGAAGGGTTTGGATGGAGTCGTGAAACTCGAAGAGAAACTGTTCGGTAAGTTTGCGGAGTTGATCGAGGCGTTGTTGCGAAAGATCGCGCTCGCGGCGAGCCTCCGCGGCTTGCTGCAAGGCCGATTCCCGGTGATGCGCGGCTTCGGCCGCTGCGATGGTCGCACGCTGCGCTTCGGAAGCGGCGAGTTGGCGCTGTTGTTCGACGCGGCGAGCCTGTTCCGACGAGTAGACCGCGCTCGCTGCGATCGCGGACACAAACGCGACGCCGGCGGCGAGTGCAACCTTGTGGCGCGAAACAAATTTGCGGGTGATGTAAGCGACCGAATCGCCGCGCGCGAGCACGGGCCTGCCATCGAGGTATCGTTCGATATCGGCGGCGAGTTGCTCGGCCGATCCGTAACGGCGAGCCGGATCGACCGCCATCGCCTTTTGCAGGATGTTGTCGATGTCGGAATCGATGCCCGCTTTCGGCGGCGGATCGTTGCGAATCGCTTCGACCATCTGTGCAAGCGCGGCGTTTGGAAAGCTTCTGGCGCGCCGGTCGGTCAGCAGTTCGAACAACACCGCGCCAAGCGAGTAGACGTCGGCGCCGGTTGTAACGGGAACGCCGGCCACTTGCTCCGGGCTGGCGTATTCGGGCGTGAAGAAACCCGTGTTGAGCGTCTGACCCAACACATCGTGCGTGATGAATTTCGCGATGCCGAAGTCGAGCAACTTCGGAACGCCGCCGGCTGTGATGAGAATGTTGGCGGGCTTGATGTCGCGATGAACGATCAGATTTCGATGCGCGCAGGCGACGGCATCGCAGACCTTCAAAAAGATGCGACAGCGCTCGGCGTCCGGCAGGTTGCGCGCGAAATCGCGGAGCGGCGCGCCGTCGACATACTCCATCGCCAGATAAAGCTGGCCATCGGCGGTTTCGCCGCCATCGATCAGGCGCGCGATGTTGGGATGTTCCAGGCCCGCGAGCATTTGGCGCTCGGCGCGGAAGCGCGCTGCCGCGCCGAGAATCACAAAATCGGCGAGCAACACCTTGATCGCGGCAAGTTGTTCGAAGTGGCCGTCGTCGCGCGAAGCGAGATAGACGGCGCCCATTCCGCCTGCGCCCAAAGGCCGCAAGATTCGCCAGGGGCCCGCGCGGGAGATTTCCTCTTGCCGCGGGGCGATCCACGCGGACGCGGTGATACGTACCGCCTCGTCAGCGGGGTCTTTGGTGAGAGCGTCCGCGGCCAGCATGTTCCGCAGTTCGGCCCACAATTCGGCATCGTTGCCGCAAGCGGCCTTCGCCCACGTTTCGCGCTCTTCAGCCGGGCGGTCACACGATTGGTGGAACAAATCTTCGAGCGTCTTCCAACGGCCGGGGTTCATCACCAACTCCTCGCGGCGCGATGCCGCCAATTCCCATGCGGATTCGCTCGGAGAAAGTGATCACACAAAGATAAGATTTTTTTCGAGCGTCCGTTTTTCGATGTCCGGAACGGCTGCGTCGGCCGCCGGATAACCGACTGGAATGAGCAGGAATGGCCGCTCGTTAGCCGGGCGGTTGAGGATGCGTCCGAGGAATCCCATGGGACTCGGCGTGTGTGTAAGCGTGACCAAACCCGCGACGTGAAGCGCCGCGAGCAGAAAGCCCGTGGCAATGCCCACCGATTCATTCACGTAGTAGTGCTTGAACTTCTGCTCGTCTTCGTCGATGCCGTAATCGACACGGAACACAACGATCAACCACGGCGCGTCTTCCAGAAACGGCTTGCGCCAGTCGGTGCCGAAAGGCTCGAGAACTTTCAACCACTCTTCTGGAAACCGGCGCTCGTAGTTCTCCTTCTCCTCGGCTTCGGCCGCGATGCGGATTTCGCGCTTGACGGCCGGGTCTTGCACGGCGACGAAGCGCCACGGTTGTTGATTGGCGCCGGAAGGCGCCGACGCGGCGATCGCCACCGAACGCTCGATCAATTCGACCGGCACGGGGTCTTTCGAATACTCACGCACGCTGCGGCGCGTCAGCATCGCCTCCTGAAAGGCACGGATATCGGAGAGGCTTACATCGAGCGGCTTGCGCCTAAAGCCCAAAGGCGTAAATCGCGGAGCGGGTTCTGACATAGAGACGATTGTCGCCGATTGCGGGCGTGGCGAAAACGTCGTCGTCCAGTTCATTCACCTTCAATATTTCCCACTCCCCTTGCGCTTTCATCACGGAGAGCTTGCCGGCTTGCGAGACCATGTAGACCTTGCCGTCGGCGGCCACGGGCGAAGCCCAATACTGTTCCAACGCGCCGGTGATGCGGCCCTGTTTCAATACGTCGCCGGTCTTCGGATCGAGCGTCGTCAGAACACCGCCATCCTTCACCATCCACAGCACGCCGTTGTAGTGCAGCGGCGCGGCGCAGTTAGGAAGGCTCTTGCGATAGCGCCATTTAACATGCGAATTGGTAATGTCGCCGCGGCCGCCAAGTTGAATGCCCATGACCGAGTTCTGCGCCTGGCGGTGCAGCTTGACGAAGTTCCATTCCGCTTCGACAATCTTGCCGTCGTGATTGAGATCGTTTTCGAAAAAGCTGCGTTCACTCTTCATGCCTAGAGCGATCGCTTCGGGATGTTGCAGCGCGCCGTCTTTGTTGGCGTCGTTCTTGGCGATCACTTCGGCCCAGTCCGCGACCGCGGGCGGAGTCTCCGTATCGCCGCCGGTCTCCCACGAGTTCAAATAGAGCATGTCGCCGACGACAATCGGCGCGCCCTTCAACTGCCAGGCCATCCCGCCGGCCCACCACAGCTTCTTGCCGGTCGCCACTTCATAGGACGAGCTCACATACGCGCCGGGCACGATCAACTCGGCCGGTCCGTTCTTCGGCCGCCAAACCGATGGCGTGACGTAGCCGCGCGTGGTCTCCGGACGTTCGACTTTGTAACGCACTTTGCCGGTCTTCTTGTCGACGGCGATGTAATGGGAGTCTGTATCCTGATCGCAAACGATGATCGCAAGATCGTCGACGAGAATCGGCGAAGAGCCGTGGCCGTTGATATTGTTGAACGGCCCCATCGGCAGTTGCCACAGCGGTTTGCCTTCGACGGTGTAGGCAAGCATGCCGAAGTCGCCGAAGAAGTTGACGACAATCTTGCCGTCGCTCGCCGGCGTTGTCGACGCCGCGCTGTTCGTTTTCTGCATGACCTCCTTGCGTGGACGCGGAGACTCCTGCCGCCACAACTCTTTCCCGGTCTTGCGGTCGAGCGCGATCGTGTAGAGCTTCTCGTTCTCGATGGCCGAAAGGAAAATGCGCGGGCCGACAAGAATCGGCGAACCGTGCCCCGAAGGCGCCGCCGCTTTCCAGATCACGTTCTTCTGCGGGCCCATTTCAACCGGCAGATTCTTGTCGTTGGTGACGCCGATGGCGTTGACGCCTCGGTACTGCGGCCAGTCGGCCGCGATGGCGACAGTGGTGAAAAGGAGAGAAAGGGTGCGCATTAGTTCTGCTTGGCGAAACAGTAGAGATTTTCGTGAGTGCGGATGAAGACGCGGCCATCGACGAACGCGGGAGTGGCGTTGACACTTTCGTTGAGCGGATTGACGGAGAGGATCTCCCACTCGGCGCCCGGCTTCAACACCACAACCTTGCCTTCGTGCGAGACGACGTACAAGCGTCCGTCGGCGGCGACCGGCGACGAGAAGTAATCGCCCAGCGCCCCGGTGAGGCGGCCCTGCTTTAACACCTTGCCGTCGGCTGCGTTGAGCGCCGTGAGAATGCCGCCCTCCTTCATGAGGTAGATCACGCCATCGTAGAGCAGCGGCGAAGGAACATTGGGCAGCGACTTGTAGTAACGCCATTTCACGGCGCTGTCGGTCATATCGCCCCGCCCGCCGAGTTTGAACGCGTTGACGGCGTTGACAACGGCCTTGCGGCGTTGGTACATCTTCCAATCGCGTTCCTCGACGAAGCCCGTCCGATCGAGGTCGAGCGCGGACCAGTCCTTCGTCAAGCGGGCGTCGGCAACTTCGGCTTTCGTGAGCTTGCCGTCTTTGTCGGAGTCGCGGACCTTCAGAATGTCGGCAAAGTCGGGCACGTTTTCCTGCGCGCCTTCGTCGGAGCCGCCGGCCCAACCCAGGACATAGATCGTATCCTTGTCGATGACCGGCGTAGGCTTGAGTTGCCACGTGAGTTTATTAACCCACCAGATCGGTTCGCCGGTGGCGACCGAGTACGCGGTCAGCGCGTAGGAACCGGCGATGATGACCTGCTCGGGTTCGTTGGCCGGCTTCCACAACACGGGCGTCGAAAAGCCGCGCGTGAAATCGGAGCGGTCGCGGCGCCAGATTTGCTTCCCGGTGTCCTTATCCAACGCGACAAAAAACGATCCGCTCTCGGCGTCGATGTTGATCAACAGCATCCTGCCCGAAAGTACCGGCGACGTGCCCAGCCCGAACGGGTTGTTGATTTTCGGCATCGGAAGGCGCCAGCGTTCGGCGCCCTTCGCGTCGAATGAAATGGCGCCGTAATCGCTGAAAAGCGCATAGACGTTTTCGCCGTCGGTCGTGCACGAAGGGCTGGCCGCGGAGTTCGCCTTGTGATGTTCGGCCTTCGTCGGCCGCGGCACTTCGCGCCGCCAATTCTCCTTGCCGCTCTTGCGGTCAAGCGCGACGACAAAGATGTTCTCGGGCGTATAGGCCGTCAGGAATATCTGCGATTTGCTGAACACCGGTGACGAATGCCCCGGCGGCAGCGGCGTCTTCCAGACTAAATTCTTAGCCGGGCCAAACTCGGTTGGCAGGTCCTTTTCGTCGGAGACACCCGCCGAGTTGATGCCTCGGAACTGCGGCCATTCGCCGGCGGCCAGCACGGCGGAAAGGAGAAAGTTCGTCCATCGCATGATTTCGTCATTGTATTGCAGGATTCGTCTCCTTCGGTAAATCCGATTGCGCGATACCTTCGTATGATGGTTTGAATGCGATTGACCACCCTCCTCACCGGCGCTTTAGTTCTCGGCGCGCAAGAACTGCCGAAACAACACACATCGATCACGATTACGGCAACAACGGTCGAACCGGCGATCGACAACCTGAACAAGAAAGTGTTCGAGGAGACGCTGTTTTCCCGCGACGATCAGATCTTCCATCAACTCAATGGCGGCATCAACGCGGGCCAACACGAGGGCGGCGGCAAGTCGATCGAGGTCCGGCGCTTTGGCTTTAATTTGGATCACGGCGGCGTTGGCGGTGGCATGAAAATCCTGGTCGACAACGTGCAACAGAATCAGACCACACAAGGGCACGGGCAGGGTTATCTCGGCTCGCTGAAGAGCATGTCGCCGGAGTTGATTCAGGAAGCGAACCTGATCAACGGCCCGTTCAGCGCGGAGTACGGCGATTTCTCGGGCCTCGGCGTAGTGCATATCCGCCAACGCGAGGCATTGCAGGATCAGTTCACCGTGCGCATGCAAGGCGGGTCGTTCAATACACAGCGCGGGTTCTTTGGGTTTAGCCCGGATTGGAAAAACGTGGATTCGGTTTTTGCTTACGAGGGTTCGCATTCCGACGGGCCGTTTGTGAAACCTCTCGATTATCGCCGCGACAACTTGACCATGAACCTCACGCGCCGCATGAGCGGCTTGCGTAGCGTGGGCTTTCGTTTCAACGGCGGCCTGAATGGATTCAACTCGTCGGGCCAGATTCCGCTCGATCTGGTCAACGCCGGTTCGCTGGATCGCTTCGGATCTATCGATCCGTGCGAAGGCGGCAACATGCGCGCGGCGACCGCCGCCGGCTACTTCCGCCAGGAGAACAAAGATGGCGCGGTCTGGAAAATCGACGGCTTCGCGACGCGCTCGCTGTTCGATCTCTACTCGAACTTCACATTCTTCCTGAACGATCCGGAGCGCGGCGACGCGATCCAACAACACGACTCGCACTTAGTGCAGGGCGCGAACGCGCAATATCTAAAACCGCACAAACTCGCGGGCTCGTACTCCTACTTCACCGCCGGCGCGAACTTTCACGCCAATCAAATCAACGTCTGATTGTATCCGCGCATCGGACGCGATCCGCAAGGCATCACGACCGCGGCCAACGCGAATGTCATCAATACCGCCGGATATGCGCGGGAGAACTTCAGCTTTCTGCGCGGACGGTTACTCGCCAGCGCGGGCCTGCGGTTCGACACATTTCGCTTCGATGTGCGCGATCGCTTGGTCGACGACGCGCGTGTCGCCGAAATGGCGACACGGCCGCAGCCGAAGTTCAGCCTGGCATACACCCCCACGCGCCGCGTGCCGATCACATTGCATGCCAACTACGGACGTGGCATCTCGTCGATCGACGCACGCGCAATTCTGACAAACAGGCTCGGCACGAAAATCGCGACGACGGATTTCTATGAAACGGGGGTGTCGAGCAATCTCGGCCGCGTGTCGCTCGCGGCCGACGCGTTTTGGATCGACCGCTCCAACGAACAGGTCTACATCGCCGACGACGGCACGCTGGAGTTCTTCGGCCCCAGTCGCGCCTATGGTTTCGAGAGCAAGGCATCGGTGCAAATCACGCGGCATGTGAGCGTGAGCGGCGGCATGACGAAGGTGTTCAACGCGTTTTATCGCGACACCGCGCCGCGAGTGTACGTCGACCGCGCGCCGCACTTCACGGCGAACGGCGGGCTGACGGTGTCGGCGTGGAAGGGTTGGACTGGCTCGGCGCGCGTGCGGGCAATCAACTCCTACATTCTTGACGGCGGTGATCCGACAATCCGCGCCGCGGGCCACACGGTCTTCGACATGAGCCTGGTTCGCCGCGTGAATCGCAACGTCGATTTCAATTTTTCGATCGACAACTTCGCGAACCGGCGCTACTTCGAAACACAGAACCTGGTTGAGTCGCGGCCATTCGCCGGCGGCGCGGCGTTAACCGGCATTCACGCCACGCCGGGTTATCCGGTCACGTTCACGGCGGGCCTGACGTTCCGCCTCCGTGGAAAATAGAGGAGTGCGATCGATGCTCTGTTTCGGCGATTCGAATACGTGGGGATTCACACCGGGCACGGGAGAACGTTACCCGCGCTCGGTTCGATGGCCGGGTCTTTTGCAGGCCGCGCTCGGCGACACCGCTCATGTGATTGAAGATGGTCTGTGCGGGCGCACCACCGTGTTCGACGATCCGCACATCGAGAACCGCAACGGCAAACGTGCGCTGCCGTATTGCCTACCAGAAACCCCTGCCGCCGCCCCGCGTGCGATCCGGGTCCGGTTTCCCAAACAGTGGACCGCGAATTGCCCCGCGGTTAGCGGCTAGAAACGCACAAGCCGCTCGACACCGTGATCCTGATGCTCGGCGCCAACGACCGCATGTACAAACACTCGGCCACGCCGTTTGGCGTCGCGTTTCTGGACGCCGGTTCGGTAGTGCGATCCTCTGATCTCGATGGCTTCCACCTCGACGCGTATGCGCATCGAATCTTGGCCGCGTCCATCGAGCGCGCTATCGTGAAGAGATGATTGTTGGCATTGAACATACGGCGATCGTCGCCAACGACGTCGCGGCGCTTGCAAACTGGTACGTCGACACCCTCGGCTTCGTCATCAACTACCGCTCGCCCGGCGCGACATTTGTGCGCGCGAAAAACGGAACGATGATCGAAATCTTCGCCGCCGAGTTTCCGCGCGGCGAACAACAACTGCGCACGCAGGGTATCCGGCACCTGGCGCTTACCGTCGCCGATTTTGACGCGGCCTACGAAACGCTAAAAACGAAAGACGTCAATTTTGTTTCCGAGCCGATGGAGAGCAAAGGCAACCGCGTCGTATTCTTCACCGATCCCGAAGGCAACTACTTGCACCTGCTGCATCGCGCCGTGCCGATGCCGGAAAGTCTCTGAACAACCACCGCCTGAAGGCGGTGGGGTCGATGGGCGACTGAAAGTCGCAGGACGCGGCTGAAGCCGCTCCAGATTCCGGCTTTCGCTGCCCCGTTGTCAGTCATTCGGCACCGTGACCTTGAA
>Ga0194128_10008355_pt1 | contig 13109 bp, 12 predicted proteins | sample TA2KigCa65mmetaG_FD_148650 | JGI IMG/M metagenome (GOLD analysis project Ga0194128, IMG submission 148650) | Freshwater microbial communities from Lake Tanganyika, Tanzania - TA2015037 Kigoma Deep Cast 65m | ecosystem: Environmental > Aquatic > Freshwater > Lake | place: Tanzania: Lake...
GTCGGCAACCCAGAAGCAATGGCCACGGCGATACGCGAAACGCTCGACGACACGAGCCCTCCCGATGGGAGGCGCCGAGCCCGCGACTTCGACCCAGAGCGCAATGCCCAGGAGTATCTCCGGCTCCTCTCAAGCCATGCAGCCCGGTACGGCGGACCACGCCACCCCGCGCCGAGGCGAGATACCATCCATCAGCGATGACTTCGGTACTCAACGGACCGAGGTGGCCCGCAGAGATGATTGAGTTCGCAAGTTGGGAACACGTGTCCCCATCGGGCGACGATCAGGCGTTGTCCCTGGCAGCAAGTGGGTGCTCGGGCCACAGAAGACGTCGTCCTCGAGCGTGACGTTGTCGTAGACGGACACATTGTTCTGGATCTTCACGTTGTTGCCGATGACCACGCGGTTGCCCACAAACACGTTCTGCCCGAGGGAGCAGCGTTCTCCGATGCGCGCGCCACCGCAGACGTGCACAAAGTGCCAGACGCGGCTGCCGGCGCCGATCTGCGCGCCCAGATCCACGATGGCGCTGGGATGCACGGTGAAGGGCGCCGAACTAGATCCACCCGCAGCAGCAGCGGTCATGGCCGCATCGCCTCGACCTGCTGGCACATGGGGTGGTAGTCGCCCGTTAGAGGGGAGATACCGGCATGTCGGATGGCGTGCACCATCTCGATGCTGGGCCGCGCGTCCTGCAGGCCGTAGCCCCGCCCCGCCAATATCTCTCTGTAACTGATCGTGTGCAGGTCGGTGAAGCCCTCGCTGAACTCCACCTCCTGACCTTCCATCGTGATCGACCGAAAGGTCCGCTGTCCCTGGGCCTGCTGGGCCGCGGGCAGATGGTCGGCGTTGACCGAGAGGAACCAGCGCACGCGGGCGTGCTCCAACTCCAGCACGCCGGCGGCACAGTCATCCTGGCGGCGATGCACGGTCGACGACTTGAGGCCGCCGAAGATCCACCCGAGCATGTCGAAGAAGTGCACGCCGATGTTGGTGGCCACGCCGCCGGACTTCTCCAGACTGCCCTTCCAGCTGCGGTGGTACCACTTACCACGCGAGGTGATGTAGGTCACGTCGATGTCGATCTTCCTATCACGCACGCCCGCGTAGCGATCCCGCAGCGCGATGATGGCCGGATGGTGACGAAGCTGCAGCACGGTGTAGACCTTGCGGTCGCATTCCCGCTCGATCTCCGCAAGCGCATCGATGTTCCACGGATTGAGCACGATCGGCTTCTCGCAGATGGCGTCGGCGTGGTTGCGCATGGCCATGCGGATATGTGCATCGTGCAGGTAGTTGGGCGAGCAGATCGAGACGTAATTCATCCCCTGCCCGTCGCGGCGGAGCTTCTCCAAGTGGCGATCGAACCGCTCGAACTCCGTGAAGAAGTCGGCGTCCGGGAAGTACGAATCGATGATGCCCACGCTGTCGTTGGGATCCAGGGCGGCAACGAGCCCGTGGCCGGTCTCCCGGATGGCCTTCATGTGACGCGGGGCGATGAATCCGGCAGCGCCGCTGAGGGCGAAGCGGCGCACGGTGCTTTGAGACTGGAACGTCACGAAAGACGAGATAATCGCACAGGCAGGCTCACGCTCGCGACCACCCCATCGGCACCAGATACGGGACTTCACATCCTTACGCAAGGAGTCACTCACGGCCTTATATTCAACAAGCGTGTCTTGGTGCAAAATGCCGGATTTTGAAGACCGCTCCAAGGCAGACTGCGTGACGCCCAACCGAGCGACGATCAGGGTGAACTTTGGCCGCTTGGCGCTCGCGAACATCGGAGCGCAGGCGATCCCGCTGCTCGTCTCGCCGATCTTGACGCGAATCTATGACCCGACTGCATTGGGAGCATTCGGGATCTTCTCTACGATCACTGCCAATGTCGCAGCGGTTGCGACGCTCAAGCTTGATTGGCTGATGCCGAACGAAGCATCGCCGGGCCGGGCACGAGCGCTGCTTCGCGCGGGTCTCGCCACAACAGCCGCTGCAGCGTTCACCATGCCTCTGCTGGTCTTCATGGTGCCAGCCCTCGGCAGCCAACTGCACGACCCGATATCGCGGATGCTTCTTCCCGTAGCCGTACTGTGTACAGGTGTGATCGCCTTGCTGAGTGGATGGTGGATTCGCGAGGGGGCGCTCGGAGTGATGGGCGTGGCGAAGGTCGCCCAAGCGATGGTGACAGCCGCGGTCGCCATCCTTCTCGGCACGCTCGCCGGTCAACTCGCGTGGGGACTTGAGGGCTCCTTCGTGGCCGGACTGATCACGGCGTGCGTGCTCATGCGGGTGCCGCTGACCGCAAAACACCCCGAAAGCGCGCCGGATGCTGTGTACTCCGCCACCCGCGTCGCTTGGGGGCTGCGCCATGGCGCGGCGACGAGCACCGCCATCGCCGCGGCAAACACCTTGTGCAATTCGATCCCGATCATCGTCACCACCGCCCTCTACTCCGCCGAGCAGGTGGGGTGGGTGGTGTTGGCCCAACGCGTGATACTCGGCCCCCCCGCCCTGCTCTCGGCGGCCTTCGCAAATGCGTTTTGGTCCAATGCCGCCGCCCTCGCACGAGGCTTGAAGATCGAGGAGTTGTCACGCCTCTATCGTCGCACCACGCTTCGTCTGCTGGGAATCTCGCTGCTCCCGGCGGCCGGGTGCATGCTTGCCCCCTACCTGATCGGGCCAATCTTCGGCGCGGCCCAGTGGCAGGCCGCTGGCGAGATCGGTCAGGCCTTCGCTCCGATGGTGATCGGAAGCATCGCGCTTGCTCCGACAAACCACCTGGTCGTGCTTGGGGAGCAGCGCATGCAGTTCCTCTCGGACGGTACACGGCTTATCCTCAGCGTGCTCGTCGCGGTGTTGGCGTGGCGGATTGATCTGAGCCTGACTTCGACGATCTGGCTGCTATCCTCCGTTTCGGTTCTCGGCAACGCAGTCCTTTTCCTCACGCACATCACGGCCCATGCAAGAGCCCGATCCCGAATCTGACTTCTGGCTGGCGAAGCGAAGCAGCCTGCACCGAGGCTCGGGCGACCGCTACTACGAGGACAAGGCGGCCGAGCACCTGGCTTTCATGGATGCGAGCGATCGGCAAGCCGCTGCCATCGATCTCGCGTGCGGCGCTGGCGAACTGCTTCAGAAGCTCTCGCCGAAGGTAAACGTCATGGCAGGGCTAGACACTTCCCCTTCGATGCTTACCGAGGCAGCGCGCCGCTTGGGCGATCAGGGGATCTGCTTGGTGAACGAACCCGCGATCGAGTACCTGTCTCACAATACATTCGCCGTATGGATGACCACAGGGGGGCTCAACCAATACCTCGATCCCGTGGACCAGCGGCGACTTCTCGACCTGCTGGCCTCCACCCCAACGACACGCAGCTACTACATGTTTGACTGCGTCGATCCGATCCGCTATCAAATGATGCCCTTGGGAATTGGGTACCTATCACCAACTCAGACGCAGACCTCCATGATCGCAGCGCTTCGCGCCAGATTGCTCAGGACGAGGGCAGCCTTCCAGCTGCTTGTCGGCGACTCCACTCGCCCTGCCGTTCTGTTGCGCCGGCCGGGAATGGGTTGGGGCTATCTGCCTCGGTTCTGGGCCGCGGAAGCGGCGAAGCGCGGATTGACGATCCGCTTCGCAAGTTCACTACAGTACGAGTATCGGTATCACGTCGCCATCGGCAAGGCTCCTGCAGCCGATGCGTGATCCCGCCGCTTACCGGCTCGCGGCAGAGTCGCTCGGGAACCTGCCCGCATTCATGAGCCCGTGGTGGCTTGACGCAACCTGCGGCCCCGGCGGGTGGTCAGCCGCCATCGTCGGAGATCCCGCCAGCCCCTCGGGGGTCCTTCCCTATCGGATGACGCGCAAGTTCGGGCTGCGACTCCTTGGGCAGCCGCCCTTGACCCAGTTTCTCGGCCCGTGGCTGTCACCGCGGATCCAAGCCCTCTGGACAGGGGCATCCGAGGCCAAGGAAGTGATGGGCGAGCTGATTGACTCGCTGCCGCCGCATGATCACTACGCCCAGAACTGGTCGCCAGCCATGCAGGACTGGCTGCCCTTCTATTGGCGAGGCTTCGACCAGACGACGCGATACACGTACCGGATTCCGGCAGACCGCGCCGAGGACGACTGCTGGGCACTGTGTAAGGCCAACATCAAGTCGGATGTGAAGAAGGCAGCCGGAAGGCACGGGCTCGAAGTGACGGAGCAGGGAGCGCTGGCCGAATTCATGCGTCTCAATGAATTGACCTTCGATCGGCAGGGAAAGCGGACCCCCTACTCGGCGGGCTTCGTTGAGCGAATCGATGCGGCATGCGCTGAGCGCGGCAGGCGAACCATCATCATCGCCAAGGATCCTGCGGGCCGGAGCCATGCCGGGGCCTACATCGTGCACGACGGATTGACGGCGTATTACCTGATGGGCGGCGCAGATCCGGACCTGCGGGGAAGTGGCGCAAGCAGCCTGTGCCTCTGGCACGCAATCAAGCTATCTAGGCGGCTTGGTGTCGCCTTCGACTTCGAAGGTTCGATGATCAAGCCGGTCGAGCGCTTCTTTCGAGCGTTCGGCGGTGAAGCGACGCCATTCTTCCATGTCTCGCGTGCGCGATCGAAACTGGCTCTTGCGATGCTGGCGATTCGCAAGCTTCGAGCGCAGCGCCAATGACGTGGGTGATCCGTAGACCCCGACGACTTGCCGCAGAGCTCGACTGGGCGGCTTCCGTCGTGATGGAACGCATCATGGATCATGCCTTGGGCTTTGAGGACGGACGCGACGGCGAGATCTTGATCAAGGCGCATGGGCGCGCCGTGGTCATGCCGTCCCTGCTGCCCGACCTCTACCCCATGGACGCCGCGAAACTCCCGCGGCCTCCGTTTCCAGTGATGGCCGATCGTGCCTTCCGAACTCACTCGACCACGCACCGGCCGCCATTGCCCGTGCTGCTCGGGACTCCTGAGGTGCGTCGAGACGGCGAAACGCTGCATCTGGGCGCCGATCTGTTCGGGGCCGCATTCTTGCTGCTCTCCGGGTACCAAGAGGCGTGTGCCGGACCACGGGATGCGCACGATCGATTTCCCGGAAGTGAATCCCTGCAGGTTCGCGGTGACTTCATCGTCCGCCCGCTTGTGGACGAGTATGCCGTGTTTCTTCAGGAAGCACTGGAGAGCCTGTTGGATCGGGACATCGTGCCACGGAAGGTTCCCCGCACCACCACGCACGTCTCGTGCGACGTCGATCATCCGTTTGATCCAGTGTCGGGTTCCATCTTTTGCTGCATGCGCGCGGCCGGCGCCGATCTGCTGCTGCGCCGATCAGCGGGCCTGGCAGCGCGACGCTTGGCAAACATGGCGTTGTCACGGGCAGGGATTCACCGCCTTGATCCTTACAACACCTTTGACTGGTACATGGACCAGTGCGAGCGAGGCGGTCATCAAGTGACCTTTTTCTTCCTCGCCGGGCGCACTCCTGGTGTTCCCGACGGCTCATACGAGATTTCCGATCCGCGCATTCGGCCGCTGCTGCAGAACATCCATCGCCGGGGCCACCGGATTGGGTTGCACGGTAGCTACATGAGTTACCGTTCGTTGGACATGATCGTCGCCGAGCGGCGTCGGCTCGCCCAAACGCTTGATCGCCTAGGAATCACGACCGAGCTCCGTGCAAATCGACAGCACTATCTCCGGTGGGACGCGCTCGTGACGCCAGATCTGCTCGACGCCGCCGGCTTCGCGGAGGACCACACCGGGGGATTCGCTGACGCCTGTGGCTTCCGGTTCGGCACGGCGTTCCCCTTCCGCATGTGGAGCTGGAGTCGGCGCTGCCCGCTGCGGCTCGTGCAACGGCCTCTGCTCCTGATGGAGCAGACCATCCTCCGCGGCGCATCCGACCGACCACGCATGAACCGTCTTCTTGGGTCGGCGACCGACATCCTGACCGCGATGGCCGGGACCGGCGGTGAGTTCCAGATGTTGTGGCATAATTCGATGCTACTGTCGACGGTCCAACGCCAAGGTTTCGCCGAGATGACGAATCCATGACTCGAAGTGCACCATCGCTGGGGGCCGAGGCCTTGCGTTCGCGAGCAATCCCAAGTGCGGCGGTGCTTAAGCCATGCCTAACAGCCCTCGCTGTATACGGCGCGCTCTGTGTGAGCTACGTATTTGGCATCTCAGCCGTCGTGGGAGACGATCATTATCCACTGAGCGTATCTTCGGAAAAGATCGCGCTTGGCGGCGTAGTTACCCTGTTTCTCGCGGCTATTGCGGGTGATGCCGCCCGGCCAGCATCACTCCTGAGTTGGATGTTTGTAACGATCATCGTCCTGCCCTCACTCGTGATGGCAGGGTGTGGCGGCTTCCCCATCGAGTTTGCAGCGCTGGCAGTAAGCGCGTTTGTCGTTTGTGCCGCAGCGAGCCGACTGCGACTCCCACTATGCCTACTGAACGGCTTCATCAGAGCGGATGTTGCAGAATTCGGAAGCCTAGCACTATCGATTGCGGTGCTCGCGGTGCTCGCTACCACAGTTGGGAGAAGCGGATTCAACGTTGACCTGTCTGAGGTCTACGCGTTTCGAGCATCCGCCACGGAGTCAATGTCCCCGGCACTACTCTACCTCGTCCATGCATGCACCAAAGTAATGCTGCCGGCCGCACTTTGCTTCGCACTTCATGATCGATCAGTATTGAGAGCCTCATTCTGTCTGGTCACTTGCTTCATGTTCTTTGGCCTGTCCGGCCACAAAGCGATTCTTGCATACCCCTTCGTTACGGGCGCGGCCTTTGTCTTAGCGAATAGTCGGCATGCACCGCTGTTGCTCATGGGATCGCTAGTCACGCTATGTGCGGTCGGGACTATCGATCTCCTCGACTATGACAGTCGTGGTCAAAGTAGCGCAGCGAGAGGCTGGATTGGCTATGCCTTGCTTAGGGGGAGCCTCTTCCAGCCCACACTTCTCAACTACTACTACTGGGACTTCTTTTCGACGACAAAGGACTTTCTATTCTGGTCAGAGAGCCGTGTCACATTGGGGTTAGTTACCAGCCCGTTACGGGATCGGCTCGTTTTCACCATCGGGAAAGTTTACTTCGCACAACCCGAGATGGCCGCAAACACTGGCTTGATCGGAAGCGGATTCGCGAACGCCGGCGTTCTAGGGGTTTCGCTCTACGCGCTTCTCTTGGGCACATCGTTCTCATGGCTAGACTCGTTGCGGCGAAAGCTGCCATCTTCCATCATTTGCGGCATCGCTGCCACGCCCGTGCTTACTGTGCTGACGGGAACCGACATGCCCACAGCCCTTCTGACCCATGGCGGATTGGCTGCGATCTTCCTCCTGTTCGCGCTCAGGACACCTAGGGAGAATCTGGCAAGTATTCGTAGCAGTACTGAGTCACCTCCGCGGCGCTAGGCATGCGCTTGCGATGATCCATCTTCCGCAATGGTCAGGACATACACGAACGAACTCGAACCATCGTGAACGGTCGCTTCGCCGACCCGACGTGCGCCCTCACGCTCATACAGGCGCTGCGCTTCCCGTTGGCCTGCACCAGTGACAATCGTGATTTCGCGAGTTCCTCGACGCGCGTACTCCCTGACCATCTCTCGGAGAAGCTCTCCACCGATCCCTGCGCCCCTGCATAACGGGTCAACACAGAAGTTCAGAATCTCGGCGGCGGGCGTGGCGACGCGTTGCCGTGACTTTGCCGTGTATGTGAGCAGTTCGGCGATCCCGAGCCAGACCCTTGGGCGCACGCCTTGGCGCAGAACCGCGGGCGCAAGCTGCCGCCAGGAGGTCACCATGATGTCGAGCTGCACCCTTCGCGTCGAGAGGCTCGCCGCCAAGAATCCGACACAGCGATCGTCCTGGAGCGCGACCAACATGAACGCATGAGGGCTACGGATGATGGCGCGGTAGACGGCGCTCAGGGCGGCTTGCCCAAGCGAGGTCAAGAACCCAGAAGGAATCGAAGCCCGATGCAGGTCCGAGATTTCACGGAGCCTGTCCTCCGTGGCTTGGCCGATCCGCACGATCTCAACACTTCCCATGTTCATTCACCAATCGAACGGCGGCTTCCTGGAATGTCCGCGAGACCTTCCCGCCAAGCGGGAGCGAAACCAACTGCTTAGCCGTGGCTTCTGCCACTGGGCAACTCCCAGCTTCGAATCCGACCGCACGGAGCGCGCTTCCCTCGAGTGGATGAACGGGTGTGCTGAAGAAATCCGCAAGTTCAAGGTTGGCCTTTGCGAAAGCGGCCAAGAGCGCCGCCTTATTGGACACGAGCAGGGGGAAACGCGAAAGGACCTCTCTCGAGCCGGCTGGCACGGTCGCGCGACCAGCCGCTCGCGGTTCGATGCCCGTCGAGTAGAGGGCGGCCTGCTCCCGACGCCCAGGGAGCTCACCACGAGCGAGCGCCAAGGCTCGCGGCAGCCGGCCGGCACATGTGCGGCTCATCCGCAACGAGTACTCGGGCCCCGGACATCCTGGCTGGGGAAGTTCGTTGAAGCTTGGGGTGATGATGCCGGCACGCGAGACGGACCTGTACGCCCTTCGAACGGACCAATATCGGTGCGGGGAATACAGGATCCGATGCGCGAGACCTTGCGCCCGGAGGATCGCCTCACGAGCAAGCGGCGGCCCGCGAAAGTCGCTCTCGTATGACGCGTCGACGGCCACTGCCAGTTCGGGATCGTTGACCATGAGCGCGCCACCGACCCCCGCGATGACTGGCTTTCCCCACTCAAAGGACCAGAATGCCGCAGATCCGAAAGTGCCTAACTCACGGCCCGAAAGCACTGAACCGAAAGCGTGGCAGCAATCCTCGATCAGTCGCGCACGACTTCCCGCGATCACCGCCGCCAAGGCGGGCACGGCGGCAGGTATCCCAAAGGTGTGCTGAACCACGACCGCCTTGGTCCGCGGCGTGATGCGCTCCGCGAGGGAGCGGGGATCCATGTTCACCCCGCCGGGGACGATGTCCACCCAGATCGGGCGCGCGCCCGCTGCGAGGATCGCCTCCGGGACAGCGACGCACGTAAAGGCCTGCAAAGCCACCTCATCGCCGGGTCCGACGCCCATTGCTCGAAGCGTATGGAACAGCGCGACACGAGCGCGGAAGTAGAGCCAGCTGTGCGCACGTACCCCTTGGTGCTCGGAAAACTTTGAAAGGACAGAAAAACTCACTTGAGGCAATTCTTCATAGGAACCCCCGAGTCATCCGCGCGGAGCGCGAGGATATCTCAGGACGCGAGGGATCGCCAAGCCGCGCCATCGGGTAAACTCGAGTTCGCAAGATTCAGGCGGGGTGCGGGAGGCAAACGAGGCCGGACTGGACATCGGGATCGGAGCTCATCGTCGAGAGGGGTCCGGCATCGGTGCGTCGGGAAGGACTTGAAGCCAAACCCCCAATGATTCTTGGCGTTGGGAAAGCGAACCAAGGAAGCGACGAACGCCGCTCTTGACAGAACCGCACGCTTCGGAGCTGAGAGGATCTCATCGATGCAGTGGCGACTGAAGTCACTAGTCCAGAATGCCGCCGCATTGCTTCCGGAGCAAGCCGGCCTTGCGATGTACTACCTGATGCAGCGTTCTTTCGGCGCCTTGCGGGACTACAGCCCATGGCGACGAACCGAGGCCGCCATCGGGATCTTTGACCGGATTCGTCGGCTGGATGCAGAACCTGTAAACGCGACGTTCTTTGAGGTTGGGACGGGCCGAGTGCCTGTTGTGCCGTTGTTGCTTTGGCTCATGGGGGCCAAGCGGACGATCACGGTCGACCTGAACCGCTATCTAAGCACCTCGCTGACGCTTTCAGCGATGCGGCTGCTTGCCGCGCAGCAGAACGAACTCCGCGGTTTGCTTGGCGAACGGCTGGTCGCTGATCGCCTCGCGTCCTTGGAGATGCAACTGGATTCAGCAGCTCGGCGGCCGATCGCCGAGGTGCTTTCGCGCGTTGGAATTGACTATCGCGCACCGTCCGATGCAGCCCATACGGGTATTGTCGACAAGAGCATCGACTTTCACATCTCGTACACGGTACTTGAGCATGTGTCTGAGGCTTCTATTCGTGCCATTCTCGCCGAAGGTCGTCGCATTCTGGCTCCCGCCGGCCTGGCGGTGCACTTCATCGATTATTCGGACCACTTCAGTCATTCGGACCGCTCAATCGACGCGGTGCATTTCCTGCGGTTCGAAGATCGCCAGTGGCAGGCCTTGGCGGGCAATCGATTCATGTACGCGAATCGGCTGAGAGACGACGATTTTTTGAGAATCGCACGAGAGGCGGGCTTCGACATTGAAATCCATGAGCCCCGGACTGACACGGAGATCCTTGAGAAGCTCGGACGAAGAGTGCTTCCCCTTGCACGCAGGTTTCGAGACAAGCCAGACCCTGTGCTTGCGACCACGCATGCATGGCTTGTGCTGAGGCCGGCGTCAAAGGGCCGCGGAGCCGAGGTGACCCGTCAATCATGAACGCACGCGATGGCCTTTCACTCATTCCCCGCGGGGCGGCCAGAGAATGGCCATTTGTCTCTGTAGTGGTGCCATGTCGGAATGAACGCGCGCACATCGAGGAGATGCTGCAATCCGTGATTCAATCCGGGTACCCGCGTGAGAGATTCGAAGTCATTGTTGCCGACGGCATGAGCACCGATGGAACGCGCGCAATCCTCGATGCCGCAGCGGCACGGGACGGTCGAATCCGCGTACTGGACAATCACGCGGGCCGCAAGCCGGAGGGTCTCAATGCAGCAATTGAGGCGGCGCGGGGCTCCGTGGTGGTCCGCATGGACGCTCACTCCACGTATCCACCCAACTATATCCCGGATTGCGTAGCCGCTCTGATTGAGTTTCAAGCGGACAACGTTGGCGGGGTGCAAGCCTCCATTCCGACGTCAGGCGATCCGTTGGCACAGGCCATATGTCTATTTTACTCGGGAAGACTGGGGCTCCGCCGTGGCAGGGCATCGGCTGCCGACAGGGTGCCGAGACCTGCCGAGACCGTGTACTGCGGTTGCTTCCGAAGGGATGTCTTCTCGAGATTCGGGTGGTTCGACACTCGACTCACCCGAGGGCAAGATCGCGAGTTTAATGCGCGAATACGCGCGCACGGAGGCACCATCCTATTCCTGCCATGGGTGGAGGCGCTCTATCGCCCAAGGACCACGATGATGGCGCATGCGCGCTACATGTTCCTTTCTGGCGCTGTTCCATTTGTTGCTCAGTCCAAGGTCGACACCCGACTGTTGAGCTTGCGAAACAAGATTGCCGCAGCCACCCTTCCAATGACCGCGGCGGCGGCGGCCTTTGCAGTCACCACGCCGATACTCCAGGTGCTTGGCGTGGTTGCCGGATCTGCTTATCTCACGGCCTCGCTCGCGGGAGGTGTCATGGCGGGCGCGCGAGGGCGGTCTGTGGCCGTCGGGTTATGGTACCCGCCCGTGGTGTGGGTGTCGCAGTCCCTGTACGTGTGCGGTGCGTTCATTGGCGCCGCAGGACTCAGCGCAGCGCATGTTAGACGCCTCGTTGGGAAGTCCAACCTGGACACACGCAAGTCGCAACAGAGAACTTGAGTGATCAACCTCCATGTTTTCCCTGACTTTCTGGTCCACGCATCCCGCGTGCGGCGGATGACAGCCACTGCGGCGGACACCGGCCTTTACACTCACGTCGTCATTGCGGGCCGGACGGGCCACGGTCTGCCCGAGGCGGAACGGCTCGACACATGCAGATCAATCGTGAGGCTTCCGGGACCTCGACATCGTCAGTTTTTGCTTAGATCGGCTGAGTTTTTCGCCTGGAACTATGCCGTGGTCCGCCAATTTTGGGACAGCCGAATCGCGATGATCAACTGCCATAGCCTTTCAGCACTGCCCGCTTGCGTGGCATTGAAGCGGCGGCACAAAGCACCCTTGATATACGAGCCGCACGAGTTGGAGTCGGCGACAAGCCGGATGGGAAGCACGGCCAGCGCCACCGTACGCCATTTCGAGCGATTGATGCTCAGAGATGTTGATCACGTCATACTGGTGAGCGATTCGATTCGGGATTGGTACCGCGTCAATCAGAAGGTGCAGTCGTGCTCGACAGTTCCAAACTGTCCGCCTTTGACGGAGGCGCGACAATCGGACTATCTGCGCCAAACCTTCGGGATCGCTGAGGAACGGGCGATCTTCTTGTATCACGGCATCCTCAATCGAGGGCGCGGCATCGAGCGGCTGCTCGAGGCATTCCACCAAGACGGCATGAATGCCGAGCTGGTGCTGCTTGGATACGGACCATTGTCGCCGGAAGGGCTTCGATCCGACCGGAATGTCCATTGGCACCCAGGCGCTCCGCCTGATTGCTTGCTGAACATCGCCGCTTCCGCCGACTTCGGCGTGTCGATGATTGAGCCAGTCTCGCTCAGTTATGAGTACTGTTTACCGACGAAGCTCTTTGACTACATCATGGCCCGAAGGCCGGTCATGGTTTCGGACACTGTGGAGCAGGCGAAGCTCGTACGCGAGTTCAATATCGGCCTCGTGGTCAACCACAAGTCAACCGAAGCGATCCGATCGGCCGTTGAACAGTTGGTCGTTCGCGGTCGATCGGGGTATGAGGCAGGCCTTGAAGAAGCTCGGACGCGGTTCTGCTGGGAGCGCTTCGAGACCCGCATTCGCGACCTCCACTCGCGATTGCTCGGGGACCGCCGTGACCCGTCGGATTGACGTCACGAACCCGCGCCGTTGAACCCGAGCGGTTCGTCGTAATCGTTGCAAAGTAGTGAATGGGCCCGTTGAGCGAAGAAGAGCCTCGTCGCCTGAGCGACGTAAATTACCTCGTCGTCCGTCAAGGACGAGTTCATGGGGAGAAGCAGGCACTCCTTGAAGAATCGGTCTGCCGCAGGAACGTGCGCCTGCAGTCCAAGGGCGGGAAACTGGTGCAAGCCCTTCCCCGCCCACTGCATGATAGTGCGAACCCCGCGCCGCTCAAGCCAATCGCGAAGTTCATCGCGGCGTTCAACTCGAATCTCGTAATTTTGGAACACATCGTGATGAGCCGAGTCCTCGACAGGGCCCGGCGGAATCCATAGCCCCGGGATACCCGTCAATGCGGCTGTGTAGACCTCC
>Ga0194128_10008357_pt1 | contig 13106 bp, 16 predicted proteins | sample TA2KigCa65mmetaG_FD_148650 | JGI IMG/M metagenome (GOLD analysis project Ga0194128, IMG submission 148650) | Freshwater microbial communities from Lake Tanganyika, Tanzania - TA2015037 Kigoma Deep Cast 65m | ecosystem: Environmental > Aquatic > Freshwater > Lake | place: Tanzania: Lake...
GGTAAATGTGAAGGATGTTTTAATAGATTACGTTTGGATGCCGGTGATTGGAATTGGTGTCCAGACCACAAAGGAACTGATAGACAATTTGAGTGTACTAAATCAATAACATCTGAAATGGTAATAAAAGAATTAGAAAAGTTTTTATAATGAAAAAAATTTGGGTAAATGGTACTTTTGATATTCTACATATCGGCCATATTCTTTTATTAGAACATGCTTCTAATTTGGGTATAGTCAGAGTTGGATTAGATACAGATGAAAGAGTAAAAGATAAAAAAGGCAAGGATAGACCTTTTAATTGTATAGCTGATAGAATACATTTTATGAAATCTATTCGGTATGTAGATTCGGTTGTAACATTTAGTACAAATCAAGAATTAATAGATAGAATTAGAGAATGGGAACCCGATATTATGGTTATAGGTGATGATTACGAATATCACGAAATAATAGGAATAGAATACATACCAAAAGTTGAATTTTTTCAAAAAATAAAAGAGTTGAGCACATCAAAAATATTAAAAAATGAAAAAAAATAAAATATTGGTAATAGGAGAACAATGCACTGATATTTTCATCTACGGAATTTCTAAAAGAAAATCTCCTGAAGGAAATGGGCCGGTATTCAATCCACTCAAACAGATTTATGGAGATGGTATGGCTGGAAATGTAGCAAATAATTTATCAGCTATGGGATTAAATGTTGATATTTTTTCTGATAAAGGAAATATTACAAAAACTCGTTATGTAAATAATGATACAAATGAACTTTATTTGCGTGTTGATGAAAATGATAGTACTCAACGAATTGATATTTACGATTTACCTGATTTCATACAATATGATGCAATTATAATATCAGATTATTGTAAAGGGTTTCTTAATGAAGAAGATATACAACAAATTTCTAGATTACATAATTTAATAATATTAGATACAAAAAAACGTTTAGGCGATTGGTGTAAGGATATAACCTTTATTAAACTTAACCGATTTGAAGCACAAAATAATTATGATATAATATCAGAATCTAAATGGTTGGAAGATAAAATAATTACAACTTTAGATGGTAGTGGTGCCGCTTACAAAGGAAAAATTATAAAAACCGAAAAGGTTAAAAATGCAGATGTAGCCGGTGATACCTTTGTAGCAGGATTTGTTGCAAAATACTTAGAAACAAAAAATATAATAGAATCAATCAATTGGGCAAACTTTTGCGCAAAAGAAGTTGTACAAAAAAAAGGTGTTTCTGTGTTTGAAAATTAAAAATTTATATAATTATATACAAACAATTAAAAATAATAACTTATGGCAGGTTTAGATAATATACCACAATCTCAACAAATTACAGTAGAAATCGCAAAAATTGATGAAGAAACTCTAAAATCAATAAATGATTTAAATCAACAAATTTCTGGACTCATTTCTGAATTCGGTCAAATTTACATTCGTAAAAAAGAAATCAATGAAGAAGTAGTTAGAATGGATGATTTTTTAGAAAAAGCTGAGGATGAGTTCAAAGCATTGAATTCTCAACTCAGAGATTTAATTGATGCTTTAGATGATAAATACCCACAAAGTAGAATCAATTTACAGGATGGCACAGTTCAATATCAGCCTGGAGCACCAACTAGAAAACAATTAGCTGAACAACAAAGACAACAAGCTCAACAAAAAATACCTAATGGAAGTAATGGTATGAAAGTTGTAAAAGAGTAATCCTAAATATTTATATAGTAACAAACTATATGAAGGGATTAACAAAATATTTAGTTGAAACAATATTGGAAGAAGCGGCAAAGATAGATAAAGTGGTTGTTGTCTATTCGGGCCGCTTTCAACCATTTCATAAGGGTCACTACGCAACTTTTGAACACTTAATCAAAAAGTTTGGGAAAGATAACGTTTATATTGGAACATCAAATATAACCGATTCAAAAAAATCTCCATTTAATTTTAACGAAAAAAAAGTAATTATGACAAAAATGTTTGGTATTTCACCAAACAAAATTGTTAATGTTAGAAACCCTTATGCGCCAGAAGAAATATTAAATAAATTTGATGAAGATACTACTGGTTTTATTACTGTAGTTGGAGAAAAAGATGAAGACCGTTTAGGCGGAAAATATTTTGTACAATATAAAGGAAAAGTTATCGAACCTTATTTAGAACGAGGTTATGTGTACGCATCCCCAGCACAACCAAATCCTATTAGTGGTACTGATGTTCGTTATTGGTTAAGTGCGGGTTCTGAAGCTGAAAGAAAAAAAGGATTTCTAAAAGCTTATCCTAAGTTTGATGAAAAGGTATTCAAATTAATAACACTAAAACTTAAAACTCTCAAAGATTTTGTTAATGAAGAAATTAAATTGAATGTGAAAGTTGGTGATACTATATTAATGGGAAGATTTAAGAACAAAAAAGTTGTTGTAAAATCTATTAGCAAAGATGAATATGGAATGCCAACAATTAATGGTATGAAAAGGTATTTAAATTAATAACGCTTAAACTTAAAACTCTCAAAGATTTTATTAATGAAGAAATTAAATTGAATGTGAAAGTTGGTGATACTATATTAATGGGAAGATTTAAGAACAAAAAAGTTGTTGTAAAATCTATTAGCAAAGATGAATATGGAATGCCAACAATTAATGGTAAAAAAGCCGTAACATTTAGAATTCCAAAAAAAGATAAATTAAATGAAGTATCGGGGCCAGGTTTTACAGCCGGTGAAGAACCGGACACATCATTTGTTGCTGATGGGCAAAAAAGAATCCTTGACAAAAATAGACCTGAAAGTTGGTATAAACAAGGTGGATATACACAATTGGATATACCAAAAGCAGATGCTATGAGAGGTAAGGGTAAATCAAAAGATACTGAAACTCAATTTAGAAAAACATATACTAAGGTACAAAATGTTTTACAAAGTACCCTTAACCCAGCGGATAACCCCCATACCGTAGAAGATTGGCAAGAAGTGAAAAGAGAAACTCCTTTAGAAAAACCTAAAAGATTTTGGGAACTACCTAAAAATCAAAAACCTACAATAATATCAAAAGAAGAAATAAACGAAATTATTGATGAACTTGAACAATCTTTGTTGGATGAAATGGGATTACCAGGTGGAGCCGGTGTTGGTTTAAGTTTGGCTGGTGGATATATTAATGGTGCACCAAATCCAAAAGATGTAAAGAAATTAAAATCCAAATTAGATAAAGATGATAGTGAAAAATATGAACCTATTGATGAATCTCTTTTATTAGAAGGTGGTGCATCTCTTTTATTAGAAGGTGGTGCATACGGTCATATGGCACACCCATTTGATATTGAAATGGGATTAACATTTGGTGACCTTAAACAAATTGTAGTAAGAGCTTTAAATGGTGATTTAGAATTAGCAAGAGAAAAAACTGATGGACAGGCATTGGCGATTAGTTGGGTAAATGGCAGATTAGTTGCTGCAAGAAATAAATCGCATCTCAAAAATAAAGGTGAAGGTGCAATGACTATTGGGCAAGTTGCACAAAAGTTTGGAGGAAGGGGTGGATTGACAGATGCATATAATTTCGCAATGACAGATTTATCAAAAGCAATATCAGCATTATCAGAGCCACAACGTAAAATGATATTCAAAGGTGGTAGTTGTTTTATGAACTTAGAAGTAATTTACCCAACATCCGTAAACGTAATTCCGTATGGACAACCTTTGCTAGTATTTCACGGAACATTTGAATATGATAAAGGTAATTCCTTATGGACAACCTTTGCTAGTATTTCACGGAACATTTGAATATGATAAAGAAGGAAATATAATTGGAGAAAATCAACAAGCCGCTAAAATATTGGCTGGTATGATTAAACAGGTAAATGGACATGTTCAATCTAAGTACACAATACAAGGACCACCAATGCAAAAACTTCCAAAATCAGAAAAACTTTCTAAATTACAAGGAAAATATATTTCGATGATTTCTAAATTACAGTCTGAATTTAATTTAGTAGATTCAGATGGTGTTGCGGATTATCATCAAGCTTGGTGGACAAAATTTGTAGAAAAAAGTGCAAAAAAATTAGACACACAAGAAAAAATAGGATTAGTCAAAAGATGGGCTTTTGGTGATAAATCATTCCGTATTAATACAATTCAAGATGTTAAATTAAAAGCTTGGGCTGAGCAGACTGATAAGCAAGACCAGCAAAAAATATCAAAACAAAATCTAATGAAGTTTGAAGAAATATTTTTAGGGGTTGGGGCAGAAGTTCTTTCGTTTATGAGTTCAGTTCTTACAGCAAATCCAAAAGCTGCAAAAAGACAAATGGTTAGTAGATTGGAATCTACTATACAACAGGTAAAAGCAAGTGGTGACCCTAAGCAAGTACAAAAACTTAAATTAGAATTGCAGAGATTAAATGCTTTAGGCGGATTTGATAAGATTGTACCAAATGAGGGTATTGTATTTGTATATGGTGGAAACACTTATAAACTGACAGGTGCATTTGCACCATTAAATCAGATTTTAGGAATCTTCTTTGAAAAATAATGATTTTTTTAATTTTGATATACTTATATATACAAATATATTTCTATTAATATGTCAAAGGAATTTCAAAAAAAATATATGCATCCAACTCGTAGAAAGTTGGTAAATATGGTATTGCAGGGTAGTGAATATGAAAAAGATATTTCAATATCTATGGCAAATTCAGATAAAGTAGCTGAAGCAAATAGAAAAAAAGATATAGGTGAACGTTGGACTGATGGGCAAGGAAAAACTTGGGAACAAACTGAATACGGAAAAGTTAGAATTAATGAACTTACCGAAACAATGGCCGAAGTAAGAGATTACTTATCTAAATTAAATACCTGTCAATCTCCAAATTGTAGTACTATTAAATTAAGTAGAGCAGATAAAAAACTTATATCTAAAACCGGATATTGTGCTACTTGTTTAGGTAAAAAAGAAACTTTGATACGATTGGATGGTTTGTGGGAAGAATATGAACATTATAAAATTTTATCTAATATTATTTCAAGAGGTAAAGAAATTTTAGAGCAACTTCATCAGGCTTATAAAGATGCAAAGCAAGAATACGAATTTGTGCATGAAGATGGAAGACTTGAAAAATGGGTATTAGAAAAAGATGTAGACGAATTAAAAGCTGAAATACTATCCGATATTACATTTTATGAGTCTGAAGTAGAACAAGCAATAAAATGGAGAAATGATGCTTGGGATAAAATAAAAGATAAAAATTACGATTTAGTAAAACCACCCAGCGAATAATGGCTCAGAATTTAGGAATAACACAAAAAAAATCTTTAAAAGAGATTATAGCTGAAGAATATAAAAAGTGTGCTGCAGACCCTATACATTTTTCCAAAAAGTATTGTATGATTCAGCACCCAGTCAGAGGTAAAATACCTTTTCATCTTTACCCATTTCAGGAAAAAACCCTTACTGAATTCAAAAATAATCGTTTTAATATAATACTTAAATCACGCCAGACAGGTATTTCAACTCTTTGTGCTGGATTTTCACTTTGGAGTATGTTGTTTAATTCTGATTTTAATATATTAGTAATTGCAACAAAACAAGATGTTGCTAAAAACTTAGTAACAAAAGTAAGAGTTATGCATGACCTTCTCCCATCTTGGTTAAAAGGTGGTTCAATGGAAGATAATAAACTCTCTTTACGATTATCTAATGGTTCACAAATTAAAGCCATTGCTTCATCAGCAGATGCTGGACGTTCGGAAGCACTATCACTATTAATATTTGATGAAGCAGCATTTATTGAAGAAATAGATGATATTTGGGTATCCGCTCAATCTACACTTGCAACGGGAGGTAGTTGTATAGCATTATCAACACCAAATGGAGTAGGTAATTGGTTTCATAAAACTTGGTTAGGTGCAGAGGATGGAATTAATCCATTTAATACCATAAAACTACATTGGACAGTTCATCCTGAGAGAGACAAAAATTGGAGAGATGAACAAGAAAAATTATTAGGTCCAAAAAAAGCAGCCCAAGAGTGTGATTGTGATTTTGTATCTTCTGGTGATACTGTAATTGATCCTGATATATTAATGTTTTATAAAGAAACATATTGTCAAGACCCCATAGAAAAAACTGGATTCGATGGCAATTTGTGGAGATGGGAATATCCAACAGCAAATGGTTCTTATATGGTTGTAGCAGACGTAGCAAGAGGTGATGGTTCTGACTATTCGGCATGCCATGTTATGGATATTATAAATGCAATTCAGGTAGCTGAGTATAGAGGTAAAATTGATACAAAAGATTTTGGAAATTTTTTGGTAAATCTTTCTACTGAATATAACGATGCTTTATTAGTTGTTGAAAACTCAAATATTGGATGGGCATGTATTCAGCAATGTATAGATAGGCAATATAAAAACTTATTCTATATGAGTAAAGATTTAAAATATGTAGATGTTGAGCACCAAATGAAAAATAAATACCGTACGGATGAAAGACAGATGGTTGCTGGATTTTCTACAACGATTAAGACAAGACCACTTATTATATCAAAATTAGATGAATATTTTAAAGAAAAAGCGGTTACAATTCGTTCTAATCGGTTGATAGATGAATTGTTTACATTTATATTTCATAATGGTAGAGCAGAAGCTTTGAAAAGTTATAATGATGATTTGACAATGGCATTTAGTATTGGATTATGGGTTAGGGATACTGCACTTCGTCTAAGACAAGAAGGTATTGACCTTACAAAAACGGCTTTAGGTAATATTTCTGCAAATACTCAATATCAAGGAGTTTATGGTCCTACTAATAGAGATGATAATCCTTGGAAAATGAAAATTGGAAATGATATTGAAGACCTATCGCAATGGTTATAAAATGTAGGGTTTTGATAAATACTGATATTTATGATATATGTCAAAATAAAAGGAAACCAAAATGATTAAACTAACAAATATTCTAAAAGAAGATGAGTATATTGATAAAGCATACTCAAAAGGAGATACACCGGCAGATAACCCATTAGATGATTATGATGAATTAGATGTTGAGCAAGAAGATATGGATGATTTTATTGCATATCTTAAATCTTATCAAACTTCATTAGATGAGGCTAATTGTGGTTGTGTTTACGAAGCAGAGTATCAAGGTAGAGAGGTAAAATTGGGTAAACCAACAGCCGGTGATGTAAAGAAATTTAAGGTATATGTAAAAAACCCTAAGACTGGTAAAGTTATTAAAGTAAACTTCGGTCAGAAGGGTATGAAAATCAAAAAGAATAACCCTGGCAGGAGAGCAAACTTTAGAGCTAGACACAATTGTGATAATCCTGGTCCGAGAACAAAAGCAAGATATTGGTCTTGTAGAAAATGGTAAAATAAATTATGGCAGAACAATTCCAAGACGATAGAAGTTTCTTTGGGAGACTTAAAAAATTATTTTCAACGAATGCAATAGTAACTGTTGATAAAGATGGTAAACGTAGAGTTATAGATGTTGAAGATAGACAATCAAATACAAATTTTGTAAACCTAAGAGATAGGTACACAAAGTTACAACGTTCATACTTCGAAACCCATCAGGGTGCACAATCAATGGCATACCATCAAGTTCGTAGAGAACTTTTTAGAGATTATGATGCTATGGATATGGACCCAATTATAGGTTCAGCACTTGATATATATGCAGATGAAAGTACAACTAAAAACGAATATGGTGATGTACTTCAGATTAAATCCACAAATGAGAATGTAAGAGAAATGCTTCATAATTTATTCTATGATATTATGAACATAGAATTTAATTTGTGGCCTTGGATTAGAAATTTGGTAAAATATGGTGATGCATTTGTAGCATTAGAAATTCTTCCTGGTAAAGGTATTATTAATGTAGCACCTCACTCAACTTATAATGTAGAGAGATTAGAGGGTACTGACCCTAATAATCCTGATTACGTTAAATATAGGGTAGAGTTGGACAGATTCGGTAAAAAAGAATATGAGCAATATGAGATGGCCCATTTTCGTATGTAAATATAGGGTAGAGTTGGACAGATTTGGTAAAAAAGAATATGAGCAATATGAGATGGCCCATTTTCGTATGTTATCAGATACTAATTTTCTTCCATATGGTAAATCAATGGTTGAAGGAGCAAGAAGAATTTGGAAACAATTATCTCTAATGGAGGATGCGATGTTAATCCATCGTATTATGAGAGCACCTGAAAAAAGAGTATTCAAAATAGATATAGGTAATATTCCACCGCAAGAAGTGGATAACTATATGCAGAAGATTATCAATAAAATGAAGAAAACCCCATTTGTTGATAAAAATACAGGAGATTATAATTTAAAATACAATATACAAAATCTTACTGAAGATTTCTTCCTTCCTGTACGTGGTAGTGATAGTGGTACAACTATTGATAATTTGCAAGGATTAGATTATGCAGCAATCGAAGATATTGATTATCTTAAAAACAAATTATTTGCAGCTTTAAGAGTACCAAAAGCTTACTTATCTTATGATGAAAATGTAAATGGTAAAGCAACATTAGCTGCAGAAGATGTACGTTTTGCAAGAACTATTGAAAGAATTCAACGAACAGTTGTAAGTGAATTAGCTAAAATGGCAGTTGTTCATTTGGCAGCAAATGGTATTGAAGATTCTGAAATGACGAATTTTGAATTAAATTTAACAAATGCTTCTACAATATATGAGCAAGAAAAGGTTAATTTGTGGACTGAAAAAGTTAGATTGGCAAGTGATGTTAAAGCATTAAATATGTTATCATCTGATTGGACTTATAATAATGTATTTTCATTATCACAAGATGAAATTGATATTGAAAGAGCTAAAGTGATATTAGACCTTAAAGACCGCTTTAGACAGACATCAATCGAACAACAAGGACAGGACCCAGCAAATCCACCACAACAGCAAAATGTTGAGGAAGAAATAAGTAAATTAAAAACTGAAATAGAACTTAATAGAGGAGTTGGTAGACCTAAAGAGGGAAATACCTATGGTAAAGATAAACATCCATATGGTAGAGACCCATTGGGATATGATGATTATCATAAAGAAAGAAAAAGAGAAGATAGAGGATTAAATACAAACGCTAAAAAACTAGCACGTGAATATATAAATGGAATTTCATCAAAAAAGAAGTTTTTGAACGAAAAATCAGGTATGCTTGATGAAAAAAACCTATTAGATGAAACTAAAATTTAATAAAGAAAAATTTGTTTATATTTATATGTGTTAATTTATAGGGTAGAATAAATATAGGGTAAGTAAATGAAAAAAATTAAACACTCAAAGTTTAAGAATACTGGAGTGTTATTTGAGCTTTTAGTAAGGCAGATAACGCTTGAAATTCTTAATGGAGATAAGTCTGAAAACGCAAAGAAAATAGTGGCTGAATTCTTTGCTCCTAATACGGAGTTGAACAAAGAATTACGTCTATATGATATACTTCTTAAAGAAAAATATAATTCAGAAACAAAAGCTGATAAATTAGTAGAAACTGTGTGTGATGCACATAGTAAACTTAATATATCCAATCTTTCAAAAGAAAAATATAATCTTATTAAAGAAATTTCAGCAAAATTTGAAATTGAACAATTCCTTAGTTCCCCTATTTCTAACTATAAAGTATTAGCATCTATATATAAAGTATTCGAATCTAAAAGAGCAGAAGGATATGATATCAAAGATATCTTTAATTCTAAAATTACCCTAATTGAAAACATCACTTCTAAACCAGCTCAACAAACTCAACCAACCGAAGATAAAAAATTGATTGAATCCTATAAACAACAAGATAAAGACCTTAGATTACTTACATATAAGATTCTAGTAGAAACTTTCAACAAAAAATACACTAATTTAGACAATTCACAAAAAAATTTGTTGAAAGAATATATCAATAATATTACTAATACCACTAAATTTACAGATTATGTTGGAAAAGAATTACCAAATATAATTTCTGAATTAGAGGGTATTAAAGTAAAATTAGAAGATAAAGTTACACAAATCAAACTTTCAGAAACCATATCCATTTTAGATAAAATGAAAATTGGAAAAACTGTATCTGATTCTCAAGTTTCATCAATAATGCTTTCTTATGAGCTTATTAAAGAACTAAAATCCAAAATAAAATAATGGAAGCTAGATTAAAAGAGGCCATTCGTAAGTATATCAGAGAAAAATATATCCAAAAAACTTTGGAAGAAATGACAGTAACAGGAGATATTGCAGGTTACGATACACCTGCTGCATTTACAAAGCCTGGCTCTGAGAAAAAGAAAAATAAAAGATTGGCTAGTGTTACAGGTGGTACGATTGTTAAAGAAGGTGAAAAAGATTATGCATTAGGTGATGTACCTGCTAGTAGAAAAGAAGGACTTCCTCTAAAACCAACCGCAGCTAAAAAAATTGATAATGAAAAAGTAGCGGATATTAGTGGAATGATTGTAGCTGAAAATCGTTGGTTAGAATTAAAAAGAGAAATGTCCTCACCAAAAGCAAAAGTTGGTAGGGGTGTTTCTAATATACATAAACAACTTTCTGAAATAGAGAAGTTTGTAAATTGGTACTCTAAAATTAAGACTGAAAACGGACTTAAAAAAGAAGATTACTGGAAAAGAACAAATGCAGCCCTATACAAAATCAGAGAAAGGTTAATGGGAATTACGGAAAAAATGAGAAAATTGTAATATGCCAGCAGTATCTAAAGCACAACAAAGATTTATGGGTATGGTACATGCCACTCAAAAAGGTGATATTGATGCACCATCTGCTGAAGTACAAAAAGCAGCAGATTCAATGACAAAAAAAGATGCTAAAGATTTTGCATCTACAAAACATAAAGGATTACCAATGAAAAAAGAAACTATAACAAAAGATAGACTTAAAGAATTAGTAAAAGAAGTAATGATTGAGGAAGAAGAATATCAACAATTTTTTAAAAAGGCTTTAGAAAAATCTGGAAAATCAATATCTCAAATGAGTGATGAAGAAAAAAAATCATTCTTTAATAAAATAGAATCTTCTTGGAATAGTAGAGGAGAAAAATCCGAAGGTAATGCATTTGGCGCAGCTGTATCTGATGCTAAAGAAAAAGGTGAAGATGAATTTGAAGTGGATGGAGAAACTTACAAAGTAAAAGAAGATATTTCTGCAGAATTACCAAAAGCAACTATTCCATCTGTAGTTAAACAAAGATTGGGAATTGCTATTGATAAAATTAAAGATGCTAAATTAAATAATATACAAAAACTTCAATTAGTTGCAAAAGTCGTTGATGCTATTGGTGTAGATAAATCTCAATTAGGTACTATGGTTTCTAAGATTAGAAGCAAAATGGAATCGTTAAATAAAATTAAAAAATAATATGAAGTCTCTTTTAATAGAAACACACTTATTTGAAGGTAAGGTAAAAGAAGATGAAGTTGGTAGAACGATTGTCAAAGGTGTTCTACAAAGAGCTGGTGCGGAAAACCAAAATGGAAGAGTATATCCAAAACCAATTTTAGAAAGAGAAGCTAAGAAATATCATTCAACTTTTATAAAAGAGCGTAGAGCATTGGGTGAATTAGACCATCCCGATTCTACAGTTATCAACCTCAAAAATGTATCTCATAATATAAAAGAAATTTGGTGGGATGGTGATGACCTATGTGGTACTGTAGAAATTTTAGGAACTCCTTCTGGTAATATTCTTAAAGAATTATTAAAAGCAGGTATCTTATTAGGTATTTCATCAAGAGGTATGGGTTCTACAAAACCACTTAACGGAAATAGAGTAGAAGTACAAGATTGAAGTACAAGAAGATTTTGAATTAATTGGTTGGGATTTTGTTTCAAATCCATCTACACATGGTGCATTTATGGTCCCAATGAATGAATCCGTAAATCCACTTAAACAAATTGGTACTGATGTATGTGGTGAATACTGCAAGGCACAGGATTTAATGAGAGAAATTATAACTGAAATAGCATAATATGAATAAGAATTTTGATTTATACACATACGTTCACAACAATAGATTTAAACTAAAAGTTGAAGAACCAAAGTATGTAACTAAAGTAGCTAAGGGATATAATGATATTCGTAAGACTGCAATTAATGAAATAAAGATTAAAGACGGTAAGTTTTCTATTAAAGAGAACTTAGAACAACCTGATAGAAAACTTTCTTTAGAAGTTAAAAAGCATTTCTTAGAAATCATTTCAACTTATAATACTTTCCAAGACCAAATGAAGCGCAATTCAGATATGACTGAAGTTGCGGAAACATTGGGTGCAATCGTTGAGGCTGCAAAAGAATTATCATTGAGAGAGGCTAACGATTGGTTTGATGCTCAAACAGTCAAAAGAAATATGTTGGAATTGCAAAAAAAAGAAATATGTTGGAATTGCAAAAATTGGGGCAACAATTTGATAAGTTCTCAGTAGAAGCAAAAGCAATGGATGAAAGATTACACGCTTTATATGAAGATATGGGTCACATCTTAAATCGTTACTATGAAATCTCTGATATCCCAACCGATGTAATGAGAGAAAGACTTGCAATGAAAAAGAAATAAGATATGATTCGTTTAACTGATTTAGCTGGAAAGGGTTCTTTTACTATGGGTGGTAAGAAATTTGAATATGGTAAAGTATATTCTAATCCATACGCAAGTGCATTTAAACCTGTAAATGAAGCTGAAGGTGAAGACCACGAAGTTTCTATGGGACAAAATCAGTTAGATACTATTATTAAAATGGCAACTGAATTAAAAGCTAAAATGGGTAAGGATGAAAAACAAATCCCAGCTTGGATTCAAGACCATATTTCTAAAGCAGAAAACTATATTTCTCAAGCATCTGGAAATTATCATGAATATGGTGATTCAAACGAAGGTATTAATGAGGATATGGATGCACAATTAATGAAAGATTTGCAAAGAAGTATTAAGAGTTTGCAAAACATGCTAACAAAATCTAAAAATCCTAAAGAAAAAGAAAACCTTAAAGCTAATATAGATGCTACTTTATCAACTATGAATTGGTATAAAAAAATAAAAAAAATAAATGAAG
>Ga0194128_10008358_pt1 | contig 13105 bp, 10 predicted proteins | sample TA2KigCa65mmetaG_FD_148650 | JGI IMG/M metagenome (GOLD analysis project Ga0194128, IMG submission 148650) | Freshwater microbial communities from Lake Tanganyika, Tanzania - TA2015037 Kigoma Deep Cast 65m | ecosystem: Environmental > Aquatic > Freshwater > Lake | place: Tanzania: Lake...
TCTGCGTTCTGCATGCGTATCTGCATCCGGCCGCGGAACGCCTCGCCCTCTCACATTTTCAGGATCATCTTGTGTTGGAATCAATCCCGGTTTCAGGATCATCTTGTATTGGAAAATTCTGGGGTGGCACATGTTGGCCAAGTGGCGTATAATGAGTAGCCAGGGGGCTGAATCTGCGCGCTGTTGCTATTGCCGACGCTCTGGGCGGGTCCAAAGTGCTGGGCATGGTCATCCGCAAACCCGATGATCTGGCACGCTTGGTTCGCAAAGGCCTGCCGGCAAACTCCTTGACTTGCCTCGCGGGAAAGTTGCAAATACCTAGTAGCACACTATCCAGCAAGCTTGGCATTCCGCAGCGGACGCTCTCCCGGCGTCTCAGCCGGCGTTCCCTTCTCACTGCGGCCGAATCAGACCGCACCGTTCGCATGGCCAGAGTCTATGCCAATGCCGTCGAGATGATCGGCGATGAAGAAAAGGCCACGGCCTGGCTTCACACTCCCAACCGTGCCCTCGGCGGAGAAAGACCTCTTGATCACCTGGACACCGATGTCGGCGCGCTGATGATCAACGACATTCTTGGCCGCATTGCTTACGGCGTCTACAGTTGATGCGCTTCTGGCGCCATCCGCCGCCATCCGCGGGGAATGGAACATCCTACTGAACCCGGGCCACTCTGATTTCCCCAAAATCGTGTTCCACCCGCCGGAGCGATTTGAGTTCGACGTGCGGATGTTTCGCTAGACTCATTGCTCTGTGCCGCGCCGCCACAACAGGTGAAACAACCTCTCCCAGCCGTTGAGTCGCCGCAGTCTCGTCAAGCTACTACCCGGAACTTCTGCTCCTTGAAGTGGGGTGTCGAAGCAAAACGCCGAGTCAACGCCGCACTCCCGCATCGTTTATGCGTGAGAAGGAGCTGGTCTCCTAATGCCGAGGTTCACCGGTAGAACTCCGCCAGATGCCTGTCGTGATCGTTGCTCACATCGGAGCTGCCAGAACCGTATCGGCCAACCACCGAAATCGCGCGCTCGACCTGCATTTCCCTGTCGGGAAGGCCTCGCTGAGAAATCACTTTTTTGATCCCTTCACGCATAACCGCCCCTACCTCACCACCACCCGCCCTAGCCCCGCATTCCCCCCCGAATCATACGCCCGGATCACCACTAACGCCTCCCCTCCAGGCGCCGCATCCAGCCGCAGCACAAAGCTTTCCGTTGCCGAATCGATGATCCCGTCCTCCGGGGCCACCGGCCGCCAAGGACCCGCGTTCACCGAGTACTCGCACGACTTCAGCGGCGACGCTGCATCCACCACCTCAAACCGTACCTCCACCGCCCCGCCCGCACGCGACGGCGCGCCCACCTTCACCACCGGTGGCGTACGGTCAATCAAGATCGGCGCGCTCACCAGCTCCGCCCGCCGCGCTGACGCGGCCGGATTCATCGCCGCATCCGACGCCGTCACCCGGAAATAGTAGCGCCCGTCGGCCAGCGACTCCGCATCAATCGTGTGCGCCGGCTCTGCCAGATGCTCCTTCAGAAGTTTCCACTCCTGCTCCTGCTCGCCACGGAAATGCAACGTGTACTCCAGCCGGTCGCCGTCAGCATCCTCGGCCTGCCAGCTGATGAGAATCTGCTCGTTCGCCGCCCGGGACAGCGGTTGTGACGGCGTCCCCGCTGCCGACGACGCCCCGGTCTCTCCCGTCTCGGTCACCGTGATGGAATACGCGCCGGCCGGAGCGGCAGCATTACCTGTAGCCGTCTTCGGCGCCGCGATCTGCGTGCTCACCTGCACCAGCTTCACCACCGGCGAGCTGTTCTGCGGCAAGTACGCCACCCGCACCGATCCCACCGACGCGCCTCCCGCCACCTCCGCCTTCCATTGAATGAACCGCGCATTCGGACTCGTGATCGCGCTGCCCGCCCCATCGGTGAGTGGCGCCGACCACTCGCTCCAGGTCTTGTCCGGCCGCGCCGTGTTCCCCGTCCGCGTGCGCAGCGCAACCGTGCAGCCCGCACAACTCACCTGTTGCCAGCTCAAACGTCCCCACCGCGCCACCGCGGTTGCATCGTGAACCGGCGACTCGAACTCGCCCTTCTCGCCCGCGCTCTGCCCCAGCCGAAACAGTTTCCCTTCATTCCCGGTAGCTACGAAAACATCGTTGCCGTTGCCGATCAGCCGCAATGCTTCCGACTCCCGCGTTTCGCTCACCAACGTCACCCTGCGCGTTGACTCATCCAGCCGGTAGATGCGCCCCTGCCCGTCGGTCGAAAACAGCAACCCGCCCTGCGACAGCGCGATGTCATAGGCATTCTCTTCTTTCGAACTCCACAGCGTCTCCACGCCATTGTCCGCGCTGATTCTGTAGATCGCCGATTTCTCCACGCCCGGATACTCCACCAGCGGCGCGCCCGCCAACGCCGGAGCCGCTTGCGCCGCCGCAGCCTGCGGTTTCGGCTTGATCTCCACCCCGCCCTGCGCCTCATCCACAACGGTCACCGATGTCGCCGTTGAGGAAACCGTCGTCGTTGATATCGTCGCCGCCGCGCCGGAAACATCCGCGCCCTGCTGCCGCACCAGTGACCCGCCCATCGCCACCACGTAGACAGCCCCGTTCGCCCCCGGAACAATCGCCCGGATCTCCGGCAAGTCCGCATCGTGCAGCACAAACGCCCGGTCCTTCGCCGACACACGGTACACGATCCCGTTCGGCTCGGTCCCCGCTAGCAACTCTTTCCGCGTGTCCAGCGCCAGGCTCGTCACGTGCGATTGCCCGGTCTCATAGTAAAGTTCGCCGGCGCCGGGCCCCGTCACGCGGTAGATCTTGCCCTCGTTCCCCGTGCCCACATACAAGGCGCCATCCGCGGCCACCGCCAACGACCAGACATAAACCGCCTGCGGATCGAAGTACTCCGACACCCGCCCGTTCTCCAGCCGGTACACTTTCCCGTTCGGCGCACTCGCGAAATAGACCACGCCCCGCGCGTCCGCCGTCACCGCGAAGATCTCCGGCTCCGCCGCCGTGAACACCGCCTCGGCCGTTCCGCCCGCCGCCACACGGTACAGCCGCCCCTTATGCCCCGTTCCCAGATACAGCGCCCCGTCCGCCGCGCGCGCCACGCTCCAGATCGCCGGCTGCTCCGACGCCCACACCGTATCCAGCTTCGGCGCAAGACGCAGCCGCCCGTCCGGGTCCACCGACACGCCATGGAACCGCCCTTGGAGGAAATCCTGGTACGTATTCATCTCCCACGCCGTTGGCGTTGCCCCGAACATCGCCGCCGCCAGCGCGCCCGCCGCTACCCATTTCATCTTCATTCCTTGATTTCCACCTGGATGGTCTTCGTACCCGTCACCGCATGCCCGTCGGCCGGCAGCACAATTTCCGCCAATCGCGATGTCCCCGGAACCGCCGTCCCCGTCATCCCTGGCGTGCGCTGCAAGATCAGCGCCAGTGACGGCGGTGGATCCGGCAACAACCGTCCCTGTATCTGGAACCCCGGGTCCTGCCGCCCGATCCGTAGATACGCCGCATCCGATCCGCGCAGCCCGTTCAGAAAACCCAGTAGCTGCGCCGGCGAACCCGCCGGCTTGGTCAACATCTGCTGAAAATCGGCCAGGTTCGCCGCCGTCGCGTCTGCCACCGTGATCAGCAGCGGCCCCGCCACCGCGCCCAACGGCACCGCGTAGGTTGCCTGCCGCCGCACCTCCAGGCCGCCGCTCCCTTCCAGTACAACATTCACCTGAACTGTTTCCCCCGGCCGCACCTGCTGCCGCGACGTCCACACCTGGTCGACATGCAGCTGCCGCTTCTCCTCCACAAACTCCATCTCCAGCCTGATCCGCTCCAGCTTCATCTCCGCGAACCCGCTTTGCAGCGCATAGCTCAGCGGCGCCGCCACCGCCAGCGATCCCGCGATCGAAACCCCTGTATCGGCCGCGAACGTGTTCCGGATCTCCACCGGCGGCAGCCCGCCCTCCCATTCCAGCCTCCCCCGAATGTTCAGCGTTCCTGCGCCCACCGCCCGCTCTGTCGCATCTATCGTCGAGAACACCGCCATCTGCAACAGAAACGGAGTCAGAAACCGGTCCCGCACCACGCGCAGATCATATTGCATCGCCCCACGCCCGCCCTTCACCGCAATCATCACCGGTGTCATCCGTGCATCACGCCCCAGTTCGCCCGACACGCCGCCGCTATGATCCCCCGTGATCGTCCCCATCCACTCCCGTGCCGCCGAAATCTTGAACGAACTTGCCAGGTTAGGTAGCAGCGTCAGCACCTCTGCCCGCGCGAACGGCATCTCTGTTGTACCCGCCGAAATAAATCGATGTCCGAACCCATACACCGTTGTCCCGTCGATATAGGTCAGCGTCCCGTCCGCGCCCACCTGCAAATCGCCGGAGATCAGCTGCACGCTGATCATCGAACCAGGCTCCAACCGCCCCACTTCTCCCATCTGCGGCGCCGGACGCCCGCCCCCCAGCACGCCCTGCCGCGGTTCCAACCCCAGTGACCGCAGCTGCGGCGCGAAATGTTCCAGCGTCCGCTGCGTGAACCCGCCGAAGCTCACCGGTGTCGAAATATCGGTCAGCCTCGTGCCGCCTGCCACGATCTCCGTCCGCTCTGGAAACAGCGCCGCTAACCCCTCAGCCGTATTCGCCCGCGCCACTCTCGGCGCAGCCGCCGCCTGCGGCTTCACCATCTCCTCAATCGGCCGTATCCCCGCGATCGGCTCTTTGGAAAACGGGAATGCGCTCGCCACCGCGCCCAACAGCCGGCCCTCCACATAGACTGGACTCCCGCTCATCCCCTGCATCACCCCAGTCCGCTCAATCGGCCCGCCGGACAGCCTCCCCAGCACTATCGATTGCTTCGGCCCCGCGTTCTCCAGAACTCCGAGGATCTCCACCTGGAACTCCTCCACCTGGCTGCCGGAAAAAACCGAGCGCCCCGTCGCCTTCATCCCCGGCTTCACTTCACGCAGTGGAAAGAACTGCTGGCCCAGCAAACACACCACACCCGCAAGCACACCTGCCACCAGCCGGTTGAGCCTCACCTCTTCATTCTAAGCCCGCCGTCTTCAGAAAACCCGCCGCACCCCGATCGCCGCCTCATATCTGAACTTCGGCGGCTCCCCCCATTGGAAAACTCAGCTTTTCAAAAACGATCCCGGCGCTCATCGCCGCTCAGCCGCCCGGCTCCCTGTCCACCAGCCGCAGCATGCTCAGGTTCACCGTGAATCTCCGCTCATCGGTAGGCACGCTCCACACCGGCGAACACTCCACCTCCACCACGTACTCCTTCGCAGCCGCAACATCCGCCTCCAAAATGAACAATCCTCTCCGCTCCAGCGTCCACGCCCCCGCCGGCGCGCCGTTCACCTTCACCTTCACCTCCACCGGACGCCCCTGCTCGAAGGACTTCTCGTGCGCATGACCGCGTATCCGCAACCGCTGCGGCCCTGCCTTCACCCGTATCAGCCGCGCCGAGGCCCGCTCCGCAATCCAACGGTATTGATTGCCGAACGGCCCCTCCAACTCGTGCCAGCCGTCCAGCAGCCTCGCCGCGTGCGACGGCCGGCTGAAGTCGATCAAATCGTCGCGGTCGCCCGGATACAGCTCCTTCCGCTCCGCCGCCCGTATTAAGTTGTACACGCCGCCCTCATTCTCCGCCTGGTAGCCACACCCCGCGCACACCAGCCTCTCTTGCGCATCCCTCTTCAACCCGCCGTGGCAATCCGGACACCGCAGTAGACTCTCGAACCGTCCCAGATCCGCCTTCACCTCCGCGCTCCCCGCTTTGCAGCACACCGCCGCCAGCGTCCCGCCCAGCAGCCGCGCCGGCAGCCAGTCCGAGTGCATCCGGTCCAGCTTCACCGCCAGATTCCGCACCACCGTCTCCCCCCATCCACGCTGCGGCACGAAGATCTGGTAGCGCTGGTCCACAAAGTGCCGCCGGATCAGCTCATGCCAGTCCTTCAGCCCCATCGTGTGGTTCTGCCTGATCCCGAAACTCTCCTCCTGGTGCGCCCCGATCACATCCTTCACTAAATACCCAAGCAATCCCCAATCGAACAGCTTCCGCTCCCATCCCTTCATCGTGTCGTAATAGGGACACCGGTACAGCCTCAGCGACAGTAGACGCTTGATCGGCTCTTCCGAGAACAGAAACACCCCTCCCGGAGCCAGCGCGCGGCTGATCTCCCGGAACACTGCGTCCAGATCCAGAAACTGGCTCAGCGTCTGATGCGTCATCACGAACCGCAGCGCCCCGTCCCGGAACGGCAGATTCAGCGCGTCGCCAGCCACTCGCACCGGGGCGCGGCTCAGCCCCCAGCGATCCTGCAGCGCGATCCCGTGCCGCAGCGCATCGGCGGAAATATCCAGCGCGAATCCCCCCGCCTCGAACTCATTCGCCAGCATGTAGCTGCTATGCCCCGCGTTCGCGCCCACCTCCAAAAACGGGCTCAACTCCCCGATAAACTCGCGGTGGCTGCGGATGATCGCCCCCCGCCGCTCATTCTCTTCCGCGTATATCCGGAACGCACGCTCCGGCTCCCCCAGCGAGGCGAAATTGTGAAACTCCACCTGCGCGCGCTTTACTGACAGACTCTGCGCTTCCATCCTCTTTACTGCTTCCACTCCCCTTCTTCCAGAATTCTCTCCACCCGGCTCAGGTTCGCCACATTCTCCAGTGGATTGCCGCTCAACAGCCACACGTTCGCCTTCAACCCCGGCGTCAGCGCCCCGGACTCCTCCCACTTGCCTGCCGCCCGCGCCGCGTTCGCCGTCGCCGCCTCAAACACCTCCTGTGCCGTGAACCCCGCTTTTGCCATCGCCTCCCACTCCTGCTTCCCGTTCTTCCCCCCCGCCGCCGCGATCAGCACCCCCAGCCGAGCCAAGCTCAACGCATTCCTCGCCGCAACCTCGCTCCCCTGCTCATGCAGCCGCGGCACGAACACCACACGAAGGTCCCGCAACTGTTGAATGAACTTCTGATCGCACTCCTCGGTGTCGGTGATCATCCCGGCTAGAACCGCCGCCCCTTCTTCCACCAGCTTCTTCGCCTCGGCCAGCGTCGTCACCTTGGGCAACTTCTCCACGTCCGGAATCTCCACCGCCGCCGGTATCAGAAACTTCCCCGAACCATCCACCTTCTCCGTCCCCGCCGGCACCGGGGTCGACGCCTGATCCCCCACCAACCGGATTCGCGATCCCGCTACCACCAGCACCGATCGCGACACCGGAGGCATTCCCGGGTCGATCAGCACCGCCCCGATGATCGCCTTCATCCGCGACTCCTCCGGCGGCTTGCACCCGCCCATCAGCAACAGTAACGTAACAGCCGCGATTCTCTTCACTTCAGCAGCATCTCCAGTCTCAGCCCCCGCAGATCATCTAACAGCAGGTCAGGCTTATGCGCCCCCAGTTCCTCCCGGCTCGACAGCCCGGTCGCCACCGCCACCGACCCCACTCCATTCGCCTTCGCTGCCAGAATGTCGTTCGGATGATCGCCCACCAGCCACACCGGCGTCGCCCCGTTCATCCAACCGCGCGATCGCGCTTCCCGCACCGCGATTCGCACCAATCCCGCCCGCTCCCCCGCCTGCTCAGCAAACGCCCCGAACCGGAAATACTCCTTCAATCCCGCACGCTCCATCTTCTTCCAGCCGATCCGCGACAGGTTCCCCGTCACCAGCCCCGCCGGGATTTCCCGCCGCTTCAGCCGGTAGAGCACGGACCGCACTCCCGGGCAGGTCTTCGCCCGTAAGCTCGCCGGGCACCGCCGCGCGTAAATCCCCTGCGCCTGCTCCACCAGCCTCCTCATCGAGCGCCTCACCAGGCCCATCGACGCTCCCGCATCCAGCAGCATCGTCTCCAGGATCTTCCGGTCCAGCATCCCCTGCACCGGAATGTGGTCGATCCCCGCCTCCAGGCCCGTCACCCGGCGCACCGCTTCCACCAACGCTTCCCGGTGTTGCGGCCCGGCCCGCCGGATTAGCGTGCCGTCGATGTCAAACAGCACCACCGCCGCCGCGCTGCCTTGGGGATTTCCCTGCATTCTCATTTACTATAGCCGCTTATGGAGAAGTACATCGGCAACAAGATCCTGCGCCTCATCCAGGCCAAAACCCGGAAAGCCACCTTCAGGAAGCCACTTTCGTCCTCTTTGACGCCGCTACGCTCAAGGCCTACACAGCCGCCCTCGGTTGACCCGGCCCCTCCGCATAGGCTAAAGTCAGAACTTCGGAACGTAGTAGAGACTTCACCTGATGTTCGGTACGGATGAGGACTAGCACAATACGCCGGAACATTTTCATCGGGTTTTGTTCGCTGACGTTTGGCGTTCTGGCCTCCTGCACCCTGGCGCCCACTCGCGCTCGCTTCATTAACTCCTTCGTTCCCCCTTCGCCAGCACCCCAGCAACAGGCGCCCCTCCCCGAACCTCCGGAAATCGACGACGGCCTCCTCGACAGTCATGAGCCCGTCATGCTCGCCCAGGCCGCCTTGCCGCGCCCCTCCGTCGAGGCCGACATCCGCATCGCCCGCGCCAAGGATCACTTCCAGCGCGGCGCAGACCTGTCCGCTAAGCCCGACGCCGCCCGCGTAGAATTCGACAAAGCCCTGGAGACTCTCCTTTCCGCGCCCGTCAACACCCCCGGCCGCGCCAAGCTCATCACGGAATACCAGAAACTCGTCGAAGCCACTTACCGCATCGAAGTCGACGCCGCCAATCAAAGCGCCCCCGACCAGGAGCCTGCCTTCGACAAGGCCCCGCTCGAGTCCATTCTCGAAATGACCTTCCCGCTCGAGCCCGGCCTGGAAGGCAAGGTCCGCGAGCAACTCCAGGCCACCGTATCCCAACTCCCACTCGAGCTCGCCGATCCCGTCCTGAGCTACATCAATTACTTCTCCGGAACCCGCGGCAGACGCACCCTCGTTTCCGGCTTCCAGCGCGCCGGCCGTTACGCTCCCATGATCCGTCGCATTCTCGACGAGGAAGGCGTGCCACAGGAGATGATCTACCTCGCCCAGGCCGAGTCCGGCTTCCTCCCGCGCGCGGTTTCCCGCAAGAAGGCAACCGGCATGTGGCAGTTCGTTCAGTTCCGCGGCCGCGAATACGGTCTCATGCAGAACGCCCATACCGACGACCGTCTCGACCCCGAAAAAGCAACCCGCGCCGCCGCCCGCCACCTCCGCGATCTCTACACCCAGTTCGGCGACTGGTACCTCGCCGTCGCCGCCTACAACTGCGGGCCGGTCAACGTCGAGCGCGCCGTTCAGCGCACCGGCTACGCCGACTTTTGGCAACTCTACAAGCGCAATGTCCTGCCCCGGGAAACCTCGAATTATCTCCCTATCATCATCGCCATGACCATCATGGCCAAGAACCCGGCTGACTATGACCTCACCGGGGTCGCGCCCGATCCGCCTCTGGAATACGACGACATCACCGTTCCCTCCATCACCCACCTTGCACTCATCGCCGATCTCTCCGGCAAACCTCTGGCCGCCATTCGCGAATTGAACCCCGCCGTTCTCAAGCTTGTTGCCCCCCCCGGCTTTACCGTTCATGTCCCCAAAGGCGCCGCCCATTCCGTGCTCGCCGGCCTCGACGCCATCCCCTCCGAACGCCGCGCGAGTTGGCGCGTACATAAGGTCGGCCCCTCCGACACCCTCACCTCCATTGCCCGCAAGTACAACACAACCGAAAAGTCCCTTCTCGTTGCCAATGGCTCAGCGCCTTTGCAGCCGGAAGCCGGGGACCTCCTCGTCGTTCCCGTCTCCTATCCCGGGCCGGCGGTCGTCGTAAGAAAAGCAGCTGCTAAAAAGACTCCGGTCCGCAGAAAGACCGCCTCCTCCTCGAAAAAGTCCACCTCCAAGACCGCCTCCTCCAAGAAACCGGCCCCCGCCAAACCCTCCTCCAAGCCCTCTCCAGCCAACGCCGTTGCCTCCGGCCCCCGCTCTGCCCCTTCCCAAATCGTCCGCCATAACTAATCCCTTCCTCAAATAGAGTTCGGTACACAAATACTGCTTGCCAACCTTGGAAAAAGCGTTATGCTATGGGGTGACAACGCCCGATAGGAGGCTCACGGAATGCACATCGACCGCCGGCTTTCGCCCGCTGAGGATGATCTCGACGACTTTTCCTTCGACGAAGATCACCTCGAACTGGCAGCCGAGATTAGCGAATACGACCTGGAGGATGACGACGACCTTATGGATACTGCCGCCCCTGCTCCCTTGCCACAGCTGGATGCCACTCCCGCTGATCCCGCTCCCGCTTTAGCGGCCGCTCCGGCCGTAACCGCCCCATCCCCCCAGCCGGCCGCTGCCGCCCCGCCAAGAAAGCCTGCTAAGAAAGCGGCCGCAAAGGCTGCCAACAAGAAGGTGCCGGCCAAGAAGGCTCCCAAGAAAAAGGCCGCCAAGAAGCCAGCCAAGAAGAAAGCCGCCAAGAAGGCTGTCAAGAAAGCCGCTAAGAAAGCGCCCGCCAAGAAAGCCGCTAAGAAAGCGCCCGCCAAGAAAGCCGCCAAGAAAGCGCCCGCCAAGAAAGCCGCCAAAAAGAAGGCGGTGAAGAAAGCCGCCAAGAAGGCTCCAGCCAAGAAAGCCGCCAAAAAGAAAGCCGCTAAGAAGAAATCAGCCAAAAAAGGTAAGAAGCGGTAACCCGCGGCTGGCTCACGGATGCCGGTCCTTGCCCGAGCGCTCCTCCGCCGCATGCGCGGAGGCGCCCAGGCTCATCTGCTGGAGGCCGACGACGGCCATTGCTACGTCGTCAAGTTTAAGAACAACCCCCAACACCGCCGCATCCTCATCAACGAGTGGCTCGGCTCGGAGTTCCTCCGCTATCTCCAGATCACCGCGCCCGAGCCCGCCCTCGTCGAGATCACTAACTCCTTCGCCTCGGCCAACCCGGACCTTCATATTCAAACCGGAACCCGCCGCACTCCCCCGGATCCCGGCCGCCACTTCGGCTCGCGCTACCCAGGTGACCCCGCCCGCGTCGCCATCTTCGACTTTCTTCCCGACGCCCTCCTCGCCAAGGTCGCCAACCTCAACGACTTCCTCGGTGTCTACGTCCTTGACCGCTTCGCCGGCAACGCCGACGCCCGCCAGTGCATCTTCTACCGCGCCCAAGTCGCACATCCGCACTCTGCCGGCCCGGCCTTCATCGCCTCCATGGTCGATCACGGCTTCCTCTTTGACGGCCCGAATTGGAGATTCCCGGACGCACCCCTCCACGGTCTCTACCACCGCCCTTCCGTCTACCGCAGCGTAGCCGCATTGGACGACTTCCAACCCTGGATCGAACGCGTCCGTCATATGCCCGATTATGTCCTTGACTCCGCCATGAAACAGATCCCGCTCGAATGGCTCGACGGCGATCACCAGGAACTCGAACGTCTGCTCGAACGCCTCGCCGCCCGCCGCCACCGCATCCACCACCTTGTCGAAGATGCCTGCGCCGCCGGCAAGGCATTTCCTAACTGGCCAGGATCTCCCCGCTGAGCCGCGCCGCCGTTACAGGGGCCAGCAGGATGCCGTTCCGGAAATGCCCGTACGCCAGCCACACTCGCGTCCCTTCCAGCCTCCTCAGCTCAGGCGTATAGGATCGCGTTGCCGGACGGAACCCCATCCAGCTTTCTTCCGGCCTGCCACCAATCAAACCAGGCAGCAGCGCCGCCGCCCGCTTGTGGATGTCTTCCACCGTCGCCGCATCCACTTTCCTCTCGAACCCCACTTCTTCCTGCGATGTCCCCGCAATCGTCCGTCCGCTCCCCCTTTGCAGTAGGTACGTATGCCCATGCCGCACAATCGGACCCAGGGACCCCGGTTCATGCCGGTACCCCACCAAGTGCCCGCGCACCGGAAACGCCTCCGGAACCGGTAGCGCTTCCTCCTCTCCATGCACCGCAATCTGGCTACTCCAGGCCCCCGACGCCACCACCGCCGCGTCCGCCTCCAACACCCCGTTCGCCTCCGTCGCCACATGCACCACCGCGCCCCGCCCCCGAATTGATAAAACCCGGCACTGCTCCATCACGCGCACGCCACGCGCTGTGCAAACCCTCCTCAAGCTCCGCATTACGTCCACGGGATCCACCACCGCATCCTTCGCGCAATGTACTGCCCCGGCAATTCCGGATCCTCGTAATCCGGGAGCTAGCACCGCCGCCTCGGCCGCCGTTAGTGCCTCTCCCTTCCCCAACACCTCCTCCCCTTCCATCACTATGTCCAGTGCTCCACAAACCCGGTAATCAATCCCCAACCCCGACTCCACGCAAAGCTCCCTTACGAACTCTCCATACCCGGCGTGGCTCAACATCGCCATCTCTCCCCACCCGGACTCGGCCGGAAACTCCGCTCCCGGAGCAAGCATCCCTGCCCCAGCCGCGCTCGCTTCTCCTCCCAGCCTGCCTGCATCCAGCAGCCACACCTCCGCTCCGCCCTGCGACAACCGCCACGCCGCGCTTGCCCCGATTATTCCCGCCCCCGCTATGATCACTCGCATACGGAAGCTTCCATCATACCGGCCCTTGGTTACAATGGTCGGGAATGCATCGCCACCTGCTGCACAACGGCAGCATCCACAAGACCAGCGAAAAACTGCTCACTCCAGGCCAAACCGGATTAATGAACGGCTGGGGCGTCTTCAGCACGATCCGCGTCTTTGACGGCGTCCTGTTTGCCTATGAGCGCCACCACGCCAGGATGCGCAAGGATGCCGCCCTGCTCGGCGTCCCCTTCCCCTTCGACCACGATCAACTCCGCCAGCAACTGATCTCTTTAGTCGAAGCCAACGATGCCTTCAACTCCACCCTCCGCGTCTGCGTCGTCCGCAATCGCGGCGGCCTCTTTGAAGGCGACGGCATCGGCCGCGACGCCGACCTCATCGCCTTCACCACCGATATTCACCGCTGGGGGGATGGCGTCCATCTCACCGTCCAACCACATGGACGCCACGCCGCCTCCGAGTTCACCGGAGCCAAGGTCCTCTCTTGGGCTTTTAACCTCACCTGGCTCGAACGCGCCCGCGCCGCCGGCTTTGATGAAGTCATTCTCCTCAATGAGCACGGACATGTCGCCGAATGCACCTCCGCCAACC
>Ga0194128_10008359_pt1 | contig 13104 bp, 9 predicted proteins | sample TA2KigCa65mmetaG_FD_148650 | JGI IMG/M metagenome (GOLD analysis project Ga0194128, IMG submission 148650) | Freshwater microbial communities from Lake Tanganyika, Tanzania - TA2015037 Kigoma Deep Cast 65m | ecosystem: Environmental > Aquatic > Freshwater > Lake | place: Tanzania: Lake...
GCGCTGCTGGCGGCCCTCGGCGCCGGCGCCTGCCTGGATCAGCTGTGTGAACGGCTGCGCCAATCGCCGGGGCGGCTCAGCGAGCGGCTGTTGCGGCTGGAGCTGGCGGGGCTGGTGCGCGGTGAGCCTGGGCTGTGGTGGCGGCCCAGCCGCCAGGGCGCCTCACTACGCTGAACCCATGGCGGCCCCGGCCCACAGCGCTCCCCCCAGCGGGCCCTGCCCGCAGCTGTCCGGTGAGGCGTTGCTGCTCTGGAGGCGTCAGCAGCTGGATCTGGGGGGCGAGGCCACTGCCCTGGATTGGTTGCTGGATCTGGAGGGGGGCATCGGCTGGCAGCAACTGCAACAGCTGCGGCTGAACCCCAACAGCACGGTGAGCCTGCGGGCACCCTTGGAACGGCTCCAGGCCCTGTGGCAGCGGCATTGCGGCCAACACGACCCCCTTCAATACCTGGTGGGGCAGTGCCCCTGGCGTGATCTCACCCTGAAGGTGGCACCAGGGGTGCTGATCCCCCGCCAGGAAACCGAGCTGCTGGTGGATCTGGCGCTGGAGCTGTGGCAGCAGCACGGTGGCGGGCGCGGCCCCCGCCGCTGGGCCGACCTGGGCACGGGCTCGGGCTGCCTGGCGGTGGCCCTGGCCCGGGCCTGGCCCCACAGCCAGGGCAACGCCGTGGACCAATCCCCTGAGGCCCTGCGGCAGGCCGGGGGCAATCTGCAGGCCCACGGCTGCGCGGATGCGGTCACGCTGCTGCAAGGGGATTGGTGGCAGCCGCTGCAGAGCCAGTGGGGCGAGCTGGAGCTGGTGGTGTCCAACCCGCCCTACATCCCCCGGGATGTGTGGCAGGGGCTGGATCCGGTGGTGCGTGATCACGAGCCGGCCCTGGCGCTGCTGGGCGGAGACGATGGCCTCGAGGCCCTGCGGGCCATCGCAGCCAGGGCCCGCCAGGCCCTGGCCCCGGGGGGTTGGCTGCTGCTGGAGCACCACCACGACCAGAGCGATGCGGTGGCGGCCTTGCTGAAGGGGGCAGGGCTCGTGCAGGTGAGCGCTTATCCCGATCTGGAGGGGAAACGGCGTTTTGCCAGTGCCCGGGCGCCGGAACAGGCATGGGCATGATCCACGGGGCCGCCGCCCTGGCGGCGCAGCTGCAGGCCGGAGCGGCGGCCCTGTTCCCCACCGACACGGTGGTGGCCCTGGGGGCCGTCCCCCAAGCGGCCGAACAGTTGTGGGCCCTGAAACAACGGCCCTCCCACAAGGCTGTGATCCTGATGGGCGCCTGTGCCGACGACCTCTGGCCCTGCCTTGGGGTGCCGGTGCTGGGGCCCTGGCAAGCCCTGGCGGAGCGGCATTGGCCCGGTGGCCTCACCCTGGTGTTGCCGGCCCAGGGCCCGCTGGTGGAGCAACTCAACCCCGGCGGCAACAGCCTGGGGGTGCGGGTGCCGGCCTGCGCTGAGGCCCTGGAGCTGCTGCGCCACAGCGGGCCCCTGGCCACCACCAGCGCCAACCGCTCCGGGGAGCCGGCCTGCACCAATGCCGAGGAGGCCGGCATCGCCTTCCCCGCGGTACCGCAACTGGGCCCGGTGCCGTGGCCCACGCCCTCGGGCCAGGCCAGCACGGTGCTGGCCTGGACTGCACTGGGCCAGTGGCAGCTGTTGCGCCGCGGGGCCGTGCTGCCGCCTGAAGTGTCAGGGCAGCCCCCGTGATTCCTCTTCTCCTGCTGCTGACGCTGCTGCTGGGCCTGCATGCCTGGCTGCTGGAGCCCACGGTTCAGGCCATCACCACGCTGTTGGAACTGCCAGCACTGCCCTGGCTGGCCCTGGGCGTTGCCGCCTGGGTGTTGGCGGGCCGGGAGTAGCCATCAAAAAACCCCCGGCCGGAGCCGGGGGTTGGGGTCGTCCCTCAAGGGGCAAGCGGTGATTCGCGGTGAATCAGCCGAACTTGCCAGAGGTGGAGGCGATCAGGAAGGCGGCGTAGGTGACGAAGTAGCCCACCGTGAAGTGAGCCAGACCCACCACACGGGCCTGCACGATCGAGAGCGCCACAGGCTTGTCACGCCAGCCCACCAGGTTGGCGAGCGGGGTGCGCTGGTGTGCCCAGACGATGGTCTCGATCAGCTCCTGCCAGTAACCACGCCAGGAGATCAGGAACATGAAGCCGGTGGCCCAGATCAGGTGACCGAACAGGAACATCCAGGCCCAGACGGCGAGGTTGTTGCTGCCATACGGGTTGTAACCGTTGATCAGCTGAGAGGAGTTGAGCCACAGGTAGTCGCGGAACCAGCCCATCAGATAGGTGCTGGATTCGTTGAACTGCGCCACGTTGCCCTGCCAGATGGCGAGGTGCTTCCAGTGCCAGTAGAAGGTGAGCCAGCCCACGGTGTTCAGGGCCCAGAAGACCGCCAGGTAGAAGGCGTCCCAGGCACTGATGTCGCAGGTGCCGCCACGGCCGGGGCCGTCGCAGGGGAAGGAGTAGCCGAAGTCCTTCTTGTCGGGCATCAGCTTCGAACCACGGGCATCCAGCGCACCCTTGACCAGGATCAGGGTGGTGGTGTGCAGACCCAGGGCGATGGCGTGGTGCACCAGGAAGTCACCAGGGCCGATCTGCAAGAACAGATCGTTGCCACCGTCGTTGATGGCATTCATCCAACCGCCCATGTAGGCGGCGCTGGCATTACTGGCGGCGCTGCCGGCGTTGGAGAGGAGCACATCGAAGCCGTACATGGCCTTACCGGAGGCGGCCTGCACGAACTGGGCGAACACGGGCTCCACCAGGATCTGCTTCTCGGGGGTGCCGAAGGCCACCACCACGTCGTTGTGGACGTAGAGGCCCAGGGTGTGGAAACCGAGGAACAGGGACACCCAGCTCAGGTGGCTGATGATCGCTTCCTTGTGCTCGAGCATCCGAGCAAGAACGTTGTTCTTGTTGGCCTCGGGGTCGTAATCACGGATGAAGAAGATCGCACCGTGGGCGAAGGCACCGCACATCAGGAAGATGGCGATGTACTGGTGATGGGTGTAGAGCGCAGCCTGGGTCGTGTAGTCCTTGGCGATGAACGCGTAGGACGGCATCGAATACATGTGCTGCGCCACCAGGCTGGTCACAACGCCCAGGGAAGCCAGGGCCAGACCGAGCTGGAAGTGGAGCGAGTTGTTGATGGTGTCGTAGAGACCCTTGTGGCCGGCGCCCAGATCACCAGGGGTGCCCTTGGGCGGGTTGTGGGCTTCGAGGATCTCGCGGATCGAGTGGCCGATACCGAAGTTGGTGCGGTACATGTGGCCGGCGATCACGAACAGACAGCCAATCGCCAGGTGGTGATGGGCGATGTCCGTGAGCCAGAGGGCCTCACTCTGGGGGTGGAAACCACCCAGGAAGGTGAGGATCGCGGTGCCCGCGCCTTCTGAGGTGCCAAACACCTGATAGGCGGTGTCGGGGTTGGCGGCGTACACACCCCAGTTGCCGGTGAAGAACGGAGCCAGACCGGCGGGGTGCGGAAGCACGTTGAGGAAGTTGTCCCAACCCACGTGCTGACCGCGCGATTCAGGAATCGCCACGTGCACGAGGTGGCCGGCCCAGGCGATGGAGCTGAAGCCGAACAGCACCGCCAGGTGGTGGTTCAGACGGGATTCAGCGTTCTTGAACCAGGCCAGGGAAGGCCGGAACTTGGGCTGCAGGTGGAGCCAGCCGGCGAACAGGGCCCAAGCCGACAGGATCATCATGAAGATGGAACCCTGGTACAGCTCGGCGTTGGTGCGCATGCCGATCGTGTACCACCAGTGGTACACGCCGGAGTACGCAATGTTCACCGGGGAGGAGGCGCCCGCCTGGGTGAAGGCGGTGATGGCGCCCTGGCCGAAGTGGGGATCCCAGATCGCGTGGGCGATGGGACGGACATGCAGGGGATCGGCGACCCACTGCTCGAAGTTGCCCTGCCAGGCGACGTGGAACAGGTTGCCCGAAACCCAGAGGCCGATGATCGCGAGGTGACCGAAATGGGTGGAGAAGAGCTTTTGGTAAAGCTTCTCCTCCGTCATTCCGTCATGGCTCTCGAAGTCGTGAGCCGTGGCGATCCCGTACCAAATACGACGGGTTGTCGGGTCCTGTGCCAGACCCTGGCTGAACGAAGGAAATTTCGTTGCCATTGGGAAAGGTCAGGAGAGGTCAGCCGACCGCAATGATGCGGGCCAGGAAGAACGACCAGGTGGTCGCGATGCCGCCCAGCAGATAGTGGGCAACACCAACGGCACGGCCCTGGGTGATGGAGAGCGCCCGCGGCTGGATGGCGGGAGCAACCCTCAGCTTGTTGTGAGCCCAGACGATGGACTCAATCAGCTCTTGCCAGTAGCCGCGGCCACTGAACAGGAACATCAGGCTGAAGGCCCAGACGAAGTGGGCACCCAGGAACATCAGACCGTAGGCACTGGTGGCGGAGCCATAGCTGTTGATCACCTGTGCGGCCTGGGCCCACAGGAAGTCACGCAGCCAGCCGTTGATCGTGATGGCGCTGTTGGCGAAGTTGCCGTTGGTGATGTGGGACACGGAACCGTCAGCGTTGACGGTGCCCCACACGTCGCTCTGCATCTTCCAGGAGAAGTGGAAGATGACGATCGACAGGGAGTTGTACATCCAGAACAGGCCCAGGAACACGTGGTCCCAAGCCGAAACCTGGCAGGTACCGCCACGGCCGGGGCCGTCGCAGGGGAAGCGGAAACCGAGGTTCGCCTTATCGGGAACCAGGCGGCTGCTGCGGGCATAAAGCACACCCTTCAGCAGGATCAGCACCGTCACGTGAATGGTGAAGGCGTGAATGTGGTGGACCATGAAGTCGGCCGTTCCCAGGGGGATCGGACCGGCGGCCACCTTGCCACCCACGGCCACCACAGAACCGTTGAACACTTCGCTCACGCCGGCGAGGGCGTTGGGCGCGGTGCTGCCGGCGGCGGCGGCGTGCAGACCCTGGATCCACTGCGCGAAGACAGGCTTCAGGGCAATGGCGGAGTCGCTGAACATGTCCTGGGGACGACCCAGGGCACGCATGGTGTCGTTGTGGATGTAGAGGCCGAAGCTGTGGAAGCCCAGCCAGATGCACACCCAGTTGAGGTGGCTGATCAGGGCATCGCGCGCCTTCAGCACCCGGTCGAGCACGTTGTCCACGTGCTTGGCGGGGTCGTAGTCGCGGATCATGGCGATGGCGGCGTGGGCGCCGGCACCAACGATCAAGAAGCCACCGATCCAGGTGTGGTGGGTGAAGATCGACAGCTGGGTGGGGTAGTCGATGCCGATGTAGGGATACGGAGGCATCGCATACATGTGCTGAGCCACGATGATGCTCAGCGAACCCATCAGGGCGAGGTTCACAGCCAGTTGGGCGTGCCAGCTGGTGGTCATGAACTCGTAGAGGCCGTCATGACCCTTGGAGGCCGGGAACAGCAGGGGATCACCCTTCTGGCCCTCGAGGATCTCCTTGATGCTGTGGCCGATGCCCCAGTTGGTCCGGTACATGTGACCGGCCACGATGAACAGCACCGCAATCGCCAGGTGGTGATGGGCGATGTCGCTCATCCAGAGGCTGCCGGTGACAGGATTGAGCCCACCTTTGAAGGTGAGGAAATCGCTGTAGGCGGCCCAGTTGCCGTTGAAGAAGGCCTGGATACCAGCGCCAAAGCCGGGGAACAGCTGCGCAATGAGGTCCTGGTTGAGGAACTCGTGGGGCAGCGGAATGTCGGCGTAGGTGGCGATGGTCTTGCCGTTGAGCGCCAGCGGCTTGCCGGCGTCGATGGCGTCCATCAGGGCGGTGGTGGGCAGGGACACATGGATCAGGTGTCCAGCCCAGGACAGGGAGCCCAGACCCAGCAGACCGGCCAGATGGTGGTTGAGCATCGACTCAACGTTCTGGAACCACTCGAGCTTGGGGGCTGCCTTGTGGTAGTGGAAGACGCCCGCATTGAGCATCAGGCCGGCCATCACCAGGGCGCCGATGGCCAGGGCCATCAGCTGCGTGGTGTTGGTGATGCCCCAGGCCCGCCACACATGGAAGAGGCCTGAGGTGATCTGGATGCCGTGGAAGCCGGCACCCACATCGCCGTTAAGGATTTCTTGGCCGAACACGGGCCAGACCACCTGCGCACTGGGTTTCACGTGCGTGGGGTCGGCCAGCCAGCCGGTGTAGTTGGAGAAGCGGGCGCCATGGAAGAAGGCACCGCTCAGCCAGATGAAGATGACGGCCAGGTGACCGAAGTGGGCCGAAAAGATCTTCCGGCTGACCTCTTCGAGATCACTGGTGTGGCTGTCGAAGTCGTGAGCGTTGGCGTGGAGGTTCCAAACCCACGTGGTGGTTTTGGGACCTTTGGCGAGGCTGCGATCGAAATGGCCGGGCTTGCCGAACAGTTCGAAGGTGGCCGGGTTGTTCACCCGGTCGACCTGGGCTTTCGCCGTTTTCCCACGCTCTGGTGGGCTGATGGTCATCGAGACGTTCCTCGAGGGACGGGATCGAGGTGGAGGTCCACCCTTCCGGTCTGCAGCGCCGGACGAGCCGGCAGGAGCTGACCAGTGGAGCCACGGACGCAGCGGCAAAGCCGCGTTCGCCCATGGGCGCCAGACGGAAGAGAAGGCGCAGCCGAAGCCGAAACCCCTTTTCGTGACTGGAGCTTGGGCCCCAGAAAGGGGACCGCTGGCAGGAGTATAAAAGTGAATTCCGAGCCCTTTGGCCCGGCAGTTACAAAGGTTCAATCCGGAGCCGCGCCAGTCAGGGACTGAGCTCTCGCCGAAGCAAAACATCAGCGAAAAAATGCGTGTTTAAGCCCTTGCTGTAGGCAAGTGCCACGAATTAGCGGCTCTTTTTTGTTAGCAATCGCCACTTGCAAGCCGGGTTGTTCTCCGCAACGCTGCAGAATGTGGACATCAAGCTCCACACGAGCATCGGGAGGCAACACCATGCTGGCGGCACCGCGGCGGGCGCTTTTGGCCCTGGTGCTGGTGGTGCTCACGCTGGTGAGTGGGGGCTGCGGCAGCAAGAGCGGCCCAGGCCCATCTGCGGCCAGCCCCGGCAACTTGAGCGCCACGCCCCCAGCCGGAGCCCTGCAGGAAGTGGCGCCGCCCGGTGCGGTTCAACAACTGAATGAACGGCTCAATGAGCGGGCGCCTCAGGTGCGTGTGCTCGCCCCCCAAGACAACGCCCTGCTGCCGGCTGGCCCCTGGAGCCTGAAGCTGCAGGTGAGCGACTGGCCGCTGAGCGATGCCGGTGCGCTGGGGCTGGGGCCCCATCTGATGGTGCAACTCGACGATCAGGAGCCGCTGCGGATCACCAGCTCTAAGGCTGCCGCATCTGTTCCCATGCCCGATCTGCGCCCCGGCAGCCACCGCATCACCGTGTATGCCGCCCGGCCCTGGGGAGAAGCGGTGAAAGCGCCCGGAGCCAGCGCCCAGATCCGTGTGCATCGGGTGGCGCGCAACGCGGCCGAACTGCCCGCCAGCGGCAGTGCCCAGCTGATTGCGGCCAGCCCCGATGCCCAGCAAGCCATGGAGCCGGTGCTGATCGACTGGCTCTTGTTGGATGCCCCCCTGCAGAACCTGCGCGGCGATGACGCCCGCTGGCGCCTGCGCATCAGCGTGAATGGCGACAGCTTCCTGGTGGACCGCCAGACCCCCCTGTGGCTGAAGGGCTTCAAGCGCGGCAGCAATGCGGTGCAGCTGGAGCTGCTCGATGGGCGCGGTGATCCGCTCAACCCTCCGTTCAACAGTGTGGTGCGGGAGGTGGTGATCGGCAGCGCAGGCCCTCAGCCCGCCTGGCTGCGCCCCCGGCTCTCCGCCACGGATCTGGCGCTGCTGAGCGGCGAACAACCCGCCGTTGAAGCTGCGGCCGAGGCCACAGAGGTGCCAGCGCCCAAGCCTCCGCACGCCACAGCTGACCCCCCCGCCACTCAAAACCCCAACGCCGAGCTCAGCGAATCCAGCGGGAAGCCCGATAAGCAAACCTCCAGCGAGCCCGTAGCCGAGCCTGAGGCCACAGCCGAAGCACTGCCAGAGCCTTCAGCGGCGCCCAGCCCCGAATCGGAACCCAGCCCCGAGCCAGCGCCTCCAGCCGGCGCCACCGAGCCACCAGCTGACGACAACAGCTCCTTGGCCAACGATCCGGCGCGCAGCGATCCCACGCCCGAGGCCCTCACACTCCCCGCTGAGCCGGTTGCACCCGCCACTGACCCAGCACCTGACCCTGACCCAGCCACTGACCCGGCCAGCACACCCGAAGCCAGCGAAGCTCCAGCCGCTGCCGTGGCACCGCCGCCGCCCCCGCCGGAGCGCCTGGCACCGCAAACCAGCCTCACCGGCTCAGCCCGCGACCAGGTGAATGCCAACGGTGAACTTCTGAAGCCCTCCCCCCGCGGCCCTCTGGCCGGGCTGCGGGAGAAGCTGGGTGGATGAGTGAACGCCTGAGCTGGGGTTTGTCCCTCAGCAACCACGCCCTGCCCCTGTTGCATCAACTGCTGGAGCAAGGCCTGATCGATCGCATCGCCAGCCCTGCCGATGGTGAGGCCTGGCACAGCGGTGATCTGCAAGGGTTTCTGGCCAGCGAATGGCCGCGCAGCCGGGCCTTCATTGCCATCGGTGCCTGCGGTGCGATCACGCGGCTGATCGCGCCGCTGCTGCAAGACAAGCAGCACGACCCAGCCGTGGTTGTGGCCGACCCGCAGGGCCGGTTTGCCATCCCATTGCTGGGCGGCCATGGCGCCGGAGCCGAGGCGTTGGCCCGTGGCGTAGCGGCGTTGCTGGGCGGGGAGGCCGTGATCACTGGGGCCAGCGCCACCAGCGGCCGCCTCGCCCTCGATGCCTTCGGCACCCCCTGGGGCTGGCGCCGCGGCCCCGGCGACTGGGATGCGCTGATGAAAGCGGCAGCCCGCGCTGAAGCGCTGCAGCTGGAGCACCAAAGCGGCAATGGCCGCTGGCTGCAGTTGCCAGGCCTGCCAGAGCACAGCAGCAGCGGCAGCCAGCTCAGCGTGGGCGTGGAGCGGAGCACGCACTGCCGCTGGCATCCCCCGGCCCTGTGGGTGGGTATGGGCTGTGAACGCGGCACCAGCTTCACCCTGCTGCAGCGCTGCCTGGAGGAAAGCCTGGCTGCGGAAGGGCTGGCCCTAGAAGCCGTGGCCGGCCTCGCCAGTGCCGATCGCAAAGCCGATGAACCGGCCCTGCTGCAACTGGCCGCAGAGCACGGTTGGCCCCTGCGCTGTTTCAGCAGCAGCGCGTTGAACTCCGTAGAGGTGCCGAATCCATCGGCGGTGGTGGAGGCCGAGCTGGGCACCGCCAGCGTGGCTGAAGCGGCCGCACTGCTGGCCGCAGGGCCGCAAGCCAGGCTGCGCACACAGAAACGCATTGAACGCGCCCAGGGCGGGGAGCAGGGCGCAGCAACAGCAGCCATCGCCCAGGCGGCTGTGCAATGGGCGCCGCAGCGGGGTTGCCTGCACCTGATCGGCAGCGGCCCTGGCAGCCTGTCGCTGCTCACCCCTGATGCGCGCGCGGCGCTGGCCGCGAGCAGCGTGTGGGTGGGCTACGGCCTTTATCTAGATCTGCTGGAGCCGCTGCGCAGGCCCGATCAGTTGCGCAGCGATGGGCAGCTCACCCAGGAGCGCGAACGCTGCCGTGAAGCACTGGAGCTGGCCTGCCAGGGGATCACGGTGGCCTTGGTGTCGTCGGGCGACAGCGGCATCTACGGCATGGCCGGCCTGGCGCTGGAGCAGTGGATGGCCCTGCCGGAGCACGACCGCCCGGCATTCCAGGTGCATCCAGGCCTTTCAGCGCTGCAGCTGGCAGCGGCGCGGGCCGGCGCCCCCTTGATGCACGATTTCTGCACCGTGAGCCTCAGCGATCGGCTCACCCCCTGGGAGGTGATCGAGCGGCGCCTGAAGGCCGCAGCGGCCGGCGATTTCGTGGTGGCGCTCTACAACCCGCGCTCCAAAGGGCGTGATTGGCAACTTGGACGCGCCCAAGAGCTGCTGCTAGCCGAGCGGCCGCCCAACACACCGGTGGTGTTGGCGCGCCAGCTGGGCCGCGAGGAGGAAAGCGTGAGCCTCCATGAGCTGGCTTCGCTGCCGCTGGAGCAGGTGGACATGCTCACGCTGGTGCTGATCGGCAACAGCAGCAGCCGCGTGGAAGGCGGGCGGATGGTGACCCCGCGGGGCTACCCAGGCGCCGAACTCAGCTGAAAGTCGGGATGACAGGATTCGAACCTGCGGCCCCTTCGTCCCGAACGAAGTGCGCTACCAAGCTGCGCTACATCCCGATGCCGGGAGTGTAGGAGATGGCTGCCCGGCCAGGGTTCTGGGCTGGCCAGGGCGCTGGGGCTGGTTTCTAGAGTTGGTGGCTGATCTGCGCCTGCGGGCGGTGGTGGCGCTGTGCTCAAACCCGACTGGCTGCGTGTGAAGGCTCCCCAGCGGGAGCGGATCGGCGAAGTGGCCGATCTGCTGCTGGATCTCAAGCTCAACACGGTGTGCCAGGAGGCCAGCTGCCCCAACATCGGCGAGTGCTTCGCCGGCGGCACCGCCACCTTTTTGATCATGGGGCCGGGCTGCACCCGCGCCTGCCCCTACTGCGACATCGACTTCGACAAGAGCGTTCGCGAGCTCGATCCCACCGAACCGGTGCGGCTGGGCGAGGCGGTCGCCCGCCTGGGCCTCAAGCATGTGGTGATCACCTCGGTGAACCGCGACGACCTCCCCGATGGCGGTGCCAGCCAGTTCGTGGCCTGCATCGAGCAGGTGAAGCAGCGCTCACCGCTCACCACGATCGAGCTGCTGATCCCCGATTTCTGCGGCAACTGGGACGCCCTGGCCGTGGTGATGGATGCCGCGCCCCATGTGCTCAACCACAACATCGAAACCGTGCCGCGGCTCTACAAAAAAGCCCGGCCTCAGGGGATCTACGAGCGTTCGCTGGAGCTGCTGCAGCGGGTGCGCCAAGGCTGGCCCAAGGCCTACAGCAAATCAGGCCTGATGGTGGGTCTGGGGGAAAGCGATGCCGAGGTGCTGGAGGTGCTCGCCGATCTACGCCGCCATCAGGTCGACATCGTGACCATCGGCCAATACCTCTCACCCGGGCCCAAACACCTGCCGGTGGATCGCTTCGTGACGCCGGAGCAATTTGAGGCGTTCCGGCGCCATGGCGAGCAGGAGCTGGACTTCCTGCAGGTGGTGAGCACGCCGCTCACCCGCAGCAGCTATCACGCCGGCGAGGTGCAGCGGCTGATGGCGCAGTATCCGCGCTAGGGCTCGAGCAGGAATTCCGCCTCCAGGGCGCAGGCCTCAACCGCCAGAGGGCCAGCGGCGAGCTCATCGATGCGGCTGTTCACCAGGCTCACCGGAGCCTGCAGTTGCGCACAGTGCTCAAGAAATGCCACGGCCATCTGGCGGGCAAAGAGCTGCTGCATGTGTTGGGCGAATTCAGGAGGCATGGCTGCCGGTGCGATTGCAGGCAAGCTATGCAGCCCGATCGAGCAGGCCGATCGGGCCAACCGAACCCGCCGGTGGTACGAACCGACCGGCGGGAGCGTGAACCGAACCGAAGCGCCGGCTAACCGATCAGGCCGCCACCGCCTCGCGCTCAGCCAGGCCCACGTTGGCCTTCTCGCTGGGGGGCACCAGCAGCTTGAAGCGCGCCTTCCAGCTGCTCCAATCGGCCAGGATCGCCGCGGCCTTGCTGCTGCCGGTGGCCTCAAGGTGGGCCTCCAGCAGCGGCTTGAGCAGCGCTTCCTGCTCGGGGGTGGTGAGCTCGCAGATCGCCACGATCTCGGGGTTCACCCGCTCACGCAGGCCGCCTGCCTCATCGAGCAGGAAGGCCACACCACCGGTCATGCCGGCAGCCACGTTGCGGCCGGTACTGCCCAGCACCACCACCACGCCGCCGGTCATGTATTCGCAGCAGTGATCGCCGGCGCCTTCCACCACGGTGCGGGCACCGCTGTTGCGCACCGCGAAACGCTCGCCAGCACGGCCGAGGGCGAATAACTCACCGCCGGTGGCGCCATAGAGGCAGGTGTTGCCCAGGATCACCTGGCTGCCGGGATCACGGCCACCAGCTGGGGGCACCACGCTGATGCGGCCGCCATTGATGCCCTTGCCCACGTAGTCGTTGGCTTCGCCCACCAGGCGCACATTCATGCCCTGCACGGTGAAAGCGCCGAAGCTCTGGCCGGCGGCCCCTTCGTAGGTGAGATCCAGCTGGCCCTGGAAGCCAGTGTTGCCATGGCGGGCAGCGATTTCACCACCAAGGCGGGCGCAAACACTGCGATCGGTGTTGATGATCGGCAGGGTGCGGGCCAGGCGGCCATGGCCCTCGATCGCGGCCAGCAGCTCGGCGTCAGCCAGCAGTTGGTCTTCGAGGATGGGGCCATTGCCGTGGGCTTCGGCGTCGTGCTGAAGCCAGCTGCGATCAGCCGCCTGCGGAATGGGATCGAGCAGGCAGGAGAGATCGATCGCTTTGGTTTTGGCCAGCTGCACAGCGCGGGGCTGCAGCAACTCGGTGCGGCCGATCAGATCCTCGAGACGCGCCACGCCGAGCACGCTCAGCAACTGACGCACCTCTTCCGCCACGAACAGGAAGAAGTTCACCACGTGCTCGGGGATGCCGGTGAAGCGCTTGCGCAGCGCTTCCTTCTGGGTGGCCACGCCCACCGGGCAGTTATTGGTATGGCAAACGCGGGCCATGATGCAGCCCTCGGCGATCATCGCGATCGAACCGAAGCCGTATTCCTCAGCGCCGAGCAGGGCGGCGATGATCACGTCCCAGCCGGTCTTGAGGCCGCCATCGGCGCGCAGCAGCACCCGATCACGCAGACCGTTTTCCAACAGTGCCCGGTGCACTTCGGTGAGGCCCAGCTCCCACGGGCCGCCGGCGTGCTTGATCGAGCTCAGCGGCGAGGCGCCGGTGCCGCCGTCGTGGCCGGAGATCTGAATCACATCGGCATTGGCCTTGGCCACGCCAGCGGCGATGGTGCCGATGCCGATCTCGGCCACCAGCTTCACGCTCACCTTGGCGGCGGGATGCACCTGGTGGAGGTCGTGGATCAGCTGAGCCAGATCCTCAATCGAATAGATGTCGTGGTGGGGCGGTGGTGAGATCAGCGC
>Ga0194128_10008374_pt1 | contig 13095 bp, 13 predicted proteins | sample TA2KigCa65mmetaG_FD_148650 | JGI IMG/M metagenome (GOLD analysis project Ga0194128, IMG submission 148650) | Freshwater microbial communities from Lake Tanganyika, Tanzania - TA2015037 Kigoma Deep Cast 65m | ecosystem: Environmental > Aquatic > Freshwater > Lake | place: Tanzania: Lake...
CGCCGCCGGCGGTGGCGGTGGCGCAGCCGCCGCCGAGCGCGGCACCTCGACGCGCGCGAAGAAGTAGGACTCCTCGGCGAGCTTGGCCCGCATGTGGGCGACGAGCGTCGCGTGCGAGCCGTCCTGCATGAGCCGCCGGAACTGCGCGCGGTAGTTGTCGACGGTGCTCACGCCGTCGAGCACGATGTCGCGCACGCGCCAGCGCGCGCCGTGCTGGGTCATGCGGTAGTCGACGCGCACCTCGTGGCCGCTCCCCCGCAGCACGGAGCTCACGGTGGCGTCGTCGTTCGTCACGACCTCGCCGAGGTAGACCGGCGCGACGCCGCCGCCGCCGCGGGCGACGCCCGCCAGGCGCCCGACGTACGCCCGCTCGATCATCTCGCCGAAGACCGCGGTGAACTCGTCACGCTCGGCGGCGCTGCGTGATTCCCACGCGGGCCCGAAGGCGGTCGCCGCGGCGGCGCGCATGTCCGCGACGTCGTGCACGAGTCTCCGGATACGAGCCACGCGCTCGAGCGGGCGATCTTCGGTGGCCGGATCGCGCAGCACGACGTTCACCTTCGCGAAGAACTCGCGGAGCCGGTCGGTCGGCGGGCCGGCAAGCGCCGGAGAGGCCGCCGTCATCCACGCCGCGGTGAGCAGAAGGGCCAGAGGCAGGGCGCGGCGGCAGGGACGCGGCACCCGTCGATGATACGAAGCCCCGCGTCGGCGCCGGCGGGGAATCGACGTTTGGCGTATCCTTTCAGGGACTTCCGCGTGCCGAAAAAACGTTTGACCATGCCCCATGGCGTTGAGGGAGGGCCGAGGATGGCCATCGAAGCGGAGCGCCCGCGACGGCTCTTCACCGTGGACGAGTACCACCGCATGGCGGACGCCGGTGTGTTCGGCCCCGACGAGCGGGTCGAGCTGATCGAAGGCGAGATCATCCAGATGTCGCCCATCGGTCCTCGTCACGCCGGCTGCGTCATCAACCTCACGAGGATGCTCATCACGCGTCTCGCCGACCGCGCGGTCGTCTCGCCACAGGGCAACCCGGTCGTCATTCGACCGCGGTCGGAGCCGCAGCCGGATGCGCTGGTGCTCCGATCGCGCGCGGTGTCCTACAGCCGGGCGCACCCGACACCGGACGACGTGCTGCTCGCCGTCGAAGTGTCGGACACGACCACGCGATTCGACCGGATCGTCAAAGCGCGGCTGTACGCGCGTGCCGGCATCGCCGAATACTGGCTCGTCGACGTCGGCACGGAATGCATCGACGTGTTCCGCTCGCCGACGGGCGAGGCCTATGCGGAGACCACCCGCGCGGGGCGCGGCGCGGTCGTCGCGCCGCTCGCGTTTCCCGAGGTGACGCTCGCGGTCGACGACCTGTTCGCCTGACGCGGCGTTCGCCGCCTAGAAGACCGGCTTCTCCACGTAGCGGCCCCAGACCTCGCGCAGGCGTGCGGTGATCTCGCCCATGGTCGCGCGCGCCGTCACCAGCTCGATGGTGGTCGGCATCAAGTTGACCGCGGGGTCTTGCGCCTCGCGCGCGAGCCGTTCGAGCAGCGCGGTGACCGTCGCGTCGTCCCGGCGCGCGCGCACCGCCTTCGTGCGCGCGACCTGGCGGGTCTCCACCGCGGGGTCGACCTTGTGGATCTCGACCGGCGACGGCGCCGCCGGCTCCGCGTGCTTGTTCACCCCGATGACCGGCTGGTCGCCGCTCGCCCGCCGCCGCGCGGTCTCGTACGCGGACTCCGCGATCTCGCGCTGGAACCAGCCGTCTTCGACGGCCTTGATCGTCCCGCCCATGGCGTCGACCCGGGCGAGGATCGCAAAGACCTCCGCCTCGATGCGGTTCGTGAGCGCCTCCACGTAGTACGACCCGCCGAGCGGGTCGACGACGTCCGCCACGTGCGTCTCGTCCGCGATGATCTGCTGCGTGCGCAGCGCGATCTTCATCGCCAGCTCGGACGGGATCGCGTACGCCTCGTCGAGCCCGTTGGTGTGCAGCGACTGCGCGCCGCCCAGCACCGCGGAGAGCGCCTGCAGCGCCGTGCGCACGATGTTGTTGAGCGGCTGCGCCTTCGTGAGGGTCATCGCGGCGGTCTGGCAGTGGAAGCGCAGGCGCATCGACTCCGCCTTCGTGGCGCCGAACCGCTCCTTCGCGATCTTCGCCCACACGCGGCGCGCGGCGCGGAACTTGGCGACCTCCTCCATGAAGTCCTGCTGGGCGACGAAGTAGAACGCGAGGCGCGGCCCGAACGTGTCCATCGGCATCCCCGCCCGGGTCACTTCCTCCACGTACGCGATCGCGTTCGCCATCGTGAACGCGACCTCCTGCACGCTCGTCGCCCCCGCCTCGGAGATGTGATAGCCGCTGATGTTGATGGGGTTGTAGCGCGCCATGTGCTCCGCGCAGAACATGATCATGTCGCGGACGAGGCGGAGCGACGGCCCCGCGGGGAAGATCCACTCCTTCTGCGCGATGAACTCCTTCAGGATGTCGGTCTGGCAGGTGCCGGAGAGCTTGTTCAGGTCGTTGCCCCGGGACCGCGCGAGCGCCACGTACATCGCGAGCAGGATCCACGCGGTCGGGTTGATCGTCAGCGACACCGAGATGTTCTCGAGGTCGATGCCGTCGAGGAGCGCTTCCACGTCGTCGAGCGTGTCCACCGCCACGCCCTCGCGCCCGACTTCGCCGAGCGAGCGCGGGTCGTCCGAGTCGTAGCCCATCAAGGTCGGCATGTCGAAGTCGCACGAGAGGCCGGTCTGGCCCTGCGCGATCAGGTAGCGGAAGCGGCCGTTCGTGTCCTCGCCGGTGCCGAACCCGGCGATCTGCCGCATGGTCCAGAGGCGCCCGCGGTACATCGTGGGATACGGGCCGCGCGTGTACGGGTACCGCCCGGGCCAGCCGATCTCGTCGAACGACGTGCCGGCGAGGTCGTCGGGCCCGTAGACGCGGTTGACCGGCAGCCCGGAGCCCGTGCGCCGCTCCGGCCGCGTCTCCGGCTGGCGCTTCAAGAAGTCCGCGAGCTCGAGCTGCTCCCACTCGGCGCGCGTGCGGCGCGCGGTCTCGAGGGCCGTCGGATCAAACATGCGTCGCCTCAGTCCTTGAAGAGATCGATCACGAGTGACGTGACGTGCCAGCGGCGGTCCGGGCGCGACAGCATCTCCGCGCGCGACACCCGGAACCCGCGGCGCCCCGCGTACGCGAGGTCCTGCGCGGTGATCTTGACCCACCGGGCCAGGTTGACGGGCAGCGTGTCGCCCGCCCGGAAGATCCGGCAGCGGATGTCGTTGTCGGGCGTGCGGCGGACATAGCCCAGCGCATAGTCGATCGGCCGCGAGATGAAGCGGTCGCGGTCCCAGTGCGCGAGCACGTCATACCGCGTGAACGGCGACGCCTCGATCAGCTCGCGTATCAACGCCGCCGTGGTGAAGGTCACGTGCAGCGGATAGCGGTCGTCGTAGCCCTTCGCCGCGTACGCGCGGTCCTTCGGGTTGTCGTAGTCAGGGCAGCCGATCCGCATCATGCCTCCGGAACGGAGCACACGGTACGCCTCCGCGAGCAGCCGGGCGAGCGCCGGCCGCTCGAGGTGCTCGATGAAATCCTCGCTGTGGAGGCGATCGACGCTCCCGTCGGGGATCGGCAGCGGCTCGCGCAGGTCGTGGCGCACGCCCCACGTCCCCTCCCGTGGGCTCAGGTCCACCGCGACGTAGCCGCGGTAGTTCGGGTGCGGCTCGCACAGGCCCGCCCCGCCCAGGTGCAGGCGCACGGGCTGCCGCGTGAGGACCTCAGACCACTCCATCGGGTCTCCCGCGCGCCGTGCGATACAGGTCGCGGTCGTCGATCACCCGGCGGGCCTTGAACTCGGTACGCGGCAGCTCGCCTTCCGGGACCAGCTCGACTCTGGGATGGACGCCGAGGCGCGCGCGCAGCCGCTCGCGCATCCGCGCGCCGAGCGCCGCCTGCCGTGCCGGCGCCGCGTGCGAGGCGGCGTACTCCGCGCGCACGAGCAGCTCGTCCATCGCGTCCGTGCGCGAGACGATCACGCGGAACTCGCCGCCGAACCCGTCGATCGCGCGCAGCACGTCCTCGATGGCGCCCGGGTAGATGTTCTCGCCGCGCACGATGAACATGTCGTCGATGCGGCCGTAGAGCCCCTCGGGCAGCCGCGGGTACGTACGGCCGCACGGGCACGGCTCGTCCGTCCAGCGCGTGAGATCGCCCGACACCAGGCGGATCATCGGCTGCGACGTGCGCTCGAGGTGCGTGTAGACCGGCGTGCCCTCCCCGCCGTACGCCACCGGCTGCCACGTCTGCGGATCGCACACCTGCGTGTACACGACGTCCTGCCAGAGGTGCATTCCCGTGCGATGCGCGCACTCGCCGTTGGTCATCCACGGGCTCATCTCGGCCATGCTGCCCATGTCGATGCAGGCGCCGCCGAACGTGTCCTCGATGAGCTTCTTCGTCGCCGGGATGCCGGCGCCGGGCTCGCCGGAAAAGACCAGCAGGCGGATGCCGAGGTCGCGCGGCTCGATGCCCTCGCGCCGCGCGGTCTCCGCGAAGTGGAGCGCGTAGGAGGGCGTGCCGTAGAACGCGCTCGGCTTGAGATCGCGTGCCCACTGCACCGCCATCAGGGTCTGCCCGGCGGCGCCGGCCCCGAACGGGAACGCGGTCGCGCCGAGCCGCTCGGTGCCGAGCAGCATGCCCCACGAGCCCATGTAGAGGCTGAAGAACGAGCAGATCAGCACGGTGTCGCGCGGGCGCAGACCGGCGCCCCAGAGGATGCGCGCGTGCGCCTCGCCGATGCGCGCCCAGTCGTCCCGGCCGACGCCGAACACGGTCGGGCGGCCGGTCGTCCCGCTGGTCCCGTGGATGTGCGCGACCTCGTGCGGCTCGATGCAGAGATAGTCCCCGAACGGCGGGTGCGCGGCCTGCGCCTCGCGCAGCTCGTGCTTCTGGACGACCGGGAAGCGCGCGAGATCCTCGAGGGTCTTCAGCGTCGCGGGCGACACGCCGGCCGCCTGCCACTTGCGCCGGTAGAACGCGCTCCGCTCCCACGCCCACGCGAGCTGGCCTTTCAGCTTCGCGAGGATCAGCGCGTCGCGCGCCACGGGCGCCGCGCACTCCACGTCCCGCAGCCAGGACCCCTCGCCGTCGCCCGGACGGTAGAGCGCGTCGGAGACGGGCGGCCAGACGGAGCGGTCCACGCCGCGGCTCTTCACGGACGGCACTCTACCATCCGGACCGACTCATCGTCGGAGTCACGTATACTCACGCCATGAGTAAGCGGCTCCAGGTCGTGCTGGACGACGCGGAGTGGCGGGAGATCCAGCGTGCGGCCCGGGCGCAGCGCCTCACCGTCGCCGCATGGGTCCGCGCGGTCCTGCGCGCGGCCCGCCGCCGCGAGCCGCTGGGGGACAGCGCGCGGAAGCCCGATCACATCCGCACCGCGGCGCGCCATGCCTTCCCGACCGCGGACATCGACCGGATGCAGGCGGAGATCGAGCGAGGGTACCTGGGGGGCGCGCCGCGTGATCTTCGTTGACTCCAACGTCCCCATGTACCTCGTCGGCGCGTCACATCCGCGGAAGGCGGACGCCCAGCGGCTCCTGGAGTCGCTGGTCAGCGACCGACAGCGGCTCGTGACCGATGCGGAGGTGCTGCAGGAGATCCTGCATCGCTACGTCGCCATCGAGCGCCCGGACGCCATTCAGCCGGCGTTCGATGCGCTGCTCGGCCTGGTGGACGAGGTGTTCGCGATCGACCGGGACGCGGTCGAGCGCGCCAAGCGCGTCATCCTCGGCAGTCGCCGCCTCTCCGCTCGGGACGCCATCCATGTCGCCACGATGGAGCAGCACGGCGTGACGCGCATCCTCAGCTTCGACGGCGGCTTCGACGGGGTGCCGGGCATCGAACGCCTGTCCTGAACGCGCCGCCGCGCCGTCACCGGCGCGCGCGCGCGGCCACCAGCGCGCGGATGCGCGCGACGACGTCGTCGGGGGTCGTCTCCTGGAGGAAGACGTCGGCGGCGCCCAGCTTCTTGAGCTCGGGCACGTCCTCGTCCGGCATGACGCCGCCGACCACGAGCAGCGTGTCCTCCGCGCCGCCGTCGCGCATGAGCTGGAGCACGCGCGGCACCAGCGTCATGTGCGCGCCCGAGAGCAGGCTGATGCCGATCACGTCGACGTCCTCCTGCAGCGCGGCGGCGACCACTTCCTCCGGCGTGCGGTGCAGCCCCGTGTAGATGACGTCCATGCCGGCGTCGCGCAGCGTGCGCGCGACCACCTTGGCGCCGCGGTCGTGCCCGTCGAGGCCGACCTTGGCGACGAGCACGCGGATGGGAGTGTCCGCCATCGCCCGCGCCCCTATACGCGGAAGCCGAAGAACTTCGTGGCGTTGAGCCCGAGGATCTTCGCGCGAGCGGCGTCGGTGAGCCCGCCCATCGTGCGCTCGATCGCCTCCGCGGAGTGCGGCCACGTGCCCTCGTGATGCGGGTAGTCGTTGCCCCACATGAGGTTGTCCGTCAGGTCGTACTTCTCCGCGAGGTCGAGGCCGGGCGTGTCCTCCTGGAACGACGCGAAGCCGTGCCGCCGGAAGTACTCGCTCGGCAGCGCCTTGAGCTTCGGGCGGACCCAGAAATGATGCTTGAGGTACGCCTCGTCCATCGCGCCGAGGAGCCACGGAATCCAGCCGATGCCCGCCTCGATGGTGGCGAACCGCAGCTTCGGAAAGCGCTCGAAGACGCCGGAGGCGCAGAGGTTCGCCACGGGCTCGATCGTCGGCGAGAGCGAGTGCGAGACGTAGTTCACCACCGCGCCGCCGTTGCCGCGTGCCGCGCGCGGATCGCGCCCGGTCGAGACGTGGAACGTGATGCCGAGGTCCGCGTCCTGGATGGCCGCCCACAGCGGATCGAAGTGCGGCAGGTTGTAGTTCACGTGCTCGACGTCGTGGCCGCCCCAGATCGGCTTGCACGGCAGCGTGAGGAAGCGGAAGCCCATCGTGGCCACGCGCCGCACTTCCTTGATGGAGCCGTCGAGGTCGCCGGTGGCGAGCGCGGCGGCGGGCGACAGCGTGTCGACGTACGGCCCGAACGTCTCCCACGCCCAGTCGTTCCACACGCGGCACATCGCCATCGCGAACACGGGATCGGGCGTCGCCCACATCGCGAGCCCCTTGTTCGGAAAGATCGCCTCGCCGTCGATGCCGTCGAGCGCGTGGTCGCGCAGGCGGTCCTTCGGGTCGGCGCCGGCCTTCGCGCGCGTCGCGTCCTCGCCCTCGAGCTCGCTCAGGCGCAGCCGGTCGGGCCGGTAGCCTTCGGTGATGCGCCACTGCACGCCGTTGGCGTCGGTCTCCACGCGCGGCACGCGATGCCGGTACTCCGGCTCGATGCGCTCGGCCCACAGCGTGGCGGGCTCGTTCGCATGGCAGTCCGCGGAGATCATCAGGTACTTGTTCGGCGCGCCGGGCCGGGCCGAGCGTGGCCAGCCGGCGTGCCCGGGGGTTTCGAGGCGCCAGCGGTTCGGCGCGTTCACCACGATGTCGTGCGCGGGAATCGTGCTCATGCGGTCCTCCAGTGGACGAGCGTGTAACCGTTCTTGTCGTCGGGCGTGCCGTGATCTTCGAAGACCGCCACCACCGGCGCGCCGCTGCGAACGTCCTGGTGCGGATCACCGACGAGGTTGCCGATCATGCGGACGTTGTCGGCGTGCGGCAGCTCCACCAGCACGACGACATACGGCCCCGCGTCCTTGAGCGCCGGATGCACGGGATGCCACACGCGCTCCCAGCTGTAGATGACCCCGCGCCCGTCGACGGTCTCCCAGCCGAGGTCGAACGACAGGCAGCGATGACAGATCCATTCCGGGCCCCACTGCCACGCGCGGCATCCGCGACAGCGCTGGATGCGCAGCTCCCCGCGCCGCGTGCCTTCCCAGTACGGCGCGCTGAGCCCATCGGGCTCGGGCACGGGCCGCGGCAAGCCTTCCGACAGATACGTCGTGCGCGCGCTCACAGCACGCCCTCCGTCCCCAGGATCAGGCTCGACACCGGCGTCACCATCGGGCCCGCGCACACCATCGCGACCTCCGCGTCGGGCACCTGGTTGGGCGACTCGCCGCGCAGCTGCCGCACGGCTTCGAGCTGCAGCTCGAGGCCGTGCATGTAGCACTCCGCGAGATTCCCGCCGCTCGTGTTGAGCGGCAGGCGGCCCTTCGGCGCCAGTAGGTTCTCCAGCGTACAGACCTCGGCGGCTTCCTCCGCGCGGAAGAGCCCGTGCTCGACGAGGCTCATCAGCACGCCGCCCGTGAAGTTCTCGTAGCTCTGCACGACGTCCACGTCCGCCGGCGCCACGCCGGCCATCTCGTAGAGGTGCGGCGCGACGCTCGTGAAGCTCGAAGTGCCGTAGAGCGGTGCGTTGTGGACGGGCGCGGCGTTGCGGTGCTCCGAGCCCTGCGCGACGCCCAGCATGTACACGCCGCGGTGGCGCAGGTCGCGCGCCCGCTCCGCGGGCACGAGCAGGAGCGCGGCGGCGCCGTCGTTCTCGAGGCAGCAGTCGAAGAGCCGGAACGGCTCGACGATCCACCGGGAGGCGTCGTACATCTCCTCGGTGAGCGGGCGCCCATGCATCACCGCGCGCGGGTTCTGCTGCGCGTGGTGGTACGAGGCCATCGCGATCGCGCGCAGCGGCTCGCGCCCGATCCCGTGCTCGTGCATGAAGCGCATCGCCCGCATCGCGTAGCGCTGGCCCGGCGACATCATGCCGTACGGGAACGTGAAGGCCTGCTCCCCCGAGACGGTCGGCGTCTGGCCGCCGAGCCCGAAGCGCGCGAACTGGCCCTGCGCGAGCGCGCGGAACACGATCACGCAGTCGGCCATGCCGGTGGCGATCGCGGCCGCCGCGTTGCCGACCGCCGCCGCGCCGCCGCCGCCGCCCCCGCCCCACTGCATGTTCGAGAAGCGCAGCTCGCGCGTGCCGAGCGCGGCCGCGAGCCGCGAAGGATCGTTGCGATCGTTCGAGTACGAGGCGAAGCCGTCGATCTCGCGCGGCGAGATGCCGGCGTCCTCGCAGGCGCGCAGGATCGCCTGGAGCGCGAGCTTGAGCTCGGCATCCGGCGACTTGCCGTGCTTGTAGTACGTGGTCTCGCCGATGCCGGCCACCGCCACTCTGCCGCGCAACGTCCGCGCGCTCATCGCGGCAGCTCGACGATGCCGCCGCCGACCACCGAGAGCTCGCCGTCCTGGTTGCGCGCTTCCTGGGCGATCTCCACGAGATGCCGGCCGTCCTCCACGAACTTGCGCACGATCGTGCCGTCGATGCGGAGCAGATCGCCCTCCGGATTGTGCCGGCGGATCTTGCAGTGCGCCTGGCGGAGGAAGCCGTCGTCGCCCATCCAGTTCGTCAGGTGGTGCGTGAGCCACGAGCAGCGCTCCGGGCCGTAGTCGTACGCGCCGGGCGCGCCCACCATCGTCGCGAACTCGTTCTCCCAGTGCACGCGCTCCGGACAATCCGGGATGCCGAAGCGGTTCTTGATGCCGAGGCCCGGGTGGCGATGGACCTGCTTCCACGCCAGCTTGTTGGCGCGGATGTAGAGGCCGCCCCACCCCTGCGCGTACGCGATGAAGCCGGTGACCGTCATCGGGCCCTTCGCCATCGTCGGCAGGCGCTGGCCCTCGCGAACGTCCTCCCACCGCCGGGGCATCGCGCCGCGCACTTCCTCGTTCGCGTACAGCGCGAAGTGCTCGGCCAGCTCGGCCTCGGCGTAGCGCTTCGCGGGCTTGGCCTTCACGCCGGCGTACTTCGTGCCCTGCTCGCGCGCGATGTCGCGATCGGTGCGGAAGCACCAGCTGTCCGCGCTCGCCACCGGCTCGCCGGCCTGGTTGGAGAAGTCGACGTGGTAGATCTGCTGGATCGCCCGGCCCGCGAACTGCGTCTCGTGCTCCACCAGGTCCTTGAGCCACGCCTCGGTGGTGATCGTGTCGTTGCGGCGGACGGCGCGATGCCACGTCCAGTCCGCGCCCGCCCACATCGCGTGCACGCCCGGGAGCCCGCCGACGTAACCCGAGATGATGCGGCTGGTGGCGAAGAGGAAGCTCGGCGGCGCGATGAGGCCGCCCCACTTCGTCTTCGCGGCGTAGTCGGGATCGCACCACAGGGGGTTGTCGTCCCCGATGCCGTGCGCGTAGTGGCGGATGCCGTCGCGCGAGGCTTCGTGACACCAGGGCTCCAGCGTGTCGGTGATCTTCACGCCGATGCGCTTGCGGAGGTCGTCGAGCGCGCGCTCGGTGATCTTCGGAAAGAGCGCGGTCTTCTCAACGGGCATCAGCGGTCATCTCCCTCTCGCGTAAGGTCTTGCGGTTCACCTTGCCGGCCGGCGTCTTCGGCAGCTCCGGCACGAACGCCACGCGCCGCGGGTACTCGTGCTGGCTCAGGCGCGTGCGCGTGAAGTCCTGCAGCTCGCGCGCGAACGCCTCGTCACCGGCGCGCGGGCTCACCACGAACGCCTTCACCACCTGCCCGCGCAGCGTATCGGCCACGCCGATGACGGCGGCCTCGCGCACGTCGGGGTGCTTCAGCAGCACGTCCTCGATCTCCACCGCGCTCATCGTCCAGCCCGCCGAGATGATGACATCGTCGGCGCGGCCGGCGTGGTGGAAGTAGCCGTCCTCGTCGACGAGCCCGCGGTCCTTCGTGGGCACCCAGGCATCGCGCCGCCACACCTTGATCTCGCCCAGCTCGTTCGGCGCGCAGGCCTGGCCGTCGGGGCGCTGTACCTCCACCCGCACGCCGGGCACGGGTTTCCCCAGCGCGCCGGGCTTCGGCGCGTAGTCGGGCGCGCCGGGATAGTCCGCGAGGATCACGCCGACCTCGGTCGTGCCGTACATGCTGCAGACGGGCACGCGGAACGTCTCTTCGACGAACGCGCGCGTGGCGGTGTCCATCGGCTCGCCGGTGAACGAGAGCTTCCGGACGGCGAAGCGATAGCGTCCGGCCTCGCCGCAGGTCTTCAGCATCCGGTAGTGCGTCGCCGCGGCGGCGACGTTCGTGATCCCGTAGTCCTGCAGCGCGCGCAGCAGGCGCACGGGGTCGAACTTCCCGGCCATGGTGCCGGTCGTCACGCCCAGCGCGAGCGGCGCCAGCGTGCCGTGCCAGAGGCCGTGGCCCCACGCGGGGGACGACGGGCAGAAGAACTCGTCCCCCGGGCGAATGCCGGTGCCGTAGAGCGCCGCGATCATCAGCACGACGATCGCGCGATGCGTGTGACGCACGGCTTCGGGCAGCTCGCGCGTGGTCCCCGACGTGTACTGGAACACCGCGAGGTCGTCGGGCGTGCTGCGCAGCGCGTAGGTCGCCGGCTGCGCGCTCACCGCACGGAGGAGCGCGTCGTCCGCGATCACCACGTCGAGCCCGGCGATCCCGCGCGCGGTCTCCGCCTTCTCGGCATTCGTGATCACCAGGCGCGGCGCGCAGTCCTCGACGCGAAGCTTGACTCCCTCCGGCCCGAAGAGCGTGAACAGGGGCACCGCGATCGCGCCGCGCTTGATCGCGCCGAAGAGTGCCGCATAGTACGCGAGCGACGGCTCGAGCATGATCGCCACGCGGTCGCCGCGCGCGACGCCGCGCGCCTCGAGCCAGTGGGCGACGCGCGACGACCACGCGGCCAGCTCGGCGAAGGTGATGATCTCGTCCCGGCCGTCGGCGTGCGCGACCCGCACCGCCACGCGGCTCTGGGAGGCGGCGGCGTGACGGTCGACGCACTCGTGCGCGATGTTCAGCGCGGTGCGATCGCCGTCGAACAGCGCCCACAGCGCCGCCGACGACACGTGGCGCTGCGCGTCCGCGTAGCGCGTGTACGCCGTGAGCGGCCGGCTCACGCCTTGGCGAACTCCCGCACGACGCGCGCGACGGCGTCCGGCTGCTCGAGATGCGGCGCGTGGCCCGCCTGCTCCACCGTGTGCAGCCGGGCGCCGGCGATGCGGCGTGTGAACTCGTCCGCGTACACGGGCGGCACGAAGCTGTCCTCCTTGCCCCACACGACCAGCGTCGGCGCCTTCACGCGGTGAATGCGCTTCTTCAGCCCCTTGTCGGGGATCGGCCAGATGAACTTGCCGGTCGCGCCCATCGCCCACGTGATCCGCACGCGCGCCTCGGGGTCGTCCGCCGTGCCCAGCAGACGCTTCGCCGCCTCGCCGTCGGGGTCGCGGAAGATGCGGCGGGCCAGGTGCGGGAGCTCGACCTCCGCCCAGTTCACGACCGGCTCCGCCTCGCGCCAGAACCCGATCGGGTCGATCAGCACGAGGTGTCGCGCGCGCCGCGGCGCCGTCGCCGCGATCTCGCACGCGACCATGCCACCGAACGAATGGCCGACGATCGCCGCCTGGTCCACGTTGAGCTTGTCGAGGAGCTCGTCGTAGCAGAGGACGAGATCCCAGAGGTTGTCGAGGTGATAGATGTCGTCCGGCACGCCGGGCGACGTGCCCGGGTGCTCGGGCGCGTACACCGTGAAGTCGCGCGCGAGCGCGTCGAGGAACGGATCCCACACGAGGCCCCACGGGCCGTGCAGGTACACGAGCGCGGGGCCGCTGCCCTTCGCGTGCACCCGCATGCGCACGCGGTCCTGCCAGACGGCGATCGTGCGCGACTCGCTCACGCCGGCACCTCGGCGCGGTTCCGAAGCTTCTCCGGCCACCAGTGGTTCACCCAGCCCTCGTCGTCCCACTGTCCGCGCAGGTCGGGGAGCACCTTCTTCGCGAAGCGATCCATGTTCTCCAGCGTGAGCTCGTGCGGCATCGAGCCGATCTGGAGCAGGACCATGAGGTTGCCCACGCGCAGCGCGTCGATGACTTCTTCCTTGAGACGATCGCGCACGGTCGCCGGGCTGCCCGCGATCACGTAGCCCTTCTCGACGAAGTCCTTGTAGCGGAGCGTCTTCGGGTCTTCCATGCGGCGCACCGGGTTCTTCGCGGTCGCCTCGAGGCTGCGATAGTCCTGGTTGCCGGGCGGCGCGGCGTACGGCGCCGGCCAGTGCATGCACTTGTGATAGAAGTACTCGACGTGCCGGGCGAACTTCCGCTCGGCGTCCTGGTCGGTCTCCCCCACCACCACGAGC
>Ga0194128_10008379_pt1 | contig 13090 bp, 8 predicted proteins | sample TA2KigCa65mmetaG_FD_148650 | JGI IMG/M metagenome (GOLD analysis project Ga0194128, IMG submission 148650) | Freshwater microbial communities from Lake Tanganyika, Tanzania - TA2015037 Kigoma Deep Cast 65m | ecosystem: Environmental > Aquatic > Freshwater > Lake | place: Tanzania: Lake...
GGCGACGAGGTGACCTCGGTGCACGCGCAATGGCGCTTCGACGACGACGGCGGCCGCAAGCCGATGGCGATCCACCAGTCGGTCGCGGCGGCCACGAACCACGACCTGCGCGGCTTCGTGCAGGCGCTGGCGATGCGCCGCGCCTTCGACGCCCTGCCGGCCGACCAGCGCCGCGCCGAGGCGCTGGCCTTCGCCGACGCGGCGCTCGCCGCCAATCCGTTCACCGTCGCCGCCGTCGAGGGCGCGATCGCGGCGCTCGACGCGCCGGATGCGCTGCTGCAGCTCGGCGACCTCGTCGGCCGCGCGCTCGACGCCCAAGCGGACGCCAAGGCGCACGCGCTGCTGCGCAGCACGCTGCTCGGCCTCGTGCACGCGCGCATCCGCGCGCTGCCGGCCCCCGCCGACCGCGGCGCGGTCGAGGCCCTGCTCGCCGCGCTCGACGCCCAGGACTGCCAGGACACGGAGCTGCTCGCCCGCTGCTGGCGGACGCTCGGCGGCGAGGCCGGCTTCGCGGCGCACTGCGTCGCGCTGATCGAAGCCCATGTCGCCAGGCCGGCGAAGGAGCGCACCAAGAAGGCCGGCGACGCGTTGCAGCGGCGCCTACACGCGCTCGGCCGCACCGTGCGCGGCGCCGAGCAAAAGCGCGCATGGGCGCAGACGCTGCTCGCCGCGTTCGCCGGCAAGGACACCTTCAAGGGCAGGAAGGGCGACGTCGTCGACCCGGCGGCGGCGTGGCTACGGCAGCAGGCCGAGCCGCCGAAGGGTGGCAAGGCGGACAAGTAAGCCTGTGGCGTCGGCTGAGGCCGTCAGCCGTCGCGGAAGCCGCTGCTGCGGATGCCGTGCTTCTGCATCAGCTTCTGGAAGGCGCTGCGCGGCATGCCAGCTTCCTCGCTGCAGTACGTGACGTTGCCTTTGTGCTTCCTCAGCAGCGCTTCGAGGTAGGCGCTCTCGAGCGCGGCGACGTGGCGCGCCTTCATCTCCTGGAAGGTGCCGCCGATCGACTCGCCATCGTCGACGGCGACGCCAGCCGGTTGCTCGCGCAGCTCCGCCGGCAGGTCAGCGAGCTGCAGTTCACCACCCTGGCCGAGCGCGCACGCGCGTTCGACGACGTTGCGCAACTGGCGGACGTTGCCCGGCCAGTGGAATGCGCGCAGCGCCGCGATCGCCGCCGGCGCGATGCCGGTCACGCCGACCTTGGCGCCAAATTTGCCGACGAAGTGCACGGCCAGCGCATCGACGTCCTCCGGTCGGTCGCGCAGCGGCGGCACGGCGATGCGCACGACGTCGAGGCGGTAGAACAGGTCGGCGCGAAAGCGCCCCTCGTCGACCTCCTTCTGTAGGTTGCGATTCGTCGCCGCGACGATGCGCACGTCGACCGGTTGCGCTTCGCTGGCGCCGACCGGCCGCACCGAGCGCTCCTGGATCGCGCGCAGCAACTTGCCCTGGAACGCCGGTGGCAACTCACCGAGCTCGTCGAGGAACAGGGTGCCGCCGTCGGCGACCTGGAACAGGCCGAGCTTGTCGGCGATCGCGCCGGTGAACGCGCCCTTCTTGTGGCCAAAGAGCTCACCCTCGAACAAGTCCGCCGGGATCGCCGCGCAGTCGACCGGCACGAACGGCTTGCCGACGCGCGCGCTGGCGTCGTGCAGCCGGTGCGCCAACAGCTCCTTGCCGGTGCCGCTCTCGCCGAGCAACAGCACCGAGGCGTCGGTGCGGGCCGCGCGCTCGAGCATGGCGAGCGCTTCGCCGAACACCGCTGAGGCACGCACCAGTTGGCGGCCGGCCACGCCGGCGCGCAGCCGCTCGCGCAGGCCCTCGTTGCGGTCGCGCACCTGCCGGTGCGCCGCCGCCTTGGTCACGCGCTCGACGAGTTCCTTCTCGCCAAACGGCTTGGCGAGGTAGTCGAAGGCGCCCTCCTTGATCGCCGCAACGGCGGCCTGCAAGTCGGGGTAGCCGGTGATCAGCAGCACTTCGACGTCGGGATCGCTCTGCTTGATCGCCGCCAGCAGTTCGGCGCCGGACATCTTCGGCATGCGCACGTCGCTGACCACCACCGAAAACGGCTGCCGCCGCATCGCCGCCAGCGCGTCGGGGGCCGAGGTCACGCACTCGGCAGCGAAGCCGGCGCGCTCGAGGAAGTAGGCGGTCGACTCGGCGAGGTCGCGCTCGTCATCGACCACCAACACGGCAGGCTTGCTCACGCGCCCCCCTTGCGCTGGCAGTCGCGGCAACTGCCGTACAGGCGCAGGCTGTGGCGCTTGATGGCGAAGCCGAGCCGGCGCGCGGCGACCTCCTGCCGGTGCTCGAGCTCGTCGTCGCGGAACTCGACGATCACGCCGCACTGCAGGCAGACCATGTGGTCGTGGTGCGCGTGGCCGAGCACGTGCTCGAAGCGGCGCTTGCCGTCGCCGGCGTCGAGGCCTTCGACGAAGCCAGCCTCTTCCAGCACCGTCAGCGTCCGGTAGACGGTCGCGCGCGAGATGCGCGGGTCGTCGCGACGGCACAGGCCGAGCAACTCGTCGGCGGTGTAGTGGTCGTGCGTCGCCAGGGCCGCGCGCACGATGCGCGAGCGCTGGCTGGTCCAGCGCAGGCCGCGCTGCTTCAGCTCCTGCCGCACGAGGCCATGTTCGTCGTCGATCCTCACTGGTCCGGCACGATACCCCGACAACGCCGTTGGCTCACGCCCGCGCGCCGATGTCGCTGCGGTAGTGCATGCCGGTGAACTCGACCTGCTTGAGCGCAGCGTAGGCCTTGGCCCGCGCCGCCGTCGCGTCGTCGCCGAGCGCCGTGACCGCGAGCACGCGGCCGCCGGCCGTCATCAGGTCGCCGCCCGGCCGCTGCGACGTGCCGGCGTGGAACACCTGCAGGTCGGGGCCCTGCGCGATGCGGTCGACGCCAAAGATCGGCACGCCTTTCTTGTAGTCGCCGGGGTAGCCGCCGCTGCAGGCGACGACGCACACCGCGACGCGCTTGTCCCACTCGGGCGCCTGCTGGGTCTCCAGCTTGCCCTCGGCGGTGGCGCGCAGCAGCGGCAGCAGATCGCTCTTGAGCCGCATCAGCAGCGGCTGCGTCTCGGGATCGCCGAGGCGGCAGTTGTACTCGAGCACGCGCGGCCCCTGCGGCGTCATCATCAGGCCGCAGTACAGGAACCCCTGGTAGCGGCGGTTCTCGCGGTTCATCGCGTGCACCGTCGGAAACACGATCTGGCTCTCCACCTGCGCGGCGAGACGCGGCAGGATCGGCACCGGCGTGATCACGCCCATGCCGCCGGTGTTCGGGCCCTTGTCGCCGTCGAACACCGCCTTGTGGTCACGCGCCGGCTCGAGCGGCAGGATCGTGCGGCCGTCGGTCAGCGTGATCAGCGACACCTCGTGGCCTTCGAGGAACTCCTCGAACACGACACGGCTGCCGGCCTCGCCGAAGCGCCGCTTCTCCAGGCACTCGGTGACCGCCGCCTTGGCTTCCTCGTTGTTCTTGCAGATGGTCACGCCCTTGCCGGCGGCGAGGCCCGACGCCTTGACCACGATCGGGCCGTCGGGCCGGTTGTCGAGGAACGAGCGCGCCAGCGCGAGTTCCTCGTACACCCAGAAGTTAGGGCCTGGGATGCGATGGCGCCGGCACACCTCGCGCGCGAACGCCTTGTTGCCCTCGATCTCGGCGGCGGCCTTGTTGGGGCCGAAGACGAGCTTCTTGTGCTTCTGGAACTCGTCGACGATGCCGGCGCACAGCGGCGCCTCGGGGCCGACGACGGTCAGGTCGACCTTGTTGTCGACCGCGAAGCGCACCAGTCCGGGGACGTCCTCGGCGCCGATGTCGACGTTCTCGGCGAGCGCAGCCGTGCCGGGGTTGCCGGGCGCGCAGAACAAGCGCTTGAGCAGCGGCGACTGGCGAAGCTTCCAGCAGAGGGCGTGTTCACGGCCGCCTTGGCCGACGACGAGTACGTTCATGGGAAGAGCGTGCGAACGAAGGCGACGAAGGTAGGCAGCGGACGGGCGCGATGCGAGCACTCCGTCGTCGCGGGCGTCCCCGCCGCGCGCTACAACGTCGGCCCGCGATGACCCGCCGCCGCCAGAGCCCTGCGCCGACCGCCCTGTCGCTCGCGCCCGTGCTGGTGGCGCTGCTGTGGATCGCCGGCATCGCGCGCTTCCGCAGCTACGAGCTCTCGACCAACCAGTGGGCCGCCGTGCTCGCCAGCGCCTTCGCGCTGCACCTGCTACAGAAGCGCGCGCTGCGGCCGAAGTCCCTGCCGCCGCTGCCGGCGAGCGCCAACCCGGCGATCCTGGCGCTGCTCGCGGCCGTGGTCGTCGGCCTGCTCGGCAGCGTGCTCGGCGGCGCGGTCGAGGCGATGCTGCCGCCCGGCGCGCCCGGCGCGCCCGACGGCACGCCATGGCCGCTGCGCACCCTGTGGCACGGCGCCTGCTGCTTCGCCGCCAGCTACTGCGCCTTCCTCGGCCGGCTGTGGGGCGCGATCGGCCACGCGCCGGCCAAGCCCGGCGACCCGTCGGCCTGACGCCGGCCGCGCGCCGTCACTCGGTCAGCAGCTTCATGCCGCCCTGGGCGACGCCCATCTGCCCCACCGCGCCGGTGCGCTGGCACAACCCGTCGGCGTCGAGCCGGCCGGCGAGCAGGTCGCGCCATGCCACGATCGCGCGCTCGACCTCGGCCGCCGACTCGCGCACGAATTCGCAGCGAAAGCGCCGCACGCCTGCCTGCAGCAGCCGCGCCGTCCACTGCGCGCTCTGCTGCGGCGCGTCGTGGAACACCGTGTTGCGGCAGCCGACGTCGACGATCACCGGGTGCTCGCGCCCCTGGTGGTCGCGCAGCGCCACCTGATGGCGCTCGCACGGCCGCCCGCACGAGCGGAAGTCGCGACCGTTGCTGAGCAGGTGGCTGTAGACGCAGTGCTCGGTGTGGAACGTCGGGATGCGGTGGTGCGCGACCACCGCGATGCGGGCCCCGGGCGTGCGCCGCAGCATGGCGAACAGTTGCGCTTCGTCGAGGTCGAACGACGCCGTCACCGTGTCGAGGCCGAGGCCGAGCAGGTGCCGCGCCGTCAGCGAGTTGGTGGCGTTGAGCGAGAAGTCGCCGTGCAACGCGAAGCGGTCGCCGGCGGCGCGCCAATCGCGGCAGCGCATCAGCGCGCCGAAGTGCCGCACCAGGATGCCGTCGGGCTGCAGCTTGCGCAGGCGCTCGACCAGCGCCTCCTCGCCGGGCTTGCCAATGCGCGTCGTCGCGACGGTGACGCGCAGGCCCTTGGAACGCGCGCGTTCGAACGCCTTGCCGAGCCCGACGAACTCCATCCAGTCGAGCTCGACCTCGCCGCAGCCGAGCGCGATCGCGGCGTCGAGCTGCGGCTCGGAGCGCAGCAGCGGCACCACCGTCGGCGGCGCGTCGGCCACTGGCGGCAACGGCGGCAGCGCCGCTTCGGCCTTGGGCATGGCGGGCGCGCGTTCGACGGCGCGCAGCGGGCCGCGCTCGACCTGCGGCAGCAACTCGGCGAGCAGCGCGCGGCGCAGTTCCTTCAACTCGCTCGCCGGCACGTGCAGGCCGGCGGCGAGGCCGGCGACGTCGAGCGTGCCAAGGCAAAACGGCGTGCCACCGAATGCGCCGAGCTTGTCGCGCAGGATCACCGCGTCGAGGCCACCACCGCGCGCCGGCTGCAGCGGGCTGCCGCTGCGGGCGCTGGCGCGGTGGCCGCGCGCGACCGCGTCGACGGCGAGCGACTCACCGACCGCGCCGCGCACGACGAGATCGAGCGCGATGCGGCCCTCGGGCTCGGGGCCATCGTCGCGGACCTCGCGCTGCACGGCGCTGCCGACTGTGGGATCGCTGGTCGCGAACACGCGGTCGCCGACGCGCACGCGGCCGAGGTCCGGCCCTGGCTGGCCGAAGGCGAGCTTGAGCTCGTCGCCGGCGCGCTCGACCGCGAACAGCGGGCCGCCCGGCTCGTCCTTGTCCTCGGGGTTGCCCTGGTCGAAGACGATGCCCATGCCCGGGCGCAGCTGCAGCGGCGCTGCGTCGCCCGCCGCCGGCAACGCGACGGCGCGCTCGCCTTCGGGTCCGGTCGGCCGCTGCCCCACCGCCAGAGCGCCCGTCCACGGCCGGCCGTCACCGCGGTCGCGGACGAACACCGCGCCGCCCAGCTTCCTCGTCACCGTGCCGACGAACACGCCGCGGTGCTTGGGGAAGCGGCCCTCGACCAGCGTCTGGTGGTCGCTGCCGCCGAGGAAGCCGTCGCTGAAACCGCGCGTGTACGCCAGCGACATCGCCAGCAGATCGCTGGCGAGCTGGCGCTCGGCCTGCTTGGGATCGGCGCCGCTGGCGAGCGCATCGACCCAGCGGCGGTAGCCGCCGGTCGCCGTCGCGACGTAGTGCGGCCCCTTCTGCCGGCCCTCGATCTTCAGCGTGTGCACGCCGACGCGCAGCAACTCGGGCACGGCGCGGGCGCCAGCAAGATCCTTGGGGCTCAGCAGGTACTGCACGTCGCCGAGCGGGCGCACCGCGCCGTCGACGACGAGCTCGTACGGCATGCGGCAGCTCTGCGCGCACTGGCCGCGGTTGGCCGAGCGGCCGCCCCACGCCTCGCTGGTCAGGCACTGGCCGCTCCACGACACGCACAGCGCTCCGTGCACGAACACTTCGAGCTCGGCGTCGGCGCCTTCGGCGAAGCGCTCGATCTCGGCGACCGACAGCTCGCGCGGCACGACGATGCGCGTGCAGCCGAGCGCTTTCGCGAACGCCGCCGCCGCCGGCTCGGCGATGGTCATCTGCGTGCTGGCGTGCAGCTCGAGCTGCGGGCAGATGGCGCGCGCCAGCAGGCACACCGCCGGGTCCTGCACGATCAGCGCATCGACGCCTGCGGCGGCGATGCCGCGCAGCGCCTGTTCGAGCGCTTGCAGCTCGGGCTCGAACACCAGCGTGTTCATCGTCACGTAGGCGCGCGCGCCGGCGCGGTGGATGCGCGCCACCACCTCGGGCAGCTCGGCCAGCGCGAAGTTGGCGGCGCGGGCGCGGGCGTTGAAGCCGTCCTGCAGACCGAAGTACACGGCGTCGGCGCCGTGCAGCAGCGCGGCCCGCAGCGACGCCATGCTGCCGGCCGGGGCGAGCACTTCGGGCTTCTGGCGGCGAGCGGCCATCGTGGGCGAGCAGTATGCAACCGGCGGCGGCAGCGGCAAGACGCGCGCGTTGTCAGCCGCTCGGCATGCGCCGGCGCATCGCGGCCTTGGCGAAGAGCAACGCCACCAGGGCGCCGCCGAGCGTCCACGCCGTCGTGCTCCAATCCGTGGCGCCATCGCCGATCCTGTCGGCCAGCGCCGTGTTGGCGTCGACGTCGGCCCGGCCGCCCGCGTCGCCCCAGACGGCCGCCAGCAGCGCGTGCAGCGCCGGATCGTGGCGTTGCAGTTCGTCGCGCGTGAACGGGGCGAAGTCGTTGCGCGCGAAGAAAGCCTCCGTGCCTTCGGCGAAGTACTCCATCGCGTTGGTCAGCGCGTACGCCGGTTCGAGCGTCGTCGGCTGGTTCGGGCCATGCCGCCGTTCGACGCGCGCATAGCCGCCTGCGGCCTTCGCCTGTTCGTACGCGCGCATCACCGCCGGATTGGCGAAGCCGCGCGGCAGCGCGCGGTCGTGGTAGGCGTGCGCCAGTTCGTGCAGCGCGAAGTTCGGCATGCGCTGCATCTCCTGCTCGAAGTCAGCCACGCCGGAGAATTCGACGCAGCGCGCCATCGCCGGGTCGCGGCCGTGGTCGCGCAGCCACCCAGCGCTCGGGTGGTACTCGGCGCCGCTGCGCTGGCCGGGATACGCCGGGGAGACGTACAGGGGCACGTCGCGCAGGCCCGCAACGGCGGGCGCGGGCACGACGCGGACGATCTCGGCGAGCATCTGCGCGAGCAGTTCGAGCGCGCGCTCGGTAGCCTGACGCTCCGCCGCGAACAAGCGCGCGTCGACCAGCACCTGCCAGCCAGCGATGGCATGCGTCGATCGCGCGATCGCCGCCGGCGCGGCGGCGTCCGGCGCGCTGCCCACGCTGGCGTCGGCCTGCGCGGCGACCGACGCGCCGGCGAGCACGATGGTGAGCGACAGGGCAACACGCCAATGCATCATGTGACGAACAGGTCGGAAGCGCCGACGCCGACAGCAACGGCGACGGGCGAGCGTAGCGGAACGCAGCGACCGTACGCACTTGTCGCCCCGCGCCGACGGGGCGAACATGCCACGTCCACTGCCGACGAATGCGGGACGGCGCGCGTCGCGTCGTCGACCGGCGCCGCTACGCTGCGCGGCGGCGCCCGCCGCACGGACAACGCGGTGCGCCGATTGCCGCTCGCTCTCGTCCGCCGTCCCCCGCCTCGCGTCCGCGCACGTTGCCCCTCGACCCCGCAGCCATGACCCCTCGCGCGCCACTCTGCCTCGGCCTATCGGCGCTCCCGCTGGGCGTGGCGCTGGCATTGTCGGCGTGCCGCGACACCAGCAGCGACGTTGCCACCGCGCCGCCCGTCGTCGCCGCGCTCGCGCGCCATGACCTGCCCGCGCGCGTCCGCGGGGTCGTGCTGCGCGACGAACTCGGCTGTGTCGCCTGCCACGCCGAGGCCGCGGCTGCGCCGGCCGCGGCCGCGCCGCGCGGTCCCGACCTCGCCACCGTCGCCAACCGCGTACAGCCGGCGTACCTCGCCACCTTCCTGGCTGCGCCGCACGCCGTCGAACCGGGCACGCCGATGCCCGACCTGCTGCACGACCGCAGCGACCGCGAGCGCACCGAGGCCGCCGCCAACCTCGCCGCCTACCTGCAGTCGTTCGGTGCATCGACCCTCGCCGCGAACGCCGCCGCGTCGGCCCGCGACGACGACGCCCTCGCGACCGGCCGCGCGCTCTACCACGAGATCGGTTGCGCCGCCTGCCACGCGCCGCGCGGGGCCGACGGCCGCGAGTTGCCACTGCCCGGCTCGACGCCGATGGCGCCGCTCGCCGCCAAGTACGCGCACGCGACGCTGACGGCGTTCCTGCTAGCACCGCACGCAGCGCGCCCCGCGCGGCGCATGCCGGACCTGCGGTTGGCGCCGGCGGAAGCGCACGCGCTCGCGCACTTCCTGCTGGCGAACGGCGGCGACCACGCGACGCGCAGCGCGGCGGGCGCGGCGAACGACACACCCGACCCCGCGCGCGTCGCCGCCGGCCGCGCCGAGTATGCCGCCCGCGGCTGCGTCCACTGCCACCCGCTCGCCGACCCGCTGCGCGCCGCGTCGCCGCAGGCGCCGCCGCTGCGCGCGCTCGATCCGACGCGCGGTTGCCTGAGTGGCGCCACCGGGCCGTGGCCGCACTACGCGCTGACCGCAGCGCAGCGCGCCGACCTCGCCGCCGTCGTCGGCGCCAGCGCAGCACTACCGACCGCCGACGAACAGCTGCAGCGCCTGCTCGCCGGCCGCGACTGCACCGCCTGCCACACGCGCGACGACTGGGCCAAGCTCGCTGATGCCCGCCAACCGTTCTTCGTCAGCGCCGACCTGAGCCTCGGTCAGGACGGTCGCCTGCCGCCGACGCTCAGCGGCGTCGGCGCCAAGCTGCAGCCCGACTGGCTGCGCGCGGCGATCGCGCACGGCCAAGCCGAGCGGCCGTACCTGCGCGCGCGCATGCCGGGCTTCGGTGATGCGCTCGCCGACGACCTCGCCGCGCGGCTCGCGGCGACCGACACCTTGCCACCGATCGCGTTGCTGCCGCTGCCAGCCGAAGGCGATCCGCAGCACCAAGAACGCGAACTCGGCCGCACGCTGGTCGGCGACCAGGCGATGAACTGCGTCACCTGCCACACCTTCGCCGGCGACCGCGCCGGGTCGATGGCGGCGATCGACCTCGTCGCCACCACCGGCCAGCGGCTGCGGCCGGAGTGGTTCGCGCACTTCCTGCGCGACCCGGTGCGCTTCCGGTCCGACACGTTGATGCCGCGCTACTTCGTCGACGGCAAGTCGACGCGGCCCGAGCACGCCGGCGGCGACGCTGACCGACAGATCGCCGCCATGTGGCGCTACCTCGCCGAAGGCCGCAACGTCGGCAAGCCGAGCGGCATCCGCCGGCCGCCGATCGAACTCGCCGGCGGCCAAGAGGCCGTGCTGCTGCGGCGCAGCGCCCCGCACACCGGCAAGCGCGCGATCAGCGTCGGCCTGCCCGGCGGCGTGAACTTCACCTTCGACGCCGAACGGCTGGCGCTCGACCAACTCTGGCGCGGCCGCTTCGTCGACGCCGCGCCGGTGTGGACGAGCCAGGGCAGCGGCGCGGTGCGGTTGCTCGGCGACGGCCGCGTGCAGCTGCCCGCCGGCCCGGTGTTCGCGGTGCTGGCCGACGCCGACGCGCCGTGGCCGACCGCGGACCGCCGCGAACTCGGCCACCGGTGGCTTGGCTACGACCTCGACGCAGAGCAGCGGCCGACGTTCCGCTACACCTGCTCTGCGGTGACGATCGCCGACGCGCCGGTCGAACTGCCGCCTGCTTCGGGCAGCGAGCAACCGACGCGGCTGCGTCGCACGTTCACGTTCACGGCCGAGCAGGCGACGACGCTGCACTTCCGCGCCGCGGTCGCCGCGCGCATCGACGACCTCGGCTCCGGCCGCGTGCAGGTCGGCGACGGTCTCGAACTGCAGCTGCCCGTCGGCAGCTACCGCCTGCTCGACGGCGACGGCGGCCGCGAACTGCGGCTGACCATCGCCGTGCCGGCAGGCGGCGCCAACCTGACCCTCGACTACACGCTGCGCGGAGGTGGCAAGTGAGCGCGCGCCCGATCGTTCGCCACGGCGCCGCCGCTCTCGGCGCGACGCTGTTCGCCGCCGCATTACCGGCGCAGGAACTCGGCGCTGCCTGGGGCACCGCCGGCGCCGAAGCCGAGTACTACCGCCTCGTCGACCTGCCGATCCCGCCCGAGCTCGCGCTCGAGGTCGGCAGCATGTGCACGCTGCCCGACGGCCGGCTCGCGCTGGGCACGCGCCGCGGTGAGATCCTGCTGGTCACCGGCGCCGATGCCGCGGTGCCGAAGCTGACGATCCAACGCTTCGCCAGCGGCCTCGACGAAGTGCTCGGCCTCGGCCACCGGGATGGCGCGCTGTACGCGACGCAGCAGACGGAAGTCACGCGCATCCGCGACCGCGACGGCGACGGCCGCGCCGACCGCTTCGACAACCTCAGCGACGCGTGGGGCTTCGCGCACTACCACGAGTTCGCGTGGGGCTCGCCGGTCACCGACGCCGGCAGCGTCTTCGTCGTGCTCGGCCTGTCCGACTCGTACCACTACAAGGCGCCGTTCCGCGGCTGGGCCTTCGAGATCACGCCGGACGGTCGCACGCTGCCGGTCGCGAGCGGCGTGCGCAGCGCTGGCGGCGTCGCGCCCAACGAGCACGGCGCGATGTTCTACGTCGAGAGCCAGGGCCCGTGGAACGGCTCGTGCTCGCTGAAGCACCTCAAGCAAGGCGGCTTCGTCGGCCATCCGATCAGCTTCCCGGCCTACGACCTGCCGCTCGCGGCGAGCATGGGCGGCAAGCCGACCGAGCCGAACACCCCCTCGCGCCTCACCACCGAGGCTGCGCGCATCCCGCAGCTGGTGCCGTACGCGGTGGTGTTCCCCTACCGCCGCATGGGCCAGTCGATCACGACCTTTCGGCCCGATCGCACCGGCGGGCGCTTCGGCCCGTTCGGCGGCCAGCTGTTCCTCGGCGACTACAGCCTGAGCCTCGTGATGCGCGCGACGACCGAGTTGGTCGACGGCATCTGGCAGGGCGCCTGCTATCCGTTCCGCGAAGGCCTCGGCAACGGCATCCTCGCCGTCGAGTTCACCGCCGCGGGCCAGCTGGTCGCCGGCGGCACCAACCGCGGCTGGCCGGTGCGCGGCAACCGCAGCTACACGCTCGAACGCCTGGAGTGGACCGGCCGCACGCCGTTCGAGATCGAACGCATCCGCATCCAGCCCGACGGCTTCGTGCTCGACTTCACCGCGCCCGTCGACGCCGCGCGCGCCGCCGATCCGGCGAGCTACCGACTCGGCGCGTTCACGCACATCTACCAAGAGCACTACGGCAGCCCCGAGGTCGACCGCACGACGCCGCGCGTCGTGCGCGCCGAGCCGACCGCCGCCGGCCGCCGCGTGCGCCTCGTCGTCGACGGCATGGTGCGCGGCCACGTGCACGAGTTCGACCTGCGCCCGCTGCGCGCCGCCGATGGCCGTGCGCTGTTGCACGCGGATGCCTACTACACCGTCAACGTGATCCCTACGAAGTGACCCCGATGCGCTTGCTGCTCCTCGCCACCGCCCTGCTGTTCGCCGCGTGCGCGGCCCCCGCGCCGCACCCCGTGCCCGCCGATCCGCGCTGGCTCACCTACGACGGCGGCGATGGCCCCGGCCGCGGCAAGCACATCGTGCTGGTCGCCGCCGAGCAGGAGTACCGCAGCGAGCAGTCGATGCCGATGCTCGCCAAGGTGCTGGCGACGCACCACGGCTGCCACTGCACGGTGCTGTTCGCGCAGAAGGACGGCCTCGTCGACCCGACGCAGCCGACGCGCGGCGAGGACAAGGCCGTCGTGCACGACGTGCCGGGGCTCGAACACCTCGCGTCGGCCGACTTGCTGATCCTGTTCAGCCGCTTCCTGACGCTGCCCAAGGACCAACTCGCCTGCGTGCTCGACTACCTCGACAGCGGCAAGCCGATCGTGGCGCTGCGCACGGCCAACCACGGCTTCCTCGGCGAGTTCCCGTACGAGGTCGCGGGCAAGCGCGTGCGCTTTGGCGAGGACGTGCTCGGCGGCACGTTCCTCGGCCACCACGGCAACTGGCACGCCGACAGCACGCGCGCGAGCATCGAGCCCAGCCAGCGCGACCATCCGATCCTGCGCGGCGTGACCGACGTCTGGGGCCCGTCCGACGTCTACCGCACCTACCCGGTCGGCGGCAGCCTGCCCGCCGGTTGCACCGCGCTGCTGCACGGCCAGCCGCTGCTCGGCCGCAAGCCCGGCGACGCGCCCAACACGGACAAGGAGCCGCTGCCGGTGGCGTGGACCAAGACCTGGACCGGCAACCGCGGCAAGACCGCGCGCGTGTTCCAGTTCACCATGGGCAGCG
>Ga0194128_10008398_pt1 | contig 13068 bp, 8 predicted proteins | sample TA2KigCa65mmetaG_FD_148650 | JGI IMG/M metagenome (GOLD analysis project Ga0194128, IMG submission 148650) | Freshwater microbial communities from Lake Tanganyika, Tanzania - TA2015037 Kigoma Deep Cast 65m | ecosystem: Environmental > Aquatic > Freshwater > Lake | place: Tanzania: Lake...
GAGCAGGAGATCCAGTCGTGACTTGGGGCGAGTTCAAGGCGAGGGTCGAGGCAGCCGGAGTCACGGACGTCGACAAGATCCATTACACGACGCGAGGGGTGCCCACCGCGCCAGAGTACGGCAACTCCGGTTAAATGGATACCCACAAAGGCCCTTATCGGCGCTCGGCAACCGTCGGTGCCCGTCCGCGTTCATGTTGGCCCTTGGTACAGGCGACGTCCCGGCGTCGTAGGACGTGCCCGGAATCCTGCACGCCGACTCATTCCTGCCCGACAGGCGCCTGCCAGGACGGACGCTCCTCGCGTGCATGCTCGATGTGCCCGCGCGCCGCGAGAAACGCCAGCCCGACCACGTTGAACGCGAGCAGCGGCACGTTGACGTTCACCACGTGGAGCACGGCCCATGCCGCCACGCCCAGCGCGGCCACGAGCACGGCCGTGAGGAGATGCCGCGCGGACGGGATGACCACGCGGCCGACGAGCAGGCCGAGCGGGACGAGCGTCTGCACGTGCAGATCGAGCCACGCGAGCGCGATCGGTCCTGCGAGGAGCACGGATAGCGTCGCGCCTGCGCCCGCGCAGAGAATCGAGAGCGTTCCCGCCCACGGCGCCGCGATCATCACGGCCGCGGCCACGAGGAGCACGGCGACAACGACCGGCGCCGGGAACGCCGCGCGGACGGCGCTCCACTCGGTCCGGACGTCGATCGTCGGCCGCGCACCGGTCAGGAGGAGACGCCGGCGCGCGTCGGCGAGTCCGAACAGCGCGCCGCTCTCGCGGGGAAATCTCGCGATCGCGGCGGCGAAGGTCCCCTCTGCCTCGCGGGCGCGTCCCGAGCGCGCCAGGGTCCAGCCGAGGCCTCCCTGCGCAACGAACAGTCCAGGATCCTCGGCGGTGGCCGCCTCGAAGCGGCGCCGCGCTTCGTCGACGTCGCCTTGCACGAACGCGGTCCACCCCAAACCGCTCAGCGCGCTCGCATGCCCTGCGTCCAGCACGATCGCGCGCTCGAAGTGCGCGCGCGCTTCGCGATACCGTCCGCGCATGTACGCGGTCCACCCGAGGCCGTCGTGCGGGTCCGCCCACCAGGGCGTCACGCTTGACGCGGTTTCGAACAGACGCCGTGCGTCGGCGTACCGTCCGCGGCGAAACGCGATCCAGCCCAGGCCGTCGAGCGGGGCGGGAGCGCGCGGGTCCAGCGCGAGCGCCCGGCGGAATGCGCGCTCCGCCTCGTCGTAGCGGTCCAGCTTGAACGCAGACCACCCGAGCCCGTTGTGCACCTCGGCGACGTCCGGAGCACGCACCGCCAGCGCGACGAACTGCGTGTGCGCTCGCGCATAGTCGCCGTGACGCCATGCGCTCCAGGCGGCCGTGACGTCGCCGGCGACCACCGGCGAAATCGGCGCGGCGTGCCAGACGGATTCCCCGGGTATCGGCGCGGACACCGGCGGCGAGCCCAATCGCTCCACCGCATCGCGCGCGAGCGGAAGCGCAAGCGTCCCGACGAACGCGACGATCACGAATGGAACCGTGAGCGGCGGAAGCGCGAGCGGCGCGTCGCCGAGCGGAAACACGATCGCATCGAGCAGCCACGCGACGCCGAGCGCCCCGACGACCGTCGCGAGCGTCGCGCCTCGCGGGTCCGTCACCAGCCACGAACTCCACAGCCCGACGAGCGCGCCGTTCGTGCCATACCAACCGGCCGCCACGAGCCTCGCATCGCGCTGGAGCGCGAACGCCCAGCCCGTCGCCGTCACGCCGCCGATCACCGCGAGTGCGGCGGCGCGCGGCGACAGCAGGAGCGTCGCGGCCAGCATCGCGACGCCTGCGAGCACGCTCCGACAGAGCCAGATCTCGCCGACGCCGACGATCGTGGCGCGGCCGAAGAATTTCGCGCTAGCGACGGAAGAGATCCAGGAGGGGCGTTCCATAGCGTTCGCTGAAGTCGGTGAACCGGGCCGCGTCCGCCCAGATCCGATCCGTGGCGGCGCGGCGCGAGAAGCGTGCCTCCCAGAGCTGCCGACATGCCTCCGCATCGCGCGGCGCGTCGACGCCGTCCTCCTCGACACCATCCGTGAAGAGCGGGAGCGCGGCGAAGCCGCTGCCGGTGGCGAACGGCGTCTTCTCTCGCCAGCAGATCGACGGCGGCAGCAGATCGGCCACGGCCGTCCGCAGCGCCCATTTCGTGACGCGCCGATCGCCGGACCGGCGGATCTTCGCCGAGACCGGAACGTCGATCGCGTGCTCGACGACGGGCAGGTCGAGGAAGGGTACGCGCAGCTCGACGCCGTGCGCCATCGTCGCTCGATCCACGCGCTGCAGCTCGGTGCGGTGCAGATCGTTGATGCCCGCTTCCAGTGCCTGCGGCCACGCGCGCGGCGCGAGCGCGGCGAGATAGTCGTAGCCGCCGAAGAGCTCGTCCGCGCCGTCCCCGCCGAGGACGACCTTCGTCTCCGCGCGCGCGTATCGGCTGAGCAGGAAGAGTGGTAACGCGTTGCGCACCATCCACGGATGGTGGTTCTCGAGGTGCCAGATCGTGGCCGCGATGGCCTCGCGGGCCTCGCGCGCGGTCGCCTTGATGAGCACGTGTCGAATGCCGAGATGCGCCGCGACCTCGGCGGCGGCGCCGGAGTCGGGAGCGCCCTCGAGCGCGATGGTGTACGCGGTCACGTCAGGACGAAGACGCGCCGCGATCGCCGCCACCGCACTGCTGTCCACGCCCCCGCTCAGCAGCACGCCGCACGGGCCGTGGGGCGGCAGGTGTGTTCGCACCGCTTCCTCGAGCAGCCGGCGCAGCGGCGCGTGGCGACGGCGGCGCGGCGGCGGACGATAGTAGCGGCGCAGACCGTGCCTGGTGAGGTAGTGGCCCGGCGGCACGAATCGCAGGGGTCCGTCGAGCCCCGCGAACGCCTTCATCTCCGACGCGAAGGCGTAGCCGTCGCCGAGCGTCATGACGTACAGCGGCTTGATCCCCAGCGGATCGCGCGCGGCGATGAAGCCGCCGCTCGCCAGGTCGACGAGCACGAACGCGAACATGCCGCGCGCGCGCGACAGTCCCTGCGGACCCGCCTCGGCGATGAGCGGGAACAGCACCTCGCCGTCCGTTTCGGTGCGGAACGCGTAACGGCGGAATTGCTCGCGGAGGGCGCGGTGGTTGTAGATCTCCCCGTTGAAGACGAGAACCCATCGTCCGTCGGCGCTCATGAGCGGCTGTCGGCCGCCAACGGGATCGACGATCGCGAGCCGGTGACAGCCGAGCCGGACCCCGCGGTCCTCCAAGCGATGGCTCCCGTCAGGGCCGCGATGCCGAAGCGGCGCGAACAGCGCGTCGAACACCGCGGCGTCCGCGATCCCCGTCGTCGCCGCGATCCCGCACATCACCCCCCTCCTCGCGTGCCGCCCGGTGCCGCGTCGGCCGCGGCGGCGAGATAATCCTGCCGAAGCAACGAGAGCAGAATCCGATCGACCCAGTGACTCTGCCGCCACGCATCCTCCCGCAGGTGGCCTTCGATCGCGAAGCCCGCTCGTTCGTGAATCACGCGCGAGCCGTGGTTCGGTTCGAGGTAATCGGACGTGATCTTGCGCAGCCCGAGGTTCACGAAGCCGTGGCGGACGACGGCCTTGATCACCGCGGTGCCGAGCCCGCGATTCCACAGCTCCTTGCGGCCGATCACGATGAAGAAGCGGGCGGCGCCCCAGGAATGGTCCGGATAGTTCAGCCCGGTCACGCCGGCGAACGCGCCGTCGCACTCGATCGCCCACCGACACCACGCGTCGCCGAGGAGAAACGCGGCGACCTCCACCTCGAGCACCGGACGCTGACAGCGATCGTCGAGCCACAGCGCGACGCCGGGATCTGCGAGGAACGCGGTGTAGAGCGGCACGTCGGCGGGCCGTGGTGCCCTCAGGACGAACGGGTCCGGGCTCATGCGGGCGTCGCTCCTCCGGAACCGAGCGCGCCGTCGAGGCGCAACGCGAGGGCCGGCAGCGCGTACTCCGCGCGCGCGTTGAGAAAGACGTCGTCGGGTCCGATCGTCGTCTGCACGGGGCCCGTGTTGACGAAGATCACCGGGACGCCGCGACGGCGCGCCGTTGCGACGAGCGTCATCGCCGACGAGACCGCGAGCTGCGTGCCGACGACGACGAGCGCGCCGCATCGCGAGACCGCCTGCTCCGCGGCCGCCCACGCGTCGTAGCGCAGGTCTTCGCCGAACGCGACCACCGCTGGCTTGAGAAAGCACGCGCAGTGCTCGCAGAGGACATCGGCGGTGCTCCACGCTTCGACCGTCGGCCACGGCCGTGACGTGCCGCATCCGAGACAGTGCACGCGGCCGATGTTGCCGTGCAGCTCGATCACCGTGCGTGACCCGGCGGCGTGATGGAGACCGTCGACGTTCTGCGTGACGACCGCGTCGATCCAGCCGGCGCGCTCGAGCGCGGCGATCGAGTGGTGCGCCGCGTTCGGCGCGGCCGCGCGCGCGTGCTGGCGGAACCGCTCGCAGGCCGCCCAGTACGCCTCGCGGCACGCGCGCGACGTGAGGTACCGGTCGTAGGCGTAGTCGGCGGCGGGCCGCGTCGAGTCGAGCCATGCGCCCGAGACGTAGTCCGGAATGCCCGAGGCCGTGCTCACGCCGGCACCGGTGAGGACGACCGCCGGCGTGGCGCGTCGCTGCGCATCGCGGATGATCGTCGCCGCGCGGCCGACGACGGGATCGAACGCCCCGACACCGAAGCGCCGGACGACGGCCCACAGGACGAGGGTCGTGCCGAGCACGAACGGCGCAAGCACGGGCGCGACGATATCCGCGAGCCCCGACGCGACCCACGTCATCCAGACGAGCGTCGCCACGACGGCCGCGGCGGCGCCCATGACGAGCCCGATCCGCGATCCACCGAGGAACACCGCGGCGACTCCGAACGCGGCAGGAGGAATCGTGAACGCCCACAGTCCCACCGGGCCGAGGCCGGGCCGCATCAGCACCCAGTGCCACACGGCGATCGCCGCTGCGGTCACGAGCGCGGTGAAGACGGCGGCGCGCGGGGCCGTCCACAGCGTGCCGATCGCGACGAGCACGATCGCGAGCGCGACGCCGAATTCCCCGATCGGCAACAGGCCCGGATGCCTCCAGAGATCGTCACCGAGCGCTTCGAACGTCCAGGCGGATGCCCACACGGTCACCGCCGCCGCCGCCGAGAGCGGCGGCGTGCCGAGGCGTGCGAACAGCCGGCGCATCGGATCGTCGAGCGCGAGCACGGCGCACAGCGCGAGCGCGAAGAGCGTGGCGGGCCGGTCGTGGCGCGCGAGCACGCCGCCCCACGAGATCCCGACGATGACGGGGTTGTAGCTCGTCAGTCCGGCGCGCCACGACGCGGGGTCGACACCGCGGCGGCGTCCGACGGCGGCACCCGCGAGCGCGCCCGCGAGCGCTCCGACGGCACTCCAGGGCGCGACGACGGCCGTCGCGGCGAGCACGAGCACGCCCACGGCGGGACGATCCGCGAAGATGACTTGCGCGAGGCCGCTGAGCGCGACGCGAAGCACGATCAGAACGCGTCGGCGGCGCGACGCAGGCGGTCGGGAACGACGTCGAGCGCGAACACGTCGCGCCACGTCTCCCGGCGGCGCACGACCTCGGCCTGTTCCTTCCCGAGCAGGACGACCGCCGGCCGCGGCTGGATGAATTGCATCGACTGCGAAAGGCAGTAGGCGCCGACGTTCGAGAGGACGATCGGCGTGCCGACCTTGAGCGGCGGCAGCGGTGCCCGGTCGCGCACCACGTCGATCTGCATGCACAATGGTCCGTAGATTCGTGTCGGCCGCGGCTCGCCGACCGTCCGATCGTTGACGATCGCTTCCACGGGATGGTCGTACCAGTACGCCGTCGGCAGGATGTTGACGCCCGCGTCGATGACGACGGCCGGCCCATGGGACGGCTCGTTTTTCACCGCGACGACCGTCGATGCGAGAAATGCCGCGGCGTCGACGACCGCGCGGCCCGGCTCGAGGATCAGCGTCGGTGTTCCGCCGAACACGTCCTTCGCGCGACTCACCGGCGTGAGGACGGCGTCGGCGTATTCCGCGAGGCCGTTCGTCTCGGCACGGCGCCCGGGGGTGTCCCACGCGGGTTTCAGGCGGTTCGACGACGGGAAGCCGCCGCCGACGTCGATGATCGTCGGGGCCAGATCGAGCCGGCGCGCGAGTCGCGCCAGCTCGATGATCGCCTTCACCGAGCTCGCGTAGATGCCGGGATCGCGGTTGAACGTGCCGCTGTGACTGTGCAGCGCGACGAGGTCCAGATGCCGCGCGCGCGCGATCCGTTGCAGCGCACGCCGCGCATCGCCCGCCTCGTACCCGAACCCGAATTTGGTCCAGCCGTGCGCGCCGTGCCGCACGCCGACGCGGACGCCGATCCGCACCTTGCGGCGGAGGCTTCGCGCCACCTGCTCGACGGCGTCGAGCTCGTCGAACCCGTCGATGTTGACGAGCGCGCCTTCGCCCATCGCGGTCTCGAGCTCCGCGTGCGTCTTGTACGGGCCGTTGAAGACGATGTGAGCGGGCGGCGTTCCGAGCGCGCGCGCGAGCGCATACTCCATCCCCGACACGACTTCCGACCACGCGCCCTCGTCCGCGAGCACGGCGCAGACCGCCGGCAGGTAATTCGTCTTGTACGAGTACGCGACGCGCGTCCGGATGCCGGGCGCCGTGAACGTGTCGCGAAAGCCGCGGTAGAGATCGCGCAACACGTCTTCGACGACGAGGAACACGGGGGATCCGAACTTCTCCAGCAGCGCCGCGACGTCCCAGCGCGCGTCGAGCGTCGGCGCAGCCAGCACGTCGAGGACGCGATGCTTCCCCATCCGTCCGACGGAGAGGCGTGTCAGCTGCGGCGGCTGGTAGGGCGGCGTCTCAGGCATGGGTGATCATCCCGTTCGTGACGAACGCGGCCAGCGTCACGGTCGTCACCGGCACCTCGCGGCAGTTCCGCATGAACAGCGCCTCGCGGTCGTCGTTGCCGATCTCCGGCTGGTCGCCGAGCGCAACACGCACCGCTTGGCGCGGCAGGTTGACGCCGGCATCGGCGGAGAACCCGATCCAGGCGGGGAAGCGAGGGTTGATCTCGAGCAGGGACAGGCGCTCGCGAAATACGTCCCGGATGAACTCGGCCTCGAGCGGGCCGCACCATCCGATTTCGCGCGTCATGGCGTCGAGGCTCGCGACGACATCGGGCAGCGGTACGACACGCGCGGCCCACGTCTTGCCGCGCTCGCACTGCTTCAGCTTCTTGATCGCCGTCGACGCGACCACGCGATGCTGCGCGTCGCAGACGACGCTCACGGCGAATTCCTCGCCGGCGATGTGGCGCTGGACGAGTACGTCCCGCTGTCCCTTCTGTCGGAGCCGTCGCCACGCCGCCTCGGCGGAGTACCGCGAATACACGGTCTGCGGCGGCGCGCTGCCGCCCTTGAGCACGAGCGGAAATCCGATGGCGAGCGCCGAACGGCTCATCGCATCGGTCGTCCGCACGACGACGGTCTCGGGCACACAAAACGCCCCCCAATCGCGCCGCCCGCCCCAGCGTGGCAGGGCGCGATGCTTGTCCACCGACGCCAGCGCTTCCCGCGACGGCAGCAGGGTGCGAATGCCCATTCGTGCAAGCGTCTCGCGGAGCCCGACGAACGTGGCGACATCGATATCGGTGCACGGGATGATGAGGTCGAGGCCCGTTTTCGACTGGATCTCGCGGATGCGCGCGAGCAACGGTTCCGGTTCGCCGACGGCGGGCATCCCGAAGACGGCGTCGAACAGGTCGGCGCGGTACGCGCCGGTGTCATACGCGCTTTGGCCGAGGCCGTACACCGCCGCCACTTCGGACGCCTGGCGGAGCGCGCGCGCCACGCCGAGCCCGGGAGCCACCTCATGGAACGCGCTGATGCCGGTGACGGCCACGCGCGCCCGTGGCCGCGCGCGGCGCGCCCGGCGCCGTGCGGCGCACGACGCAACCGCCGCGGAGCCGAAACGACTCAGCGCCTCGACCGTTCCCTCCGGCACGACGATCTCCTCGACATCGCGGACGTACGCGGTGCCGGGACGCGTGCGGAGGCGGCCACGCGGCCTCAACCCCATCGCGTGCCGCACGAGGGCCGCCGGCAGATTGGAGCCGGCCCAATGGGAGAGAAGGATCCAGTTCGGGAAACGATTGTTCATCTCGATCAGGTACAGCCGCTGATCCTTGTGGCTCCGGATGAACTCGAGCTCGAGCGGCCCCCGCCATCGCAGCGCGTTGAGGATGCGCCGCGCCTCGTGCGCGAGGTCGGGATCCCGCACCACCGCGCCGATCATCGACTTGCCACGCCAGTTCACGCCGAGCTTGCGAAGCGTCACGAGCCCGAGGCACGTTCCGTCGCCGCGCGCGACCATCGCCGCGTTGTACTCGTCGCCGTCGATCACTTCCTGCAGGAGCACGCCCCCGCCCCACAGATCACGGAGGCGCATGGCCTCGGCGTAGGCGTCGTCGCGGCTGTCGGCGCGCGCGGCGCCGGCGACGAGACCTTTCACCATGACGGGATAGCCGAACTGGTCGGCGTGGAACGGGACGTCCTCGACGTTCGTGACGAGCACGGTCCGCGGCGTCGCGATGGCGTTCGCGTAGCAGAACAGCGGCAGCGCCGCTTTCGTCACGCGCGCCACCTGCTCCGCGCCCGGCAACAGCGTCCGGATGCCGGCATGAGCGAGCCGCTCGGCGAGTCGCGCATACACGAAAATCTCGAGGTCGAGACACGGCATCAGGACGTCGAAGGGCGAGGCCGCGTGGATCGCGAGGAGTCGAGCGAGCACCGCGTCGTCGCCGCGCGCAAGCGGAACGGTGAGGTGGATCCGATCGACCAGCCCCGGGGAGTACGCGCCGGTGATCCAGGGATCGTAGCCGAGCGCTTCGATCGTCAGCGACCCGGGCAAGCCGAGCCGTAACGCGCGCGCGACCGGAGTCCCCGGCTCCGGATTGTCGAGTCCGCCGAATCCGGAAATCGCGACGCGGTACTTAGGCTCCGACATCCAGCAGACCCATCGACCGAAGTTGCCGCGTGAAGACGGCAACGTCGTGACTGGTCGTCACCTCGGCGACGTCGTACCGCGCGGTCAGCAGCCGTGCAAGCTCGTCGGCGGTCGCGCCGCGCTTGAGCGCCGTGAGCAGGTCCCACGCCGCGTCGTTGCAGACGCACAGCGTCGCGCTGTACACGTCGACGAGCAGTCCTTGTGGGTGGTTCGGCCCGCGCTCGAGACGCACGCGCTGCCGCAGCTTCAGGCGCGGCGCTTTCTTCACTTCGCCGTCTTCAACGTCGCAAGCCCGCGGTTGGCGTCGGGATAGGCGGGCGAGACCTGCAACGCCGTGCGGAACTTCTGCTCCGCGTCCTTCAGCTTGTTCTGCGCCGCGAGGGTGTAGCCGAGCCCCGTGAGCGCGTCGACCCAGAACGGGTGCGCATCGAGCACGGCGCGGAACTCTGTCTCGGCGCGCGCTGGCTCATTCGTACGGTAATAGAGCCACGCGAGCGTGCTTCGCGCGTTGTACACGATCGGCCACCGCTGGGCAGTGCCGGGCATCGACACGAGCTCTTCGATGCCGGCCAGCCCCTTCTTCTCCTCGTCGGACGCCGCGGCTGTCAGCTCGGGCGCGGCGTCCTGATAGCGCGCGAGCCGGAAGAGCGTGAAGCCACGGCCTCTACGCGCGTTCGGATCGGTTCCACCCGCCTGGACGTACCGATCGAAGCGCTCGAGCGCGGCGGCGTGATTGCCGGCGAAATAGAGGCCCCAGCCGAGGGCCTGATAGGCGTCGCGCGCCCGCGCCGCGGGCAGCGCGAGCTGATCGAACACGGGATGGATGTAGGTCGGCGCGAGCGTGGCCGCGCGCACCGCGCGCGCGGCCGCGCCGGTCTCGTCGCGCAGGCCGAGCAGGGCCTTGGCGAGCAGCCACTGGACGTCGGCAGACACGGGATAGACGCGCTCGCCGAGCGTGAGGATGTCGCGCGCTTCCGCGAACTGACGGGCCTCGAGGAGTTTCGCGGCCGGCACCGTGTAGCTCGCGAGAACCTGATAGGGACTGCGCGTGAGCGAGGCCGTGAGCGCCTTGACCGCGCCGGCGAAGTCCTTGCGCTCGAGGGCGATGTTGCCCAGCCCCTTCTGCGAGAGGTAGGCCTCGGGCGTGGTGGCGAGGACCTGACGGAAGGCCTTCTCCGCCTCGTCGTAGTTCTTGCGGTAGTAGGCCACCCACCCGAGCCCGTCGGCGACGAGCCACTGCTTGTCGCGCTCCAGTTCCGGGCCCGCCCGGCGGAACATCGCGGCCGCTTCGTCCAGGCGGCCGGCGTCGAGCAGCGCCCAGGCCTGCCCGTAAAGACCGAGGCCGGCCTGCTGCGCGGCGATGAGTCCGCTGTCGGAATAGAAGAACGCTTTGTCGATGGCGAGCGCGGCGCGGAAGGCAACGACGGCATCCTTGGGGCGACCCAGGCCGAGCAGCGCCCAGCCGCGGCAATCTTCGGCGGCGGCGTTGCCGATGCGCTTGGCCTCCTCGCGCTTGCTCTCGCACGCCTTCAGCGCCGCCTCGTAATCGCCCTTGAAGTAGTGGGCCCACCCGTCCTTCACGATCGCGGTCTGCCGATACTTCACGGCGGCGAGGCCTCGCTGCGCCGGTGGATAGCCGGGCGTCAGCGTGAGCGACTTTCGGAAGCTCGTCTCCGCCTCTGCGTCCCGGTCGGCGTTGAGCTGCGCCCAGCCGAGACCCGCGTAGGCGTCGGCATCGTCCTGTTTCTGAAGTCCCCGCCGAAATTCCCTCTCGGCGTCGTTGGCGCGGCCGAGCGCGAGGTGTGACCATCCGAGTCCCGCGTATCCCGAAACAGCGGTGCCGCCCGCGTCGAAGTACTGCTTGAATCGCGCCTGCGCGGCCGGCTGGTCGCCGGCGAAGTAGAGGCCCCAGCCGAGGGCCTGATAGGCGTCGCGCGCCCGCGCCGCGGGCAGCGCGAGCTGATCGAACACGGGATGGATGTAGGTCGGCGCGAGCGTGGCCGCGCGCACCGCGCGCGCGGCCGCGCCGGTCTCGTCGCGCAGGCCGAGCAGGGCCTTGGCGAGCAGCCACTGGACGTCGGCAGACACGGGATAGACGCGCTCGCCGAGCGTGAGGATGTCGCGCGCTTCCGCGAACTGACGGGCCTCGAGGAGTTTCGCGGCCGGCACCGTGTAGCTCGCGAGAACCTGATAGGGACTGCGCGTGAGCGAGGCCGTGAGCGCCTTGACCGCGCCGGCGAAGTCCTTGCGCTCGAGGGCGATGTTGCCCAGCCCCTTCTGCGAGAGGTAGGCCTCGGGCGTGGTGGCGAGGACCTGACGGAAGGCCTTCTCCGCCTCGTCGTAGTTCTTGCGGTAGTAGGCCACCCACCCGAGCCCGTCGGCGACGAGCCACTGCTTGTCGCGCTCCAGTTCCGGGCCCGCCCGGCGGAACATCGCGGCCGCTTCGTCCAGGCGGCCGGCGTCGAGCAGCGCCCAGGCCTGCCCGTAAAGACCGAGGCCGGCCTGCTGCGCGGCGATGAGTCCGCTGTCGGAATAGAAGAACGCTTTGTCGATGGCGAGCGCGGCGCGGAAGGCAACGACGGCATCCTTGGGGCGACCCAGGCCGAGCAGCGCCCAGCCGCGGCAATCTTCGGCGGCGGCGTTGCCGATGCGCTTGGCCTCCTCGCGCTTGCTCTCGCACGCCTTGAGGGCGGCTTCGTAGTCGCCGCGCCAGTAGGCCTCCCACGCGGTCGCGACGAATCGGCGGTCGAGCCCCTTGAGCTCGCGCATACCCGCGAGCGCGACGGCGTCGTCCGGCGTCGCCTTCAGCGCGCGGGCGAAGGCGTCGCGCGCTTCCTTGGCGTCGTTGATCGCGAGGTACGCCCAGCCCAGGCGCGCCGCGTACAGCGCATCCTTCTTATGGGTGCCCGCGAGGCTCTTGTAGACCTTGATCGACTCCGCGGGATTCTTCTTTGCGGCGAGGATCGTGTCGATCAGCGCCACGAGTCCGGGGTTGTGGCGTGCGATCTCGCCGCCCTTGACGGCGGACTTCAGCGCTTCGTCGAGCTTGCCTTCCGCGAGCGCGACGCGCGCCAGGCCGTCGTAGCAGTAGAAGCATTCGTGCACGTTCCGGTTGAGACCTTCGCGGAAGTGCGTGCGTGCTTCCGCAAGCTTGTTGCGCTTGAGCGCCGTCCATCCGAGTCCGACCATCGGATCGTCGGGGCGCTTCTGACCGGAGACGAGCGAGCCGTCCTCGTTCCGGAAGAGCGATTCCGCCTGCGCGAGGTCGCCGCGGTCGAGCGCCATCCAGCCGCGCGCGTCGACCACTTGATACCGCTGCCACGCTTCGGCCCGGGCCTCCGCCTTGCGGAGGTACGCCTCGGCGTCCGTGAACCGTGCGAGCTTGATGTGCGTCCAGGCGAGGCCGAGCAGCGCGTCGAAATTCTTGTCGTCGATCCGCTCGAGACTCCGGAACGCCTTCTCTGCGGCGTCGTAGTTGCCGAGGCTGAACTCGCTCCAGCCGAGGACCATCAGCGCACGGGGGTTCCTGTTGTCCTTCGCGACGATCTTCGCCGCCTCGTCGCGGGCGCCGACGAAATCCTTGTCGGTGAGCGAGCTGAGCGCGTCGGCCGCCGCGGGCACTGTGGTAGCGAGGAGGCCGCACACGAGCGCGATGCCTCCGGCGATTGCCGCCGTCGCGAGGTGGAAGCGGCATCCGTGCCTATCCATACGTTCCCTCCCGGATGTCATCGTTCCGAAGCGCAGCGCCCCATACATATAGAGCAGCCGCCTTGCTGGGGTCCACTCATGAAGTGCAGTGATTCACTTATCGCGATGCCCGGCGCTGGAACGCTGGGCCATCGCCCCACCCCTTACCGCCCTGTGATGGAGGGTCAGACATGGACGTGTACGCAGGCAGCCGCAACTGCGGCACGATGGGCTCGAAATCCCGGCCGTCGGCGCCCAGGCCGTGCAGCCACATGACCGCGGCGTCGGGCCGGGGCGCGGTTTCTATCTCAATTGCGTCAAGGACTTGGCTCA
>Ga0194128_10008401_pt1 | contig 13064 bp, 11 predicted proteins | sample TA2KigCa65mmetaG_FD_148650 | JGI IMG/M metagenome (GOLD analysis project Ga0194128, IMG submission 148650) | Freshwater microbial communities from Lake Tanganyika, Tanzania - TA2015037 Kigoma Deep Cast 65m | ecosystem: Environmental > Aquatic > Freshwater > Lake | place: Tanzania: Lake...
GTTTCTATTTGCGCTATTTTTGGCCGCCGCCGCCGGTGCCCAAACCCTGGTGGCCCCCGCCGAGATTCTGGTGTGCTGGGAGGGGGGCCAAGGCCGGGCCAAGGCCGGGCCTGGGGCCCTCAGATTGGCCGGTGAGTACGACCTGCTCAGCGAGGAGCCCCTCTGGGCCAGCCAGGCCGGCAGCGCCAAACCGGCCCGGCTGGAGCCGGAGCTTTCCGGCTGGTCGCGCCTGACCTTTGCCCGCCCCGCTGATCCGCGCGCCATGGCGGCAGCGTACGCGCGGCTGCCAGGGGTGCGCTGGGCCCAGCCCAATAATCTGCGGCGCCAAACCGGGGTTCCGGACGACTCGCTCCATGGTCAACAGTGGAGCCTGGGCGCGTTGGGCTGGACCTGGGACCAGGGGGCGCCGGCCGAGGAGGTGGTGGTGGGGGTCATCGACTCGGGGGTGGATTGGCGCCACCCCGACCTGGCCGGACAGATCTGGGAAAATCCAAAGGAGGCGGCCGGAGAGCCTGGGGTGGACGACGACGGCAACGGGTACGTGGACGACCTGCGGGGCTGGGATTTCAGCGACGCGCCGGATTTGCCGGGGGTAGGGGACTACCTGGTCCGCGACGCGGACCCAGACGACGAGTCGGGGCACGGCACCCATGTGGCCGGTCTCATCGCCGCCGCCCCCGACAACCAGTTGGGCATCGCCGGGGTAGCTGCCGGGGCGCGCCTGATGATCCTGCGGGCGGGGTTCAACATCGGCGGGAGCGGGTATTTGCAGGATGACGACGTGGCCGCGGCCATTGTCTATGCCGCCGACCAGGGCGCCCAGGTGGTGAACATGAGTTTCGGCGACCCCAATTTCTCGCCCCTGATCCGCGACGTGGTGCGGTACGCGGCCAGGGCCGGCTGTGTCCTGGTGGGGGCCGCCGGCAACGAGAACAGCGCGGAGGTCTTCTACCCAGCCCGGCTGCCCGAGGTTATCGCGGTGGGGGCCACTGGCCGGCAGGGGGGGGTGCTCGCGTTTTCCAATTACGGCTACAGCCTGGACCTCGCCGCCCCTGGGTTGGCGCTGCTCAGCCTGCTGCCCGGCGGGCAGTACGGGGAGCGGTCGGGGACCTCGATGGCCGCGGCCCTGGTCAGCGGCCTGGCCGCTGGGGTGTTGGGCCGGCACCCGGAGTTCAGCGCTGCCCAGGTGCGCGGGGCCCTGCAGCAGACGGCCCTGGATCTGGGCGAGGCCGGCTGGGATGCCCGCGCCGGGGCCGGCCTTGTGCAGTTTGGCGCTCTGCGGGCGGAGCAACCGGCCACCCTGGAGCTATTCTATGAAGGAAGCGAGGTGGGGCTCAAGGCCAGCGGCGAAGGCAGTTTCGACCTGAGTTGGAACTGGCTTTCCGGGGTGGGGCCTTGGGTGGAGCTGGCCCGCGGTTCGGTGAAAGGGGTACAGCGGGCGGCGGCGGCCTGGCCGCCGGCGGGATTAGCAGACGGCTCGTACTTGGTGCGGGGGCGGTTCTTTGGGGGGAACGAGGTGCGCGAGGAGCGGCTTGCCGTGGAACCGAGGAGGGCGCCTGGCACTGCGCAGAACCTGGTGATCCAGCGGGCTCTAAATGGAGGGCAGTGGACCCTGGTGGCCGCCTGGGAGGCGGCTGGAGCGGGACCGGACACCCTGCTGATCAGAGGGGGAAGCGGAGAGGTGCTGTACGAGCTGCCCGATTACTCCAGCCGCAGCGCCCGCTGGCTGCCCCTGCCGGGGGATCTGCCCTCCGGCCAGTACCGCGCCCAGGTCGGGAGCCAGGGCCCGGAGGTGGAGTTCGCATTCGAGAGGGACCCGGTGCGGCGCTGGGGACTGGAGGCGTGGGGCCGACTGCCTGCCGGCTATCTGATGCCGGTCTTTGGGGATTTCAGCGGCGAGGGCCAGCGGGAATTGGTGGCGATGCGAAAGGGCTCCTCCCCCTACAACCCGGTGGACTTCTATGAAGAGGGTGTCGCGCCCCCGGCCTTCACCTCCTCCCTGCTCTTCCTGCCTTGGGGCCGGGCCGACCTGGACGGGGATGGCCTGGGGGAGATGGTGGGGGTGGACGCCCAGCGTGTGCGCCTGATCGAGGCTTTGGCCCCAGGCGCCTTTCCCACCGTCTCGGTATGGCAGCAGCAGGACGCCTGGGGGGGCGAAGTGGCGGATTTGGATATGGACGGCCAGGAGGAGTTGCTGCTGCGCTCGGCGCGGGCGGCCATCTTTCAGGTCTTTGAGGCCGTGGGGGAGAATGACCTGCGGGAAAAAGCGGTGCTGGCCAATCCCACCCCGGGGGAGAACGAGGCCGGAGAGCGGCAGGTGGCCGGGGATCTGGACGGGGATGGCTGGGGCGAATTGCTCTGCGGGGATGGGGACGGGGATCTGTGGATTTACGAGGCCATTGGCGGGGACGCGTACCGGCTGACCTGGCAGCGGGAGGGGGGCGGTGATGCGCGTCTGGTGGGCGGGGGGGTGGATCTGGACGGGGATGGCCGCCGGGAGTTCGTGGTGGGCCGCCTTCACCAGGACCCCTACGACCTGCGCCAGACCCGGTGGGCCATCGAGGTGTACGAGGCGCAGGAGAACAACGATTTTGCCCTTCAGTGGCAGACAGAGGCCCTGGGCGGGACGTCCTCGGGCAATGGCATCACCGCAGGTGACTGGAACGGAGATGGCCTGCCCGACCTGGCGGTGAACCTTCCCCCCCGTCTCTATGTCTTTACTGCCGATGAGGAAGGGGGATTCCGGCCGGTCTGGGAGGGGGAGGCGGGGGCAGCGCACCGCCCCGCCGCCGGGGATCTAGATGGGGATGGCCGGGTGGACCTGGCCTATCTCGCCCCGCAGGGTATCCATATGCTCGCTCTGGCGCCGGGGTTGGCGCGGCCGGCTGGGCTGAAGGGTAGGCCCCTGGGTTCCAGCCGGATCTCCCTGTCCTGGGACCCGGTCCCCAGTGCGGAGGAGTATCGGGTGTATCGCGATGAGGTGCGGCTGCCCGGCGCCACGCGGCAGACCTCCTTCACCGATACGGCCCTAAGCGCCGGGACCCGTTATGGCTACCAGGTGAGCGCCGTAGCGGGGGGAGAGGAGTCGTTAATGTCGGAACCGGTGCTGGTGCAGCCGCAGGCCGCCCCGCGAATCCTGGGGGTGGAGCGGCTGGGAGACCGCCAACTCGGGGTGGGCTTCGACCAGCCCATGGCCGAAACCCCGCCTTACCGGCTGCGCGTCGAGCCTGGGGTAGGGATGCCCTCCTCCGCAGTGCTGGATCGGTCCGGGAAGCGCCTGATGCTGGCCTTTGACCGCGCCCTGCCCGATTCGGGTGCCTTCTCGCTGTGGTTGCGCGGGGTGCAAGGCGCCACCGGCGGCCCTTTAGCCCAAGGGGAGGTGGGATTCAGCCTCGCACCGGTGCGGGGGCGGGTGAGGCTCAGCGGGGCCGAGGTGCTGGACCCTGGTCGGATCAGGGTGCGCTTCAGCGGGCCCATCGACGCCCCCCAGGTGGCGGATTTCGCCCTCGCCGGGGGCCGGCAACAGATCGTGGGCCTGCAATGGGAGGGGGCTGGGGTGGTGCTCGTGGTGGAGCCACCGCTGCGACCCACAGGGGTGCGCTATACCCTGCGGGTGGCGGGGGTGGTCAGCGCCGTGGGGGACACGGTAGAGGGCAAGGTGCTACTGGCATTGGCCGCCCCGGATCTGGAACGGGTTGCTTTCTTTCCCAATCCCTTCCGCAGCGGGGGTGATCCGGCCACCTTTGGCTTTCTGCCCCTACGCGCTCAGGTGCGGATCTTCGACCTGGAGGGCCGGCTCCAGCAGTTGCTGGTCGAGGAGGATGGGGACGGGGGGGTTTCATGGGACGGTCGGGGAGCGGATGGCCGGCGCCTGCCTTCAGGGGTATATTTGTTTCTCGTTCAGGCCGGCGCCGCCAGCAAGCAAGGGAAACTGGCGCTGATCTGCGACTAGCCCGGTCCTTAAAACACGGAGGAGAACATGGTTCGCATCGGCATCGCCGGGATGGGCTTCATGGGGGTGACCCACTTCCGCGCCATCGAGAAGATCCGGGGCGCCAAGGTAGTGGCCATCTGCACCCGGGACCAAAAGAAGCTCCAAGGGGATTGGCGCAAGGTGCAGGGAAACTTTGGCGGCAGCGGCGGGGTGCAGGACGTGTCAAAGCTGGGGCGCTACGAGGAGCTGGACGAACTGCTGGCCGACCCCCAGGTGGATCTGATCGACCTGTGCCTGCCCACCTCCATGCATGTGGAGTGGAGCGTCAAGGCCCTGGAGGCGGGCAAACACCTGCTCCTGGAAAAACCCATCGCCCTGGACCTGAAGGGCGCCGACCGCATCCTGGCTGCAGCCAGGGTCAAGCGGCGGTTGTTCATGGTCGCTCACGTGCTGCGCTACTTTCCCGAGTTCCGCCTGGTCAAGGAGCTAGTGGGGAAGGGGACCTACGGCCCGGTGCTGGCGGCGCATTTCAAGCGGATCATCGCCCGGCCGGCCTGGTGGGACCCCATGGACCTGGACCGCACCGGTGGGCCGGCCATCGACCTGCACATCCACGACGCGGATTTTGTCCAGTACCTCTTCGGCATGCCCCAGGCAGTGACTTCGAGTGGGTACGCGGGCAGGGGCGGGGTGGTGGAGCACCTCCACACCCACTACCACTACAAAGACAAGGCCATCACTGCGGAGGGCGGTTGGCTCTCCCAGCGGGGCTGTCCCTTTGAGCACGGGTACGACGTGTATTTCGAGAAAGCCACCCTCAAATACAACTCTTCCTGGGGACAGCCCCCGGTGCTCCTGACCAGGGACGGCAGGAAGAAGCACCCGTCCCTGTCGGGGAAGGATGGCTTTGTGGGGGAGATCGGCGAGGCGGTGAAGGCGGTATGTGAAGGGAAGGCGTCGGCGGTGATCGGCGGCCAGAGTGCACGCAACTCCCTGCTCTTGTGTCTGCGCGCGGTGGAGTCGGTCCGGAGCGGGAAGAGGGCGAAGGTCTGAGAGCGGCGGGAGCGACCCACTTCGACCTTTCGCCCGGCGCGTCCTTCCCGCCCTGCTCGCTCATCGCTTCGCGCTCCCCGCAACCCTACCCGCGGACTTCCCTACCCAAGCTCTCGCCGCGAAAGGTCTTCGGGGTCATCTCCACGCCGTTGCTATCCCCCGCATCGATAGGTGGGGGGCTTTTTCATGCCCCGGGTGTCCAGCTGTTGAGGGTGCGGGCGAAGTTGAGGTCAGAGCGGGTGAGGGCCTTCTTGCTGTGGGTGGTGAGGGCCACCCAGATCAGCCGCATCCCGGTATTGAGGCCAAAGTCCGGGTGGTGGTTCTGGCTGGTGATGGTCTGGGTCAGGTGGTTGAGGAAGCTGGTGAGGTCGCGGTAGTTCCGGAACACGAAGGCGCGGCTGATCACGCTCTCGCTCCGGCTCCAGCCCTCCAGGCTACGCAGTTCTTCATCGATCTGGGCGGGGGTGAGTCCGGTCTTGTCCTCGGTGGCCATGTCCTACTCCTTGGATGGAGGATTGCTCAAGCCGTCAGGAATCGGCGCAGCCGGTCGGCGATGATCTCGGCCTCGCCCTCCTGGAGGGTCTGGGGTCCGAAGTAGATGGCTTGATCCGAACCAGAGGCTTCGATGGCCGGCTCCCCCTCAGCCAGGGCTGCCAGGACCTGCCTGACCGTGCGTGGCGCGGCGGGGGAGAAATGGAGGACCACCAGGGGAGAGGCAGGGGGGAATTTGTTTGCAAAGGGGGGCTGGTACTCGGCGAGCAGTCCGGGGACCTGCTCGGCGACCTGGCCGATGGTGCGGCAGCGCGCCTCCCAGTTGCGAATCACCGCCTCCTCGTCCTGGGACATGAAAAGTTCGACTGCTGTGAGCAGGCCGGCGATCTCCTCCTTGCCCACCTTCATCCCGCGGCCGATGGCCGAATGGGGGCTGCTGTTGAGGGCGCAGGCGCGGACCAGTTCGGGTTGGCCCAGGATCAGTCCGGTAGATTGAGGGCCGAAGAGCCCCTTGCCGCCGCTGAACACCGCCAGGTCAACGCCTAGGGCGGGTAGGTCGCGCAGGTAGGAGCGGGGGGGCAGTTGGGCCGCGGCGTCGACAATTACCGGCACCCCGGCCTTTTTTGCCACTGGCACCAGTTCGGTCAGTTGCTCGTGGGGCTGTGACCCTAAGAAGAAGACCACCGCCGCGGTGCGGGGGCCCAGGGCGGCGGCGTAGTCCTCCACCTTCACCTGCCGGTCCGTGCCGACCTTCACCAGTTTGCCCCCGCACAGCTCAAAGCCCTGGTGGATGTAGTAGTGGCTATCCACCAGGCTGATGATGAACTCCCTGGGCTGGTCCCCCACCTGGGGCAGACGTCGGATGGCCTCCTCCTTCGACCCGGTCAGGCAGGCGGCGCCGGCCAGCATCATGCCCGCGGCGGCGCCCGAGCAGATATGGGCCGCCGGGGCGCCGGTAAGCTGGGCGATGCGGGCGCCGGCCTTGTCGAGCAACTCCTCCAGCGCGACGTAGTTGCGCGAGGCTTCGGCCATGGCCTGGACCACCTGGGGGGGCATGACCGAACCGCCCATGGTGGTGATGGTGCCGCGGGCGTTGATGAAGGTGCGCACGCCCAGGCGGGCGTAGAAGGGATTGGCGGTCATAAACTTCTCCGGTGCGTCGGCATTTGACAGGAAAGAAGGCATAAAATTAAGTTCTTGCCGGCCCTATATCAAGCAAAGCCAGCCATGAGCGAAAAGAGGAACACCAGAAAAGAGGCCCCCGTTGGGCCGGCACCGCTGGTGGGTTTGGGGGAGGTGGAGGTGCGGATCACCTTAGAACTGGGCCGCACCGAACTAACCCTGGAGGAAGCGACGAGTCTGGCCGAGCGCTCCACGGTGGTGGGGGACAAGATGGCCGACGAGCCAGTGGACCTGCGGATTAACGGCAAACTCTTTGGCCGCGGAAAACTACTGCTGGTGGGGGATCACTACGGGGTGCAGTTGACCGAGTTGATCGACCAGGGCGGGGAAGCCCCGCCGCCAAAACGGTTGAGGAAAAAATAAAACCAGGGCGGGGAGGATGCCCCGCCCTGGCGCAAATGCCCTTGCCGGGGTCTCTAGTGGTGGTGATGGTGGGCGTGCCCGCCGGCGGCTTCCTTCTTTTCTTCCTTCACTTCGGTGACCATCGCCTCGGTGGTCAAAAGCAGCGAGGCGATGCTGGCAGCGTTGCTGAGGGCGGAGCGCACCACCTTGGCCGGATCGATGATGCCCATGGCTACCAGGTCGCCGTAATCCTCGGAGGCGGCGTTGAAGCCGTAGTTGCCCTTCTTGGCCTGAACGTTCTCAACCACCACTGCCCCCTCAAAGCCGGCATTGACGGCGATCTGGCGCAGGGGTTCTTCGAGGGCGCGGCGGACCAGGTTGACACCCATGGTCTCGCCCTCACTGTCGCCAGTGATCCCTTCGAGCTTGGCGATGGCGCGTATCAGGGCCACCCCGCCGCCGGGGACGATGCCTTCCTCCACCGCGGCGCGGGTGGCGTGCAGGGCATCCTCGACCCGGGCCTTCTTCTCCTTCATCTCAGTCTCGGTGGCCGCGCCGACGCGGATCACCGCCACCCCGCCGGCCAGCTTGGCCAGGCGCTCCTGTAGCTTCTCACGGTCGTAGTCCGAGGTGGTCTCGTCGATCTGGCGGCGGATCTGCTCCACCCGGCCCTTGATCTCGGCGGATTTGCCGGCGCCCTCGACGATGGTGGTGTTCTCCTTCTCGATGACCACCCGCTTGGCCCGGCCCAGGTCGGAGAGTTGTACGCTCTCCAGGGAGATGCCCAGGTCCTCGGTGATTACCGTGCCGCCGGTCAGCACGGCGATGTCCTGGAGCATGGCCTTGCGGCGGTCGCCGTAGCCGGGGGCCTTGACCGCGGCGGCATGCAGGGTTCCGCGGATCTTGTTTACCACCAGGGTGGCCAGGGCCTCGCCTTCGACCTCCTCGGCGATGATCAGAAGGGGCTTGCCGGCCTTGGCGATCTTTTCGAGCAAGGGCAGCAGGTCCTTAAGGTTGGAGATCTTCTTCTCATTGATCAACAGATAGGCGTCTTCAAGGGCCGCCTCCATCGCCTCCTGGTCGGTGACGAAGTAGGGGGAGATGTAGCCGCGGTCGAACTGCATGCCCTCGACCACGTCGAGCACGGTCTCGGTGCTCTTGGCCTCCTCGACGGTGATGGTGCCGTCCTTGCCCACCTTGTCCATGGCCTGGGCGATGAGGTCGCCGATGAACTTGTCGCCGTTGGCGGAGATGGTGCCGATCTGGGCGATCTCGCTGTGGTCCTTAATCTTCTTGCTCTGGTTGCCCAGGCTCTCGACCACCAGGGTCACGGCCTTGTCGATTCCCCGCTTGACCTCCATCGGGTTGAAGCCCGAGGTGACGGCCTTCAGGCCCTGGGTGTAGATGGCCTCGGCCAGCACGGTGGCGGTGGTGGTGCCGTCGCCGGCCACGTCGCTGGTCTTGGAGGCGACCTCCTTCACCATCTGGGCGCCCATGTTCTCGTAAGGATCGGGAAGTTCGATCTCCTTGGCCACGGTCACCCCGTCCTTGGTGACGGTAGGCGAGCCCCAGCTCTTGGCGATCACCACATTGCGACCGCGGGGGCCCAGGGTGACCTTTACCGCCCGGCTCAACTGCTGGACGCCGGAGAGGATCTTATCGCGCGCCTCTTCCCGAAAGGCGATTTGTTTCGCTGCCATAGTTCTCCATTCCTTTGTTAGTCGTGCGCGGTGTCAGGGGGCAAGGCTCAGTCGATGACGGCCAGGATGTCGTCCTCGCGCATGATTAGGTAATCCTCGCCGTCGAGTTTCACCTCGGTGCCCGAGTATTTGCCGATCAGGACCTTGTCGCCCTTCTTGACCTCGGGGGCGACCCGCTTGCCGTCTTCGAGGCGGCCCGGACCCACGGCGACCACTTCGGCCTCCTGCGGCTTTTCCTTGGCGGTGTCGGGGATGATGATGCCGCCGATCTTCTGCTCCTCGGCAACGTCGAGGCGCTTGACCAGCACGCGGTCGGCCAGAGGTTTAATCTTGGTCTTCATGGCTTTGCTCCTGTAGGTTGAGATGTTGCGTGATACCCTTCGATACGCAAAGAGTGTACCACGCCGGGTGGAAAATATGCAAATTAAATAGAAACAACAGGTAGTTGTGCGGATGGCCGCGTCCTGGGCGCGCCTCTGGGGTCAAGGAAATTGCCACAATAGGAAATCCATCCCTCAGAGCAAGGGGACGGTGTGGGGATAATAGAGGATAAGTTGTTGTTCGACAATAATATTATCAAAACGGGAATCATCTTCGCGGGTGCTTCCCAATTTGGTAAATATCCGAGAAGGGGCTGGCCGGGGATATACCTGTTGCCTTAAAGAAACCACTGCACTATTATATCGATTGTTTTGCGCCAATCCTCTGCGGATCGGTCCATGGAAGAGCCGGCAGTTCCCGAAAAACCCCTTGCGGCAGAACCTTTGAGCGGCCAGCTACGCGACCAGCTCCTGGCCAGGGTTTCCGAGCGCCTACAGAGGGGAGAAGTCCTGGTCTCCAACGCCCATTTTATAAAAGCCTGTGAGGAGGAGTATTAATTCCTCAATGTGGGGTTGCCGGTGAAGGAGTTGCGGGTTCGGCTGAGCGCCACCATCGAGGACCTCAACAAGCATTACCCCGAGGTGCTGGCGGTGTTAGGGGTGGAGAACTGGCTGGTCAAAACCTTCATGTACGGGGTGCGCAAGAACAACTGGAACAGCGGCACCTTCCAGGATTAAGGGCACCAAGCCCTGCGGGATTTCACCCGCCACGACCGGGTGAAGGCGGTGCTGACTCAGATGCAGGTGCTGCCGGCCCAGGTCAACCTGAAGCGCTGCCTGCGTATCGCCTCCAACCAGGTGGCTGGCAAGGCCGCGCCGCTGCCCAAGCGCAACGTGCGCCTCGACCAATTCGCCGAAGCCCAGACCGAGCGGGTGGAGTACCTGCCAGGTAACCTCAGGATCTTCCTCAAAGGCCCGGCCTCAGAGCCCACGGCCGCCGAGGTCGAGCAGCGCAACCAGCAGGAGCAGCAGTGCCAGGAGAAACTCCGCAATCAGCAGTTCTACAGTATCATCCAGAACCTGGAAACCTATGTCGCACAGAAGCAACTGAGCCCGGAGGAGGCGGACCGCTTCAGCAAGGTCCACCAGGTGGACCGGGCGGTGAAGTCGGGCAAGATCTCAAGCGACCAGGGGAGCAAGATCCGCAACAGCGAGTTGTCCGGAAATGCCCGTTATGTGGTCGACCGCAAGCTCAAGGCGGTCACTGAGTACGCCGTGACCTACCTGCAACTCTTCGCCGCGCTGAAGCGGATCGAGACCAAGGACGACGCGGCCCTGCGTTTCCCCAACACCGACAAGGAAATCGCCAACTCCAAGAAGGAGCAGTTCGGTCCTGCCTCGGTGGCCAATCTCCTGATCAAGGACTTTGAACAGTTGAAGCTGCTCTTCGGGATCATGGACCGCCAGGACGGGGAGGTGCGGATGATGGTGGCCGGATTGCCGCCCTACAAGCAGGTGTCGCGCAAGGGCCAGGACCAGCGCATCGAGCGGCTGATCGTGGAACCCGGCTTTATCCCGCAGTTGCGCCAACGGTCGTGCGAGGAGATGGCCAACCGGCTCAACGCCACCGACAAAATGGTGCGGGTTCGGGCAACGGCGGACATGCTCTGCCTGATCGTGCTGATAAACCGACTGGTCAAGCCGATGCCCTTCTGCAAGGAGATCCGGCTGCTCAAGATCGACATGATCATCGAGGAGTTCTACAAGAGCACCGAGGACCTGGCTGCGTCGCTGGGCAAGGCGCAGAAGTTCCTCAAGTCGCGACTGCGGGTCCTCTACCCCGACATCACCTCCGACGAGGTCCAGGAGATCGAGGAGAAGAGCCTAAAGATCATCGAGCGGGTCCAGCGGCGGGTAATCGCCCAGAGACTGGAGCAGGCCAGGGCAGGCCAGGGCGGCCAAGGCCGCCGAGGGCGAGAAGGAGATCAACGTCCAGGAAAGCCTCGAACTCAGCCCCAGAGAGATCGCCCGCGGCGCCCAGGTGGGGCGGGTCAGCCTGAAGGTCGGGGCCAACTGGCGCATGGTCTCCCGGAAGGTGATGCCCGACCCCGACGATCCCCAGCGCCACCTCCTGGCCAAGCGCGACCAGCAGAGCAAGGACTTGGTGCCGGCGATCATCGAAGGCGCCAAATGCTACGTCGTCGGGAACACGTCCGGCATTTGGGACCAGCGCTGAAGGCGGGATGCCGCGGCTGAGCGGGGCGGTGGTGGTTGTTACCGGGGCCAGCAGCGGCCTGGGCTGGCACCTGGCCCTGGGGGCGGCCCGGCGCGGGGCGCGGGTGGTGGCTGTGGCTCGGCGCCTTGAGCGGCTCGAAGCCCTGGAGGTGGCGATCGGCGCGGCGGGCGGCCCTCCCCCGCTGGTGGTTCAGGCCGATATCGGGGATCTGGCCCAGGTCGAAAGCCTGGGGCGGCGGGTCGAAGTGGAATGGGGGGGCGCCCAAGTGCTGATCAACAACGCCGGCCGGGGGGCCCAGGGTCGCCTCGAAGACCTGCCGGCGCCGGTGCTGGATCGGGTGCTGGCGACCAACCTGGGGGGGGCGCTCCACTGCACCCGAGTCTTTCTGCCCCAACTGAAGCGGCACCGGCCCGGCCATCTGGTCTTTGTCTCCAGTGTCCTAAGCGAGTTGCCGGCCGCCGAACATGCAGTGTACTGCGCCACCAAGTTCGCCCTTAACGGCCTGGCCGAAAGCCTGGACTGCGAGCTGCAGGGGAGCGGGGTCGGGGTGACCCTGGTGGAGCCGGGGCTGATGGACACCGAATTCGCCCTGGTGAGTGGCCGGCCGCCCGGCCGGTTCTCGCGCCTGCCCGCCAGCGGGGCAGACCAGGTGGCGGAGCGCATCCTTCGCGCCGTGGAGGGCGGCCGTTTCCGGCTGATCCCCGACCGGCTGGCCTGGGTGGGCATCGCCTTCAGACGGCATTTTCCCCGCAGCGCCCGCCTCTTCTTTCGGGCGGCCTTCCGCCGCCTGTTGCGCAATTCCCAGCTAGAAGCTAAATAGAACGGGGTCCGGCAAAAGGCCGCTGGCCCGGAGACTCGGTGCGCAGGCGGTAGATGGACCCGCCGCTGGCTTCGGCGATGTACAACTCGTCGAAATTCGGGCCGCCGAAGACCAGGGCCGTGGGCTCGTCCCCAGGGATGGGTATCTGGGCGGTGAACTGGCCATCGGGGTCGGCGATGGTCAGTCCCGCGCCGGGGCGGGTGATGTATAGTCTTCCTTTATCGTCGAAGAGCAGGTCCTTGGGGGGTTGCCCCTCATCGAACTGGATGAATACCTGGGGGGCACTTAGAATACCCCCCTTCGCGAATGGCAGGGTAAGGATGCGGTTGAGGCCAGCCTCGATGACGAAAAGGCTTGAAGCGTCCTGGGAGAGCACCAGCCCGGTGGGATTGGCGAGCCCCGCGGCCAGCAGGGTGGCCTCGGCGTCTATATCGACGCTGTAGATGCTGCCGCTGGCCTGCTCGCCCGCGTCGGTGAAGATGAGATCACCAGAGGGGCCAAAGCACAGGTCCTGCGGGCCGTTGAATCGTTTTCCCTTGCACTGATGGGCGTAGACCTCGACGGCTTCGTCGGCGGAGATCAGCAACAGATGCCGCCGGCCCTTCTCGGCGACGAAGAGATCATTAGAGTCGTCGAAGGCGATGCCCAGGGGTTTGCCGCCGGTGGCGGCGAAGGGGATTGGCTTGCCATGAGGGCCGATTTTCCGGATGCGGCCCTCATGGGTTTCGGCCACGAAGAGTTGCTCGTCTGCGTCGAAGGCCAAGCCCCCCGGCATGGACAGGCCCTGGATGAATAGCTCTGGCGACAGCATCTGCAAGACCTCTAGCACTGCGGCTGGGGAAAGGGGTGGGGTTTCACAATTCGCGCTAATATATCCCCAAACCCACGTCTGGGTAAAGGAGAAATAGCCATCTCAGGGTTTAGGGTGCCGGTGCGGTCCTACTGCGAGGTATAACCTCCGTCGACGAAGAGCGTCGAGCCGGTG
>Ga0194128_10008402_pt1 | contig 13063 bp, 13 predicted proteins | sample TA2KigCa65mmetaG_FD_148650 | JGI IMG/M metagenome (GOLD analysis project Ga0194128, IMG submission 148650) | Freshwater microbial communities from Lake Tanganyika, Tanzania - TA2015037 Kigoma Deep Cast 65m | ecosystem: Environmental > Aquatic > Freshwater > Lake | place: Tanzania: Lake...
GGCCGGTTGTCCGCCCTGTACCAAGGGGGCCAACATGAACGCGGACGGGCACCGACGGGTGCCGAGCGCCGATAAGGGCCTTTATGTTGCCTACGCTCTTGCAGCTCATGGAGAAGTACGCGGACGTGCCAATGAGCCTCGCCGACGCGTGCCTGGTGCGCATGACCGAAACGCTGGCCGAGCCCGTCGTGCTCACCACGGATACGGACTTCCGCATCTACCGCCGCCACAGTCGCCACGCCGTTCCGTGCGTGTTGCCACCCTAATCTGCCGGCTGCGGGGGCGGGACCGGTGCTCCGCCCCCGAGCCTTCAGGGTGCGTGCGCAGCGCTCTGACTGCGCGTCCCGGCGTGCGCCGGGACTAACGGGGACAGCGGACTTCCGTCACGCGCCGATGGGCATGACCCCGCGGCGCGCTAGTACAGCCGGGCGGCGTGCTCTCCATGGGTCCTCCACGATTGTTGTCGCCACGACGGGAGGAGGCGGATTCACCTCGACCACGGCTGTCTGCGGGCGCGACCGGGGCGTCCGAGCCTCTAACGGGGCCACGGCGCCCCACGGCACCCCTTACCGGAGCGCCCTAGACGTTCTCGGTTCCTGCCACTGACCCTCGTCGAATCGGAGACTTAGCCACTCCCTGATGTTCCTGACGCGCGTGGCACTGCGTTTGCCCTCTACGCCCGCGATGCCGGCGCACGCTCGTCTCTAGTGCGATCGCCCTACTCGGAGGAGCGAACGAATGTATCGACGTCGATTCCTGAAATTGGCCGCGATGGCGGGGCTCGGCGCGGTCGCCGATCCCGGGGACCTCCTCGCGCAGTACCGGTTCCTCGATCCCGTCAGGGTCCCGAACCCGCTCGCCCGGTATCCGAACCGCGACTGGGAGGGGCTCTACCGGGACATCTTCCGCCACGACCGGACGTTCACGTTTCTCTGCGCCCCGAACGACACCCACAACTGCCTCCTGCGCGGCTTCGTGAAGAACAACGTGCTGGTCCGCATCGAGCCGACCTACGGCTACGGCAAGGCCACCGACCTCTCGGGCAACCGCGCTTCGGCGCGCTGGGATCCCCGGTGCTGCCAGAAGGGGCTCGTGCTGGGCCGGCGCCTCTACGGCGACCGCCGGGTGAAGGGCGCCTTCGTCCGCCGCGGCTTCAAGGAATGGATCGAAAAGGGCTTCCCGCGCGACCCCCTGACCGGCCGCGCGCCCGCGGACCTCATGAAGCGGGGCTGGGACGGCTTCGTCCGCGTGCCCTGGGAGGAGGCGTACGCGCTCCACGCCCGGGCCCTCGAGAACATCGCCCGGACCTACACGGGCGATCAGGGCCGGCGGTACTTGCTGGCCCAGGGCTACGACCCGGCGATGGTCCAGGCGCTCGAAGGCGCGGGCGTGCGGGCCACCAAGTTCCGCGGCGGCATGGCCAAGCTCGGGATCACGCGGATCGTCGGGACCTACCGGATGGGGAACATGCTGGCGCTCCTCGACGCCCACGTCCGCGGCGTGGACGCCGACCGGGCGAAGGGGGCGAGCCTCTGGGACTCCTACTCCTGGCACACGGATCTCCCGCCCGGCCATCCGATGGTCCACGGCGACCAGACCTCCGACTTCGAGCTCTTCGACGCGGAGAACGCCGGGCTGCTCCTGGTCTGGGGGATGAACTGGATCACGACGAAGATGCCCGACAGCCACTGGATGACCGAGGCGCGGCTCAAGGGCACGAAGGTGATCGTCATCACCGTCGAGTACAGCGCCACGGCGAACAAAGGGGACGAGGTGATCGTCATCCGCCCGGGCACGGACCCGGCGCTGGCCCTCGGGCTCGCTCAGGTCATCATCAAGGAGAAGCGCTACGACGAGGGCTTCGTGAAGCGCTTCACCGATCTCCCGAAGCTCGTCCGCATGGATACCCTCACGCCGCTCCTCGCGCGCGAGGTCTTCCCCGGCTATCGGGAGTCCGCCCTCTCGAACTGGACGCGCGTGCTGAAGCGGGGAGAGTCGGCGGGGCCCACCCCGGCGCAGAACGGGGTGCAGATCCCCGAGGCGATGCGCGGGGAGTTCGCCGACTTCGTCGTGTGGGACCGCAAGACGGGCCGGCCGATGGCGGTGAGCCGCGACCAGCTCGGCGAGCGATTCGCGGCCACGGACATCGATCCTGCCCTGGAGGGCAGCGTGCAGGTTACGCTGGCCGACGGCTCCACCGTCGAGGCCCGGCCGGTGTTCGACCTGACGCGGCAGTACCTCGACGACACGATGACCCCCGAGAACGTCTCGAAGATCACGTGGGCGCCGGCCGAGGCGATCGTGGCGCTGGCCCGGGCCATCGCCGCGAACGGCGGCTCGACGCTCTTCGCCATGGGCATGGGGCCGAACCAGTTCTTCAACAACGACCTGAAGGACCGCGCCGTGTTCCTGGTAGCCGCGCTGACCGGGTCGATCGGCCGGATGGGCGGCAACGTCGGCTCCTACGCCGGCAACTACCGGACCACGCTCTTCTCGGGCGTGCCGCGATACGTGGCGGAGGACCCCTTCAACCCGCAGCTCCAGGCGACTGGCGCGGTGGCGGTGCGGTCCACTGTCCGCTACGAGTCGCTCCACTACTACGCCGCGGGCGAGGTGATCCACCGGGAGGGGACCAAGCAGTTCACCACGGGGCCCCACGTGCCCACGCCGACCAAGGCGATCTGGCTCTCGAATTCGAACTCCCAGATCGCCAACACCAAGTACCACTACAACGTCGTCTTCAACACGCTCCCCAGGCAGGAGTGCGTCGTCGTGAGCGACTGGTGGTGGTCGGGCTCCTGCGAGTACGCCGACATCGTCTACGGCGTCGACTCCTGGATGGAGTTCAAGTACCCCGACCTGACGGCGTCCAACACCAACCCGTTCGTCCAGGTCTTCCCGCGGACGCCGCTCCGCCGCAACTTCCCGACCGTGAGCGACATGGACACCTACGCGGGCGTGGCTGCGGCGCTCGGCAAGCTCACCGGCGACCGGCGCTTCGACGACTACTGGCAGTTCGTCCGGACGAACCAGGTGGACGTCTACCTCCAGCGGATCATCGACGGCTCGGCCACGGTCAAGGGCTACGACATCCGCGCGCTCGAGGCGCTGGCCGCTCAGGGCATTCCCGCTCTCATGAACACGCGGACCTATCCGCGCACCTTCTCGTGGGAGCAGGTCCACGAGTCCAAGCCCTGGTACACGAAGACCGGGCGCCTCGAGTTCTACCGTGGGGAGCCGGAGTTCATCGAGGCGGGCGAGAACCTCGCCATCTACCGGGAACCCGTCGACTCGACGTTCTACGACCCCAACGTCATCGTGGCCGCGCCGCATCCGGCGATCCGGCCCGTCCCACCCGAGCGCTACGGCTTCGCGCGGGCCAAGCGTGACTGGTCGGCGCGTCAGGGCCGGAACGTGGTGCTCACGCCGGAGGAGCTCTTGAAGACGCAGCACCCGCTCGTCCCGGCCGGGTACGCGAGCGTCTTCCACACGCCGAAGTACCGGCACGGATCGCACACGACGCCCATCGACACCGACCTCATGTCGAACTTCTTCGGCCCGTTTGGCGACATGTACCGGAGAGACAAGCGCTCGCCCCACACGGGCGAGGCGTACATCGACATCAACCCGGACGATGCGCGAGCGATGGGCGTGAACGACGGCGATTACGTCTGGGTCGACGGGGATCCACAAGATAACCCCTTCAAGGGCTGGAACGAGAAAGGCCGCGAGGCGGAGTACCACGTCGCGCGCCTCCTCTGCCGCGCGCGGTACTACCCGGGGACGCCGAAGGGGATCATGCGCATGTGGCACAACGGTTACATGGCGACGCCGGGCTCGGTCCGGGGCCATGAGACGCGTCCCGACGGGCTCGCCAAGAATCCCGACACCAACTACCAGTCGTTCTTCCGCTACGGCTCTCACCAGTCGCTGACCCGGTCGTGGCTGAAGCCGACGCACCAGACCAACTCGCTCATCACCCGCCGCCACTTCACCCACGAGGTGACCAGGGGCTTCCAGGCCGACGTCCACTGCGTGACGGGCGCGCCGCGGGAGGCGATGTGCCGCGTGCTCAAGGCGGAGGACGGAGGGATCGGCGGCAAGGGGCTCTGGCGCCCGGTCGAGCTCGGGCTCCAGCCCACCAACGAGAACCCCGCGCTCAAGCGGTTTCTGGCGGGAGGCTTCGTGGTCCGCAAAGCGTAAAGAGGGGAACCCCCTCCGGAGGACTTATGCCCAGGGTCTACAACTGGCAGCTCGGCCGCGAGATGGACTACCCGTACGAGGGACGGCGGCCGGAGAAGCAGTTCGCGATGATCTTCGACACCAACAAGTGCATCGCCTGCCAGACGTGCACCGTCGCGTGCAAGACGACGTGGACCCCGGGACGCGGCCAGGAATACATGTACTGGAACAATGTCGAGACCAAGCCGTACGGGTACTACCCGCTCGGCTGGGACGTGAACATCCTCGACAAGCTGGGCGTCCAGGAGATGGACGGCCCGGTCTACCGGGGCAAGACGCTCTTCGACGCCGCCCCGACGGGTGAGGTCATTCTCGGCTACCTCCCCGAGGACCTGGACTACGCCCACCCGAACATCGGCGAGGACGACTGCACGGGCCTGATGAGCCAGGGGGCCCACCTGACGCTGCCGCACATGCAGTGGATGTTCTACCTGCCGCGGATCTGCAACCACTGCACGTACCCGGCCTGCCTCAGCGCCTGCCCGCGTCAGTCCATCTACAAGCGTCCCGAGGACGGGATCGTGCTCCTCGACCAGAGCCGCTGCCGGGGCTACCGCGAGTGCGTGAAGGGGTGCCCGTACAAGAAGGTGTACTTCAACGCCCAGACCCGCGTGTCCGAGAAGTGCATCGGGTGCTACCCGGCCGTGGAGGGCGGGCGCCAGACCCAGTGCACGATCTCCTGCATCGGAAAGATCCGCATCCAGGGGTTCATGAGCGCCCCGGACAAGGCGAACGCGGACAACCCACTCGACTACCTGGTCCTGATCCGAAAGCTCGCGCTGCCGCTCTATCCGCAGTTCGGGCTCGAGCCCAACACCTACTACATCCCGCCGGTTCACGTGCCCCCCGTCTTCCTGCGCCAGATGTTCGGCTGGGGCGTGGAGCAGGCGATCGCGACCTACCGGACGGTGGCCGAGGACCGGAAGCTCCTCGGCGCCCTGATCCTCTTCGGAGCGACGCCCGAGATCTCCCACTACTTCCGGGTCACCGGCGACGAGGTCATCGGCTACGACGGAAAGCAAGCCGAGATCGTCCGCGTGCCGCTCAGAGAGCCGGTCGTGATTCGCGAGGTCTACGACATCAAGCACAAGGCCTATCGGACCAACATCACGTGAGGGGTTGAGCATGCGCCCTCGAATCGCGATCCTCCTGTCCACCGCCCTCCTCGCCTGGGCCGGCGCGGCATCCGCCCAGGTGGCCCTGACCGCGGTGCGCGTCGCTGGCGTCGGCCCGATCACCGACCCGCAGGGGGCGGTCTGGAAGCAGGCGCGGCCCGTCCACGTGGCGATGCTCCCGCAGACCGTGGCGCTGCCCCACAACGACCACCCGGCCGTGCATCAGCTCACCGTGCGCGCCGTCCACAACGGCGGCTGGCTGGCCTTCCTCATCGAATGGACGGATCCGACACTCTCGGACCGCATCGTCCTCGACGACTTCGGCGACCAGGTCGCGGTCCAGCTCCCCGTCGCGACCACCGGAGCGCCCCCGTCGCCGATGATGGGCAACCCGGGCGGCCGCGTGACCATCATGCAGTGGCGGGCGGCCTTCCAGCGCGATCTGGACACCGCCCCGCCGACCGTGCGGGACCTCTATCCGAACGCCTGGACGGACGTGTATCCCGACGAGGTGCTCGGGGCCACCGACGCCCGGCCGTACGCGGGCGCCCTGGGGCTCGAGAACCCCGTCTCGCGCGGCCGGGCCTCCCCGGTGCTCGACCAGATGGCGGAGGGCTGGGGCTCGATGACGGTCAAGCCGGACCAGCGCGCGCTCGGCGGGGGGATCCACCGTGACGGCGGGTGGCACGTCGTCATCACCCGGCCGATGGTGTCCGACGACCTCAACGCGCCGGCCCTGGTCCCGGGGGCGCGGAGCTTCGCGGCCTTCGCCGTCTGGGAGGGCGGGCACGGCGAGGTCGGCGCCCGGAAAGCGTGGTCCCCCTGGACCCCGCTCGTCATCGCGCGATGAGCGACCATGTCGAGCGAGCCCTGGCGCGGGCGGCCCTCTACCGTCTCCTCGGCGGCGCCTGGGCCCATCCGACCGGCGCGCGGCTCGCGGAGCTCACACGGCTCGCGGAGGGCCTTGCCGCCGCGCCCCCTGGGCCCGCGCTGAGGGAGCATGTCGTGGCGCTCGCCGCCGCGGCGCGCTCCGTCGATCCGGCCGCCCTCGGGGCCGAGCACGTCTTCCTGTTCGACCGCCAGGTGCGCTGCTCGCCCTACGAGGGCGCCTACGGCGAGGCGGCGCAGCTCGCCGGGAAGTCGGCGGCGCTCGCCGACGTCGCGGGGTTCTATGCCGCCTTCGGCGTCGCTCCGGCGGCCGCCGCGCCCGACATGGAGGACCACATCGGCGCCGAGCTCGAGTTCATGAGCGTGCTGGCGCTCAAGGAGGCGTGGGCGATGGCCGCGGGCGACGCGGACGGGGTCGCGGTCGTCCGTGGCGCCCAGGCCTCGTTCCTCCGCGACCACCTGGGACGGTGGGCCGAGGCGTTCGCCGATGAGGTCGCCGCGGCGACGCCCATGGCCTTCTACGCCGCCGCGGCGACGCTCCTTGAGGCGTGGATCCGCGCCGACTGCGGCGGGCTCGGCGTGGCGCCGGCCCGCCTCGCGGGCAGACTCGGGTACGACCCGCTCCACGAAGCCACGTTCACCTGCCCGATGGCCGGCCCCGCGCCCCCCGAGGGGCGATCGCGGCTCGGCCGTTGAGTCCCCGTATAATCGAGGAGTGCAGGGCCTGACCGCGTTCCTCGACCCGTTGGCGCGCCGCCTGGGGGGCACCCGTGTCCTGGCCCTCCCGTTGCTCAGGATCCTCGCCGTGCTGGCGGGGTTCGTCTGGGTGGCGATGGCGCCGTCGTTTGCGGCTACCGGCGCCGTGGCGCTCACCGTCCTCGCGTTCTTCCTCTACAGCGCGGCGGTCCTCGTCGCCCTCTGGCGCCGGCCCGCCCGGATGCTGCGGCTGAACTTCTGGGTGCTCCTCGTAGATCTCGCGTTCGCGCTGACGCTGATCCACCTGACCGGCGGCGCCCATAGCACGCTCTTCCTGGCCCTCCTGCTGATCGCGAGCCTGCAGTCCTACTACTACGGCATCGTCCGAGGAGTGGCGGTCGCGATCGGCTCCGCGCTCGCGTACCTCGTCGTCGTATGGCCCACCATCGAGGGGGTCGACCTGGCCAACATCGCCATCCGCCTCCTGACCCTCGTGGGGACTGCGCTCGGCGTCGGCGTGTTGGGCGACGTCGAGGAGAGGGAGCGCCGCAAGGTCGCGACCCTGAGCGACGAGGTTCAGGCGCGCGAGCGCTTCATCCTGAGCGTGGTCGAGTCGATCCGCGAGGGGGTGATCGCTCTGGACTCCGATGCATGCGTGGTCGCGTGGAACCAGGCGATGGAGACGCGCTACGGGGTCGCGGCGGCCGAGGTCCTCGGCCGGAACCTGTTCGAGTTCTCGCCGAGCCTGAGACGGGAGCCTTGGTCGGCCGACCTCGAGCGGCTGCTGCGCGGCGAGATCGAGAAGTTCACTGCCGAGGGCGTCGAGCGCGAGACGCTCTGGAAGGGGCGCGTGGTTCAGAATCTCAAGGGGAGCCTGCTGAAGCAGGCCGGGCGGCCCGTCGGAGCCGTGTTGCTGGTCGAGGACATCACCGAGCGTGTCGAGCTGGAGCGCTCGGTTCGACAGGCCGAGAAGCTCGCGGCCCTCGGCACCCTCGCAGCCGGGCTCGCCCACGAGCTGAACAACCCCATCGGGATCATCTCCTCGCGCGCCGAGCTGATGCAGCTCGAGACCGAGGGCGCGCCGCTGCCCGAAAGGCTGCGCGACGACTTCGCCGTGATCCACAAGAACGCCCAACGGGTGGCCCGCATCGTTCAGGGGCTCCTGTCGTTCTCTCGCCACTCCTCCGGCCAGCAAGGGCCGGTCGATCTGAACCGCCTCGTCGACGAGACGCTCCTCCTCGTCGAGAAGCAGGTCGTCAAGGACGGGGTCACGCTCAAGAAGTCGCTGTCCGAGGACCTGCCGCCGGTCTGGGGCGACGGCAACGCGCTCCAACAGGTCGTCATGAACCTCCTGACCAACGCCCGCGACGCGGTCGGCGGCCATGGCGAGATCGCCGTCGAGACCGGGGTCGCCAAGGGGCCCGGCGCGGTCCGGTTGACGGTGCGGGACACCGGGCCGGGCATCCCGCCCGAGATTCTGCCGCGGATCTTCGAGCCATTCTTCACCACGAAGGCGACGGGCACGGGGCTCGGGCTCTCGATCTCCTACGGCATCGTCCGCGAGCACCTGGGCACCGTGGACGTGGAATCGAGGCCTGGCCAGGGCACGACCTTCACCCTGACCCTGCCCACCAGGCGCCCGGCATGAGCGAGAGCCGGGTGCTGGTCGTCGACGACGAGCCGGACATGCTGGAGAACTTCACCCGGATCCTTCGGCGGGCCGGCTACCGGTGCCTGACGGCGAGTGACGGGGAGCGTGGCCTCGCCCTCCTCGAGTCCGAGCGGCCCGACCTGTTGGTCACCGATCTGAAGATGCCGGGGATCGACGGGATGGAGCTGCTCCGCCAGGCCCGCGAGCTGGATCCCGCGCTCCCGGTCATCGTGATCACCGCGTTCGCGACGATCGAGTCCGCCGTGGCGGCCATCAAGGAAGGCGCCTTCGATTACCTGCCGAAGAATTTCTCGATCGAACAGCTTCACGTGACGGTCGAGCGGGCCCTCCGCCACCGCGCGGTCCAGCTGGAGAATCGCAATCTCCGCAGCCAGCTCAAGGGAACGTACGGGTTCGAGAACATCGTCGGGCGCAGCCCGGCCATGGCGGAGGTCTTCGAGCTGGTGCGCAAAGCGGCCCGATCGGACGCCAACATCCTGGTCCTCGGCGAGTCCGGGACCGGCAAGGAGCTGATCGCGCGGGCCGTCCACGCCAACAGTCCCCGCGCGAGCCAGGCGTTCGTGCCGGTCGACTGCGCCTCGCTTCCCGAGCAGCTCCTCGAGTCGGAGCTGTTCGGCCACGAGAAGGGCGCCTTCACGGGCGCCGTGCGGACGAAGCCAGGCCTGATGGAAGTCGCCCACCGCGGCACGCTGTTCCTCGACGAGATCGGGGAGCTGCCGCTGGGACTCCAGTCGAAGCTCCTGCGCGCCCTCCAGGAGCGGCAGTTCCGGCGGGTCGGGGGGACCGCGATGGTCGACGTCGACGTGCGCGTGGTGTCCGCGACCAACCGCGACCTTCCCGCGGAGATCGCCAAGGGACAGTTCCGTGAGGAGCTCTACTACCGCGTCAACGTCATCGCCATCGCGCTCCCGCCGCTGCGCACGCGCGCGGGTGACGTGAAGCTCCTCGTCCACGCCTTCCTGAAGCGGTACGGCCAGGGGCGTATCGTCGGACTCGACGACGACGCCCTGGCGGCGCTCGACACCTACTCGTGGCCCGGCAACGTCCGGGAGCTGCAGAACGTCCTCGAGCGCGCCTGCGCGCTTGCCGACGGCGACAGGGTCACCCGGCGCGACCTCCCGGACTACGTGCTTCGCGGCACGGGCGGCGCGACGGCCGGGGTCGATCTGCCGCTCAAGGAGGCCAAGGAGCGGTGGATGCGGGTGCTCGAGGCCAACTACCTCCGTGACCTCCTCGATCGGCACGACGGTAACATTTCGGCGGCCGCCAAAGCCGCCGGCATCGACCGGAAGACATTCCACCGGCTCGTGACCAAGTACCGGATTCGGGACTGACGCCGCGATCCGGGCGGGGTGAGCGCGCCCCACCGTGGAGACGGGGTCCCTGGTCGCGCGTTCGGGTGTGTTCGGAACCCCCTGGTTTCATTGGCCCTCCTCTCTGGCACCCCTGTTGCTCCCGTCAGCCCTCGCGAGACACACACTTGCGTGACTCGATCTTCGAGGAGGTCGCCATGAAGCTCGGGAAAATCCTGGTCCCGCTGGACGGATCGGCGCTGGCCGAGAACGCGCTGTGGAAGGCCGGCGACCTCGGCGCGCCAGGCACCGCGCTGGTTCTGCTCCGCGCCGCCGAGGCCTATCGCATGCCGTTGGGGGATCCGATCGAGGCCCAGATCACTGCGGTCCGCGAGGCGGAGAAGTACCTGGAGACCGTCGCGGCGAAAGCGAAAGACGCGGGGCTCGAGCGCGTCGAGACCCACGTCTGGTACGGGTCGCCGGCCGCTGCGATCATCGAGGCCGCGCAGGCGCAGAAAGTCGATCTCATCGTCATGTCGAGTCACGGCCGGAGCGGGCTCGGGCGGATCGTCCTCGGCAGCGTGACCGAGTCGGTGCTCCGCGGCAGCAGGGTGCCTGTCCTCGTGCTCCGACCCGACGGCGCGCCGGTCGAGCGTCCCCTCGCCACGGCGGCCGCGGCTGGGGCGAGCGGTGTATAAGCGCGTGCTCGTTCCGCTCGATGGCTCCACAGTCGCGGAAGCGATCATCCCGTTCTTCCTGGAGATCGCGGGGCCGCTCGACATGGAGGTCGTGCTGCTGCGGGTCGTGGAGCCGATCCCACCGATGGCGCTGGAGGCTTCGCAGCACGTGGTCGTCGAGGATCCCGAGGAGCGCCGCGCCGAGGCGCTGGCGTATCTGGCGCCGATCGCCGACAACCTCCGGGCGCGGGGGGTTCGGGTCGAGACCGAGGCACGGCGCGGCGAGCCCGCCCGGGAGATCCTGGCGGGCGCGCGCGCAGTCGGCGCCGATCTGATCGCCATGACGACCCATGGCCGGACCGGGTTCGGGCGCGTGCTCTTCGGCTCCATCGCCGAGGCCGTGCTTCGCCACGCCGACGTCCCCGTGTTCCTGATGCGCCAGACGGAGCGCCAGGTGGCCGAGCGCAAGGTCTGGGAGGCGGTCCGATGAGCCGCCGGATCCTCCACCCCTCGGACTTCTCGAGCGCGTCGCGCGCGGCCTACACCAGGGCGGTCGAGACGGCCAAGGCGAATCGCGAAGAGCTCGTGCTCCTGCACGTGCTGAGCCCTCCCGCGGTGATGTTCAGCGACGGGTACGTGTCGCCGAAGGCCTACGAGGATCTCGTCGCCTCGGCGCAGGCGTGGGCGCGCCGTCAACTCGACCGGCTCGTCACCAAGGCCAGGAAGGCGGGCGTCCGGGCCCGCGGCCTCGTCGTGGAGGGCCTCCCGCACGAGGCCATCGTGCGCGCCGCACGCTCGACGCGCGCCGGCACGATCGTCATGGGGACGCACGGCCGTACGGGACTCCCGAGGTTCTTTCTCGGAAGCGTCGCGGCGCGGGTGGTCGCGACGGCGCCGTGCCCCGTCTTGACCGTCCGCGGCCGGTGACGCGCGACGCCCATGAAGGAGGACGCGATGCGAGTCCGAGGTCTCATGACGCGGACGCCGATCACCACGGGACCCGCCACCCCCGTCCTGGAGGCGCGCCAGCGGATGCTCGCCGAGCGGATCCGCCATCTCCTTGTCGTCGAGGACGAGCGCCTGGTCGGCATCGTGACCGACCGCGACATCCGGCTGAACCTGCCATCACCGGCCACGAGCCTCTCGGTCTGGGAGATCAATTACCTCCTGGCGCGGCTGACGGTGGGCCAGGTCATGTCGAAGTACGTCATCACCGTCGCTCCGGATCGCGACGTGCGTGACGCGGCGCGGATCCTGCTCGACGAGAAGATCGGCGCCCTCCCCGTTCTCGATGGCGAGCGGCTCGTGGGGATCGTCACCGACACCGACCTCCTCCGGGCGTTGGTCGAGGAGACGGTCGAGGTGCCGTGAGGACATCCGGCGCGGCGCCCGCGGCCAAGATTCTCGTGGTCGACGACGAGGCCGACTTCACGGCGACCTACGAGCGTCTCCTGCGCCGTCGCGGATACGGCGTGGTCTCGGCCGGGTCCCGAGGGGCCGGGCTGGCGGCGCTCGCAGGCGGAGGGCTCAGTCTGGTCATCGCGGACCTTCGGCTTCCCGATGGTGACGGCCTGGATCTCGTGCGAGCCGCGCGCGCGGGCGCGAGGCCGGTCCCCGTCATCGTCGTGACCGGGTTTGCGTCGGAGGCGAGCCGCCAGGCATCGCTCGCGGCCGGGGCGTCCGCGTATCTCGCCAAGCCCTTTTCCACTCCAGCCTTCGTCGCACTCGTGGAGAAGACCCTGGGCGCGACGTCGCCCGGCGACGGCGCCTGACCGCTCCGGCCGAGGCGCTTCACGCCGCCGGCCCCGGCGGGTTGGGCTAGTCCTCCGGCTCGCGGGTCGGCCGGTAGGTCGTCGGCCGCGCAGCGAACGCGCGCGCGCAGGCGAACGAGCAGAAGAAGACCGTCGCTCCCTCGAAGGGCAGTCGCGCCGGGGCGGTGGCCGGGACGAGGCGCATCCGGCACACCGGATCGATGATCGCGGCGTCGCCGCCGAGATGTGGCGCGATGATCTCGAAGACCCGGACCGGGTCGACGACGTTCTTGAACCGGACAGGGCCGATCTCCCGGCAGGCGACGTGGTCGAGTTGCCCGGCCACGCTGGCGACGGGCTCGGTGCAGAGGATCTGGCCGGCCTGCGCGTGGGCGGCGACCCTGGCGGCCAGGTTGAGGGTGGCCCCTGTACCAAGGGCCAACATGAACGCGGACGGGGCACCGACGGGTGCCGAGCGCCGATAAGGGCCTTTCTACCTATCCGGTTCACTCAGCATCATACAGCCCGTCGTAGGTCGTGGGGCCGTGCTGACCGGCGAGACCGAGCAATGACTGGAATGCGGCCATAGGCGTACGGCGCCGATTGAACCGGAAGACGAACTCGTCGAGGTAGTGGGGCAGGTGCTTTCGGCTCACACCGCGGTGAGTGCCCCAGACCCACGTCTTGAGGTGAGTGAAGACTCGGTGGACCCGCGGGAACAACGTCGCCG
>Ga0194128_10008404_pt1 | contig 13062 bp, 6 predicted proteins | sample TA2KigCa65mmetaG_FD_148650 | JGI IMG/M metagenome (GOLD analysis project Ga0194128, IMG submission 148650) | Freshwater microbial communities from Lake Tanganyika, Tanzania - TA2015037 Kigoma Deep Cast 65m | ecosystem: Environmental > Aquatic > Freshwater > Lake | place: Tanzania: Lake...
ATCAGCGGAGTGATGATGTTCGTGCTGGAGTCTCCCACGCGAAAGGCCGCCTGCGTGAGTTCGGGCGACAGGCCGACGGTCATCAGCATCGGCACGAAGATCGGGCTGAGCAGCGCCCACTTTGCCGACGCTGAACCAATGAGCAGGTTGATCGCCGCCGTCAGCAGAATGATCCCGCCCAGTGTCATCTGCGCCGGAAGCTGCCACGACTTGAGGGCGTTGCCGCCTTTGATCGCGATCAGCAAGCCGAGGTTCGACTGCGTGAATGCAGCCGTAAACTGCGCGGCGAAGAACGCCATCACGACATAGTAGCTAATGCTGCTCATGCCCTTCGTCATCGCCTGAACCAGATCGCGATGGCTCTTCACCGTACCCGCCGCCCAGCCATAGGCGATGCCGGGAACCAGTAGAAGGATGAACAGAACCGGCACCACCATTTGCATGAGCGGCGCGGCGGGAGAGACGAGGTTGCCGTCCGGCGCGCGGAGCGCCGAATTCGCCGGCCAGCAGGCGAGCGCCAAGAGGGCGACGATCGCTACTGCCGTCACGGCCGCGATCCTCAACGCCTTCGACTCGATGGTGGAAACTTCCTGGAGCAACGATGGGTCGGCTTGCTCGCCGTCTGGAGCAGCGCCGGCCTGCAGCCGGGGTTCGAGAATGCGATCCGTCACCCACCAGCCGATGCCGATCAGGAACAGTGCCGAGGCGCTCATGAAGCCCCAATTACACAGCGGATTGACCTCCACGGTGGGATCGACGATCCGCGCCGCCTGTTGCGTGAAGCCCTGCAAGAGCGGGTCAAGCGAGGCGGGCAGAAAGCTGGCGCTGAAGCCACCAGATGCGCCTGCGAACGCGGCCGCGATTCCGAGCAGCGGATGCCGGCCCGCTGCCGCAAACATCGCGCCGCCCGCCGGGATGACGATCGCATAGCCGGGGTCCCCCGCGGTGTGACTCAGTATGGCTACCAGCAGCACTATCGGCGTGAGCAGCGTGCGCGAGGTGCGCCGGAGCAAGGCACGGATGGCCGCCGAGAACAACCCGCTGTGTTCGGCAACCCCGGTGGCGAGCAAGATCACCAGCACGTTGCCGAGGGGCGGAAACTCCATGAAGGTGCGGACCGTGCGGGTGAAGAAACCGACAATCGCCCCTCCGGTCAACTGATTCACGATGCGAATGGGCTGCTTCGTCCGCGGGTCCAACTCCGCGAACTCGACGGACGCGAGGATCGCCGAGAGCACCCACACCAACAGGAGCAGCCAGACAAACTGGAACGCTGGATCCGGCAGACGGTTCCCCAGCCGCTCGATCCGGTCGAGTACGCCTTGCGAGCGGCGGGAGATGACGGTCATTCGGGAATCTAGAATTCGATTCTAGCTTCGACTCGGATCGTTCGCGCGCCCGTCATCGCACCTCTGCCCGCCGTGCCGCCGGTGATGATGTTGCTTCCACCCGCCTGCGTCAGCCAGGGGTGATTGAACAGGTTGACGAACTTTCCGCCAATCCTCAGCATGGCGCTCTCGGTGAACAGCAACGGAATATCCTTGTACAGCGCGACATTGTTCTGCCCGAGGCCCACCCACGACTTGGGAAGGATCACGTTATAGGCGGCATCGCCATACTGGCCCGCCGTTGGCCGCGTGAAGCAGGCAGTATTGTAGATCGCTCCCAGCGTGGGGGCGATGTTCGGATTGCATCCGGGCACTACGGACGCGCGAATGTTCCGACCCAGCCCAAGCGGGTCCTGTCCAGCCACGACGGGCGTAATCGGCTTCCAGGTGTCGAACCACCACCAGCCGCTCAAGGCCCATCCGCCGATCGCGTAGTTTGCCGCTCGCGGGATGGATGACAGAAAGCGCCGTCCGCGTCCGAACGGCAGTTCCACAACATGCGAGATGCTGAACCGCTGGTCGGCCCAATCAGGCTGCCGGCCATAGTCGCGCTCCCGGTTGCGGGTGTCCTCTATGTAGTCGCCGAAGTCGGTTTCCCGCCAGGGCCGCAGCACGCTAGGCAAGCCGAGTTTGTGTCCCCACGAATAGAACACTTCAAACTGCATGCCGGCTGAGAATCGCCGCTTCAACGAAGCTTCCATGCCCTGGTAGCTGAGATTTCCGCCAGCGCTCACCATCGCCACCCGGCTGAAGCCCGGATAGAGCGCGCCTCGGCCGATGGCGGGACTGATGTAGGACTGATACGGCAGGTTTGTGCCCTTCACGCCAAGATAGGTAACGCGCAGAGCCGTTTCCGGCAGAACTTCTTTTTCCACCGTCAGGTTCCAGTTGGCCGTGTAGCCAAAGGGAAAGTTCTTGTCCACGCCGAGCGCAGTCTGGCCCCTGGCGCCGAATGCCTGCGGGAACGGGAAGGGGAAGGAGAACGCAGGACGCCCACCGCTGTAGCTGTTGCTGAAGGCCTCATCGAGCGCGAACGGAGCACGCGTTGCCATGGCGCTCCCATCTTGCGCGCAGCAAGCGCCGCCGCCGGCCTCCCAGGAGGGCGGCACCGAGAAGAATCCGAAGCTGCCGCGAACGACGGACTTGGGAACGAACCCGGGCCGGTACGCGAATCCGAAACGCGGAAACCAATGGAATTGCGGCCGGTTCCGCAAGCGCAGCGGGAAACCCGCCTCCGCGGCCGTCTTGATGGGAATCGAAGCAGGAAACGCGGGACTGACGAGCGCGCGTGTCGCCTCCACGGGCACCACCAGACTCCCCGTCAATGGATCGAAGTTTGACATCATGTTGTTCTTCTCATAGGCGAGCCCGTTGTGCTCGAATCGCAACCCGAGCTCAAGATTCAGCCGTTGCGTCACGCGCCAGTTGTCCTGAATGTATACGCCGCCCCAGATCTGTTCGCGATACGGCCGTGGAGTGACGCCCGCCCGCGCCGCGTTGTCGGGAACGCCCAGCAGGAAGTCGCCGTAGGGGTGACCGCTGAAGCGCCCCGTAAAGTCGAACCGGCCCGCAGTAGCTTGGCCCCACTTGATCGTTTGGTTGTAAGCTGGGCGCAGGTCGGCGCCCATCTTGATGCTGTGCGCTCCCTTCACCCACGAAAGGTTGTCGGTGATGTTGCGCGTGTCTACGCGATAGTCGTACCCGCCCGTGAATCCGAAGTCGAATCCCGTGGAGAAGCCGGGGATGTTGACAACCGGGAGACTCGCCGAAGTGGTGGGATCGAGCGAAGGAAGCCAGGAAAATCCCAACGCCCGCAGGAAGGCCAGTCCGTTTCCTTTGTACTCTGTGGAGAAGCCGCTTGGATACGGCGTGTTCGGGTCGGTGGCTTCGAACTCGTCCTTCCGTTCGATACCGGCGCGGAATTCGTTGACCAGGTTCGGCCGGATCACCCGCGTCCAGTAGACGCGCTGGCTGTTGCTCGGCCAGTTGTTGCCGAGCCACCAGAAGTTGAAGCCGCTGCGGTCGTTCGTCGAATACGCGCGCCTCCAGGTCGAGGCCCAGCCGATTCGGTCCTTCGACGTCAACTGGTGATCGATCTTGACCGACAGGTTTGAGCCGGTCGAGGATCCCGTCGGTACCCCAAGTTCGCGCACGAAGTTCGGGCCGTCGTTGGCGGGGTTCTGCGATGGGAAGTTGGTGGCGGGAAGCAGTTTCAGGAAATTCGCCGAAACACCGCTGATCGACGACGCCGGAATCCGGTTGCCGGGGAACGGCATCCCGGTAGACGGGTCGACGAGCGTACCGGTTCTAAAGCGACCTGCCGGGAGAAAGGAGAAGTCCCCCGTTCGCATCCGCTCCGGTGCGATGGTCGTCGGACTACCGCCCTGGGCATATGTCACCTGGTTGAGCCAGTAGCGGTCGACGTAGAAAAACGTCTTGTCCTTGCCGTTGTATATCCCCGGGATCCTGACCGGGCCCGACACCGACCAAAGCTGATCGCGGTTGGTTGGATAACCTGCGCCGCGCACGCGGTTGTTGGGGCCCAAGGCGTTCATGGCCGGATTGCCGAGTTGCATCAGGAACTTCGCATGAAGGGAATTGGTTCCGCTCTGGGTGGCGAAGTCCATCACCATGGGCGATGCGTACTCGGCTGAATTGCCGCTGGTCAGAACCTTCACCTCCTGAAGCGTTTCTACGTTCAGGAAGAAGTTGTTCATTTCGACGCCGTCCACGGTGGTCTTGTTCTGCGCGGCGGTGGTGCCGACACCCTGGAACCCCTGAAACGAAGGCGACAGGGCGCCGGCGGTAGCCACGTAGACGTTGGAGATTTGCGGCAGGTAGTTGTTGTTAATGGCCTTGCGGTTGAAGTGGCCGCTGTTGACTTGTCCGGAGTCGGTGGTCACAACCGGCGCCTGGCCCGTAACCTCCACCTGTTGGCTGAGATCTCCTACCGTCAAGGCGACATCGATACGCAGGGTCTGGCGAGTCTCCAGCGCGATCTTGGCCTGACGATGAGTCCGGAAACCAGCCAGTTCGATGGTCACTGTGTAGATCCCATCGGGCATCTTGTCCAGCTCGTAGTATCCACGCACATCGGTCACGACTGTTGCCGCGAAGCCTGTGCCTTCATTCTGCGCCGCCGCCTTGGCGCCCGCGACAGCGGCACCCGACGAGTCGGTAACCGTGCCGACGATCTTCGAAAGGGGAGACTGTGCCCAGGCCGGAGATGCGTAAACGAGAGCACCCACCAGAATCAGACTTACTCTTGCGGACATTGCATTCTCCTCGCCCTTCCGAACCTCAAGGCGGCTCGCAGGGTAGATGAAGTATACACTCTGGTATGCACTTTGTCAATCATTCCAGCGTCATTTGTCAAGGCAAAGTAGAAATGTCCCCCTACTGGCAAAGTAGGAATGCCCCCTTCTGCCTGGGTGGTTGGAAAGTGCATGGTAGTCTTGGCCTGCCGGTGAAGCGGAGACGGGCAATGCTGGCGAGCACCCCGATCAAGGAATAGCCGGTCGGAACTCATCGCTACCGATGGGCAGGGCATGTTCCTCCCGGCGTGTTCTTTTCCCTGGCCCGGGCCCGACCAACGGGAGGCGGTGCCCCGGCCCAGGGTGAAAGCCACATCGGACCGATAGATTCCGCATTGCCTCAAAAACGCAGTTCGTCGTCCGTAGCCAAGTGGCGGGTGTGGGATCGTCGCAAACCCTCCTGCAACGATGAAAAAATGCCCCCGGCTTACCGGCCGGTTCGTGCGGAGAGTTTCCCGGTAGCGGGCGACCTTGACGCACCCGCCACTTGCGAAGTCTCGACGCATCAGTCGCCCTCCCCGGTTCGGTGTCCCGAGCCTTGGGCCGCCTTCCATATCGGCGGGGCCTTCTTCAAGTCGAATGTCTCATTCCAGTTGCTCCGCGACGCAGCAGGCTTCCGCACCGCCGGAACCGGCTTGCCCTCTGCCGCGATAGGCTCGACGGCATGGGCCTCACACAACGCACAGTCCAAGTAGCGATCCTGATAGCGCACCGCTACCGAGCCGTCCAGCCGCTTCTCCACTCGAACCGTGGCCCCGCGCAACCCGGTCACAATCGATTCCCGTTTGACTCGGTAAAGCATCCTGTCGAACCGCAGCGTGTAGTCATTGCGAACCTGCCGCGTCTCCACGTGGCTCCAGGCACTAGCCAAATTGTGCCCCGCCTCGAGCGGTCGATGCGCATCGTCCGGACTCGCCGGCGTTACCGTCAGTTCTCTCTCCCACCACACCAGATAGCTCTCCTCCAGGTACTGATTGGCTTGCTCCAGCGTCTTCGCCCCAGCCACGCGCAACCCTTTCACCAGCCGGTCTTGCGCCGTCAGAAAGTTCCTCTCTACCCGGCCCTTGGCCTGCGGCGAATGCGCCGCAATCCAGCCAATTCCTAACTCCCCCAAAGCGCGCGCGATTTGCGTCGGTGGCATTTCCACCGGATCTTTATCCACTCCCGGTTCATCGCGCCGACGTTTCTCCGCCGTTCGGAACAGGCTCGCCTTGTCCGTGTAGAACGACACGGGCCGCCCAAATTTCTCCAGGTAACTCCACGCCAGCTTCATGTTCTCGGCGGTCGAGTCGTGCCGCACAAACCGCGCAAACAAGCGGCTGGTCGCATCGTCGATCATCGCGATCAGAGAGATGGTTTCCCCTCGCCCTTCCAGCCAATCGTGGGTACTGGTGTCCCATTGCACCAACTCCCCGCATCGGCTTCGACGCGGTCGCCAAAGGTGGACTTCCTTCACCTTTTCCCTCTTGCCAAGCCATAGCTTCTTACCGATCATCCACTGCCGTACCGTCTCCTTGCTGGCTTGAATTCCATGCTTGTCTCGCAAATACTCCGACGCCAGCGTTGGCCCAAAGCCCCGATAGACATCCCGGGACAGAATCTCCATCGCCTCTTGTTCGACCGCCTCCTCGATACGCCGATTCGATGCTTTCCCGCGCAACCGATGCACCACCGCCTCGTCTCCGCGCTTCTTGAGTTCCCTCACCAGCCGCTTCACATGCCGTATGCTCAAACCCAACTCCTCGGCCGCCTGCTTTTGCGTGATCGTCTTCGTCGCTGCTTTTCGCAGCGCCACCAGCCGGTCCCTATCGACTTGCGTCATCAGTAGCTGTCCCTCTGCCATCCCACCAGCCTGGGACTGTCAAGGGGACATTTCTACTTTGCTCAAAGGGGACATTATCACTTTGCTGCCACAGGGCGGACCAAAGGTTTCCCATCAGGGCGGAGCAAAAGGGGACCACTTCGGACGCGGGAAGAGAGAACCAAGCTCAGTATATGGGCTTAAATGAGGAAATGGCGGCCAGCGAACAGCTCTTCAACAGGAACGAAGGAGGGCATTGCGTCATTTTCGCCCATCTCGGCGGGTTTGCACCAGAGCCCTTCTGACGACGGCGACACGCGATTTGGATTCAGCCTTAGACGGTGTTTTTGATACCGTTCGCGGTGCCACGCGGTGCCACTGGGCGAAAACAGGCTAAAACAGGCCGTCAAGTGGCTTACTAGATTGCATGTAATATCAACAACTTAGCACTACTCGGCATAAGCCGAAAACGCCGCAAGAGAATTCGAATCCCTCTCTCTCCGCCAGCAAAAAAGGCGCGGCCGCTATGCCATAATGCTCGGTCATGAGCCACACCCGCCGCGATCTGTTCAAATCGGCGCTCGCGCTTCCCGCCAGTTGGACCGCGTTTCAATCGGCGCTCACCGCGGCCGCGCCTGGTGACGAAGCCTACTGGCGAATGGTCCAGCGCCAGTTTCCGCTGGAAGACAAGATCGTCTATCTCAACGCCGCGAACGTGTGCCCCGCCTCGCGCCCGGTGATGGACCGCCACATCGAATTCCTCCGCGACTTCCACGCGAACCCTTCGTTTCAGAACCGTGACAAGTACTTTGCGATGCGCGAGTCGCTGCGCTCCAAAGCCGCGCGGATGCTGCGCGTCGACGCCGAAGAGATCGCCGTCACGCGCAACACAAGCGAGGGCAGCAACCTGATCGTCTCGGGCATTGATCTGAAGAGCGGCGACGAGATCATCGTCACCGATCACAACCACCCGTCGAATCTCGACTCGTGGAAGGTCCGCGCCAAACGCCATGGACTCGCACTGAAGATCGTTCGCACGCCGGTCGTAGCGCCAAGCGCCGATGCCCTCATCGGATCGATCGAACGCGAAATCACCGATCGTACACGCGTCATCGCGATCACGCATCTCACCAGCACGACCGGCATCTTATACCCAGCCAGAGAGATCGCCGCGATCGCGCAGCGGCGTGGCATCTGGATGCATCTGGACGGCGCGCAGACCTTCGGCGCTCTCGACGTCGACCTGACGGCGATCGGCTGCGATTCGTATTCCACGAGCGCGCACAAGTGGCTAATGGGACCTCTCGAAGCCGGACTGCTCTACGTCCGCGCGGGCCGCATTCCGAAACTGTGGCCGTCGATAGTCACCGCTGGATGGGCCGACGATCTGAAAGGCGCGCGCAAGTTCGAAGTCTTCGGCCAGCGCGACGATCCCCGGGTTGTCGCGCTCGAAGCCTCGCTCGATTTCGTGAACCTGATCGGCATGGCGCAAGTCGAGGCGCGAATGCGCGCGCTCGCCGAACGAGCGAAACAGGGACTCGCCGCATTCGCCGGCGTCGAGATGAAAACCAACATGCAGCCGGAGTTGTCGGGCGGCGTTGTGAAATTCAAACTACGCAACGTGCCAACGAAACGCGCCTACGACGCGTTGTGGCAACGCCATCGCATCGCGACATCGTCGACTGCGGCTGGCGAAAGCGAAGGCATCCGGTTCTCGCCGCACATCTACAACTCCGCCGCGCAGATCGACGCCGCCGTCGCGGCGGTGCGTGAATTGGCCGGCTAGCGGTCTGTTAGACTCAAATCGTTCGAGTATTGATAAATCTGTCTTTCGACTCGGGCCGCTGCGAAACACAAGGAGCCGGTTGAAACTCTTTCGAAAGAGAATCGCCGGGTGGAGAGGAATCGCCGTCGTGACGGACGGCGGCCTTCGCTGCGGACCGGCCGGTAAGATCAACCGCATTCCGCCGTAACCGCGTTATTCGGCGCGTGCGACCGCGCCAGGACAACTCTCGATGTCTTCCCTCTCCAAACTCCTCCTGCCGGCGCTCGCAATATTGCCGGTTCTCGCTCAATGCGGCGACTCGCAGCGTGGCGCCAAGCTTCTTGAGACGCGAAACTGCACACATTGTCATTCTCCCAGCGGCGGAGCGCGCGATCTTTCCCGGCGTTAGGTGAAAGACTTCACACCCGCATCTTTGGCGGCTTCGTTCTGGAACCATAGCCCCCGTATGTGGAAGGCGATGGAAGCGAAGAACCTGCCCATCACGCCGCTCTCGGCGAACGAAATCGCCGACCCCTACGCCTACTTCCATTCGATCCGCTACTTCGATCCGCGCGGCGAAGCGGGTCGGGGCAAGGTGCTTTTCACGGCGAAGAAGTGCACCAATTGCCACGATTTGACACCGGTCGGAGATTCGGGCAAGCCAGGACCACCCCTGTCCGAGTGGCCCGCGCTCTCCAATCAAATCCGATGGATGGAGAATCTCTGGAACCACTCCGGCGGAATCCTGGCGGCGCTTGAGAAATCGGGAAAAAAGTGGCCGATTCTATCGCCGCAGGAGATGACGGATCTGCTTGTCTACATTCGAAGTCTGCCCCAACACCGGAAGGAAAAACCGGCGCTCGTATTGGAAGACCCCGAGATCGGCGAGCAAGTCTTCACGGCAAGAAGCTGCGGCGTCTGCCACACCGTCGGCGCGAAGGAGGCGGGCAAGATCGACCTGCTCGCTTCGGCGAAGTCGTCGTACACCTTCACCGAACTCAGCGTAAGAATGTGGAACCACCTGCCGCGGATGCGCAAGCAGGCGGCGTGGGTGGGTATCCAGTTCCCCGCGTTTTCGGAGAACGAGATGAGCCAGCTTCTGGCCTACCTGTTCGCGAAACGCTACTTCGAGGAGCAAGGCAAACCCGTGCGCGGCAAGTCCGTTTTCACGGCGAAAAAGTGCGTGACCTGCCACGACCAGCCGTCGTCGGGCGCGCTGGATTTGCGGCGAAATAGCGGACAGTACTCGTCGCACAGTATGGCCGCCGCGGTCTGGAGACATGGCCCCAAGATGCAGGCGGAAATCGAGAAGCGTGAAGAAGCGTGGCCGGTACTGATTGGAGAGCAGATCGCGGATCTGGTCGCCTACTTAAACTCGCGATAGAACAAATGAGCAATTCCCCCAAGGAGACTACAACTTGAGTTTTATCCGATTACTCTACGTGGTGCTCGCCTCCACAGTAGCTCTGTTCGCGCAAGCCGGTACCGCTGAAATCAACGGCACCATTACCGACTCATCCTCCGCCGTTGTTTCAGGCGCGACGGTCACCATCTCCAATCCTGCAACCGGCTTCTCCCGCGTTCTGAAAACCAACGACCAGGGCATCTATTCCGCGCCGGCGCTGTTGCCTGGCATCTACACGATCAAAGTCGAAGCAACGGGTTTCCAAGCGCAGTCGCGCGGCAGCGTCGAACTGCAAGTCGGTCAAGCCGCGGCTCTCGACTTTTCTCTGAAGGTCGGCAACGTAAGCGAGGTCGTCGAAGTCACCGGTGGCGCGCCGGTGCTCGAAACCGAATCGACCTCGGTCGGCACGGTCATTGAAAACAAGCGCATCGTCGAACTGCCGTTGAACGGCCGCAACTACCTGCAGTTGGCCTCGCTGATTCCCGGCGCAACGACCAACGGGCCGGCCTCTTCGCAAGGCCAACAGCGTATGGGCGGCGCACGCAATCAGTTCGCGCTGAACGTCGCCGGACAACGCGTGCACTTCAACCACTACGCGCTCGACGGCATGGAAAACACCGACCCGAACTTCAACACCTACCTCTTCCTGCCGTCGATCGACGCACTGCAGGAGTTCAAGGTTGAAAGCGGGCTGTTCTCGGCCGAGTATGGCCGCGGTATCGCGCAGGTGAATGTATCGACCAAAGGCGGCACGAACCAGCTCCACGGTGTCGCATTCGAATTTCTACGCAACTCCTACTTCGACGCGCGCAACTTCTTCGCGGCGACCAACCCCCCGTTCAAGCGCAACCAGTTCGGCGGCACGATTTCCGGCCCCGTGGTTCTGCCCAAATTCGACGGCCGTAACAAGCTGTTCTTCATGTTCAACTACGAAGGGCTTCGTGAACGTCGCGCGCTGACCCAGACCGGCACGATGCCCGATGCACGCTACCGCAGCGGCAACTTCGGATTCCTGAACCGCACCATCCGCGATCCGCTGAACCCGGGCCAGAATTTCCCGAATGCGACAATCCCGGAAAGCCGCATTCATCCTCTTTCGCGCCGCACGCTAAACGACTTCTACCCGCTGCCCACGCAGGCGGGCGGCGGCGCGCTCGGCATCGCCAACAACTACCTGAACGATGAAGGCCGCCGTACCGATGGCAACCAGTTCTCGGTCCGCGGCGACCTGACCTCGATCGCCAACAACACGTTCTTCTTCCGCTTCAGCCAGACCAAGGAACCACAGTACATTCCCTTCGGCATCCGCAATCAGGGCAATGACGTCGACATCCTCGGCCAGCAGGGCGTGCTCGGCCACACCAAGGTCATCGGCGCGAACAAGGTGAACGAGTTCCGCTTCGGCATGAACTACTTCAATTCGCGCAACATCCAGCAGCGCGCGTTCAAGCAAAACGTCGTCGGCGATTACCGGTTGCAAGGGATCTCGCAGGATCCGCTGTTCTGGGGCATTCCGGTGTTTCAGATCTCCGGCTTCTCCAACGTCGGCGAATGTAACGACTGCCCGTTCGTCAACTGGAACACGACCTTCCAATGGAGCGACAACTTCTCCTGGAACATCGGCAAACACAGCTTGAAAATTGGCGGCGAAATGCGCCGTCTGCGCTACAACCAGATCGGCGCGGTTGTTCCGCGCGGCCGCTTCACCTGGAACGGGCAATACTCCGGTGAACCGATGGCCGACATGCTGCTCGGCGTAATGTCGGGAACCGAAGGCCAGGTCGGCGCGCCGATCGCGAACTTCCGTCAGAACTATATGGCGTTGTACCTGCAAGACACCTGGAAACTGACGCCGAAGCTGACGTTGAACATGGGCCTGCGTTGGGAGTACGAATCGCCGTTCATGGATAAACACGACGCAATCGTCAACGTAGACTTCGCTTGGGACAACTCGCGCGAGCCTGTGTTTGTGCGGCTCGGAACCGGTTCGTTGAACGAAGGCAATCCGCAATTCCCCGCCCCGGCGGGCTGGCAACTGGTGCGTGACGGCCGCTTCGGCCGTGGCGCGGCCTCGCCGGATCGCAACGACCTCGGTCCGCGCGCCGGCATCGCGTATCAATTGAATGAAAAGACGGTGCTGCGCGCCGGCGGCGGCATCTACTATGTCCGCGATATCGGCAACGCTGTATTCGACGTTGTCCGCAACATCCCGTTCACCATTCGCCAGGCCGAAACCGCCGACACCACGCGGCCCAACCTGACCTGGGACCGCTTATTCACTTCGACCGGCTCGCCGAGTTTCCTGCTCATCAACCAGATGGGCGAGCGGACCTCGTACGTGACCCAGTGGCAATCCACGATTCAGCGCGAGCTGACGAAGAACATGTCGCTCGAAGTGACCTACATGGGTTCGGCCGGCATCAAACTGCGCCGGCTGACCAGCTACAACAACCCCGAGCCGCGCCCGGGCAATCCGAATCTGAACCGGCCGTTTCCGAAATTCAACGGCAGCTTCCAGAACATGAATGCACCCGCGCATTCGACCTACCACGCGCTGCAGATGCGCTTGCAACACCGCTTCGCCAACGGCTTCACTCTCCTGGGATCGTATGCCTACGGCAAGTCGATCGACAACGGTTCGGGCGTGCGCACGACCGACGGCGATCCGCTTACGCCTTCGGACAACTACAACCTGCGGGCCGAGCGCGGATTGTCGGCCTTCGATTTCCGCCAGCGCTTCACCGCGTCCTACTTGTATGAACTACCGTTCGGCAAGGGCCGGAAATACGCTCTGGCCGGTCCGGCCAATTTCATTCTGGGCGGCTGGCAGTTGGGCGGCATTGTGACATTCCAGGACGGGTTCCCGGCGACGGTGTTCTGCGGACCGGGCAACGTGCAAAACGGCGGCGGCTACTGCAAGCCGGACGCGATCGCGGGCGTGAACGGCAATTTGCAGAATAGCGAAAAGACAATCGCGCGCTGGTTCAACACGGCGGCGTTCGTCGATCGCCTCGGCGTCGCGCCGGGCGCGGCACAGCCTGTGTTCCGCTACGGCACCGCGGGTCGCAACACGATCATCGGACCTGGTATCACGAGCATCGACATGTCGGTGAACAAGTTCTTCACCTTCCGGGAAACGCACAAAATCGAGCTGCGCGGCGAGGCGTTCAACCTGCCGAACACGCCGAATTTTGGGCAACCGGGTACGTCGCTACGGACGCCGACCTACGGCGTCATCGGCAGCACGCGCTTGGATTCGCGGCAGTTGCAGGTGGCGCTGAAGTATAGCTTCTAGAGCGAAACTCGACTTAACAAGAGGCATAGCCGCAATGCCTGAAGCAGTTCTGGGCGATGGTAGGAGAAATCAGCGAAAGGGCCTGAGGGATGGC
>Ga0194128_10008413_pt1 | contig 13052 bp, 13 predicted proteins | sample TA2KigCa65mmetaG_FD_148650 | JGI IMG/M metagenome (GOLD analysis project Ga0194128, IMG submission 148650) | Freshwater microbial communities from Lake Tanganyika, Tanzania - TA2015037 Kigoma Deep Cast 65m | ecosystem: Environmental > Aquatic > Freshwater > Lake | place: Tanzania: Lake...
GTAACTGATTCTGCACCAGGAATCATTAATCTGTTTGTGTAAACAGTTTTTATTTGACCTCTTCTTACTCTTCCATCAGGACCCATACATCCTGATTGTGGGAATGTAATTGTGACAATCATTGGGAATGGTTGAGGTGCTAATGGGCGTTCTATTCTAACTGTAAAACATCTCTGTGCTGTGTCCAAACCATATTCTCTTCCAAAAATACCTGAACCCATTACTCCTACTTCATCACTCATTCCTATTACATCATCAAAGATATGACTATAGGATTGTTCAGAAGATGCATCTCCTTCAGAGGCAACTTGAGACAGTTCAATCTCTTTTTGTTCAACTATGTTTGTGTTTTCTTTTTTACAAGAAAAAAGTATTAGAGTAAAACCTAATAATAATAATAGTTTTTTCATAGTTATGTAGCTTATTATAAAAATTAAACTTGAGCTGCTTGGCCGTAAACTTCTAAGTCGTCAAAGCCAGCCACGTGAGAACAATTTGAATATGCGGTTGGAAATCCTGATTGGCTATCGGAACAAACTTGAGTACTATCCTCTACAATTGAAGTGGTGGCGTCCGCGTATGTAAAACCTAAATCTGCTGTCGAGCTTACATCAACCGCTATGGAATCTCCGAAAGCTACTGTTATGTTACCACTTGAGCCATGTGTATCGCTAACAACCTGAGAACCGTTGACATAAATTACAAATGTCCCTGAATTTGCACCCATACCGAACGACCAATATAAGTTAACTTCAGGACAACTAACTTGAATCCTTGCTAGCTTGAAGGCATGAACTGCTACAAAATACAGATTTCTTTCCGTGCTGTATGTATAATCATAAATTGATGAGAAGCTACCAACCCCTCCACTTGCAATCGAGGTACCAACAAGTGTTCCTGAAGAATTATAAGGGTAACCTAAATACAATGCCCATGTGTCTGGGGCATATCCCGAATATGATACACGACCAGAGGTGGTTCCCAAGTCTATTACAGCATATCCTCGAGTAAAATATTCCGAGGGGCCACAGGGTGATGCACATTTATGACAATATGAATACCATTGAGTTAAATTAAAATTATTGAAAGGGTTTGCGGTAGGTAAACTTGGACTCTGTGAGTTTAGTAACACATAAACCTCTGCTGCTGCCCGTGAAAAGGAAAAGTTGGATACCGAAGATAAATCCATCTCAGTCCTGAGGTCACTTACTTTCAATTGTCCACTAGCTGGAAGTGCCATTTATCTTAGATTTTAATTCCTTAATTATGGCTTGTTGGTCTTTGTTTACTTTTTATTAATTATTATGCAGGGTTCCTAGGAACAGTAAGAGGAGCATCAATAGTTTTTTGAATCTCCAGTTCTATTCTTGCATCAATAGGATCAAAGTCTACTAATTCACTAACCCATGTTTTTAAATGATCATCAGTGACATTATTAAAGTTGATAAAGTTTTGAGGATCAGGAGCTGATACCTTAGTGATACCAGGATAACGACTTGTATAAGTTTTAGCATTTGCTCCTTCTCCAAGTATTTTAGCTACCACTCTGCTCCATGATACATCCACTACAACATTGGACAATCCATTAAGAGATGGTGTATTACGTGTTGAGTGGATTTCTAGTCTTTTTTCAGTTGACATCTTTATAAATTAAAAATGTTATTAAACAGGGGTGATTCCCCATATATTACAAACATACAAAATAACTTTTTCTTCTAGCGTTCCTGTGCCAGGTAAATCTGCTTCTGGAACAACAAATTTATCATAAAATACAGTGACAGCTTCTATGGGAGGAGTGTTATCCACTGGTGGATTAACAGTGTAAAACAGATTAGCATTAATACTAACCATTAAATTACTCATGTTTTCGTTAGCAAATACAGTGAGTAGGTTAGCTGTCTTTGTTAAGACAATCTTACTTTGAATATTAACATTTCTTATAACTGACATAATCGCATTTAATAGATTAATAATTATATGTAACCTTCAGTGTAAAACAGGTTAGCATTATTACGAGCACCTGCCATAGCCGACATTACATTCAAAATCATAACCCACTTCCTCTCCAGGAACAACATTAGCTTTTAGGGCATATTTCAGAATAGTATAGTTATGGGTTAGCAAGGGAATCTCAGATCTCCCACTATTATCTGCACATGCCACCACTTCCCCATTAAGAGTAATGTTTAAATAAACACCATCGCAGAAGCTTGTATATTGAGGAACCATTATATTGTAAATGGTAATTATAAAATTACCATGTACTGTTTGCTTGACCAACCCACCACCAAATGTTAATTCTGTTCCACATGTGGAACAACGTTCTGTACTTGTGGTGTACGTGTCACCATTTTGAGTCCAATAAGCACCTATATACCCAAAGTCTGGATCAGCTTGATTAGGAAATATTGTACCTCCAATATCTCCCCCCCCTTCCATATAACAGAAAGTATCCCAAAAATTACAACCATCCCATATACCACCAGCATTCTGCGCCATAGAAACCATGGCAGTTGGAAGTTGAAAGCCTCGATAAGCACCCATCGTAAATTGGGAGCCTTCTGACACATACGTAGCACCATATTCACCAACATCCCTCATTGAAGAGGTGACACCAGTATTAAAATTAATAACCAACTCTTTTGCAATAGCAGATAAACCTAGATTGCTGCCTGGTAATTGCCCCATAATTAACCAAGTTTCGATTTTAATTCGTCAATTTGTTTCTGTTGTTCCTTAATAGCTTCAATAAGTAGAGGGACTAGTTTGTCATAATTAATAGTGAGGTAGTCTTCTCCACTCTTAGAACCGATTGGCTTTTGATTATCATCAAATTCTGTGTCAAAAGCAGCTAACGTAACAACCTCAGGAAGAACAGCTTTTACCTCTTGAGCAGAAAGACCCACTTGCAACTTCTCATCTTTGTATCCAAAGGATTTAGCCAAGTCGTTGTTAGTGTAGTAGAAACCATTAAGTTGCTTAACCTTATCAATAGCATTCTCAATTTTTCCTTTCTTATCTTTCAGACGCTCATCTGAGTAGTAAGCTATAATATCACCCTGTGCGTATACCCAGTCAAATGAGTAGACATAGCCAGAATCTATTCTATATACGTTGGAAGTACCACAAGGATAGAGAAAATATTGACCGTTTGTAGAACAGTAATATACGTTCGCATATAGGTTATTGAAACTTGGTGAGTTACCATGTCCTAAATTTTGGTTAATTACGTAAGATGAAATGTTATCAGATACTCTTGCACTATCTACACGTACACCATACGTATTACTACCATTCCATCCCATTAGAGTGGGATAGCTACTAGTCCATTGTACTTGTGAATCTGTATTGTTGATACCACCGCCAGATGGTGAAGTACTTGCAGAAGCATCAAATATAACGTGGCTATTACCGTAAACCTTCCAAGCTAGCATTCCCACTACGTTGTTAATAACTGTAGCGTCATTCCAGTTTGATTGAACTCTAGCAGGCACTGCACCCACTGTGTTATAAGAAATGGTTCTAGGAGTAGAGCCATTGTATGTTGTACCTGGAGCATCGCCAGATCCACCACTGTTCATAGTTAGAACATTAGAGAAAGCTTGTGTTGCTCCTGATGTTCCACTAGTTCCATTGGCACCAGCTGCACCATTAGCACCTGACGTACCACTAGTTCCACTTCCTCCATTAACACCACTAGTACCTGATGTTCCATTAGCTCCATTAACACCACTTGTTCCATTGGCTCCATTAACACCACTTGTTCCTGAAGTACCAGAAGCACCGTTTGCTCCACTTGTTCCAGATGTACCAGAAGCTCCATTAACACCAGAAGTACCACTTGTTCCATTAGCTCCATTAACACCACTTGTTCCTGATGTTCCGTTAGCACCATTCACACCACTTGTTCCATTGGAACCTTTGGTTCCACTACTACCACTTGTACCACTTGTTCCTGATGTTCCGTTAGCACCATTAACTCCAGAAGTACCTGAGGTTCCATTTGCCCCATTCACACCAGAAGTTCCAGAAGTTCCAGATGTTCCACTGGCTCCATTCACTCCAGAAGTACCACTTGTACCATTGGCACCATTCACACCAGATGTTCCAGAGGTTCCATTAGCACCATTCACACCTGAAGTACCTGATGAACCACTAGTTCCATTAGCACCGTTTACTCCAGAGGTTCCACTTGTACCATTTGCCCCATTAACCCCTGATGTTCCGCTGGTTCCATTGGAACCTTTGGTTCCACTACTACCACTTGTACCACTTGATCCAGAGGTTCCACTAGTTCCTGACACACCACTAGTACCAGAAGTGCCATTTGCACCATTTACACCTGATGTGCCTGACGTACCATTTGCTCCATTAACACCAGAAGTACCACTAGAGCCACTAGTACCATTAACACCTGAGGTTCCACTTGTACCATTGGCACCATTAACTCCTGAGGTTCCACTGGTTCCATTAGCTCCGTTCACTCCTGATGTTCCACTGGTTCCATTAGCACCATTAACACCTGATGTTCCACTGGTTCCGTTGGCTCCATTGACACCTGATGTTCCACTGGTGCCATTTGCACCATTTACACCTGACGTACCACTACTGCCTGATGTACCAGAAGTACCATTTGCTCCATTCACACCTGAGGTTCCAGATGTTCCATTTGCTCCATTCACACCACTAGTTCCACTAGTACCACTTGTACCACTTCCACCATTAACACCACTAGTTCCACTAGAGCCAGAGGTTCCACTAGAACCACTAGTACCATTTACTCCTGAAGTACCACTAGTACCAGAAGTACCGCTTGTTCCTCCAGTTCCAGAGGTACCGTTAGAACCAGCATTACCTGTTCTACTAAATTGAACTGCTAGTAAAGCTCCATTAGATGCTAAAGTACCACTAATATAAGAAACAGGAATTGTATAATAACCCACATTATTAATTACTGCTCCTGTTACTTGGAATTGATTAACAACTGTACCTGTATCTCTGCTATATATAGTGATAACACCTCTTGCTGAGGTTGTTGTTGAATCATCCCAAGTATCATACCAAGCAGTTTGAGAATTACCTAATTGATCAAGGTTATCTATATGAATAGATGTTACTGAACTAATTGTACCACTATTATATTTTAATATTCCAGCTCCTGGATCAGAATCAGTTGTGCTTGTAGAGAAATTATAAGGTACTCCTCCTTTTTGTCCTGAAGTGCCAGAGGTTCCACTTGTTCCTGCTGTTCCACTTGAACCGCTAGTTCCAGACGTACCGCTAGTTCCACTAGTACCACCACTACCAGCTGTACCAGAACTACCACTAGTTCCTGAAGTACCAGTTGTACCACTAGTTCCTCCTGATCCAGAAGTTCCGCTTGTTCCAGCAGTTCCTGATGAACCTGAGGTGCCTGATGAACCTGATGTACCAGTTGTACCTGAAGTTCCGCCAGATCCAGAAGTACCAGAAGATCCTGAGCTGCCACTTGTTCCAGAGGTTCCAGATGTGCCTCCAGTTCCAGATGTACCAGAGCTACCAGAACTTCCACCTGTTCCAGATGTTCCTGAGCTACCTGAAGTTCCTGATGTACCACCAGATCCTGCTGTTCCACTAGTTCCAGAAGTACCACTAGATCCTGAGGTGCCTGAGCTACCTGAAGAACCACTTGTACCTGATGTTCCTCCTGATCCACTAGTGCCTGAAGTACCAGAGCTACCACTAGATCCGCTTGTTCCAGAGCTACCACCAGATCCTGATGTTCCACTTGATCCAGAACTTCCACTTGTGCCTGTAGTACCACTACTTCCGCTAGAACCAGATGTACCAGATGTACCACTAGTTCCTCCTGTACCATTAGTACCACTGCTACCAGAACTGCCACTTGACCCACTAGAGCCAGATGTTCCCCCACTTCCACTTGTACCACTTGATCCAGAGGTTCCACTTGAACCGCTAGTTCCAGCTGACCCATTAGTACCACTTGTTCCACTAGTGCCTGAACTACCTGAGGTACCAGAGCTACCTCCGCTACCTGCTGTTCCAGAAGAACCAGATGTGCCTGAGGAGCCTGAAGTTCCAGATGATCCACTTGAACCAGATGTACCTGCAGAACCTGTTGATCCTGAACTTCCTGAAGTTCCAGATGTACCTGATGTTCCAGAACTTCCGCTACTACCTGAAGAACCTGAGCTTCCAGATGTTCCAGATGAGCCTGAGCTTCCAGAGGAACCTCCACTACCAGCCGTACCACTAGTACCGCTTGTTCCACTAGAACCACTGCTTCCAGAGGTTCCTGAAGTGGCAGATGTACCACTTGATCCACTGCTTCCAGCTGTACCACTAGTACCAGAGCTACCTCCTGAACCTGCTGTACCACTTGATCCACTGGTTCCAGATGATCCACTACTTCCACTAGAGCCTCCACTACCAGATGTTCCACCACTTCCAGATGTGCCAGAAGATCCTGAAGTACCAGAGCAAACTCCAAGAAGATTTACAGTAAGTTCAGAAGCAAAAGTATAACTAATTGCACATTTATAAATTGTATTTCCATATGGTATGGAAATCTGTTGAGTGTTACCATCACAATCTACATACTCCCACACTTGGAAAAAAGGTGCAACTCCATATCCATTAAATACTTCATAGCTTTTACATGTCAATCCAGAGCTACCACTAGAACCAGATGTACCTCCAGAACCAGATGTACCACTGCTACCACCAGACCCACTTGTGCCTGATGAGCCAGATGTACCACTACTACCAGAAGTACCAGCTGTACCAGACGATCCTGAAGAGCCTGAGCTTCCTCCAGAGCCAGAAGTACCTCCTGTGCCATTTGTACCGCTTGATCCGCTACTTCCAGAAGTACCAGACGTAGCAGATGTTCCTGAGGAACCACTAGATCCTGCTGTACCACTTGTTCCAGAGCTACCTCCAGAACCAGATGTACCACTTGATCCACTAGTACCAGATGACCCTGAACTACCGCCTGAGCCAGAGGTTCCAGAGCTTCCACTGGTTCCACTTGAACCAGAAGAACCAGAACTACCTCCACTTCCAGATGTTCCAGAGCTACCAGAAGTACCTGATGATCCAGAACTTCCACTGCTACCAGAGGTTCCAGAAGAACCGCTTGTTCCAGCTGTACCTGATGTTCCACTGCTACCAGATGTACCAGATGAGCCAGAGCTACCACTAGTTCCACTAGTTGCAGATGTACCACTCGTACCTGATGTACCAGAAGGAGCGTTAAATGTGGTTTGAGAATATGAATAATACGTAGTGCCCTCTGTATAGAAAATTATATTACGGGCTGTACCTGTGTTATTTACAGCAATTATCTTACAATATATTCTGTCTGTATTATTTAAAACAATACTAGCTAAGAATGTATCCATGTATATCTGCTGAATCAGACCTGCTCCATAGAGTACATTTACAGTGTTTGTTGTACCAAGCAGAGTGGATGCACCACCTGTTGTATATTTATACACCTCTACATATACATTGAAATCAGCAACTGCATTGTCTAATTGAACGTGTAAAACCCACGCCCACTGACCAGCAGGAATAAATGTTACTCCTGGAACATTGCTGTCTGTAGCATATGTTTGAAGAGTTTGTGTACTGCTTGCTGGAATGTTTGTTGTAAATGATTGTTGAGCACTACCACTAGGCACAGGACTCCATTGCTTAAATGTAGGAGAACCAAATGCAGAGTTTGTATTTATAGATTCGTTTAGATAGTAGATTTGACCACCAGAGATACCGTCTTGTCCAGAGGAACCTGATGAACCACTAGTACCTGCTGTACCTGAGGACCCACTGCTTCCACTAGTTCCTGAGCTACCACTTGTGCCAGATGACCCAGATGTTCCACTAGAGCCACTAGTTCCTGCACTACCATTGGTGCCTGATGTACCAGAAGAGCCTGAACTGCCAGAGGTTCCACTTGAACCACTAGATCCGCTAGACCCACTTGTTCCAGAGCTTCCAGATGTACCTGCACTACCGTTTGTTCCACTTGAACCAGAACTTCCTGAGGTTCCACTAGACCCACTTGAACCACCAGAACCTGATGTTCCTGCACTACCATCTGTACCAGATGTTCCACTAGACCCACTTGATCCAGAGGTACCAGATGTGGCTGATGTACCGCTACTTCCACTAGAACCAGAAGTGCCTGAAGTACCACTGCTACCACCACTACCAGCTGTACCAGATGATCCTGAAGAACCACTACTACCGCTAGTACCAGAGCTGCCAGAAGATCCACTACTTCCACTTGTACCAGAACTACCTGCAGACCCATCAGTACCTGAACTTCCAGAACTACCAGAAGATCCACTTGTACCTGCTGATCCATTAGTACCACTGCTACCACTTGTTCCCGCTGAACCATTAGTACCACTACTACCTGAACTTCCAGAGGAACCACTGCTACCTGAACTACCAGAACTTCCAGAGGTTCCAGATGTACCAGCGCTACCGTCTGTTCCAGACGTACCACTAGAGCCACTAGAACCTGATGTACCTGATGTGCCAGATGTTCCAGAGCTTCCGCTACTACCACTAGTTGCAGAAGTACCAGAAGTACCAGAGCTTCCACTTGACCCACCACTACCGTTAGTACCAGAACTACCTGATGAACCACTTGATCCGCTAGTTCCATCTATACCCGATGTTCCTGAGCTACCATTTGTACCAGATGAACCTGAACTACCTGATGTACCTGCACAAACTCCTTGATATGTAATTGAGAAGCCAACAACATTAGGTCCAACAACTGTTCCAACTATTGCACAAATTTCTTGTGTTGTACCCGTTCCAATAGAAGCACTTTGTCCTACACTTGCACAATCATCATAAGTGTAGTTTTGAGAACTTCCCGTTGTATTTGAAATTAAAAAACTACCACAAGTAAGTCCGCTTGTTCCACTTGAACCTGAACTTCCACTAGATCCTGAAGAGCCACTAGTTCCACTAGTGCCACCACTTCCACTAGTACCGCTACTTCCACTTGAGCCAGAAGTTCCTGATGTTCCTCCACTACCAGCTGTACCACTAGTTCCGTTGGTACCAGAGCTTCCACTTGACCCACTTGATCCTGATGTACCACCAGTTCCACTGGTTCCACTACTTCCACTAGATCCACTAGTACCGCTTGTACCTGACGTACCACCTGTACCATCTGTTCCAGAGGAGCCTGAAGACCCTGATGTTCCTGCAGTTCCACTAGAACCACTGGTTCCAGCTGTACCTGAGGTGCCTGAGCTACCAGAGGTGCCAGAAGATCCACTTGAGCCACTAGACCCTGAAGTGCCTGAAGAACCTCCACTTCCACTTGTACCACTTGATCCAGAGGTACCACTTGATCCAGAACTACCACTAGAGCCACTTGTACCACCTGTTCCATCAGTACCGCTACTTCCAGATGTTCCACTTGTACCTGTAGTACCTGAAGAACCAGAAGATCCAGATGTACCTGCTGTACCACTTGTACCTCCAGTACCATCTGTTCCTGAGCTTCCACTAGAACCTGAAGAACCGCTTGTACCACTTGACCCACTAGATCCACTGCTACCGCTGGTTCCAGAACTTCCACTAGTACCGTTTGTACCACTGGTTCCATTTGTGCCACTTGTACCTGAAGAACCGCTAGACCCAGAGGATCCAGAGCTTCCACTTGTACCTGTGGTTCCAGAAGTACCAGAAGTACCATCAGTTCCTGATGAACCACTAGTTCCTGAAGAACCTGATGTTCCTGAAGAACCTTGACATAATCCTAATGTTGTTAAAGTTAGAGAACCTGAACTGACAAAAGCTCCACAGAATGTTACACTTTGTCCGTTATTTAAAGAACCATCAACTATCGTATTTAAATCACAAAGATAATAACTGAAAGGTTGGTTATTCAGGCCTGTGTTGTTTGTAAGTTGATATTCCATACAACTAACTCCAGAAGATCCTGAAGTGCCACTGGAACCACTAGAACCACTTGTTCCATCAGTTCCACTTGAACCAGATGAACCGCTTGATCCTGATGAACCAGAAGATCCACTACTACCAGAGGTGCCTGCAGAACCATTAGTGCCTGACGTTCCAGAACTTCCAGAAGAACCAGAACTGCCTGAACTTCCTGAACTTCCTGAAGTTCCACTAGTTCCATCAGTTCCAGAACTACCTCCTGTGCCATCTGTACCGCTAGACCCAGAGCTACCTGATGTTCCACCACTACCAGCGGTGCCACTTGTTCCTGATGAACCTGAACTACCTGATGTACCCGAAGTTCCACTAGTTCCACTATCTCCTGATGTACCAGATGATCCTGATGTACCCGCAGATCCTGCTGTACCAGATGTACCACTACTTCCTGATGTACCTGCTGTACCAGAAGATCCAGAGGTTCCACTAGAACCAGACGATCCTGAAGTACCAGTTGTACCACTTGATCCAGAAGAACCAGAAGTTCCAGAAGTTCCGTTTGTTCCAGAAGAACCTGATGTACCAGAAGATCCTGAAGTACCCTCTGTGCCAGAAGATCCTGAAGTTCCGCTTGTACCAGTCGTTCCTGAAGAACCCGATGTTCCAGCAGTTCCTGATGAACCTGAAGTACCACTTGTACCGTCTGTACCAGAAGAACCTGAGCTACCAGATGAACCTGATGATCCACTTGATCCACTAGTACCAGCTGTACCAGTTGATCCCGAAGATCCTGAAGAACCTGATGAACCTGAGCTTCCATTTGTACCTGATGAACCAGATGTACCCGAAGAACCAGATGAACCTGAACTTCCACTGGTTCCTGATGAACCAGATGTACCAGAAGAACCGCTCGTTCCAGAACACACTTCCTGAAAATTAACAAGCAACTCAGAATTGAATGTGTATGTAGTTAAACAAATATATAAAGTTTGTTCAGGTTGAACAGGTGTTGTTTGGTTCTGAAGAGCGCAGTCTACGTATTCGAAAGTTCGTGTAAGGACATTAGATGGATTAGTAATTGAATATTCCAAACAACTTATACCACTTGTTCCTGAAGAGCCAGATGTACCTGAAGAGCCACTGGAACCTGATGAACCACTTGTTCCAGTTGTCCCTGATGAACCTGAAGTTCCTGATGAACCACTTGATCCTGAAGTTCCTGAGCTTCCGTTTGTTCCAGAAGATCCTGAAGTTCCGCTACTACCTGATGATCCTGAAGTGCCATCACTTCCGTTTGTACCTGAGGTTCCACTAGAACCTGAAGTACCAGAGCTTCCAGAAGTACCATCTGAACCAGATGTACCACTTGAGCCTGAAGAACCACTTGACCCACTCGTTCCACTACTACCGCTTGAGCCACTTGACCCACTCGTTCCAGTTGACCCACTTGTTCCATCTATACCACTTGTACCACTACTTCCACTAGAGCCTGAAGAACCACTTGAACCTGAACTACCTGAAGTTCCTGAAGAACCACTTGTTCCATCTGTACCAGTTGAACCTGAAGTACCAGATGAACCAGAGGTTCCTGAAGAACCGTCTGTACCATTTAAGCCAGATGTTCCTGAACTACCTGAAGAACCAGAACTTCCTGATGAACCATTGCTTCCACTTATTCCTGAGCTACCACTTGTTCCGTCTGAACCACTACTACCGCTTGTTCCACTACTACCATTTTCACCTGATGTCCCACTAGAACCACTTGTTCCATTTATACCTGAAGAACCACTTGAGCCACTAGTTCCATTGGTACCACTAGAGCCGCTGGTTCCATTAGTACCACTAGATCCACTAGACCCACTTGATCCGTTACTACCATTTTCACCTGATGTTCCACTGCTTCCATTTTCACCTGAAGTTCCACTTGTACCATTAGTACCTGTGTCTCCTTTTCCTCCACTAGTTCCACTTGTACCACTCTCTCCTTTACTTCCACTAGTTCCATCACTTCCACTTGAACCACTTGAACCACTTGATCCACTGGTTCCATTTGTTCCACTTGACCCACTAGATCCATCAGACCCATTTTGACCACTGGTTCCACTTGACCCATTTGATCCATTTAATCCACTAGAACCAGAACTACCGCTAGAACCTGATGAGCCAGAGTCTCCAGTAGAACCTGAAGTTCCATTAGTACCAGATGATCCAGATGATCCAGATGATCCATTAGACCCACCGCTACCAGAAATTCCACTAGAACCACTAGTTCCATTAGTACCAGACACCCCACTTGTACCAGAAGTACCATTTGTACCACCTCCACCACCACCTGAACCTGATGAACACAACACCTCAAGTTTTTCAATGACTGTCTGAAGATTGTCATTAGTATTAATTCCTGTACATATAAGATTACGGCCTTCATAGAACACACAAGTGGCGTTCAATATGATAGGACATGGTTCAGCACAACACAACATATTTGTGCCAGAAATGGGAGGGCAACATGACCCTTTATAATTCGAGGGTAGTACGTTCATGTCTTAATTTTCTTAGTGTACAATTTTCAATATATCACCTGTACGGTAAACTTGACCTACAAATAAACCACCTGCAATAGCAGCAGCATTGTCAGCATATTGGGGAGCTCCTGTGTAGGGAATAGATAGAACAATTCTCCAGTCTAAGGCTCCTGTTCCTGTGGTTTGGGCGTAATATAGGTTTTTAGCACCAGCTGTTCTTACAAAAAGCTGTCCTAAATAGATAGCACCAGCAGTGGGTGCCGATGTTCCAGACTTAGGAACAAGATTACTATTTATCTTACCTAACGCAATCTCCAGAGAATCAAGGGGATTGACGTCAATATTAACAAGATATTCACCATTATAGAGCACACAAAGGGCGTTCTCATAATTGACACACGTTGGGCAAATTGCAGCAGTTCTCATGGTGAGCGAAATTAGTTATTAGTTATTAATATTCAAAGAGTTGTAGGAAAAATATATCATAATATAGCTATTATCTCCTACTTTCTTTCTGTATGGTGACATCATACTCCTTGGCAAAATCAGCATCAAGGATGGCTCCATAGGTAATTAGAGACTTGGTGATGGGTAACA
>Ga0194128_10008425_pt1 | contig 13041 bp, 10 predicted proteins | sample TA2KigCa65mmetaG_FD_148650 | JGI IMG/M metagenome (GOLD analysis project Ga0194128, IMG submission 148650) | Freshwater microbial communities from Lake Tanganyika, Tanzania - TA2015037 Kigoma Deep Cast 65m | ecosystem: Environmental > Aquatic > Freshwater > Lake | place: Tanzania: Lake...
AAGGCGCCGGTTTCCGCTTCGACATGGGACCCACCATCGTCACCATTCCGTCCGTGCTGCGCCGCATCTTCGCCGAAGCGGATCGCAAGATGGACGATTACCTCGACATGGTGCGGCTCGACCCGCAATGGCGCTGCTTCTTCCAGGATGGCTCGGTGCTGAACCTCATGCAGAACCCGGAGCAGATGACCGGCGAGCTCGAACGGTTCGCGCCCGCCACGAACTCCGGCCAGTGTTACCTCGATTTCCTCAAATGGAGCGAGCGCCTTAACGACATCTCGCAGCGCTTCTTCTTCTACAAGCCCATTGGCGGACTGCGCGACATGTTCGACTTCAAGACCGCGTTTGATCCGTCCGTGCTCGGCGACGTGCTCTCGATGCGCATGGGCCGCAGCGTGGCCGGCTCGGTTCGTTCCTTCACGGCCGACGCGCGCGTGGCGCAGATGATGGACCACTTTACCCAATACGTCGGCTCCTCGCCATACGGCTCGCCCGCCATCCTTTGCGGGATCGCCCACATGCAGACGGACGAGGGCATCTGGTATCCGATGGGCGGGACCCGCGCGGTACCGGTGGCGTTGGAGAAACTCGCACGCGAACTCGGCGTCGAGATTCAAACGAACACCTTCATCACGAAGATTCTCACGCAGGGCGGCAGCGTCACGGGCGTGCGCACGAATCACGGCGAAGAGATTCCGCTCCGCGCCATCGTGTCGAACTGCGACGCCGTTCGCACCCACCGCGAGCTCATCAACGGTGACGTTGGCCGGAAGTTCGAGAAACGTCGCAAGTACGAAGCCGCGTGCTCCGGTGTGGTGCTCTACCTCGGCTTGAAAAAGCGTTACGATCATCTCGCGCATCACGACTTCGTCTTCAGCCGCGATCCGCACGAGGAGTTCGACTGGATTTACAAGAAGGGCGAACCCGCGCCTGATCCAACGTGCTATCTCGCGGCGACCACCTGCAGCGAGCCGGCCACGGCCCCGGCCGGCGGTGAAGCGCTCTACGTGCTCGTCCACACTCCGTATCTGCGGCCGCATCACGACTGGAGGAAAATGCTGCCGGCGTATCGCAAGACGATGATCGAAAAGCTCAAGACGACCGGCCAGATGCCGGACATCGAGGAGCGCATCGTCTTCGAACGTACGCTGACGCCCCAAGACATCCACGACCGCTATCATGTCCTCGACGGCGCCATCTACGGCCTCGCGAGCCACGGCAAGTTCCTGGGGGCGTTCAAACCGAGCAATCGGTCCCCCGACCTGCGGGGTCTTTACCTCGCTGGCGGCGCCGCGCATCCCGGCCCCGGCATGCCGATGGTGCTGATGAGCGGCTGGATTGCGGCGGACACCCTCGACAAGGACGGCGTGGTGGAGCGACGCGACTTCGACACGTCTCTGCCCAAGTCGTCCCAACATGAGCTGATCGAGGCGTAAAGACTTGAGGAATCTGTGACCGCCGCCAAAACCAACCGCCTGCCGTCAGGTCTTGGACTGCGCCAGTCCTCTGGCGCTTTGGAATCGTGCTGCGATTCCGACGCGATGGACAGCGGCAGAGACCTGCCGCACTCCACGACGCTGGCGCGGATTTCCCCGCTCCTTCTCCGCTGGTTCACCTGGTACTGCCGCCGCTACATCCGCCGGCACTTCCACTCGCTGCGCGTCTCATGTGACGGTCTGCCGCCGGAGGCGCGAGGTCTCCCGCTCGTCGTCTTCACCAATCATGCTTCGTGGTGGGATCCGCTCGTCGGCCTGGTGATGAAGGACGCTTTCTTCCCCGAACGCCAACTCTTCGCGCCCATTGACGCCGCGATGCTCGCGCGCTACCGGATGTTTGCGAAGCTCGGCTTCTTCGGCGTGGAGCAGCGCAGTCGCCGCGGAGCCGCGCAATTCCTGCGCACGAGCGAAGCCATCCTCCAGTCGCCGCAACACCTGCTCGCCGTCACGCCGCAGAGCCGCTTTGCCGACGTGCGTGAACGGCCGGTGAAGTTTCAATCTGGTCTCGGGCATCTGGCCACCCGGGCGGAGCGCGCGGATTTTCTCCCGATGGCGATGGAGTTCGTCTTCTGGGAGGAAAGACTGCCGGAAATCCTCGTCCGGTTCGGGGAACCAGTGGAGGTGCGTCGAGAACACGCCTTGGCGTTCACGCACGACTACTGGACCGACCTGTTCGAGCAAAAGCTTGAGGCAGCCCAGGATGCTTTATCGCTCCAAGCGCAGCGACGCGAGGCGTCCGCGTTCAAGACGCTGCTCCTCGGGGGCGCGGGGCAAGGCGGTGTTTACGATCTCTGGCGTGCCCTCAAAGCCAGCCTGCGGGGTGAATCTTTCAAAAAGGAGCATGGAGCCAAATGAACTTCGACACCCTTGCCTTCGTCGCTCTGATCCTCGCGGCCATTCCGTGCGGACTGTTCCTCGTGAACCTCTTGGTTTATCGGCCGCTGAGAAACCGGAAGTCGGCAAGCCTCGAGCCCATTTCCGTCCTGATTCCCGCGCGCAACGAGGAGAAGAATATCCCCGCCACGCTGACCGCAGTGCTGGCCAATCGGGACGCGCAGTTTGAAGTCATCGTCCTCGATGACCATTCGACCGACCGCACCGCCAGCATCGTCACCGAGTTCGCTGCCCGCGATGCGCGGGTGCGCCTCGAATCCGCCCCGCCGCTGCCCGCCGGTTGGTGCGGCAAACAACACGCCTGCCATGTCCTCGCCCGGCTCGCGCGCCATCCGCTTCTCGTCTTCATCGATGCCGACGTGCGTCTTGCCCCCGATGCGCTGGCGAGGATGGGCGGCTTCATGTCTCGCTCCGGCATTGCCCTGGCCAGCGGCGTGCCTCGGCAGGAACTCGGCACCTTCAGCGAGCGACTCCTGCTGCCGCTCATCCACTTCGTCCTGCTCGGGTTCCTCCCGATGCATGCCATGCGGCGGACGCGCTGGCCCTCCATGTCCGCCGGCTGCGGCCAGCTTTTCATCACGCGACGCGACGCCTACGAGAAATCCGGCGGTCACTCGAAGCTCCGAGACTCGCTGCACGACGGCATCAAACTGCCCCGCACCTTCCGTCGCGCCGGCTTCCACACCGACCTGTTCGACGCCACCAACATCGCCACCTGCCGCATGTATCAGACGAACGGCGAGACGTGGCGCGGCTTGGGCAAGAACGCCACTGAAGGTCTCGCCGCGCCCGGCACGATCGTGCCGATGACCGCGCTGCTGCTTGGCGGACAGGTATTACCGCTGGTGCTGTGTGCCTTCGCTTCGCTGCTCTCGACCTTCGGACTGGCCTTGGCTGTTTTGGCGACGGCGCTCGCATTCCTGCCGCGCCTGGTGGCGGCGGCGTTGTTCCGGCAATCGCTTGGCAGCGCGATGTTGCATCCGCTGGGCGTGCTGGCGCTGCTGGCGATTCAATGGAACGCACTCGGACGACATTTCCTCGGACGCCCCGCGGAGTGGAAGGGCCGTAGCTACGGGCCGATGTCCGCCGCGCACCCGGTCAAAGCCGCATGAGAGTGTTCGCCCTCAGTTTGATGGTCTGCCTTCCCGGCGCCAGCCGAACAGTGGCGGGCGACGCGCCGAAGCCCCCGGTTCGCGCGCCTGCATCCATCGAGCTCCGCGACCAATACGACGCGCCACAGCGACTCGCCTTTCCCGCCACGAACGTCGTTGTCCTCACCATCGCCGACAAGAAAGGCTCGGAGCAGATCGATGGCTGGGTGGCGGCGCTGAAGGCGGGCTACGCCGGACGCATTGAATTGCGCGGCCTGGCCGAGGTCGGCGGCGTGCCGGGCTTGCTGCGCGGCAAGGTGCGCAAGAAGTTTCAGGAGACGCGCGCTTATCCGGTGATGATGGACTGGTCGGGCACCAATTGCGCCGCGCTCCACTACCAGAAGAACGTGGCCAACGTGCTCGTGATTGGCCGCGATGGCTCCATCCTCGGACACGCCACCGGCCCTGCTCGCGAGCCGGCACTGAAGGAACTTCTTTCTGCCATCGACGCTGCCCTGCTTAGAGCGTGTCCGAAAATTCCGCGGGGTCCTGTTTTCGCGCCAAAGGCCGGATGGCGAGGCGCGACGAAGGAGAATATCCTCCCTGGATCTTCGACTGAGGAGCAACGAAGCCAGGCGGCCTTTGGCGCGAAAACCCTCCGGGCGGCGGGTCTTTTGTCCGTGGACTGCGTTGGCTCGGTCCTTACAGCCCGCGTTGGGGATGCTCGGACCTCGCCGCCTTGGCCACAGCCAAAATCCCTCGCCGCAGGACCCCGCGCAATTTTCGGACACGCTCTTAATTCAACGTCCGTTCAATCCAATTCAACCCCCAAGCCCACAGCCTTCCGCCTGCCATGAAACTCCACATCCTGTTCTTCGCTCTGAGCCTTGCCGGTGCAGGCGCCGCTGAATCCAACTGGCCCCAATGGCGCGGGCCTCATCGCGACGGGCAGTTCAACGGCCCAGCATGGCCGGAGAAGCTCGACACGAATCACCTCCAGCGCACCTGGCGCGTGGAACTGGGGCCGAGTTACTCGGGTCCCATCGTCTCGGGCGAGCGCGTGTTCACCACCGAGACGAAGGACAGCAAATTCGAGGTCGTCGCCGCGTTTGACCACAAGAGCGGGAAGGAACTGTGGCGCACGCAGTGGGAAGGGGCGATGACCGTGCCGTTCTTTGCCAAGTCCAACGGCGATTGGATTCGGGCCACGCCCGCCTGCGATGGCGAAAGCCTGTTCGTCGCGGGGATGCGCGACCTGCTCGTCTGCCTCGATGTGGCCACGGGCAAGGAACGCTGGCGCTTCGACTTCGTGAAGAAACTCGACGCGCCGCTGCCGGACTTCGGCTTTGTCTGCTCGCCTCTCGTGGAGGGCGATGCTGTTTACGTGCAGGCTGGCGCGAGCTTCGTGAAGCTGAACAAGCGCACTGGCGAACTGGTCTGGCGCACGCTCAAAGACCAAGGCGGCATGTGGGGCAGCGTCTTCTCCTCGCCTGTCTTCGCGGAACTCGCCGGCAAACGCCAACTCGTCGTGCAGACGCGCGAGAAACTTGCGGGCGTTGACCCGGCGGATGGCGAGGTGCTCTGGGAGCAACCGGTGGAAGCCTTTCGCGGCATGAACATCCTCACGCCGGTTATCCACAAGGACACGCTGTTCACCAGCACCTACGGCGGAAAGACCATCGGCTTCAAGGTCGCGCAGGCCGACGGCAAGTTCACCATCACCGAATCCTGGCGACACAAGGCCCAGGGCTACATGAGCACTCCCGTCGTCATTGACGGCGTGGCCTACAACCATCTTAAAAGCCAGCGCGTGATGGCCATCGAAGTCGAAACCGGCCGTGAGCTTTGGACCAGCGACAAATCCTTCGGCAAATACTGGAGCCTGGTCGCGCAAGGCAACCGCATCCTCGCCCTTGATCAGCGGGGACAGTTGTTTCTCCTCCGCGCGAACAAGGACAAGTACGACCAACTCGACCAGCGCAAGATAACCAGCGAGGAAACGTGGGCGCATCTCGCCGTGGCGGGTGATGAACTTTTCGTCCGCGAATTGAACGCGCTCGCCGCTTATCGCTGGAGAGCGGCCGGAGGCACATCAGAACAGACGCAGGCCTCCGCCCAATGAAGCCCGGCATTGACGCGCGTTCCTGTCTGCGTCTGGGCTTGTGCTGCCAGTTCGCCCGCGAGCCGATCAAGTTCCGCACGACGACCGCAACAGCCATTTTGCGTCTGAGGAAGCGGGAGCGATTGGCTCGGCTTTCAAAGTTGTGTCGCCTCAACGCCGAGGCCCTGCTGGCCTCGTTGCGGTTCTGCGCGAGCCACGGCATAGATAGGCGCTTTTCGCGTCAACAGCCAGATTCTCCCGTTGAAAACGCACCCCGAGGCTGGTTACGGCGTGACCGAGTTGCCGGACGGCGCGGCAATTGTCGCGCGGTTTCGCGAGTGCGGCGCGTTTGCACGCGAACACAACCTGCGTCTGTCGTTTCATCCGGATCAATTCGTGGTGCTCAATTCGCCGAATCCCGAGACACTCGCGCACTCGCTCGCGGAACTTGCTTACCAGGCCACAGTCGCTGAGTGGATCGGCGCAGACACCGTGAATATCCATGGCGGCGGCGCGTATGGCGACAAGGCGAGCGCATTGCAGACGTTGCGCAACAATATCGAACGGCTGCCCAAACCGGTGCGTTCGCGGCTCACGCTGGAGAACGACGACAAAATTTTCACGCCCGCCGACCTGCTGCCTGTGTGCGCCGACACAGGCGTGCCGCTGGTTTATGACGTTCACCATCACCGCTGCCTGCCGGATGGCCTGAGCGTCGCCGAAGCCACCGAACGCGCCCGCGCCACCTGGAATCGCGAGCCGCTCTTTCATCTTTCCAGCCCGCTCGCCGGCTGGCGCGGCCCGAAGCCGGAGCGCCATCACGACTACATCGCCGTGCGCGATTTTCCCGACGAATGGAAGAACTTCACGCTCACGGTAGAAGTGGAAGCCAAAGCCAAGGAACTGGCCGTCTTGAAATTGCTCGCCGCCCTAGGTTGACTCGACATTACCCATGACGTTGCAGACGCCAAGGCGCAAAAGGAAAACCCCGGCGTGCATTCGGGATGACCTTCGAGAATGGCATCTTCGCCATCATCCGCAGCCTGATGTATCTGGACGGCATGGTGCTGCGCTGCAAACCCGACGCCGTGCTGCTGCGCGACATGCGCCGCTACATCGGCGATTTTGAAAAACTGGTGAAGTGAACCCACCTTGACCGCCCATGCCGTGAAGAAACTCTTTCAACCGAACATCGGCAGGACCGGCCGCATCATCCGCGGCGTCATCGGGGTGGCGCTGCTGGGTGCGGCCATCGCGGTGTGGACGTGGCATTGGCTGGCGGGAGTGGGACTGGCTGCGGGCGGCGCGTTCTGCCTGTTCGAAGCCGCGCGCGGCTGGTGCATGGCCCGCGCCTGCGGCGTGAAGACCCGCTGGTAATCCGCCTGGCGCCCGCGGCCGGAAACCGCGCTTGGTCACCGGCAACCCCTTGGGTATCCTCGCCCCAACTCAGGCATTGGATTGAGCCATCAGAAAACGGAAACTCCGACGCCCGCGCCTCCGAGCAGGAAATCCGGCAGAAACTCATCGAAAGCCGCGCCGTGAAGAATCGCCTCTCGCCTTCGCCGTCAGCCTGCGGTATCAACCCACATCTGCAACCGAGCCATGCCTAAACCTGAACGACAACAACAGGTGCTGGATTTGTTGAAAGACCTCCGCGGTCTTGAACCGCTCAAGAAACTGTTCTGGGAAGAACTGAGTTACGAGCGCGTCAACCAGCCGCTTTCCCGGCGCGGGTGGGCGGAATCGGCGGGCAAGGCGCTGGCGGATGATCCGGTGCTGTTTGCTGGCGGCGGCGATGGCAATGCGTTCCATGTCATCTACTGCCGGCTCGCGTCCGATGGGCTTCCTCGCGCACTTGAGCGGCCCGCCGTAAGCCAACTCCTGCGCGAACATCCCTACGCGCTGTTCGTCTTCTCCAACAAAGGCCAGACCGACTGGCATTTCCTGAACGTCAAGCTCGACGAGAAAATCGAGCGCCGCCGGCTGTTCCGCAGAATCACGATCCGGCCGGGCGTGGGGTTGCGCACGGCCACGGAGCGGATTCAACTTCTCGATCTCACGGAGATTCATCCCGAATTGTTCGGCATCACGCCGCTGGCGATTCAGGAACAGTGCGACGCCGCGTTCGATGTCGAGGCCGTCACCAAGGATTTCTTCCGCGAAATTGCCAACTGGTATTTCTGGGCGCTCAAAGTCGCCCGCTTCCCCAAGGACGCGCCCAAGGAAGCCGACGGCCACGACCACATCAGCCTCATTCGCCTGATCACGCGCCTGATCTTCTGCTGGTTTGTGAAGGAAAAGGGACTCATCCCGGCAGAACTGTTCGATGAACGCCATCTCGCCCGGATGCTCGCCGGATTCGCGCCGGACAAGGCGTCGGACAAGGAATCCGTTTTCTACAAGGCCATCCTGCAAAATCTATTCTTCGCCACGCTCAACACCGAAATGGACAAACGCGGCTGGCGGCGCGAGGAGCAGAATTTCATGGCGCACAGCCTTTACCGGCATCGCGAGTTGTTCCAGAAACCCGCCGAGGCGCTCGACGTTTTCAAAAACATCCCGTTCCTCAACGGCGGCCTGTTCGAGTGCCTCGACAAAGACCTCGGTGAAGACGCCAAGCCTCGTTACGTCCGCATTGACGGCTTCTCCGACCGCGCCGACAGCCAGCCGGTCGTGCCCGATTTCCTTTTCTTCGGCGGCGAGCGCGACGTGAATTTGAGCGCCGACTATGGCGACAAGAAATTCGAGCGCGTGCCGGTGCGCGGCCTGATTCACATCTTCGACCGCTACAATTTCACCGTCGAGGAAGACACGCCGATTGACCAGGAAGTTGCGCTCGACCCGGAACTGTCCGGCAAGGTGTTTGAAAATCTGCTCGCGGCCTACAACCCGGAGACTGGCGCGACCGCCCGCAAACAGACCGGCTCGTTTTACACCCCGCGCGAAATCGTCAACTACATGGTGGACGAGGCGCTGATTGCGTGCCTGAAAACCAAGCTGGAAACCGCCCTGCCGTCAGCGAAGGACGTGGAAACCTGGCTTCGGCATCTGTTCGCCTACAACGACGAGCCGCACCGGTTCACGCCGGCGGAGGTGGACGCCCTGATTGCCGCCATTGACAACCTCAAATCCCTCGATCCCGCCGTCGGCTCGGGCGCGTTCCCGATGGGCATCTTGCACAAGCTGGTGTTCATCCTCGGCAAGCTCGACCCGCGCAACGAGAAATGGAAGGAGCGCCAGGTTCAGCGCGTCCGGAACACCATCGCGGAAGCCGAGAAGATTGAGGACGCCCCACTGCGGGAGCGGACCGTGCGCGACCTGGAACAGCAGATCGCCGGCATCAACGACGCCTTCGAGCACAACGAACTGGATTATGGCCGCAAGCTCTACCTGATTGAGAACTGCATCTTCGGCGTGGACATCCAGCCGATTGCCGTCCAAATCGCCAAGATGCGGTTCTTCATCTCGCTCATCGTGGACCAGAAGATTGACGACGCGCAGCCCAATCGCGGCGTGCGCCCGCTGCCGAACCTGGAAACCAGGTTCGTGGCGGCCAACACGCTCATTGGTGTGAACCGGCCCGGCCAGCAACTGCTCCGCAACCGGGAGATTGACGCCAAAGAAGCCGAACTGCGCCGCGTGCGCGAACGGCATTTCATGGCCCGCACTCTTGCCAGCAAGGCAAAATGCCGCGAACAGGATGAAAAGCTCCGCGGCCAAATCGCTGAACTTCTGAAACATGACGGCTGGGACACCGCCACTGCCCGCAAACTCGCCTCGTGGAATCCCTACGATCAGAACGCGTCGGCCGATTTCTTTGATGCCGAATGGATGTTTGGTATTCGCAACGAATTCGATCTTGGTATCGGGAATCCGCCATACGGCGCGCAGTTTTCCGACGAGGAAAAGGAGTTGTTCCTGCGTATCTACCGCAACCAAGACTATCAACTCGATAGCTACCTCTTGTTCTTGGAACGAGGTTTCGACTTCCTGCGACCCTGCGGTGTGCTGACTTTCATCATCCCGAACCCGTGGCTGAGCAACCTCAAGCTAAAGAAAATACGCAAGTTCATTTTCAGCAATCAGGTCGTCCAAGAGATCGTCCATTATTCACGGAAAGTATTCGATGCGGTGGTGGACACCGAGGTTGTAATCCTGCGCAAGCAGCCGCCAGACGGAACGATGACGAAGATAAAGATTATCACGGAACTGGACGCCGTGGACTCGCGTCAAGTCGCGCAGGCGAAATGGGCTGCCCTGCACGGCGAGCCCGTGAACATCTTTGCTGCTGAGGCGCTTGAAAATCTCGTCGCAAAGCTTCGGCACGGTTCTCGTGCGTTGAGGGAGCTGTGCGATGTCACGGTGGGAATGAAGCCTTACCAAGTTGGCAAAGGCGTTCCGAAACAAACGCGCGACATTGTAGAGAAGAGAGTGTTTGATGCCACGCATCGCAAAGACAAATCGTATCGCCCGCTCCTACGGGGTCGCGACATCGAGAAATACGTTACCAAATGGCCAGGCGACCGGTGGATCAAATACGGCGACCATCTTGCAGAACCACGTCCATCCGCCGGCTTTGACGCGCCACAGAAGCTGGTGATTCGCCAGACGGGGGACTCTCTCATTGCCACGCTCGACTCCGAGCAATTCATTTGCATGAACAACCTGCACACGATTGTCCCGAAAGACGCCGATTGCGACCTGCTGTTCATCCTCGGACTGTTGAACTCCAAATTACTCAATCACTATTTCCAGTGGATGAATCCTGAAAAGGGGGAAGCGTTGGCAGAGGTGAAAAAGGAGCACGTGGAAAAGCTTCTTGTTAAGAAGGCCACTCGGGAGCAAGCGGCAGGGATTTCAAAGCGAGTCGAGAAGGTTCTTGCCGCCAAGCGCCAGAATCCCGCCGCCGACACGAGCGGGTTGGAGCGGGAGATAGACCAGCAGGTCTATGCCCTCTACGGCCTGACGCCGGAGGAAATCAAAATCGTGGAGGAGGCGGGCAAATGAATCTTCATTTCAAATTGCATTCCGCCGCCCAGCGCCGTAGGCGCGGCATCTTTGTAGAAATCCGTGTCCCCATCAATTCCAACTCCGTCAGGAGCGGCCTATTCCGCCCCGACGGGGCTTTGGATTTGTGCGGGTCTCGGTTCTACAAAGATGTCGCTCCTGACGGAGCTGCCTGGATTCTCTCGTCCACGGAATCGGCGCGGTTTTGTCACCTTGAAATTCCCCTATGCTACTGTGGATTTTCAAGGTAGCCTTTGAAGCGTGATTCAACGCGCCGCATTGGAAAAGCATGTGCAATCGGCCTTGCGCCGCAGCCGCGTGGTGGCGCTCATCGGCCCGCGGCAGTGCGGCAAGACGACGCTGGCGCAGCAGTTCCTCGCGGCCGACTCCCTGAATTATTTCGACCTGGAAGACCCCGTGGGCCTGGCGCGGCTCGTTGAGCCGGTGACGGCGTTGCAGGATCTAAAAGGGCTGGTGGTGATTGACGAAATTCAGCGGCGTCCGGAGCTGTTTCCGGTGTTGCGGGTGCTGGCGGATCGCAAGCCATTGCCGGCGCGTTTTCTGATTCTGGGGAGCGCGTCGCCGGATTTGATGCGGCAATCGTCGGAATCGCTGGCGGGCCGGATGGAGACCCTCCCGATGGGCGGATTTGGTTTGAGCGAGATCGGCGTGGAGAAATTTTCGCGGCATTGGCTGCGGGGCGGATTGCCGCTGGCGTTTCTGGCGCGGACGGAAGCCGACAGTCTGGCGTGGCGGAAGAACTTCATTCAGACTTTTCTGGAGCGGGATTTGCCGCAATGGGGCATCGGCGCGCCGGCCACAGCCTTGCTGCGGTTCTGGACGATGCTGGCGCATTATCACGGGCAGACGTGGAACGCGGCCGATCCGGCCCGTTCGCTGGGCGTGAGTGAAACGACAGTGCGGCGCTATCTGGACATCCTGACGGGCGTGTTCATGGTGCGGCAATTGCCGCCGTGGCACGCGAATCTGGGCAAGCGGCAGGTCAAAGCGCCGAAGATTTATTTTCGCGACAGCGGGTTGCTGCACCAACTGTTGGGCATCCGGTCAGTGAAGGAATTGCTGGCTCACCCGAAATCCGGCGCTTCGTGGGAAGGCTACGCGTTGGAGGAAACGATTCAGGCGGCCGAACCGGATGAGGCCTATTTCTGGGGAACGCATGCCGGAGCGGAGATTGATCTGGTCATGGTCAAAGGCGGACGCAAGCTGGGTGTGGAATTCAAGCGGGCGGACGCGCCGCAACTGACACCTTCGATGCGAATTGCCTTGGAGGATTTGAAGCTGAAGCAGATTGCCGTGGTGTATCCCGGTGATCGCCGATATTCGTTGCACGATCAGGTCGAAGCCGTTCCGTTAAAGGCTCTGGTGGACGGAATGAAAGGACTGTTTGGTTAGCATTCATGCCCACACACGACATCATTGATAACCGCAAGGAGAAACTGGTGGACCACATCAACCGGATTCTCTCGTCCACGGAATCGGCGCGGTTTGCGGTCGGGTATTTCTTCCTGTCCGGCCTGGAGAGCATCGCGCAGCGGCTGGCGGGCGTGAAGGAGTTGCGGTTGCTCATCGGCAACACCACGAACCGCGAGACGCTGGAGCAAATGACCGAGGGCTACCGGCGGTTGGAACTGGTGGCAGAGGCGGCGGAAGCAGAGGCGTATCCCAAGCGCATGGAAACGAAACGCATGGCCGGCGAAACGGCGGTCAACATTCGCTCGGCCATCGAGTTGATGGACCAGACGGATGAAGCGCAGGCGGTCGTGACGGCGCTGGTGCGAATGATCGAAGAGAAGCGGCTTGCGGTGAAGGTCTATACCAAGGGCCGCTTGCACGCGAAGGCATACATCTTCGATTACGGCAAGGTGTTTGACGCCAGCGGCAAGGCGGTGGAGCGGCACGAGAAGGGCATCGCCATCGTCGGCTCGTCGAACCTCACGTTGTCCGGTGTGACGCACAACACGGAGTTGAACGTGCTGGTGCAGGGCAACGACAACCACGCGGAGCTGGCGAAGTGGTTCGACGAGCTTTGGAAAGAGTCGCAGGACTTTGACGAGGCTTTGATGCAGGAGATGAAGCAGTCGTGGGCGGTGGCGGCAGTGCGCCCGTATGACGTTTACATGAAAACGCTCTACGCGCTCGTGCGCGACCGCCTGGAGGGCGAGGATGACAAGGACATTCTCTGGGATGACGAGATCACGCGGCGGCTGGCGGATTTCCAAAAGGTCGCGGTGCGCCAGGCGGTGCAGATGGTGAAGGATTACGGCGGGGCGTTTGTGGCGGACGTGGTTGGCCTCGGCAAGAGCTACATCGGCGCGGCCATCGTGAAGCATTTCGAGCGCACGGATCACGCGCGGGCGCTCATCCTGTGCCCTGCGCCGCTCACGGAAATGTGGGAGCGTTACAACGAGGTTTATCAGCTTAACGCGCGGGT
>Ga0194128_10008426_pt1 | contig 13041 bp, 12 predicted proteins | sample TA2KigCa65mmetaG_FD_148650 | JGI IMG/M metagenome (GOLD analysis project Ga0194128, IMG submission 148650) | Freshwater microbial communities from Lake Tanganyika, Tanzania - TA2015037 Kigoma Deep Cast 65m | ecosystem: Environmental > Aquatic > Freshwater > Lake | place: Tanzania: Lake...
CGCTGAGGGCGGCTTCAGGGTCCTGCCGGCCCTCCCGCGCAAGCTGCTCGAGGCCTCGTTTCGCAAGGCAGTGCTGGATCTGTTGTGCCGCGAGGGCCTGGTCTCGTCTGCGGATCGATCGGTGTGGCCGAACGGTGTTGGAATGAATGCCAAAACGGCTAGGCTCCTGTGGCAGGGTTTCTCACCGCCGCGTACACCACTTATCGATGTGCCCAATGAAGCGCGCGGCGCTCGACTAGATCGATGATAGAAAATAGCGCAATGCCCATCACGGCAGTAACCAGCAATCCCGAAAAAACGAGCGGCATGTTCAAATTCGTGCTTGCCGACATCATCAGATAACCGATACCCTTGTTGGAGGCGACTGTTTCCGACAATACCGAACCCACGAAGGCGAGGGTCGCAGCGATCTTCAACGCCGCAAAGAAATACGGAAGCGATCGCGGGAAGCCGATCTTTATCAACATTTCCCGGCGCGTGGCCCCCAGCGAGCGGAGCACGTCGCGCAACTCCGGCTCGACAGTCGCCAGACCGGATGCCATATTCACGACAATCGGAAAGAACGATATCACGACCGCCGTTAGCACCGCCGGGACCACACCGATGCCGAACCACAGGACGAAAACCGGAACGAATGCCACTTTCGGAATGCTATTAAAGCCCACCAGCAGCGGGTTCAATGCTGCATAGATTTTCGGCGACGACCCGATTACCACGCCCAGACATACGCCGATGATGATTGCCAGCAAAAGCCCGATCAGCGTCGTCATCATGGTGTAATAGGCATGCAGCCCGATGGGGTCACGAAATTGCCAGGCTGTCGACAGGACCTTACTAAGCGCCGGCACAATAAAAGACGGGACTTTGAATCCCACTGTGATCGCCTCCCATAAAAGAAAAAAGGCGATCGTGGTCAGCACCGGAAGAACTACTTTCGAAAAGCTTCCTTTCTTTTTCTTGCGCTTCTCCGTCATGCCGTCCTCGTTCCCTCAATCCGGCTGCGCAAGTCATGGACGATTTCAACAAACTCTGGAGAAAAGCTTGAATCCTGGGTGCGGGGGCGCGGCAATCTGATCTCGCGGTTTGCGATGATACGGCCGGGACGTGCGCTCATGACGTAGATGGTGTCGGCAAGATACGCGGCCTCCCGCAGATCATGCGTCACCAGGATCGCGGTGAACTTGTTCTTGAGCCACAATTGTTGAAGGTTGTCCCACAATTCTTCGCGTGTGAACGCGTCTAGAGCCGCAAACGGTTCGTCCAGCAAAAGCAGTCTCGGCTCATGAATGAGCGCGCGACACAAGCTGACGCGCTGCTGCATTCCGCCGGACAATTGCCAGGGATAGCGGCTCTCCACCCCCTTCAACCCGACATCGGCAAGGAGGGAGGATACTTTCGCCATGAACTGCTCACGATCGCTGGGCGTATGATTGCGATGCACGATCTCGAGCGGAAGCATGACGTTGTCCAGCGTGGTTCGCCAGGGCAGAAGGATGGAATTCTGAAACGCCATTCCAACCTTCGAAACCGGACGTTCCACCTTCAGGCCGGACACGCTAACGGTGCCTGAAGAAGGCGGAACCAACCCGGAAACGAGCTTCAGAAGCGAGGACTTTCCGCAACCGCTGGGACCGACAATCGCAACGAACTCACCCTGTTGGATCGATATCGTCGTGTCGGCCAGTGCTGGACTTTCGTCCTCTCCATAGTGAAGAACTGCCTCATTGACTTCGATGAACGCCGTCGACACGTAGCTGCCTAGCCGTTACCTCTTAAGCTTGCGCTGATCCGCCGGGGGAAGGAAGGCGTCGTTGAACGTCTCATTCACCGTCAGCTTTCTCGGCAACTGCAACGCAAGCGTGACTTGTTCGATCGCTTTCGACATGCGGGCTTTGTCGATGCCGCCCATTCCGTTGACCTTCGTCTCGTCGGTAATAATGTTGTTATTCAGTACCATGTTCAGCCGCTCGAGTTCGACCTTTTCGTTGACCAAGCCGTCGTATTTCTTGACCAGCGCTGCACCGGCGGCGGGATCGGCGATGGCGTCCTGCCATCCTTTGATAACCGCCCGGATAAAGCCCCTCATATCCTCCGGCTTGCCCTTGGCGGTCGCATCCGAGATCATCAGCGCGTTTCCATAAAGTGCGAGACCGTAATTATAGTAATGAAAGACATTAAGCTGGTCGGCGCCATGGCCGAGTTCGCGCAAGGTCAACGTCAGGAAATCGAAGCCGGTCACGCCGTTCACATCGCCACGCACAAGCATTGGGAGACGAAGCGGGGGATCCATCGACTGCCACTTCACCTGCGAATGATCGATCCCGATCGACTTTGCGAGTGCCGGGAACAGCTTGCGCGGCGCATCGAAAATCGGCGCACCCAGAGTTTTTCCGACGACCTTTTTCGGGTCGTCGATGCCGCTCTTCTTCAAGGTTATCAGCGCGAATGGCGGCCGGTTGTAGAGCACGAAAATCGACCGCAGCCCCTTGTCGGGATTTGCCGCGTTGAATTCGATCATCGAATTCACGTCAGCAAACGAAACATCGTAGGCTCCTGATGCAACGCGCGTGACGGCGCCCGTTGAACCGCTGCCGGTGTCGATCGTGACGTCGAGGCCTTCAGCCTTGAAATATCCGCGTTCCGCAGCGAACAGGAAGCCGGCGGCTGGCCCCTCGAATTTCCAGTCGAGGCTGAATTTGATCGGCGTCAGCGGCCTAGTTTGCGCGAAACCTGCCGGGGCCATCGCCAGCAGGGCAAGAAGCGCTGCGGACAAGCGAACGAGTATTGCTGTCATTGCCTTAATCCTCCGAAATGAAATGATACCGCATCCATTCCCTGTCTTAGACAGGAAACAGAGCGTTAGAAGAGGGATTTGCTGGTGGCAAGGTCCATTTCGATCAGGCCTGCACATCGATGTCGCAACAAAGAGCCAAGCTGCGCCTATTTCCGAGCCCTCGAGTCGCCGACTTCGCACATTTTCCGAGCGCTACGGGTTCTGTTCGTTGCGCGCGCTCTCCTGGCTCCAGGCGCTTTCTGGCATTGCGGATTTTCTTCACGAGCACATCCAGCAACTCGGGCAGCGCCAGGGGGGTCGCATCGCCCCCACCTCGCGAATACACGCCACCGATGCGCGATTTCGGCTTCCTCAAGCGCTTGGCCAAACGTGCAATCGCATCCTGGCAGTGGTCGAGCGTCGGCAATGCCTCGACCTTTAACTCATCCGGCAGGAAATCGTTGGCGCCGACAAATTCGAGCGTCTCGCTGCCCGCCCTTCGCGTGGTGCGAACGTTGTGAGCCGAGCGCTCCTCTTTGCCGAGAACAAAGCTTCGGTGCGTCAGACCGGGGGCCACCCAGGCTAAGCGATGCGTGTAAGCTGCGACCGTCCTCTCGATCGCCTTCGCAAGCTTCTCTGCCATAACATTGTGCATCTGCACATAAGCTTTGAGCTCCGAAGGCCCCCACTTCCAGCGTGCGCTGGACACACGCTGTGCTGTGAAATCCTTCCGCCATGGCGACACCGCATTGCCCCGGTTTTCAAACAATCCGGGATCGTCATAAGCCGAGGATGGCGACAAACGGCCTTCGTACGAGGCAATGTGCTCGTATGGCACGAAAGCGAGCGGCTCGGAAATCACCACCCGGTGGATGACGACCCCCGCACCATTGCTAAGGGGAGCCAGATTGAGAACCTCCGGCGCATATTCAGGTTCGAGCAGATTGCGAATTTCATCAGGCAGAAAATTCTTGCCAACGGGGCGAAAGCCGATGTCGTGCAGACGCTGATTGATCCGCTTGTGCTCCGTGCTGAAGGGATAAGGCTTGATCTTGGTGCACGGCATCAGGAGCAGGATGCGGACCGGTGCCTTGGGCAATCGCGGTGAATAGCGCCTGGTGACGAAATTCAACCAATGTGAGATTCGCTCGTGCTTGAGCGAGTCGACATTGTCTTGCGGCGAGTAGAGGCACAGGGTCTCGTCGAGCCTGAAGGGCGGCAGAATCTTTTTCCTCGACTCTTCGATGCGAAGCGAGCGATTCTCTACTGACACCATGTCAAGCTGCACCTAGTCTCAGTCAGAAAATAGTATTAGATTTTTTTGTTGCGCAAGCCTTGCATTGCCGCACCGGAGCAGTAGAATGGCGGGGCCAAATTCCTCGTTACGCGAAGACATTCAGAAAATAGTATTAGATTTTTTGTTGTTGCGCAAGCCTTGCATTGCCGCACCGGAGCAGTAGAATGGCGGGGCCAGATTCCTCCTTACGCGAAGACATCCTTCTTGCAGCCCGCGCGTTCGCGCGTCTCGGTTACATGCATGCCTTCGGACATGTCAGCTTGCGCGCCGAAGAAGGCCTGCTGATCACCCCGACCCGCCCTGCCTTCCTCGATCAGCAGCCCTCGGACATCCTGACCTGCGACCAGGATGGGAAGACGCTGACAGGCAACCCGCAGACGCGGCCTATCGAAGTCTTTCTGCATCTCGGAATCTATGCGGCTCGGCCCGACGTCCAGGCGATCTGCCGCACACACGCACCGCACGCGTCGGCGATCCAGGGCCAGCAATCGGTCCCGCCGATCCGCCACGGCTTTGCAGGAATCACCGCGACGGTCCGGGTCCATGACCAAACCGACCTGATCCACAATGCGGAATTGGGCCGCCTCGCGGCACAGGATCTGGGCTCAAACAGTGCCCTGATCCTGCGCGGGAACGGCGTGTTGACGGTCGGAGCAACGATCGGACAGGCCGCGGCCCGGATGTGGTGCCTTGAAGAACGCTGCCTTTTCGACAAGCTCACGGCGGACCCGGCAGTCTCCTTTAGCGAAGCCGAACTCGCGGCCCGAAAGAACTGGTACGAGGCAGAATCCGAACGGATCTGGACGTGGCTCCAGCAGTCAGCGAGATCATGAGAGTCATCTCGCCTTTTGCTCGAAGCGGAGAAGGCGGCAGGCCTTTGGGCGGGCCATCCGCTTCAAGCGGGCCGCCGCCGTTCCGAGCCAGCGGGGGGACAGGTCTCATCCCGAAACCGCAGCGTATCGTCGGTCAAGCAGAGAACTCGTTCGTCACTTTGGACCTTAGCACTCGGACGCGACGATCGACGAGGTGCATGGGCGGTTGAGCGCCCGCGGGGTTGCCGTGGGCCGCTCGTCGGCCGATCGCTTCCTGAAAGCTCTGGGACTGACGCGAAAAAAAGACGCTCCATGCCGCCGAGCAAGACCATCCGGACTTCGCCCAAGCGCGGGCGGTCTGGCGCCCGGGCCAAGCGGCACTGAATCCGGCGCGCCTCGTCTTTATCGACGAGACGTGGGCGACCACGAACCTGGCGCGGCGTTATGGCCGCGCCCCGCGCGGGCAGTGCTTGGTGGCCAGCGTCCCGCACGGCCACTGGAAGACCGGTACCTTTCTCGCCGCGCTGCGCCACGATGCGATCAATGCCCCGTGTGTCATGGATGGCACGATCAACGGCGAGACCTTCCGGGCCTACGTCGAGCAGTTCCTGGCTCCGACGCTGCGTCCCGGCGATCTTGTCATCATGGACAATCTCGAATCCCACAAGGTGGCTGGGGTGCACGAGGCCATCGAGGCCAGGGGCGCCCGCCTGCTCTACCTGTCGCCCTACAGCCCCGATCTCAACCCCATCGAACAGCTCTTCGCCAAACTCAAGGCGCTGCTCCGCCGGGCCACGTGCCCTACCGTCGAGGGCTTAAGGACCGCCATCGGCGACTTGATGGCGCGCTTCTCCCCGGCCGAGTGCGCCAACTACTTCATCAGCGCCGGGTACCTTCCACCTAATCGGGATGTGCTCTAGCCGTCACGCAGGACAAGCTTCATAGGCGTCGGGTTGAATGCGTTGCAGGGCGTCAGGTCCTGCGGACAGGCCGAAAGCAGCACCACTAGGTCCATTTCCGCGCGCAGCGTGACGGTCGCGCCCGCGCTATGCGCTGCGGGGTCGGTGACGACCTTTCCCTCAGGAGTAACACGGTTGTGCATGAACACGTTCCATGCCCACTCACCCTGGATCTGCAGAGTCTCGCCCAGAAGATCGCGCGCCTGGATCAGATTGCCGAGACAATGCGGGTGATCGTAAAGCTTGTAATCTTTCGCGTAACGCTCGTAGTCGCAGCACGGGACGATGATGTCGTGACGCTCGACATCATCGCGCAGGATCGTGTAGACCGGATTGCGGTGGTTGGAAAAAAGCCGCGACCCTGTCTTCAGCAGGATCGATGTATTGCACGAGACCGTGTGCGTCGGCGACATATACTCGCTGGGATTGTCGCGCCGCCAGGCCACCAGATCCCCTACCTGCTGGCCTTCGATATCGACAATGTCGAGAAGCTGGCCGGACTTCATGTAGAGCCCGCGCCCCTCTTTGGCCGGCACCACGATCTCTTGCAATATCGACATTTGCCAGCTCCCTTGTCAGCCGCCGCGGGTTCGCGTCCGTGCGGGCGGATAGGTCTCGTCGAACAATCCGGCCGGCAGTCCTTCCAGATAGGACAAAACATCGGCTAGTGTCGTGACGTCAACATACTTCATGTGCAGGTCGAACAAGGTAGCCTTGTGCGACAGTTCGCCGCGATCGAATACAGCCTCTTCCGGAATCGTTACCTTGAGATCGTAGCTGAGCGCGTCGACTGCAGTCGCCCGTACGCAACCACTCGTCGTCGTACCGGTAAGTATCAGCGAGTCCGCCCTCATATTGTTGAGATAGCTCATCAGAGGCGTGCCGAAGAACGCCGAAGGCTTACGCTTTTCGATAAAGATGTCGTCCGGATCTGGCGCCACCTCGGCGACGATCTCGTTGCCCTTGTGCCCCATCACGTCTACTTCCTCGTCCGACCGCGACCCCTTCAGCCCCCAGATTCCGAGGTCGAATGCATCCGCACGGCGCGGGTTCGTCGTGTAGATCACCGGTAATCGCTTGCGGCGGCCGACTTTGAGAATCTTCTGCACCGCCTCAATTCCATCCCAGGCGCGCTCGCCACAGGAAAAGTGCCAGCGCTTGATCGACTCGAGGATGGGCTCACGCCTGTCGCCACAGAAATTGTAGTTGATGTCGATCACAAAGATAGCCGGTCGCTTGCCAAAGCCAGCGCGCTGGCCCCAGCCTGCGGCTTCGAATACCTTGCGGTCGCGATTTGAAAGAATGTCGTCCCAAACCGGCACGTTTTTGCCAGCCATTGCTTTCGACATGATCAAGAACCTCTTGCCTTCTTATAACGCAGCGTTTCGGCACTGAAGCCAGGCCGCTGATACGGATCAGCAAGCCAGCGATCGGTGCGGCTGACGCGCACCGGGCTCGTGACCTCCATGCTGCCCGGCTTGCGGGTCCCGAGTTCGCGCTTCAGATACCTGCCGCGCGGCTCGCCGACCGGACGCATGCCGGGGCTGTTGTCCGCCCATTCCGCGGTCACCTTGCCGCGCAGGATGGTTTTGACTGGCCAGCCGGTAAAGGTGTGACCTTCCATCAGAGACCAGCCTGAGCGGGTATTGATGTGGTCCTTGGTGACTTTGACCTCGCGGTCGAGATCGACCATAACGACGTCAGCGTCGAAACCGGGAAGAAGCGAGCCCTTCTTGCCCCAGATGCCAGATGTTTTGGCAGGGTTTTCGCATACGACCTGCACCACGCGTTCGATCGACAGCCGTCCCTTGTTGACGCCCTCCGAAAGCAGAGACGGCAACATCATCTCGACGCGCGAGAATCCGGTGCGGCAGGACCAGATGTTAGGATTGTACATTTCCTCGTAGGACGACGGCTCCCAGCCGACCACGTGATCGGACCCGACGACATCGACCGTTCCGTCGGCCAGCGCCACCCATAGTGCCTCGATGTTGTCGCGACGGCGCAGGGGGACATTGATGCGCCAGCCGAATTGCGGCTCCAGCCAAAGCCAGGCCGGGCCGGTTTGAGCGTAGAGCTCAAGTCCTTCCGCGCGCGCCTTCGCGATCTCGTCGAAAGTGAGTTTCGTCGTGGCATGCTGGAGATAGAGGCGCACATGCCCGGGCGTCTGTCGCGCGAGATAGCTGTAGGCGTGAACATGCTGCGCCTCGAGGAAATCGGGCGAACGGTCGGTCCAAGCGCCGAAATCGGTGCGGCCCGACTTGCGCAGCCGCTCCTCGAAAATTCGCGCGATTTCCCAGTTCTCGGGATGAATATGACAAATCGCCGGATATCCGAGATGCGCCACATTCTCCATCACGAGATAAACGGTCCCGTCATCAATGCCGGTCCCGAGGCCTGCGCGGCGTGAGGGCCAGTTGTTGTCCTCGTCGGCGCGCATGCCCTTCATGCCGCGCGTCTGCAGATAAAGCTTGTAGGACGTGACACCTTGCTCTTCGGCGTAGTAGGGAATCTCGTTCGCCTGCTCGTCGGTCTCGAGCATGTAGGTGAGGTAGCAATCGACCATCGAAACGTCCTCGATGATCCTGACCGCCGAATCGAAACAATGCTTGAATGAGACGACATCCTTCGCGGTCACGACTTCCTTGAACGGCTCCGTTCCGAGTCGTGTTGCCGGCGCTTGGATGCCCCAGGTTGTGACGCCGGCACACGCGGCAGCGCGCGATTCGGTCGTCATATCGTATTTGAAGGGAACGTAGCAGCCCGGGTGACTTTCGCTGTCGACGATGCCGGGAAGGACATGCAGGCCGCTGGCATCGATGGTCTCCTTGGCAGGCGGAAGGAATTCGTGCGGCGCCAGCGCCACGACCTTGCCGCCCTTGATGCCGACGGACACCTTGTATTGCCCGGTTCCGAGCACAACGGTTCCATTTTTGATTGCGAGATCGAGTTGTTCCGACATTCACGGCTCCATTGACAAACCAGACCGGCAGGTAGCACTATTCGTACTTTGTCCGGGACAAAATAACAGACAGTTCCAACAAAATCAAGAGGCAGCGATGAATTTCATCGAGTCGTTTGTGAATCAGCCGCCGTCCGCGATCTTTCACGATGCGGTTCTTAAGCATCACGAGACCGAAGAAATCGTCGAAGCCCGGCGCTGTACCGTGCAGATGCCGAATGGATTTTTGTATCTCGACGTGCTCGCTTCTCCGGCAACGGAGTTGTTGGGGCATGATGTTCCGGAGCCTGCGGCAGCGGATCGCGACGGTCTCTTGCAGACTCTGTCAAGGCTTCATACCGACTATGAGTGTCTGGCGGTATGCGAAACGATTGCCGATGCGCTCGCGCTGGCACATGACGTCGGCGCGAGCGTTGCCGCAAACACCAAGTCTGTGCACCTGGCCGCGACCGAGGACGATGCTCTAAAGCGCGAGGGGGACATCGTCATCGCCATCGAGATCGAAAGCCTCGGACGACAGGGCGCGTGGTTCGCCAGTCCGTCTTGGCGCGTCCACCCGTCCCTGATCATCGCCGGGAATGCGTTGGCCGCTGGAAAGGACTTCGGTGCGGTGTTCATCGACCGGAAGCTTGTCCCGCAAGTCGCGCCCGCAGCGACCGCCGGTTTCTCCCCGCCGCCTGACGACACCGTTGCGCTGGTACAAAGCGTCGTCGATGCAGTCGAAACGCAGCACCTGCTGGCCGGTATGCCGAAACTCGCAAGCTATTTCCGCAAGCGGCTGGAATCGGTGCAAGTCTCCTGCACCGATATCGCCGAAATGCATTTTTCCGGTCTGGGCGTCCGGATTCGCCTGAACCCGGAGGTGTCGGCCCTCAAGCTGAAGCGAAAGCTCTGCGAGCGCGGTCTGCTGGTCGGCGTCGACCATCGCAGCCGGATCGTGATCCTGCCGCCGCTTGCTATCCGGCCCGCGGAGATCGACGTCATCTCCGGCGTGCTGCGGGGGGCCCTTCTAGGAACGGTCACGGTTCGCGCTCCCGTTTGCTGCGCGGCTTGTCAGAGACAATCAGTTGATTCACAACTCCTTCATGACAGTTGAGGGCATGTTGAAAACGGCCATAGTCAACATCGGAAGAATAGTCACCGGAGACTGGCGCGATCCGTTCAGCTCGGGTGATGCCATCGTAGCAACTGGGGGCCGAATCGCTGCGGTCGGCTCGGTGTCATCTGCCGATCTGTCGGATTGCGATGTTGTCATCGACGCTGCGGGCTCCATCGCAATTCCAGGCCTGATCGACTCTCAGGTTCACAACACATTTGGGGACTACACTCCACGCCAGAAGACCGTGGGCTTCCTTGAAAGTTACGTCCATGGTGGCGTTACAACAGCAATAAGCGCTTCTGAGGTTCACGTTCCGGGCCGGCCGAAGGACCCCGAGGGGGTAAAGGCTCTCGCTGTCGCAGCCATGAAATGTTTTGAGCATTTCAGGCCAGGTGGCATGCGTGTTTGGGCCGGGTCGATCATCATGGAGCCAGGCTTGAGCGAAGAAGATTTCGCTGAAGTCGCACGCAAGGGCGTTTGGTTGGCGAAGGCGGGCTTTGGGGCAGTTAAGACCCCTTATGATTATGCGCCGATGATCGCCTGGGCGAAAGCCAATGGAATGATCACCATGGTCCATACTGGCGGATCGTCGATTCCAGGTTCGTCAGGGATTTGGGCTGATCACCTAATCAAAATCAAGCCTGACGTCTCGTTCCACGTGAATGGAGGTCCTGTGGCGATGCCAGATGAGGACTATCCGCGCCTAGTGAACGAAAGCAATATTGCGCTCCAAGTCTGCACGGCGGGCAATCTTCGGACTACGCTTTGGATTGCGGAACTTGTGCGAAAGGCGGATGCGTTTGACAGACTCTTAGTCGCGACTGACACGCCGACGGGATCGGGAATCATGCCCTTAGGCATGTTGTACACCATCTCTCACTTGGCCAGCTTGGCGAAAGTCCCACCGGAACACGCCATCGCCGCGGCCACAGGGAATAACGCCAAAGTTTACCGGCGCAATTCCGGCTTCCTGCGGGTCGGACGTGACGCAGATATTGTTCTGATTGACGCGTGCGTCGGAGGATCAAAGCAAGACGCGCTAAGCGCGCTTGCAAACGGCGATATTGCGGCCGTGGCTGCCGTAGTTACCGACGGTGTTCCTCGATTCGTAGGCCGAAGCAGGAACACTCCCGCTCCAATGAAGAATGTGCGGGTCGCCGAATGCCGCCTGCCCATGGAGTTTTCTTCACCGGCACATTGAGATATCTCCGTGCGCAACACTTCCCCGTCTACTCATGACGCGACATCCGAAACGCTCCAGAGCTTAGGCATCCGAAAGTGGTATTCCTTCATGGAGGAGACCCACACGACCGAGTCGGGCCAAGCTGCGGACGGGAAGCCTCAATGGAAACTTGCAATCGCCGTTGCCGTTCGGAACCCATACGCGGGTTCCTTCATCAGTGACCTTTCGCCACTAGTGGCCGTATCGCGAGACCTGGGGGCAGAGTTCGGGCGTCGGATCACAGCGGTAGCTGGAAGGTCGAAGATCGAAAGCTACGGAAAGGCCTGCATTGTCGGGCTGGAAGGTGAGTACGAACATGGCAATGCGTTGCTCACTACGGAGTTCGCGGATCCTGTAAGAGAAGCAATTGGCGGCGGAAAGGCGTGGATCTCCTCATCGGGAAAGAGGGGTGCTCCCGGCACGGCGATTGATGTGCCACTCGCACACAAGGACGCTCTCTACGTGCGATCTCACTACGACACGATGACCTTGTTCTTTGGGGACGCGCCCGCATCACGCGAAATTGTTGTAATTTTCGCTGCTGCAACTCGTGGGCGGCTGCATGCTCGCCTAGGCGGATTATCGGCTGGTGACGTTAAGGGGATTGACGGCCTAAGGTAAAACACCATTCCGGCGTCGCCCGAAAAGGATCAAACTGGCTCGAAAAGCATTATTGCAGTTAGCGAACGGCCCTCCGAAGACGAGCGTATAGGATTTTTCAAACCACTTTTTTCCCTATCCGCGACGGTATCGCCGCCCCGAGTGGCGGTCAAGCATGCGGTCTCAGGCAATGATTCCCGGCGCGCAATGACGATGCGCCCCTTGAATCGACCCGAGTTGCCGCCCCCCCGACGCAAGCTGCCCCCCGCCACAGGAGCCCAGGCCGTGCGGGATGCTCAGCCCTGGCGGGGGGTACCCCCGGGGTGGGATCTCGCGGAGTAAGGGGCCGACTGCCGCCGCTTAGCGCGCCGGCGGTCGTGTGCGCAGCCGCTCCTGGATCAGCGGCAGCTTGTCCTCGTACACCATCCCCGAGGTATCGCGCAGCGGCCGCCCCGGCACGTACCGGTTGAGCCAGGCACGCAGGCTCTCGACTTCGGCCGGCCTCACCAAGGGATCGTGGCTGTTGCCCGCGAAGCGATAGGACGTGAGGTTCTCGGGCCGCGACGCGAACTTACGCTCAAAGCCCACCGCCGGCTGCGCCTTGCTGCCCTGCGCCCACGGGTCTTCGTCTTCGTTAGACGACCACATCGGCAAGGCCGTATCCCACTTCCACAGGTGCTCGTAGCTGGCGCTCAGGCTTTGCTTGTGACAGATGCCGCCCTTGACCTGAGCGTCGGCGCGGTCCCAGAAGTACACCGTACGACAACCCTCCGAGTGCCCGCTCAGGAGGATCGCCAGGGGGGTCAGGGTCTTGAGCCAGGCCACCACCTGCGCGATGTCGTCGCCGCGGGCGGAAAGCCGCGCCGGGTTGCGCGCGGTGTAGATACCTTCGCGAAAACGCTCGCCGCCACGGCGCAAGCTCTCCTCGGGACTGCCACCCGGGCACCCGAGCTTGTTGCCTTCGCGCGTCACGAATTCGGGTGAGACCACCGCGAAGCCCTCGCGGGAATAGAACTGAGACACATGCGTCTCCCAGCCCCATTGCCCGCCGCAGCCGTGGTTGTGAATCACCACACCGCGAATGCCCGGCACCTCCTTGATCATCGCCTCGAACTTCGCGCGGTACACCGCGCCATACAAAGGCAAGAAGAACACGCTGCGATCGAGCACGTTAGCAGCCAACGCCTTGTCATAGGCGGGCGCACGGCGCCAGTCCTGAGCTTGCGAGGCCACAGGGGTAAGGAAGAGTGTGGTGATGAACGCGATCCGACTGCCAAGGTGATTCAGATTCATCCGATGCCCCCCAGAAATCTCAGC
>Ga0194128_10008438_pt1 | contig 13026 bp, 13 predicted proteins | sample TA2KigCa65mmetaG_FD_148650 | JGI IMG/M metagenome (GOLD analysis project Ga0194128, IMG submission 148650) | Freshwater microbial communities from Lake Tanganyika, Tanzania - TA2015037 Kigoma Deep Cast 65m | ecosystem: Environmental > Aquatic > Freshwater > Lake | place: Tanzania: Lake...
TAGAGGTCGCGGGTTCGAGCCCCGTCGTCCACCCCAATTCTCTTGGTGTTGCGTCGCGCCAAGACACGGGGCTTGTTTCGTTGCTGAGTCGCATATGACCGCCGTACTGCGCACAAGTTAGGCTCTGGCGTCGCAATTTCTATAGCGATGCCCCTCTAGCTCAGTTGGTTAGAGCATCGGACTCTTAATCCGCAGGTCCTCGGTTCGAATCCGAGGGGGGGCACCAGGCAAGTACCATGCGGTTACTCGTTGCGTGTAGCACCTGAAAGAAAGTAAGCCCAATGACACCAGAAGACATTCGTGAACGTCAATCACTCTCAGAGGAACGAAAACGATACGTCGAAACTTCGCACGGCACCCCGTTCCGACCTCGTGGTTTCTACTGGTTTGCGTTTTCATCGTGGCACGCCGGCTCGAATCTCAGCCGGTTGCCTGTCGGGCTGCGACAGCTAGGAATGCTGATCAGGAACTGGCGGGTCTTCTGGCGACCCCGTCGTCTCGAATTCCACCATCTCTCTGACGGCATGGGTGTCAAAGTATTGATGCCGTTCATGAATGATGATGTCTTCAAGAAATCTTACGAACGCATGATTCTCTCCTCAGGATCCCCCAATGATCCTGGAATCCAACATCGAATTCATCAGGCACTTTGGGCTGCCTCCGTCTGCAAGAACGTGGAGGGCGACTTCGTGGAATGTGGCAGTGCGCGGGGACTCGTCTTCTCAGCGGTCCTTGAGTCACTTCCCGAATGGCCAACAATGACAAAACATGTCTGGTTGTTCGATACCTTCTCGCCTCACATGCTCAACGAAAAAACTGGGGACAACGACCCCAGTCAGGCAAAGCACTCGCGCTACGCCGTCGATGTCGAGCACACAGCCAAGAACTTTTCCGAGTGGGACCGAGTTCACTTGGTGGCTGGTCGACTTCCCGAGACTTTGGCCGGGGCTAATCTCAAGTCAATCGCATTTCTACACATTGACTTGAACTTTCCAGAGACCGAGAAGCAAGTTTTGCGCACGCTCTGGCCTCTCGTTTCGAAGGGCGGAATCGTACTGCTCGACGACTACGGTTCGAATGAAGCACAAAACAGTGCGATGCGCGAGGTGGCAAAGGAACTCGGCTTTGAAATCCTCAGCACTGGTAATACGGCTGGAATCATCGTCAAGTCCTGATTTTCCATTGGAGTGCAGAAGTAGTTTGGTAGGCGCCCAAGCGGTAAGGTGACACCGTGTCCAGATTGCAGCTGGCTCTCAATGTTGAGGATCTCGACTCGGCAATCGCCCACTATTCGAAGGTGTTCGGGGTCGGCCCGACGAAGGTGCGGCCCGGTTACGCAAACTTTGCGATTGCGAATCCCCCGCTTAAGCTCGTGCTTCTCGAGAATCCGTCAGCGCAAGACTCGATCAACCATCTCGGTGTCGAAGTCGATACGGTCGACGAGGTACGCGAAGCCCACGAGCGTGTAACGAGTGCGGGGCTCCCTACCTTCGTAGAAGGTGAAACCACTTGTTGCTATGCGGTGCAGGACAAGTTCTGGGTTGAGGGTGGTGAGCACCCGTTCGAGGTGTACACCGTCCTTGCGGATGCCGAAGCGATGTCGGCACCTACCACTAACTGCTGTTAGCGGCTGAGTTCGACGAGGCGGGCTTTGGCCATCTTCTGCAGCAGCGGGGCGTCTACCTTCCAGTTGACCGGCACTTTGAATGTGTGCTTCAGCGGGTCGTACTTCGCAAGCGCCGCGCGAAACTGATCCATCACTGCTTTGCTGAACGGGTTCAGCGTGATGTGGTTCTTTGAGACGGAAACACCAAACACGTACGCCGTACCACTGCGCAACATCGGCTGGTTCCACGCCATCACCAGTTCAAGCCCCTTGTGTTTGGCTTGCACGGCGCGGAAAATTGCCTTCACCGTGCGCGCCTTTGTGACATCAAGCGTCGCAAGATACTGCTTGGGGTCAGCGTGACGTTTCGATGACGTCGAGCCACGGTGATACATCACCACGGCTTTGGCATGTTCACGGCTGAAGCCGTGGCGTTCGCGCAACAAATCGATCTGATCCTGGTACTTGCCGCTGCGCACCGTGGCAAGTTGTTCCAGCCAATAGGCAACGGGCTTGCCGTGCTTTTTCTCGATGCGCGGGAAATGTGCTGATCGTTCACCACTGCGCGCAGGCACGTCGAAAGGCTAGGCGCGCTCTTTCCGGCCTAAGTAGCCTCACCGACATGGCTATCGGACCCGCGATTCGTCGGAACCTGAAATCGCATCCGAAGATCCAGTCGTCGATTGCCAATTCCTACCGCCCAATATTCATCGATATGAATGGGCTCGTCGAGCACTTGCCGATACCTCGATATCACCACCGCTGACGTGTACGAGTCTCATGGCGAGACTTTCGAGAGGGCTGTAGCGAGCCGTATTCGAATGGTCAACTATCTCCCGACCGAATACTGCTACGTAACGTGCGATAACACAATGGACAAACTGGAACGATCCTTGCGCTGTACGTCGAGCCACGCGGCGTGCGTGCCCTGCACGGGCTCCTCACCGACAAGTATCCCGAGGCTCGCCATGTTCAGCACAACTCCTCGGGCAACCTGCGCTCTCTATTGGCGAAGTCGCGCGATGGCTCGTTCGTGAATGAGAATTGGCTCGCGGGTCGCAACTTCCCGAACCACCTCCTAGTTGGTCAAGTCTCGTATCGGCTGCTTCCATCAAGCGTCGTCGGATTGGATGTCTGAACCATCTTTGCAAAGCAATAGCCGATTTTGTCAGTACAAAACCGAAGGCTGAGTCGACGACTACGGAAGTTTGTCGTTGAAGACTTTGTCAGTTACTGTCGACGCGTGAAGTCAGAAGCCCTCGGACGTGACCTACCTCAATGGTTTCGTGAGCTTGAGCACCTAACGACATTCAATGAAATTGACGAGGTGCTTCGATCACCAAACTTTGTGCAGGGCCAGCACCGCCAGTCGCTGATGTTCCTCGGGGACACGATCCTTCTCATCGACGGTGATGCGCACTTCGAACGGCGCCGCATGGAGTCGGAACTCTTTGACCGCTCTGCCTTGCAGTACTACGAAAGTCACTCGCTGCGACCCGTCATCGACCGGCTCATGTCGGATATCCGCCCCGATGTTCGCGGCACAGCGCACGCCGATCTCGTCGACATCACGCGTACGGCGCTCTACCGCATTTCGGCGAACGTAACAGGTATCGACGGAATCGACGAATTCGAGTCGACACAAACTTTCGTTGAGTGGGTAAACCTACTCGGCGAAGCCGCGACGGTGCAGTGGTCGACTCGCCCGAAGGATGTTGTCATTGCGGAAGGATTGGAGATTCGCAAACAGTTCTTCGATCGCTTTCTGGGACCATCAATTGAGCGCCGGCGTGCGCTAGTTGCCGATCTCGCTGCCGGCAGGGTCAGCAAAGCCGATTTACCCCGCGACGTACTTATGACGTTGCTCACGAAGACGAACGGTACGTTCGACCCCGACATGCTCGTACGCGAGGCGACGCTCTACCTCATCGCCTCGACACGCACCACGCTGCACGCAGTGCCGCACACGTTCCACCACCTCAACAAATGGGCGCAGGACAACGGGCGCTCCGCCGAATCGCTTGCCGACACGAATCTGTTGCGCGCCGCGTCAAGCGAGGCCCTTCGACTTCACCCGCCGTCACCGGCACTCGTGCGACAGGCCATCCAAGACGTCACTCTGCAGTCGGGCCGGTCGTTCACCGCGGGTCAGTTCGTCGGACTTCTCTTCGGGCCAGGCAACAAGGACACGTCGGTATTCGGTGCCGACGCACTCGAGTTCAATCCGTTCCGTGCGCTCCCCGAGCGAGTGAAGGGATGGGGTCTATCATTCGGCGGCGGCGAGCACTTGTGTATCGGTCGAAGTCTTGTTACGGGACTTGCGTCACCCAAACCGCAGGAGACGACAAACGGCACGATCGTGAGCATCCTCTCGCGTTTGTACGAGCGGGGCGCCCGCCCCGACGCCGCGTCGCAGCCGGAGCGAATTGCAACGAGTATTTACGACGCGTACGTCACTTATCCAATCGTGCTCGGACGGCCCTCCGCCAACTAATAGCGACTCAATCGGCCTGCGTCACCCCGGGGCGGGGCAGCAGGCGGATCATCATCTGCATGAGTCCGCCGTCGACTTCGATGTTCTGGCCGTTGACATACGACGATGCGTCGCTCGCAAGGAACGCCATAAGTGCTGCCGCCTCGTGGGCTTGACCGATGCGGCGACTCGCAGTCATCGACCGGCGCTTTTCGAGTGCATCGGTGTCGGTCATGAAGCGTGCGCTCATCGGTGTCATGACCATGCCGGGACTCACGCAGTTCGAGCGCACGCCGCGCGATCCCCATTCCACTGCTAGTTGCCGCGCGAAGACGATCACTCCCGCCTTCGTCGCCGCATACGCACCCGCCGCCGGTTCGGGAACCGTGCCAGCCACCGACGACACACCAATGACGCTGCCCGATCCCTTAGCGAGCATCTGGCGACCGAAGTGTTTGGCGCACAGAAAGACGCCGCGCAGGTTGATCGCACATACACGCTCCCACTCCTCGAGCGGGAGGTCCTCGATGGGTGTCCAACTGATAACTCCAGCATTGTTCACGAGCACGTCGGTGGCGCCAAGTTTCCTTTCCACGATCACCGCCGCAGCGGTGACGGCATCCTCCGACGCCACGTCGCAGTTGACGTAGATCGCCTCGCCACCGTCAGCGCGAATGGCTGCGGCGACGGTCTCGCCGACCTCGGGTTGCACGTCGAGAATCGCCACCTTCGCACCGAGTCCGGCGAACACGTGGGCAGCAACTTCGCCGATGCCCTGTGCCCCACCGGTGATGACCGACACCTTGCCGCTGAGGTCGAAGGAGGGAAGTTGGTGCGCAGTCATCAGACGACCACCGGCTTGCCGACCCACGGCGTGATCGGTCCCTCGTCGCGCACAGCGTACTCGGCTGGCAGGTAGTCGACGAGATCGAGCGATGCCGCGAGGCGACCGAAGCCGACGCACAGTGCGACGTTCATGCCGAGCTCGATAATCTCGGGCTCGCTGTAGAACTTCTTCAGTCCAGCGATGACGTCGTCATCGATCGACAGATGGTTCGTTACGAAACGATCCGCATAGTCGAGGGCTGCTTTCTCGGCTGCAGTGAGGTCCTGCGCCGTTTGCGGACTCGACAACTGGCACACGACACCCTCGTCGACTTCGTTGCCCTCCGCATCGCGGTACCTGATCGCCATGCACGATCGGCATTGATTATGGAATGCGATCCGCAACCGCACGAGCTCGACAAGGCGCCGCGGCAGCGCACCTTGCGCACGCAAGGTGCCCGTGAACCGTGCATACGCGGCGGCGATCTCGGGAACCTGGGCGTACACGCCCACTGGTCCGAGCTCGAGTTGGGTCTTGTTCGGTGCGTCGACGACGGACCGTAGCGGCTCGGCCACATCGTTCGGTGCCACGTACTTTAGTCGTGCCATGTCGTGCCCCTCTTGCTTGTCCTATTTGTTTGAAGTTCCGATCGTCGGCTTCAGTCCGAGAGCAGGATGGCGCGCGCTGGACATAGGACCTCGGCCTCGCGCGCTGCGCCTTCAAGATGCGCGGGCACGACAGAAGCCTTCACAGCAACGACAGGACCGGTCAGTTCGAAGAGGTCGGGTGCCACGCGCACGCAGTAACCGGTGCCCTGACACGCAGCCTCGTCGATCGACACTTTCACGCCCTTCCCCTCACACCGTTTCCCGCTCCCCGTCTCCGTTTGCTATGTCTATTTGCTGTGCGATCCGGCCTGTCGACCGGAGCGTGCCGAGACATTACCATCGTCACACCGCAGGGGCAACGGCCCGTGCGGTGGTCAGCACATCACACGACACGGGAGGCACAACGATGAGCAAGCGCATGGACGGCAAGGTCGTCGTCATCACGGGAGCAGGGTCGGGCATCGGTCGCCATACCGCGATGCGCTGCGCAGAACAGGGCGCATCGCTCTCATGCGCCGACATCAACGACAAGGGTGCCGCCGAAACCGCCGACGCCATCACGAAAGCCGGTGGCAAGGCCATTTCGGTGAAGATCGATGTCACGTCACCGAGCGACAGTGCGGCAATGGCGAAGAAGACCCTCGACGCCTTCGGTCGAATCGATGCCGTCTTTGCCAACGCCGGTGTCACCGGCGAAGGCACCGTCGAAAACACGCCACTCGACAACTGGAACAAGGTGATTGCGGTCAACCTCACTGGCGTCTACCTCACCTGTCAGGCTGTACTGCCGGCGATGATCAAGCAGCGTGGCGGTGCAATCGTCGCAACGGCCAGCGTCGCGGGAATTGCCGGCGTTCCGGGCACGGCGTCGTACAGTGCCGCTAAGGCCGGCGTCACTGGGCTCGTGCGTCAAATGGCTGCCGACTTTTCGCAGTACAACATCCGCGCCAATGCGATTTGCCCGGGAACCGTTCCCACTCCCCTCGTCGTCAGTGCGTACGAGCAGCGCGGCTTCATCAAGGACAACGACGTCGACGGAGCATTTCGTGCAGCAAGCGAACGATTCCCGCTCAACCGCGTCGGCAAGATCGACGATCCGGCACTGCTCACGTTGTTCCTGCTCAGCGACGAATCGTCGTGGTTGACGGGGCAGTCGATCGCCATCGACGGCGGACTCACACAGGTGGCGTGGAAGCCAGGACGCTGACGCGTCAGGAGTTCCAGAGGTCGCGGAACTGCGACCACGCACCACCCTCGGCGCTCGCACCGCCGTCCATCACGAGTACGTGACCGGTTACGTACGCGGCTGCCGGACTGCACAGGAAAGCGACGACATCGGCCACCTCACGGGGCGTGCCCAGACGACCGAGCGGGGTACCACTCGTCATCGCTGAGCGTGCCTCGTCGTCACCATGGAAATAGGCGTCGAGGGAATCGGTGTCAATCGCACCGGGCAGCACCGCGTTGACCGTACATCCCCGCGGTGCGAGTTCGACCGACCACGAGCGGGTGAGCGACTCGAGCGCAGCCTTTGCCGCCCCTAACGCACCGTGGCCGGCTTGCGCGAAGCGGGCGTCGAGACCGCTCACTGCGACGATGCGCCCCGCGTCGCGCAACAACGGCACTGTTCGCGACACCATCTGGTGGTAGCTGAGCACGACGGCTGCCAGGGTGCGTTCGAGGTGTCGACGCTGCGTGTCGACCAGTGTCGCGAACTTCGTCGCGGCAGCGTTCGCAACGAGCACGTCGAGGCTCCCGAACTCGTCGCACACCGCGTCGAACATTGCATCGATGTCCGACTCCGATCCGATGTCTGCGGCGACGGCGAGAACTTGCGCACCCCGTAACCGCAACGCGTCGGCCACCTCGTCGGCAGCGGACGTCGACGAGCGGTAGTGCAGGACGCAGTTGTGCGTGGTCGCGAGACGCTCGATGATCGCCCGACCGATCCCCCGCGACGATCCGGTCACGAGGGCAACGGGACGCTCGGCCACCCAATGAATTGTAAGCGACGTTTCTTCGCCGGCCGTCCTCGCGCGCACCCCGCCTGCGGCCGTCGCGACGATGAAGGGTACCATCGTCGCAGACACAGCACGGGCCGACTCGAGGGGGCGAAGCACAACATGCCGAGCGTCGCACTCACTGACGAATTCTGGGCCTCATGCCGCAACCGCGTACTCGTTCGTCCGGTTTGCGACGACTGCGGTACGAACTTCTTCACCCCGCAATGGTGCTGCCCGTCGTGTCATTCCGAATCCTGGACGTACGTTCCGAGCAATGGTCGGGGCACCGTGTACTCCTTCACCGTCGTGCACCGTGCCCCGACGGAGGACTTCGCCACACCGTACGTATTGGCAATCGTTCAGATGGACGAAGGCTGGCACCTCATGACACGTCTCGTTACCTACGGCGCCGTGCCCGCTGACGTCGACACGCTCATCGGATCGGGCGTCGAGGTCGCCTTCAGCGCGGACCCCCGCGACACATCCCGACTACTTCCCACGTTCACCTTGAGGAGGGAACAATGAATCTTGGAGTTGCCGTTTCGCGCGAAGCGCGCCGTCGCCCCGACGCGCTTGCACTGTTTTCCACCGACTACAGATCCACGTACGCCGAGCTCGACGAGCGCACGAACCGCATCGCTCGCTGGCTGCGCGCCGACCAGAAGGTGTCCACCGGTGACCGCCTCGCGGTGCTGCTTCCCAACCGATGCGAAGTCGTCGAGTACCTCGTGGCTTCCCACAAGGCGGCCCTCGTGTACGTCGGGCTGAATTTCCGCATGGACGACAGCGACCTCCGATCGGTGTTCGAGAACGCCGAGCCACGATTACTCATCACGTCGGAGGAGTTCCGTACCGCTGCCGAGATGCTGCAGGAAGCATTCGGTGTCCCGTTCGTCATGATCGAGGACCTCATCGGTGCGAAGTCGCCGCTTGCGAAGGTATCGGCCGATCCGCTCGGGCTCTTTCCCTCATCAACCGACCATGCCTGCATCGTGTACACCAGTGGCACGACCGGGCGTCCAAAGGGCGTGCTGTTCGATCACTCCGCCATGTCGCAGCACGCCACCGTTGCGTGCCTCGAGTATGAGATCGCGCCCAACACGCGTTATCTCATCCAGATTCCGCACAACTCGAGCGTGAACATCACCATCGCTCCGTGTCTCATGATGGGTGCGGCGATCGGCTTCCAGGACAGCCGCTCGTTCTCCCCCGACACATTCGCCTCGGTCGTCGCGCATTTTAAGGTGACGCACTCGTTTCTCGTGCCCACTCAACTCATGCGCGTTCTCGACCAGCTCACCGACGACGACCGCCGCATGGCGACGCTCACCACGCTCGGCTACGGTTCATCGCCGATCTCGCCCGATCGTCTGCGCGACCTCGTCGCCCGCTACGGCGCCATCTTCCTGCAGCTGTACGGAATGGTGGAGATCGCATCGATTGGCACGATCTTGCGCAAGGTTGACCACGAGCGGGCGCTCGGCGACAAGCCGGCGTTGCTCAACTCCTGCGGTCGACCGTCCTACGGCGTCGCCGTTCGCGTCGTCGACGACAAGGGCAACGACGTTTCTGTCGGCGAGCGTGGCGAGGTCATCTTCGCCGGTCCGCATGTCATGCTCGGCTACTACCGGGACGAAAAGCGCACCTCGGATGCGCTGTACGACGGGTGGATGCACTCGGGCGACATCGGTGTCTTCGACGACGAGGGGTACCTGTACATCGTCGACCGACTGAAGAATCTCATCATTCGTGGCGGATTCAACATCGCACCGGTCGAGATCGAGAATGTCATCTACCGCCACCCCGGCGTACTCGAGGTTGCCGTAGTCGGCGCACCCGACGAGGAATGGGGCGAGCGCATCGTTGCCGTCGTTGCACGCACGACCAACGGCACGGTCACCGAACAGGAAATTCTCGATCTCTGCCGCCAGAGCGAACTCGCGAGCATCAAGCGCCCCGAGGAGGTGCGTTTCGTCGACAGCCTCCCGAAGAATGCCGTCGGCAAGATCGACAAGGGATCGGTGCGCAACCAATTCTGGACCGGCTCACGCCAGGTGTAAGCAACCGCGCATGCCTTCCCTACTGCACGACATCGCCATCGTCGGTATCGGCGCCACCGAGATGGCGCGGCGCATCGATCGACCCACGGTGTCGACGTGTCTCGAGGCGGCGCGCATCGCACTCGCCGATGCAGGGCTCGGTATCGCCGACGTCGACGGAGTGTGCGCGCGGTGGCCGGGCCCCGGCGGCACGGTATTTCACCCGGGTTCACAGGACTGGTTGAAGTTGTTCGGTCACGGTGCACGATGGGTCGGTGACACCTATCCGCAAGGCGTGCCCGCGGTTCTTGACGCCGCGGCGGCGATCCTCGCCGGTCAGTGCACGACCGTGCTCATCGTGGGCGGACAGTCAGGCGTGCTCGGCGGACCGAACGTCGCCTCGTACACGCGCCCCGAGAACGAGTTCACCGAGTGCTGGGGTGCGTTCACCTCGGCACAGTTCGCCCTCGTTGCGCAGCGGTACATGCACCTGCACGACGTCGATCGCATCGGCATGGCACGGATCGCCGCCGCCATCCGCAACGCCGGTTCGGCGAACCCGAATGCGGTGATGCACGGTCGCGGACCGTTCACCCCGCAGGACGTGCTCAACTCGCCGATGATCGCGTCGCCGTTCCATCTCCTCGATCTGTGTCTCGCCAACGAAGGTGCCGCTGCCGTCGTCGTCACGAGCATGGATCGGGCCCGCGATCTGCCCCAGACCCCCGTGCGCATCCTCGGTGGCGGGTGCGAGTGGTACCGACAGCAGTACGTCGACCCGCCGATCTACGACGAGATTGTCGACGTCGGTGCCGCAGCCCTGTCCGACGCATTCCGCCAGGCCGACGTATCGGCACGCGATGTCGACGTGTTCGAGGTGTACGACATCAACACGTTCGAGGTCGTTCGCCAGATTGAAATGACCGGCTTGTGCAAGCGCGGCGAAGGTGTCGACTTCCTCAACGAGGTCGGCATCGGGCCGAACGACGGTTGTCCGGTGAACACCGACGGTGGACTCATGTCCTACGCCCACATCGGCTGGGGCGGGCCCCAGCTGAAACTCGTCGAAGCGGTGCGTCAGTTGCGCGGCACTGCCGGACCCGGCCAGGTGACCGATGCCGAGATCGCGGTCGTCATGGGCGCAGGCTCGGGCGCCCAGTACCACAATTCGATGATTCTCGGAGCGTGACTCAAGCATCCAACGATTCGAGCGCACACGACTGATCTAGATCCAAAACGGTGATCAGGCGACCGATCGCCAAGTACTTTGCGATGCAGACCGTAAGGTCAACGAGACCCCCATCGCCGAGTTCATTGCGAAGAAAGTCCGTCGTCTCGTGTGTCACCAAGTTGGGATCTTTACAGAAATCATCAGCAAACAGCAGTGCCGCGCGCTCAAGCCGGGTAAACATCGACGAGTGCCCCCAATGACGTACCTCGCTCAAGAGTTCCTCGGTCACTCCACCTGCTACACCCTCCGGTGAACGATACGCCTTGCAGCGGGCACAGCCATTCAGAATTGCAATTCTGTATCGCACGACCTCATGCAGCCGAGGGTCAAGCTGGCTTTGGGCCACGACATCATTGAAGATTCCAATCACGTCGGCCATCGCAGGTCTATGCATGAGAGCACGTCGCGCTTCCGGACCACCTCGACCCGCCATTCGTAAACCAACATGCTCTTCCAACAGTTGTACGCGTGGCACCTTCTATCTCCCTTGAGAAACGTTATGTAAGTCCGATTCGTCTTGCATTTATATCACGACTTAGGCGGACGCACGCCGTCGGCGCCGGGTAGCCACGATGCGACACCCGAAATGGGGATTGCACATACGACCGCCTCGACGATCTCGGCTTCGGTGGCACCAACGTTGCGTGCGCCGACGGCGTGAATACCGACGAACCGCGTGGCGAACTCGGCTGCGTTCACCGTGCACAACAGCAACTCCACGTACTTCGGTTCAAGTAGATTCTCCGAGAGCGCCCACTCGCGCATGAGGAAGTACCCCTCGAGGGCGCGCGGCGCCTCATCGGCCATCAGCTCGATGTAGCTCGGCACGAAGCCGAAATACGACACGAAGTACGCCTTCGCTTTGTCGGCTGATGCCTCGAACGTCGGACGCGGTGACGGCGGCGCAAGAACTGGCATACCACCCGTGGCCTGTTCCGCTGCAGCCCAGAATTTCTGGAACACCGATTCACCGCGCGAGATGAGCACCGACACCGCGGCACCTTGCAACTGCTTCACGGTGACGCCGCGTTCGACCGCGCGACGCAGTTCACGACGCGCGGTGTCCTCGTGGTTGCGAACCACGGCGGCGGTCGCCATGAAGAGCGCCTTGATACCCGCCGGCAATGCGCCGTCGAGATCGCACACCTCGCGCACGCGCGCAAGACCTTCGGCAAACTTCGGGCTGAGCGCGGCCAGCTGACCGCTGCGCAGCAGCATGCTGCCGGTGTCCTCGTGACGCGCTTGTGGTGACGACGTCGCTCCCGTCGTCTCGGCGAGCAGGCACCGTGCCGCTTCGTCGACTCGCTGCCCGACATACACACCACGTTGCCGCGCAAGCTCGTTGCACGCAGCAATTCGACCGACGTTCCACGCATCGAACGCGTCACCCATCGCCGCCGTCGACACGTCGTAACACGCGCCGGCGAGACCCGACTCTTGCAACATCGACAGTCCGGATATTCCGGAGTCGTTCTTCGAACGACCTCCATCGGCGCAGATGAATCCGTGCGGCGACACTTCGGTGATGAATCGCGCACCAGTCGGGCCGGTGTGGCCGGCAGTCACGAGCACGTTGCGATTGTCGTCCGGGTGCGCGAACACGATCGAATCGGTAACGATGATGTGGCGCCCCGTCGGCGACATTTCCTTCGCCTCTCGTCGCACCTTCGTCGTGGGGGTGGTGTCACCCGGATCCTTCGTTGCGAGAAGTTCGGCAGCTTTCTTCGTCGCCATGCCGATCTTGACACCACAGCGCTCAGCGAGAATGTTCATTCGCGAGATGGCACCGTTGTCGAACATGTCGCGAGCGTTGCCCAACTCACCGGTTCGACCGTCGACGGTCACCGCCGGGATGCCGAGCGCCTCCAAGTAGAAGAGTCCCTGGATTCCCGAGCCGTCCTTGGCGATGTTCACATCGTGCCCGATGACGGCGCGGGGTCGGTGCGGGGCCATCAACCGCACGGGCAGTACGCCGCAGTATGAGGCTGCGACCATGACATCCCCAGTGTTGCGAGCGTCGCAATACCGTGCCGAATCGATGGCAATGACCTTCACACCACCATGGGTGGCGACGACTTCCTGCGGATGGTCCTCTTCTCTCGTTAGTAGCGGAGCTTCGTCGGTGGAACTCACAGAACCATCCCTAGCAGCACCATAGCGAAACGCGTTACCATCTTGGTATTGCTTCTTGAATCTCGGGCGACTATTATTAGTTCAATCGGCGTCTGCCGAATGTGATA
>Ga0194128_10008453_pt1 | contig 13011 bp, 10 predicted proteins | sample TA2KigCa65mmetaG_FD_148650 | JGI IMG/M metagenome (GOLD analysis project Ga0194128, IMG submission 148650) | Freshwater microbial communities from Lake Tanganyika, Tanzania - TA2015037 Kigoma Deep Cast 65m | ecosystem: Environmental > Aquatic > Freshwater > Lake | place: Tanzania: Lake...
CGCGGCGGCCGCAAGCCTGCCGCTCGCCGCGCAGCGCCCCCGCGGCCTCGAACCGCTCGACGCCGCGGGCCGCCTCACCTACTTCGTCGCCGACGGCGAGCCGGGGTCGGACTTCCGCCCCTCGGACCGCGAGCTGGCGGTGTGGGCGCTCCAGGCCTGGGAGCGCACGGCGGGCGGCCCGATCCGCTTTGCGCCGGCGCGCGAGGACGAGGCGCTCGTCCGCGTCTACTGGGTGCCGGCCGATGCGGGCTTCTACGGGGAGATGCGGCCGCTCGACGTCGGCGGCCGCCGGGGCGCGGCGGTCTACATCCGCCCCGATGTCAGCGCGCTCGGCGAGGTCGGACGCCTGGCGCGGGTCGATCCGCTGCTGCGCGAGGCGATCGTCTATCTCACCTGCGTCCACGAGCTCGGCCACGCGCTCGGCCTCGAGCACACGGACGACATCCGCGACATCATGTACTACTTCGGCTACGGCGGCGACATTCCGGGATTCTTCAACCGCTACCGCACGCAGCTCAACGCGCGCGCAGACATCGCCGCCGTCTCCGGCGTCTCAACCGGCGATACGGCGCGCCTGCGCGCGCTCTATCCGAAGCGCTGATCCGGGCGCCGGTGATCCCGTGGTCCGGCTCAAGCCGGACACGACATCCCGATCCTCCGGGCCGGCTGAACCCGGCGCCGCGGCCTCAGCGGCTGCCGCTCGGGGTGCCCGCCGCGGGATACACCGGCAGCGTCACGTGCTCGCCGAAGACCGCCTTGAGCCCCTCGACGGCGCAGTTCTCGTCGCCGCCGCCGCCCGCGCCGCCGCCCACGCCGATCGCGCCGATCATCTGGCCGTCGACCACGATCGGGAGCCCACCCGAGTTCGTGAAGAACTCGAACTGCGCAATCGTGCGCGTCTGGCCGGCGGGATTGTTCCGCCCCTGGGCGGTGTAGACGGAGGTCGGCACGCGCGACGTGAGCGAGGTCTGCGCCTTCAGGAGCGCGGTCCGGATGTTGTTGAACACCTGCCCGTCCATCCGCTCCATGTGCACGATCTCGCCGGAGGTATCGAGGATGTAGAGCGACATGCCGCCGTTGCGCGCGGCCGCGAAGTCGCGGCAGACCCGGGCAATCTTCTTCGCCGTCGCCAGCGAGATCTGGTTCGCGTTGTACACGTTCGACGCCGCGCGGCCGCCAATCACCCACTCGGGGTTCGAGACGCTCGTCCTGGGCGCGGTCGTGGTGGCAAACCGCGGCACGGGCGCCGGACTCGCGGGTGCGGGCGGATTCGGCCGCGGCAGGTCCTCGATGAGCGGCGGCACGTCCGCCGCCCCGAGCACCTCCTGCATCGCCTTGTGGCCGCAGATCTCGTCGCTCCACACGGGCACGCGCGGGGCCGATCCGCCGATGCCGATCGCGCCGATCAGCTGCTTGTTGACGACGATCGGCAGGCCGCCGGAGTTCGGAAACAGCCCGAGCTGAATGCGCTGCAGCTCCGCGTTCGGGTCGCGGGTCACCTGGTTCATCACGAACTTGCTCGGCGCGCGCTGCATCAGCGCCGTCTGCGCCTTCATCTCCGCCGTGACGATGTTCAGGTATCCCTGCCCGTCCATCCGGCTGGAGTAGACATGGTTGCCGTCGTTGTCGATCACCATGATGGTGATCGCCACCCCCTCGGCGGCCGCCAGCCGCTGGCACGCCTCGGCGATCCGCTCGGCCGTGGCGAGGTTGATCGTGGTGAAATCCTGGATCCGCTCCGCCGCCGCGCCGCTGACGACGAACTGCGCGGGCACGGTCTGCGCCAGCGCCGCGCCGGCCAGCGCCAGCATCCCCGCGGCCATCACTCCCGACATCATGACGCGCACCTGCATGCCGTCCTCCCCTCGTGACGATTGCGGCATTGTACCGTCAGACGAGCAGCTCCCCGCGCCCGACGAGCACCGCGGTGCCGCCCACCTTGACCTCGACGATCTCGCCACCCTGCACGCGAATGGCGACGTGCATCCGGCTGGGCCTGCCCATGGCCACGCCCTGGAGGTTGACGATGCGCAGGGCGGCGTCGGGCGAGACGAGGCGATGACGCACGAGATAACAGCCGAGCGGCCCGCTTGCCGACCCGGTCGCGGGATCCTCCCCGATGCCGAAGTCGGGCGCGAACATGCGCGAGTGACCGTGGCGTCGGATCCGGCGGGCAGGATGGCAAACGGATACAGCGCCGCTTCGACGCCGGCCGCCGCCGCGAGGCGGCGGATGGCCGCCCCGTCGCTGACCGCGCGATCGACCGCCTCACGCGATCGCAGCGGCACGAGCACGTACCGCAGGCCGCACGAGATTTCCTGCACGGGCAGATCGGCGACGAGGTCGGAGGCGTCCACTCCCACCGCAGCTGCCGCCAGGTCGCGCGCGTCCAGCGCCGCGCCGAACGCCGGGTTGAGCTGCGTCATCCAGGCAAAGCGCAGCCGGCGGCCGTCCCACTCGAGATCGACCGGCGTCGGCCCCACGCCCAGCCCGAAGACGAACCGCGCCGCGCCGGGACGGATCACGCCGGTCTCCGCCAGCGCGAACGTGCTGCCGATCGTCGGGTGCCCGGCCATGGGCAGCTCGTTCATCGGCGTGAAGATGCGCATCCGCACGTCGGTGCCGGGCGTCTCGGGCGGCAGGATGAACGTGCTCTCGGCAAAGTTCATCTCGCGGGCGAGCGCCTGCATCCGCTCGGTGGAGAGCCCGGGGCCGTCGGGGAAGACGGCGAGCTGGTTGCCCGCCAGCGGCGCGTCGGTGAAGACGTCGTAATGGAGGTAACTCAATGACACGGCTTTGACTTTGGACTTCGGACTTTGAGACTTGGGCTACCGGCTACCGCCTGCCGGCTGCGACCTGCCGGCTCGCACCTACGGGCCAGACCGCAGCCGGAGCTTCCGGCCGACGGCGACGCCCATGTGATAGGCGCCCTCCTGCTGCATCCAGACGTGGCGTGCGTGGTTGTCGGCCAGCTCGATGATGAGCATCCGATTCGCCTCGGGGAGCGCCGCCGCGATCTGCTCCACGAGCTCCTCCTGGCGCCGGATGTCGACGGGCGCGAACAGCTCGTCCTCGTGGATCGCCTGGAGCAGCGCCTCGTACTCGTCCTCGCACGCGTCTTCGGCGTCGGAGAACGAGGGCACGGCGCGCAGCGGGCCGTCGAGCTCGAGCTTCGACGCGCACTGCTCCGCCAGTTCGAGCAGTTCTTCGGAGGTAGGCATAGGAGGGATCTTACGCCGAGACCGCGGGTCGCTCCGCGGGTCCGGCTGAAGCCGGACGCCACGTGCCCTATGTTCCGCGCTTCACGCGCAGCAGTTCGGGGCTGCGATCGGCCGCCTCGCGCACGAGGAGCCCCATCTTCGGGTGCGACGCCTCCAGGTCGGCGGCAATTCCCTGATGCTGCAGCTCCTCGGTGGTCGTCGGCCCGATCGAGGCGACCACCATGCGCCGGAGGCTGTCGCGCACGGCGTCGGCCTGCCCGAGCGACCCGGCCATCTCCAGCAGGTGCACGACCTGCACGCTCGTCGTGAAGAGCGCCACGTCCAGCTCGCCGCCGACGATCGCGCCGACCGCGGCCCGCAGCGGCCCGACGTCCTCGGGCAGCGCCCACCGATAGACCGGCACGCGCGTCACGCGCGCGCCCCGCGCCACCAGCCCCTGCAGCAGCTCGTCGTTGCTCTTCCCGTACTCCTGCACCGCGACGCGGCGCCCCTCGAGCCGCTCGCCCGCCGCGTCGAGCGCCGCCAGCAGCTCGCGCCACGTGTTCGGCTCCGGCACGAGGAGCCACGGCGTCACCTGCAGCTCGCGGAGCACGGCGAGCGGCTTCGGCCCGCGCGGCACCACCTTCGTCTTCGCCAGCGCCGCGACGAACGCCTCGCGCGGATGCGTCGTCGAGACGACCTCGAGGAGCGCGCGCGTCCCGACGCCGGTCAGCAGGATGACGATGTCGTAGTCGCCGTGGAGCAGCGCCTCGGCAAAGGCGAGCGCCTCGGGATTGGACGCGAGCGGCACCTCGCGCATGGCGGGCGCCGCGACCGGCCGGCCGCCGGACGAGGCGACCAGCGCCGTCATCTCGCGGCTGCGGCGGCTCTCGAGGAGCAGCACGCGCAGACCCTGGAAGTCGGGCGCCGCCATCGCGTCCAGTTATCTGGCGCCGGCGCCGGTCAGGGGCTTCGCGGCCACCGTGCCCGCCACGCCTTCGTGCACGCTGAACGACCAGTCGACCTCTTCGGATTCGACGATGAAGTAGGCCGGGCGCGGCTCTTCGGGGATGTAGAACTCGCCGCGGCCGGCTCCGCGCTGGTCCGCCGCCACGGCCAGCTCGCGTCCGCTGACGGCGCTGTGAAAGGTGAGCTTGAAGGCGCCCTTCTCCGGCGACGGACTCCGCGTCTCCCAACGGACGCGCACGACGCTCCCCTCGACGAGGAAGGACTCGGTCTGCAGGCTCCCGCGCCCCGACCACGAGCCGAGCGCGTGCCAGGCGATCGCGCGCTCGTCTTCCGCCGCGGACGCGGGCGCCGGCGGGGACGAGGGCGCGCAGGCGACGGCCAGCAGGGCCGCGGCGGTCAGGGCTGCGACTGCGCGGCGGGACGAGCCTTCGGTCCGCCGAGCTTCCAGCGCTCCGGGTCGTGGTGCTGGAGGTAGTCGCGCCGCGTGATCCACCCGAGAATCATACCCTTGGTGATCCACCACTTCTCGGGGCGGACGGCGAAATACACGTGCGCGATGACCAGGCCGACGAGCGCGACGCCGGCCGCGCCATGCAGCAGGTACGTGATGCCCCAGGTCGCGTCGCTGAAGAGATACGGATTGCGCGGAAAGAGCGGCGTGCGAATCCGGTACATCATCACGATGCCGGTCACCACCGCCGTCAGGCCCACCACCACGCTCGCCGTGTGGTACAGGCGGTTGCCCAGCGGGTACTTGCCGGGCTTCGGGCCGGGCACCTCGCGCCCCAGCCCGCGCAGGACCTCCGCCTTCAGCTCCGGGACGTCCTTCGGGCCGACCCAGATCGACCAGAAGTCGAGGAAGAAGGACGCGTGCACGATGTGGTAGATGATCGACCCGGTCAGCACCAGGCCGGCGATCCAGTGCCACGCGATCCAGTCGAACCGGATCCCCACGATCGGGAGAAACGCGGTGAAGAGCAGCACGAACATCGCCGCGGCCATCACCCAGTGGAACACCCGCGCCATGAACGTGTGCCGCTCGATCTGCGCGGGCAGGTCGCGGTAGACCTGCTCCATCGCGGCCGTCTCCTCGGCGCTGCGCTTCCGGTGCGCCGCCAGGATCATGTAGCTTGCGTGCGCCACGAGGAACATGAGGCCGGCAAAGAGCGACGCCCAGAACAGATCCCACGAGATGTGCGTCAGCACCTGCTGCCGCCACGGGTTGATCCCCCAGGTCAGGAACTCCATCGCACTCTCCCGTTCGGATCGTTCGGACCGTTCGGATCGTTCGGGTCGTTCGCGTTCGGATCGTTCTAGGCCCCCTCGCCCTGCAGCGGCCCGCCGCGGATGGCGCGCTTCACGAGGTTCTGCATCAGCGGGATCTTGTAGCCGTTGTGCTGCAGCGGCACGGCGCCCTCGACGGCCAGCTCGCCGGCCATCGCGGCGGTCTGTTCGTTCCGCCGCTGCCCGGTGACGGCCAGCTCGACGGCGGTCAGGCGCAGCGGCCGCGGCGCCACCGCGCCGACGGCCAGCCGGATCTGCTGGATCGTCCCTCCCGAGACCCTCATCGCCGACGCCACGTTCACCAGCGGGAAGTCCCACACCTGCCGGTCGCGGATCTTCTCGAAGTAGAACTCCGCGCCGGCAAAGGTGCCCGGCACGCGGATCGCGGTCAGCAGCTCGTCGGGGCGCCGCACCGTCATGTTCATGATGTCGATCTCGGGCCCGAGGAAGTAGTCCTCGGCCGCCAGCACGCGCTCGCCCGCGCGGCGTCGCAGCACGAACTCGGCGCCCAGGGCAATCAGCGCCGGCGCCGTGTCGGACGGGCTCACGGCGACGCACCGGCTCGCGCCGAGGATCGCGTGCTCGCGGTTGATGGCCGTCGGCGCGTCGGCGTAGCAGACGTTGCCGCCGGCCCGGTAGCAGGACCAGCCGCTGCGGTAATACCAGCAGCGCGTGTCCTGCGTGACGTTGCCGCCGATGGTCCCCTGGTTGCGGATCTGCGGCGAGGCCACCAGCTCCGCCGCCTCCGCCAGCAGCGCGAACCGCTCGCGCACCACCGGATGCCGCGCCACCTCGGTCAGCGTGGCGAGCGCGCCGATCTCGAGCCCGCCGCCCGCCTCCCGAATCTCGCGCAGCTCCGTCATCTGGCTCAGATCCAGCACGACGGCCGGCCGGCGGATGCGGTCCTTCAGCCAGTCGAACGAGTCGAGGCCGCCGGCCATGACCCAGGCGTCAGCCCCGTACCGATCGAGCAGCCCCAGCGTCTCGTCCACCGTGGTCGGCTGGAACAGCTCGAACGCCGGCATCACGTCGCGGATAACTGCCATCGCACTCTCTCCTAGCTGGTAGCTGGTAGGTGGTAGCCGGTAGCGGTTCCTGGTTCCTGCTACCGCCTACCGGCTACGGCCTACCGGCCACAACCTACCGTCTAGATATTCGCCGTCAGCGGGTCGGTGACCCGGCGGCCGTTCGTGAGCGAGGTCAGAATCATGTCGCCCGTCACCGGGAACCGCCGGAAGACGTCATGCCCGATCGCATCGGCCACGGCGTTCGCCACGGCCGCCAACCCGGCGCCGACCGGCGGCTCGCCCACGCCCCGCACGCCCACCGGAGTTTCGGGATCCGGAAGGCCGACTGCCGCCCATTCCATGCGGGCGGGCGCGTCCAGGATCGTCGGCGGCCGCGTCTGGTAGAAGCGCTTGGCGAGCGGCACCCCGTAGTGCTGGTCGTAGACCCATTTCTGCGTCATCGCGTGGCCGATCCCCTGGAGCGAGCCGCCCAGGATCTGCGCGCCCAGCGAGTTCGGATGGAGCACGGTCCCCACGTCGGCCACCGCGAGATAGTCGAGCACGCGGTACTGGCCGGTCTCGATGTCGACCTCGACCTCCGCGAACCCGGCGACGTAGGAATTCGTGATGCCGTTGCGCGGATAGGTGTCGCGCGCCACGGCCAGGAGCCCCTGCCCGGCCAGCGCCGCCACGGACCGCTTCGTGAAGGCGTTGACGTTCTCGGGCGCCTCGTGGCCGTCGTACTTCCCGCCGAGCGCAATCGCCCGCTGGGCGGCCTGCGCGAGCGTCAGGCTGCCGCCGGGGCCGGAGACCCGTTCGCCGGCCACGCGGTACGCCGCGGGGCTGCCGCCCAGCGTCCGGGCGGCGACCTCCTGGAGCTTGGTCCGGGCGTCCATCGCGGCCGCATGCGCGGCGCGCGTCATGGCGTGCGCCGTCTGCGATCCGCCGGAGACGCAGGTCCAGGGCATGTGCCTGGCCGTGTCGCCCCAGGCGATCTCGAGCTTCTCCCACGGCACGTCGAGCACCTCGGCGACGACCCGGTGCACGTCGATCACCGACTCGGTGCCGTGATTGCCAATCCCCGACTGCACGTACACCTTGCCGTCGGGCTTGATCACGAAGAGGCCGTCGAAGCCGATCGACCCGGCGCTGTAGGCGCTGATCGCGACGCCGATCCCATAGGCCTTCGACCCGACGCGCGTGCCGGCCCGCGCCGTGCGCTCGTCCCACCGGAACAGCTCGCGCCCCTTGTCGAGCGCCTCCTGGACGAACGCGCTGGTCACGTGGGCGCGGCCGCCCTGCGGCAGCGGCCCGCCGATGGGCGCCTTGCCCGCCGGCGCGTTGATCCGGCGGATCTGCACCTGATCGATGCCGAGCCGGTCGGCGGCCATCGCCATCACGGGCTCCATGACGGCGACGCCCTGCATCCCGCCGGGCGCGCGCTGCGGCCCGCGGGGCGGCGTGTTGCTCATCACGCCGAGGCCGCGGAAGCGCATCGCCTCGGGCTGATACAGCAGCGAGACGATGCGCCCCGCCGTGTTGTGGTCCTGGCCGCCCTCGTAGGGCCCGGACTCGGAGACGCCGAAGAAGTCGAGCGCCAGCAGGCGCCCCTCCTTCGAGAAGCCCGCCTTGATGCGCGCGTGGAGCGAGGGGCGCGACCGGCCGATGTACTGCTCCTCCTCGCGCGTGATCCGCAGCATGACCGGCGCGTTGGCCTTCTTCGCCAGCAGCGCCGGGATCACCAGCGAGATGGCGCTCGTGATCTTGCCGCCGAACCCGCCGCCGGTGTACTCGCTGATGACCACGACGTCGGTCTGCGGCACGCCGAGCCAGCGCGACACCGCCGCGACGGTCTGCACGACGCTCTGCGTCGAGCAGTGCACGAACACCTTGCCGTTCTGCCAGTAGGCCATGGAGGTGCGCGTCTCCATCGGCTGGTGGCTCGTGTTCGCGGTCACGAACGTCTCGTCGAGCACGAGCGCGGCGCCGGCGAACCCGGCCTCCAGATCGCCGAACGACCACTGGTCGGCCAGCACTTCGCCCATCGGCAGGCGGCCCGCGGCGGCCTCGGCGAACTGCTCCTCGGTCCACTTCAGATCGCGCACGTCGATCGGCGGCTGCGGCGGCGGCGGCTGCCCGGGCTGGGCCGTCGGCGTGGGCGGCCGGAACCAGACGTTGCCGTCGGTGCGCGCCGTCGGCCCGCCGGGGCGGAGGCTGGCGAGCGGATCCACGGCAAAGGGCAGCGGCTCGAGCTCGATCTGGATCCGGTCGATCGCCTCGGCCGCGGTGAACTCGTCGACGGCGGCCACGGCGAGAATCGGCTCGCCCTCGTACAGCGGCTCGCTGGTGAGCGCGCGCTCGGCCCGCGTGTTCGCCCTGATCACCCGTCCCACGTCGTCGACGCTGTCGGCCGGCGCCGGCATGTCGTCGGCGGTGAGGATGGCCCTGACGCCGGGCATCGCCTGCGCCGCGCTCGTGTCGATCCGGACGACGCGGGCGTGCGGCATCGGGCTCAGGAGGAGCTTCGCGAACAGCATCCCTTCGGCCCGGAAGTCCTCGGCGTACTTCGCGCGGCCCGTCGCCTTCGCGACGAGGTCGGGGGTGGTGTAGTTCTGGCCGATGTACTTGTACTCAGCCACGATCAAACCCTCCGCATCAGCTCAGCGCCGCGCATCATGGCGGTGAGAATCTTGCTATAATCCTGGCACCGGCACAGGTTGCCCGAGATGCCGTGCGCCAGCTGCTCGCGCGTCGGCGACGGATTCGTCTTCAGGTAGCCGACCGTCGCCATGATGAAGCCGGGCATGCAGAACGCGCACTGGAAGCCCTGCTCCTCGACGACGGCCTGCTGCACGGGATGCAGCGTCCCGTCCGCCGCGGCCAGCCCCTCGACGGTGACGATGTTCCGGCCGCGCACCGACTGCGTCAGCACCGAGCACGAATACCGCGGCACGTCGTCGACGAGCACGGTGCACGCGCCGCACTCCGCCCGGTCGCACCCGAGCTTGGTGCCCGTCAGCCCCAGCTTGTAGCGCAGCGTCATCGCCAGCGTTTCCTGCTTCATCACGTCGACGCGGCGCTGCTGGCCGTTGACGGTCAGCGTGATCAGCCGCTCGACGCTCCCGGCGACGGCCTCCTGCCGGCCCGAGAGCGGGATGGTGCGGAAGAGATACGCAGACGAGGAGACGGCAGCCCCGGCGGCGATGACCCCTTTGATGAATTGGCGTCTCGACGCGTTCTTCAGCGTGTCGGTCATTGGGATGTCTCCAGTCGAGCGGACACCAGCGCGGGAACGGTGAGCAGAAGATACACCTCGCGCATCCCGACTTCAACGACTAGAGTGGCGGGTCGAGCCGGTTGCCGCAGGAATCACCCCCGATTCGCCGTGACTTCGCCTCTGCTCCCGCCGCATAATGCCTCCGTGCGGGTGTGGCGTCTGATTGCGGCGATGGCGCTCGCGTGCGCCTCGGCCGGAGCCCCGCAGGAGCTGCGGCCGGAGGCGCCGCCGCCCTTCGCCGACTGGCTCCGGGAGCTGATTGCCGAGGCGCGCGATCGCGGCTACGGCGACGACCTCATCGACCAGACGATCGCCCACCTGGATCCGCTTCCGCGCGTGATCACGAACGACCGCTCGCAGGCCGAGCTCGTCGTCGGGTTCGAGCGGTACTACCGCACGCGCGTGACGGCGCCGTTCGCCCGCCGCGGGCGCGAGCTGGCGCGCACGCATCGCCGGCTGCTCGATCGCATCGAAGATCGGTACGGCGTCCAGCGCCGCTTCATCGTGGCGATCTGGGGGATCGAGACGCGCTACGGCCGCGTGACCGGCAGCACCCCCGTCTTCCAGGCGCTCGCCACCCTCGCCTGGGAGCCGCGCCGGGCCGACTTCTTCCGCGGCGAGCTGTTCGACGCGCTCACCATGGTGTCGCGCGGCCACATCGACGCGCGGAGCATGACGGGCTCGTGGGCCGGCGCCATGGGCCAGCCGCAGTTCATGCCCTCGAGCTATCTGAAATACGCGGAAGACTTCGACCGCGACGGCCGCCGCGACATCTGGCGCTCCACCGCCGACGCGCTCGCGTCGATCGCCAACTACCTTGCCGAGTGGGGCTGGGACGACGAGCGCACCTGGGGACGCGAGGTGCGCATCACGCCCGAGGTGCGCGAGCGGCTCGGGGAGGCGACGACGCGGCGGACCGAGGGGTGCTTCGCGATGCGCAACATGACGGAGCGCCTGCCGCTCGGCGACTGGCAGCGCCTCGGAATCCGGCGCGCGGACGGGACGGCGCTCCCGACGATCGACGTGATGGCGGGGCTCGTGGACACCGACACCCGCAGCTTCCTGGTCTACCCCAACTACGACGCCCTCCTCCGCTACAACTGCGCGCACTACTACGCGCTGACGGTGGCGCTGCTGGCCGACCAGCTCCAATAAGGCCCGCCCCCCGGCCCCCGCAGGTCCGGCCGGCGCCGGCCGCGCAAAATCCGGCCTGAAACCAGCCGAGTCGCGTCCCCGCGTAGGGTCTGTACTGGATATCCGGCCCGGCGCGGGAGGCCGTATAATGCCGCGCCCTTTTATGGCTGAGGTTGCCGCGGCGCGGCTCGGTCGGCTCTGCCTCCCCGTGCTCGACCTGCTCCTGGCCGCGTACGTCGCGGGCCTGACGCTCATCCTGCTCACCGGCGGGCTCGACCTGTGGATCGTCCACCTGCACGATCCGGCCAAGCCGGTCTTCGCGCTGCTCGTGCTGATCCCGCTGCGGGTGGCCGTTGGCGGCCATTCGTGGCTGGCCGACCCGATTCAGCTCGCGGCGACGCATGCGGCGGCGGCGGTCCGAGGCGCGCTCGCGCGGGTGCCGGCGGCAGTGGTCGACACGCTCTTTGCGGTCGTGACCGTCCGCCTCGCCACGCTCGCCGCAGCGTTTCTGGCCAACATCGTGTTCGAGCCGGCGATCCCGCGCGGATTCGCGCTGCCGTTCAGCAACGAGAAGTTCGTCGAGATCTTCGTCGCCTGGGACTCGGGATGGTACTGGGACATCGCCACGCGCGGCTACTACTTCCGGCCCGACGCGCAGAGCAGCGTCGCGTTCTTCCCGCTCTATCCGCTGCTGATGTGGGCGGCGGCGGCCCCCTTCGGCGGCGGCGCGGCCGCGACGTGGGTGGCGGGGATCGTCGTGGCGCTCGTCGCGTACCTCGTGGCGCTCGTCGCGATCCACCGCTTCACCGAGCAGATCTTCGGCAGCCGCGAGATCGCGCGGCGGACGGTGCTCTACATCGCCGTGTTTCCCTGGTCGCTGTTCCTCGCGCGCGTCTACGCCGAGTCGGTGTTCCTGCTCGCCAGCGTCTTCGCGATCAGCCGCGCCTGGAACGGCCGCTGGTGGCAGGCGGGCGTCTGGGGCGCGCTGGCGACGCTGGCGCGCCCGAACGGCATCCTGATCGGCGTGCCGCTGGCGCTCCTCGCGCTGCGGGACCGGCCCTCGCTCGGGCCGTTGACGGCGCGGTGGACGGCGCTCGCGCCGATTCCCGCGGCGCTGGCCGGCTACTGCGCCTACGTCTACACGCTGTCGGGCGACCCGCTCGGCTGGCTCGCCGCCCAGGCGCAGTGGGGCTACTCGCTCGGCCACTGGCCGTGGGAACAGATCCTCCGCCTCATCTCGGGCGTGTTCGAGTACGGGCCGTACGGCGTCTTCTTCACGTCGAAGATCGTGCCGTTCGAGGTGCTGCACGCCGCGCCGGCGCTGATCTTCGTCGCGCTCACGCCGTTGATCGTCCGGCGCCTCGGCGCGGCCATGGGCCTCTACGTGCTCGTCAGCCTGCTCGTGCCGCTCAGCAGCAACACGCTGGAGGGGCTCGGCCGCTACGCCTCGGTCCTCTTTCCCGCCTTCATGCTCGTCGGCAGCATGACCACGCAGCGGGCCCACGAGGCGATCGTGATCGTGTCGCTCGTCTTCCGCACCCTGCTGATCTGCTTCTTCGTCACCTGGCATCCCATCTACTGACGATCCAATTGAGGAATTGACGAATCTACGGATTGTCGGATTGGAATTGATACATTTGGACATTCGCCAATTCGTCAATCCGTAGATCCGTCAATTCGTCAATCCGTCAATTCACAGATTTCGCCGTTGCGAGTTCTCATCGATTACCGTCCGGCGCTCCGCGAGCGCACGGGAGTGGGCGAGTACATGCACAACCTCGCGCGCGCCTATGCGAGCCGACCCGCGGAGGGGTCCGAGGTGGCGGTGTTCACGAGCTCCTGGACGGATCGGCCCGCGCCGGACCTCGCCGCCGATCTGGGGGTGCGCGTCGTCGATCGCCGCGTGCCGGTCCGCGTGCTCAACTACCTCTGGCACCGGGCCGAGTGGCCGCCGATCGAGCTGCTGGGGATCGCCGCCGACGTCGTCCATGCCGCCCATCCGCTGCTCATCCCGAGCCGCCGCGCGGCGCAGGTCGTGACGATCCACGACCTCTTCTTTCTCACGGCACCCGACGCCGCTCGCGGCGAGGTGCGCCGCGACTACCCCACGCACGCGCGCGCGCACGCGCAGCGCGCCGAC
>Ga0194128_10008458_pt1 | contig 13002 bp, 9 predicted proteins | sample TA2KigCa65mmetaG_FD_148650 | JGI IMG/M metagenome (GOLD analysis project Ga0194128, IMG submission 148650) | Freshwater microbial communities from Lake Tanganyika, Tanzania - TA2015037 Kigoma Deep Cast 65m | ecosystem: Environmental > Aquatic > Freshwater > Lake | place: Tanzania: Lake...
AGCCTTCGCGCAAGCATGCTCGCATATGTATCCGAATGTGTCAGGGTAAGAAAAAACCGCCGTGCGCACTCCTCAACAGTCAGAGCAGTGGTCGCTGCACCTTCCGTTACTGCAGCCTGCTCCAGTTCCGCGAACGCAGAGGCTCCGACTGGCTGCTGCAGAAGACCGACCTCCTCCAAACGTTCCCGTAGCTCTGTAAGACCGTTCTTGATGAAAACGGATGTCTCCCGGCTCGGATCAATGCCCGTCTCCGAAGCCAAACGCATGGCATCCACGGAGACGCGATCGTCACTACCCTCCTGTGAATGGACACCTGCGCTCACAGGATAAATCTACGTCCGGCAGAGGAAGAGTCAACCCGGGAACCCCAAAAAGCGGCTTCTATCGGAAACCGCTCATTGTAATGAATTTCAGTGTCCAGGGAACATTCTGCGCATGAACTCCTTCAGAATGCTCACCAGCGTCTCCGTCACGGGGACACCGCATGCTCCGGGTTCGTAGCCCGGGCAACGTGAATCTGAACAGACGTCCCGCGAGCAGGCGCAGAGCACCGGACTGTAGACACCGCACGCCGCATTACAGACATCCTTGCAAGCAACTTCCATGGGGACATGCACAGGTACAGCCGGAGCCGGCACGGCTGCGTCTGCCGCAGGATGATAGTAGGCAGGCGTCAGTTGCGGTTCGGTCATCATCGGTGCATTCCCATGCATACCCGCAGGCGCAGGAATTCCGGAGGGAGCGAGCAGAACCGGCGCATCCTCATGCTGCATGCGCAGGAAGACCGGTGCATGTGCAGGTGCGTATGAGGGCGAGACGGTGGGTGCTGCGTGATACGGAGCAGAGAAAGTCGCACCGGCGGCAGGCCCGAAGGCATTCACCGGCGCCAGATGCGGCACATTGAATGAGGAAATTGTCGCACAAGTCATGGGATTATAGGCAGGACAACTGGCATCGCAGACGTTCGTACAGGCCGCTGGAGAAGACGGCGATGTAGGAGGAACTGGAGAGGATGCCATTGAACCCCGGCACATCGGGGTACCGTAGTACATGCCGTTCGGATGACACGGCGGTATGGTCGGAGCTGAGGATGTCGCAGCACAGGCCATAGGATTATACGCAGGACATGTAGTATTGCAGACATCGGTACAGGCAGGAGGCGCAGGTGGAGTGGCTGGAGGAACCGCCTGAGGGTTCTGCGTGCCGTTGCACATCTCCGTGCCGTGATACATGCCACCCGGATGACATGGAGGAATAGTCGGCGCAGGCGGCGGTGTGGGTGCACACGCTGTAGGATTGAACGCAGGGCACGCAGGATCACAGACATTGGTGCATGCAGGAGGTGCGGGTGGCGCAGCAGGAAGCGTAGGAGTGACCGGTACAGGGGGCGGGGGTGTCGGTGCAGGAGGAAGGAGAGGGGCCGACACAGTATCGGTCGGCGTGCCGGCGCACATCGGGGTGCCGAAATACATACCACCGGGCTGGCAGGGTCCGGAACTCAGCGATGCACGTACAGAAGGCAGGAGAACAAACGAGAACGTGAACGCCATGGAAGCGAGTACGAAGCCCGCAGCTGTGTGCGTAATCGTGGAACTTTTCTGCAGACGCTTTTTCATAGGTAGTGTGGGGTATGTGTGTTTCAATTGATATTATACAATATTTTGAATTTTTATCAATATGACGCAATAAACTGATCTGCTGCCGTTTACCGCTTTAGAATGGTACCGTACAATGGGGAAACGATATGAGAATATTCGTGCTCCCGGCTCTCCTTCTTGCAGCCTCTCTTTCCCCTGCGCTCACATTCGCAGCACTGTGGCAAACAAAGGAGTGGAGGATCGACCGCCTGAAAGAGCACCTGCTCGCGGAAGGATGGTTTCGTCAGCTCTTCGGCATCGTACGTCCTGCCGTCGTCCTCGTTTCACCATTGCTCATCGTCATCCCCTTCCTTCGCATTCCGTGGTACACGGCGGGACTGACAGTTCTCGCTGCGGCATCAGCAGCGCAATTGCTCATGCATCGTCAACGCATGCCGGTGTGGACGATGAAAGCGAAGATCATCGTGCTGTGTTCGCTGCTCATGAACATCATTGCCGGTTATGGGCTATTGGCTCTTGGTTCCTGGGAAGTCATTCTTCTTCCGGTGTTGCAACCGTGCATCATCGCGATCGCATGGGCGTTTCTGCTTCCCGTCGATCGCGTGATGAAACGCGGAATTCTTCGCCGCGCACAAACCCTGCGGGAACGCTACCCGAATGCCATCGTTGTCGGGATCACGGGGAGCGTCGGAAAGACGACGACCAAAGAACTCCTCGCGCACATTCTGCAGTCTCCGACGGTGCTCGCGACCCCCGCATACGTGAATTCCGAAATGGGTGTGGCGCAGTGGTTGCTCCGGGAACTTCCGAAGTTTCCGCAGACGGAGAACATTCTCCTGATCGTAGAAATGGGTGCCTACCGTACAGGAGAAATAGCTACACTCTGCAGAATCGCACAGCCGCAGACGGGGGTGCTGACCTTCGTCGGCTCGCAGCACGTTGCTCTCTTCGGATCCGAGGAAAAACTGCTGAATGCCAAGAGCGAGCTGATCGCCGCTTTGCCGGAAACAGGCAGGGCATTTGTGAATGCTGATTGCAGCCCCTGTCTGGAAGCGGCGAAAAAGGCACGATGTGCCGTCGTGCGCGTCAGCACCGGAGGACATGCTGATGTGGAAGCACACGACATTGAGGAAACGAGTGAGGGCATCCGCTTCACGGTCGACGGACACCGGTTCGATGTTCCGTTGCACGGAACGCACAATGTGACAAACGTGCTTCTGGCCATCGCCGTTGCCGAGCATCTCGGCATTTCCCGTGAGAAATGCACACAGAAACTCCTGTCATTTCAGCTGCCGCACAGCACCTTCACCGTGCGGACGGAACGGGGGGTTACCATCCTGGATGATACCCATAACAGCAGTCCTGCCAGCTTCCGCGCGGCGATCGCATGGGCGAAATCTCAACCGACGCAGCGGAAGATCCTCCTGACACCGGGCATCATAGAACTGGGTGAAGAAACCGATCGTATCCACACTGACCTCGGCGCTGCGGCCCGTGGCATCGTCCACCGGGTCATCTTCACCGGAAAACGCGGTCGTGAAGCCTTCGCACGTGGTTACGGCTCACCTGTTGAACACCGGAACGGCAATACTGCACCGGTGACGAAAGACTCGCTGCTGCTATGCATCGGGCGTATTCCCCCTCCGATCATCGATTCCCTGCTCCCACCCGCATGATCATCCCATACGTGCGCATCTGCACATGAAGATACTTACGAATCCCGAATCCCGAATCCCGGATCACGAATCACCAATCACGAATCACCAATCACGAATCACGAATCCCGAATCCCGAATCACGAATCCAGAACATGCCCCTCCCCATTCACCACACCTTCGGCCCTCACGCGGATCGCTCCACCGCTCTCGCGGCACTCCGGCTCATGTTCCGGCCGTGGAACTACCGGAAGGGTCTCGAACGCGAAATGCTGCGCAGTCATCTGCATCGAAGCTTCGGTGGGTCCTGCGCACTCTTCGCCTCCGGACGGGATGGACTTCTTGCACTGCTTCGTGCACTGCACCTGCCCCAGGGAAGTGAGGTTATCCTTCAGGGCTTCACCTGCGTCGCACTCCCAAATGCCATCCATGCCGCGGGACTCACTCCGGTGTATGCGGATATCGATCCCGATACGTTGAATTTTTCCGAAGCGAGCGTCTTAAGCGTCATCACCCACCGGACGAAAGTCATTCTGTGTCAGCACACCTTCGGCATCATATGCGATACTGCGAAGCTGAGAGCATTGTGCGACAAGCATAGGATCGTCTTGATCGAAGACTGCGCACACGTGCTGCCCGATGTCACCGGACCGAAGGAGATCGGCAAACATGCCGATGTCATGATGTTGAGCTTCGGCAGAGACAAGGCAATTTCCGGCGTTGCCGGAGGCGCCATCCTCGTGAGAGACCCGACAGTTGCTTCAACGGTACTGCAGGCTGAAAACAGCGCGCAGGAAATGCGGTGCGGAACCGTATGCAGACTCCTGCTGTATCCCATCGTGTACCGAAAGGCACGGGCACTCTCCATTATAGGACTCGGAACGCTCTATCTCTGGCTGCTCAAGACCCTTCGCATCCTCGTTCCCGTTCTCACGCCGGCAGAGAAACGGGGCGCTCCATCGCTTTCCCTTACGAAGATGCCCAACGCCTGCGCTGCACTGGCACTCAGGGAAATCAAGAAAATACACACGGTGAATAATCACCGGCGCATACTCGCAAAGCGATACAGTGCTGCGGCAAGAGAATACGGCTGGCACCATCCTTCGGCCATCCATGAAGACCTTCCCCTTCAGAAATTTCCGATCCTCGTCTCCGACGCCGACGCTGTTCGTGCAGCACTCAAAGAGAACAACATCCATCTGGATGACGGCTGGACGGGAGCAGTCGTGTGCCCGCGGTCTGTGGACCAGCAGGCTGCGGGGTACACCGCCGGCAGCTGCCCGCACGCCGAACGGATTGCGAAACGCATCCTGACACTCCCTACACACCCCACGATGACGGAAAGACAGGCGGAAACACTCATCGATACCCTCCAGCGTCAGCTACGATAGAACCGTGCACATCGCAGAATGCACCGATCAACGGCAGTGGGATGACTACCTCGCGTCACAGCGATACCGCCCGTTCCTCCAGAGCTGGACGATGGGTGAAGTGTACCGCGACATCGGCCAGAAGCCCGTCCGCCTTGGGATGCACGACGACAAGGGACTCGCAGGCATCTGCCAGGCCATCGTCGTTCCTGCCCGCCGTGGAAGGCATCTTGCCGTGTCGTACGGACCAGTATTGAGCTCCCATCTATCAGGTATCAGCTCTCAGCTTTTCGAAGCACTCAGGGAAACTGCCAAAGAACACCAATGCACATTCATCAGGCTCAGTCCCTTCTGGCCGGCTGCTGATGCTCCGCATATCTCCGGATCTCTCCCCTCTCCTCTGCATCTGCTCGCAGAACATCTCTGGTACATCCCATTGAAGAATCCCGATGCATGGCACGCCCCTACCCCCTACCCCCAACACCCTTCGCCTTCCGTATCCGAAGACTCCATACTCTCCTCCATGCGAAAGACGACCCGCAACCTCATCCGCCGCGCGGAGAGAGACGGTGTCACCATCGAGCGTTCCGCAGACCCCGTCGCCGATCTCCCCGCATTCATCACACTCCATGACGAAACGCGCAAGCGTCACGGGTTCACGCCCTACAGCAACGCATTCTTTGAGTCGCAGGTGAAACGCTTCTCGGCACGCAACGAATGCACGCTCTACAAAGCGCACTTTGAGGGAAAGATCATCGCAGCATCTATCCACATGCATGCCTTCGCTGAAACCAGCTACCACCACGGTGCCAGTACACACGCGTACGCCAAGATCCCCGCAAGCTACCTGCTCCAGTGGACGGCAATCCGCGACGCTCTCCGGCGGGGCGATCGTGTCTATAATTTCTGGGGCATCTCTCCCGAGGGTCAGCGAAAGCACCCCTTCGCCGGAGTAAGACTCTTCAAGACGGGCTTCGGCGGCAACCTTCTCGAACTCATGCACTGCGTCGACGTTCCTGTGGAGAGGAGCTACTACCTCACACGCGGATTTGAAACGCTGCGGAAGTGGCATCGGGGGTTCTAAAAAGTGGACTGGAAGCTATGAGCCATACGCTATAAGCTGAGTCTGTGCCCAAGGCTCCCTCCACCGCTCCGGCTTCCTCCGTCGACACGAAGCTCGAAGAAATCCTCGTGCATCTTCGTCGCATGGATAAACGGGACAGACTGCGTACATGAGGAATCATCAGTCTCATTCCGATTGTCGCATTCGTGGTGGGCCTCTGGTACTTCTATTACCACGGTGACGAACTCCTCAGTAAAGTTGCGGAGGAAGCGGCAAAACAGGCAGCAGCAGTCACCGAGAAGGGCGCAGGCAGCATGATGGAGCAGTTTCAGAAGTACCTGCCGAAGTAACACGCCACTACTTCCCTTTCACCGCTGCCAGCACTTCATCAGCCGTCGTTGAGGATTTCACGACGACACTCGGCATCTGAAGGAGGTTATTGCGCTTGAAGGAAATTCCCTGCGCAGAGGAAATGCCCAGCAGATACCCTGCGGCTTCCGCTTTGTCAGCGACTCTCTCATTCACCCCGCCAATGGGATACGCAACGGCATACACCGTCTTCTTCGTCGCATCCTGCAGTAGTTTTCTACTCTGGGAGAGCTCCAGTTCCACCTGCGAATTGGTCAGCGACCGCAGATCGTCACCGGTATGCGACGCGCTCTGGATGTCCGCACCGTTCGCCTGAAGACTCAGTACATTCTGCAGAGAGATGGAACCTCCTACCTCTTCGGTGCGCACGAAGACCGTGACCGGTACGCCGGCGGACTTCACAGTCTCGGAAACCGCCTTCAGCGTGTCCGACGTCACGTCGGAAATCGCGAGGATGACGGTCTTCGGAGCGATGCGCACGTCGCGCTCCTGCTGCTGAAGAAGCACCTCGGCAAAACTCCGGATAGTTTTGAATGTGTATCCCTCCTTCTGGAGCGCAGCAACATGTGCGGGCAGCCCCTCAAGTACCTCCGGCTGCGCTAACCGGTAGTGGAGAACCGGCAAAGTAAACGCATCCTGGCGAACGAGAAAACTGGGGACGAACGGTGACAGGTACTGCACGGAGACGTATCCGAAGGAATCACCGAATGGAATGCGCGCCCAAACGGCATCCATGGAGAGCGGCCGTACGAACGTCTGACCGGGCAACTCGCCGATTTTTTCGCTGTCGCCGTCCGGTTCTTTGCGTACGTTCAGGAAGCCAAAGTCGACGAAGTAGAGACCTTCGAATTTCTTCTTCTCGGCTGCAAGATCGGCTTCCGCAACCACTTTGCCGATGTAGCGAGCAGACACGTACCCCTCCTTCGCATTGGCCAGGCGGATCTTCGCCCACGCAGCGTTCTCGAACTCCACGACATCGACGCTCGCACCCTGCTCCAATCGCTGTAACTGTTCGGAAGTGATTTTCGGTGCTGCACGGACATTCAGGAACTCATTCGTCACGCGATACAGATCCTTTCCCGACTCGGCACCGGAACGAATCGCCGTGTACTGCGCCTGCGTGCGCACATCCAGCACCGGGATCTCCTCCTTCGGCTCCTCTTCCTGCGGAAGCGGAACGAGGTACGGCAAACCTGCTCCCGATCCTCCGGCCATCATCGGCGGCGGAGTGGCCACCAACTCCTTCATGCGAGCGAGATCCTCTGCAGTAAACGTGAAACTGTCCGCCTGGGGAATCTCCGATGTTTCAGCGCCACCACACCCTGCAAACAGGATGCCAAAGGAAGCGACGAGCAGGAACGCGACGAGCGGACGGATGTGCATAGGCTCGGAAGAGCGGCGGCGGGAGCGGTAGTATGTCATGGCTACATGCGGTCAGGAACAGAAATAGTGAGAAGAGAAGCGCCGGTCTTGAGGACCTGTGCGGTTAATTCCGTGAGAGATAGCCGTAAACTCCTCTGGGGTTCTTCCGCTTTCAGTATCGGCTCGACGTTGTAGAACGCATTGAATTCCTGACACAGGGCATACAGGTAATTCGCGAGAATGTGCGGCATGTGTGTGCTCCGCGACTCCTCCAGCGTGGCGGAGAACTTCAAGAGCATATTGATGAGGGAACGCTCCTTTTCGGTGAGCGCCCTGATATCCTTCGAGGATGCGGTCTTGCCGGCTTTGTCGAGCACGGAGCGCGCCCTCGCATGCGTGTACTGCAGGTACGGAGCGCTGTTTCCGTCGAAACTCAACATCTTGTCCCAGTCGAAGACGATGTCCTGCTTCCTGCTCTGACTGAGGATTCCGTAGGCCACGGCACCGATGCCCATCATCTGAGCAAGATCCCTGCGATCGTCAGTCTGGATGGTGTCGCCGTGGTCAGCGATTTTCCTCTCCGCCCGCTCCACGGCTTCCGAAAGCACCTGCTCCAGCTTCAGAACATTCCCCTTGCGCGTACTCATGCTCTTGTCTGCAAACCGCATCCGGCCGGAAAGGACGTTCTCGAAGACGGGAAGTTTCCACCCCAAACGTTCGCACGTCGCCACGAGCTGTTCAAAGTGCAACTTCTGCGCGATGTCGGTCACAATGAGAATCTCCTGTGGATTGTAGGTATCCATCCGGTATCGCATCTGCGCGATGTCACGCGTCGAGTAGAGCGTCGCACCATCGCCTTTGCGCACCAGATACGGAGGCATGCCGGTCGCTTCCGGAAACTCTACGATGAGCGCACCTTCCTTTCCCTCCACAAATACTCCTCCCTTGATCCCCTGCCGCAGGATCGGCTCCATTTTGTCCTGATAGAAAGACTCACCGAGATCCAGATCGAACGACACATGCAGCAACCCGTAGATTCCGGAGAGACTCTCCTTCGTCAGTGTGACGATGTCTTTCCAGAACGACGTCAGCTCTCTGTCCCCGGCTTCCAGACGACGAAAAGCTTCTCTGCCGGCATCCTCCAGCGTCGTGTCTTTCTCCACCTCCTCATGGAAACGCACGTAGAGCGAAAGCAACTCATCGATGGAATACGCGGATGCTTTCCGTCCGTCACCCCACTTCTGTACGGCAACGGCAAGTTTTCCGAATTGCGTCCCCCAGTCCCCGATGTAGTTCCACTTCACGACCGGATATCCTGCGTGTTCGTACATATTGGCAATCGCCTGTCCGATGAGCGTCGTGAGGAGATGGTGTGCCCCGAGCGGCTTTGCGATATTGGGCTGCGAGTACTCGACGATCACCGGTCGCTCTCTGCTGCGCTTGACCGCAGGGGTGCATGCCGTGAGCGTTTCTCCCAATTGGTCTATCAGTGCCTGCGGCGTGAGCCAGACATTCACGTACCCGTTCCCGGCGACCTCCGCCTTGGCGACGCTGTCGAGCTGCTCCAGATTCCGCACAATCGCGTCGGCGATGTCCTTTGGAGACTTTCCTGCCGCTTTCGCGTAGGACAGAGCGGCATTCGTCGTGAGGTCACCGAATGCACTTTCCTTCGGGCACGACCAGAGAATCTGTGCGTCCTGTATCCCAAAATTGTCCTTCAGCACCCCCCTCGCCGACGCTGTGAAAATATCACGAGTCATTTGTGCTGCATGAACAAATGTACTGTTCAGAAAAGTAGGCCAAATGTAGCACTGAAGTGCCCTATTGCCACTTGAAAACAAAATTTGATCTTGCTCACAGATAGTACTCATGTTTTGAACACAAAATGTATGCACGTTCGTCCACCTGTGATACGAATAGAAAAAGTACTCATGGCAGAGCCATATGAACCCTATTGTTATTCAGGGAAAAACGCACTATAATAGCCTAATACATGCGGAAAACCCTTATCTCCATCCTGGCGATTTCCCTCACGCTCTCGGGGTGTTCCGGAGGGAAAACCGAAATACCTCTGGAAGCGAGCGGAGCGAGAACGGCAGCGGCGATCATGCACCTCCTGGCGCAACAGGTATCCGTCAACCGACGTCCGAGCGCGACGATGGGAATTTTTTCAGGAATCTTCACCTCGCAGGGCGTCTTCCTCCCGGTGAAAAGCGCAATACTCGGATTTGAAACACAGCAAAAAATACTCGAAGGATTTGCGCGAGCAGACACCGATGAGAACTACGCGCTGCTTCTCGAAGTCGGCAACATCCTCCAGGTCGACATCATCGATACCCTGAACCGCAGCGCGAACCGGCGTGAGACACTCGATACCTACATCCAGTCGCTCCGGAACACGGGCATTCTCCTCGAACGAAAAATCGGCGAGTTGGAGATGCTCCTCGATGAAGTTCAGAACGAAGTTCGTGAACAGAAGAAGCTGACACGCGAGATCGAAAAGATCGTAAAGAAGGCTGTGAAAGATCAGGATTACGCAGTGGCCAGCGAAAAAGAACAGGAGCTACAGACTGCGAAAGCCGATCTTGCAGAGATGGAAACGAAGGCGGGTCAGACCGAAGACATGCTCGGACGTTTCCGTGAACTCTACGGCGTCGCCGCGGTCCGTCTGCAGGCGATGGACAACAACCGTGAAATCCTGATCGCCGGTCTCAAAGTCATTGAGGTTCCCGGCATCAAGGACCTCGGCATCCTCGAGCAGGGAAAGAGCTACAAAACGCGTGGTCGTGGCGGTGACAATATCTTCCTGCAACCGCAGCAGATTCTGTAGGCGGAAACGACGCTGCGGGAAGCGCATCGGACAGCCGTATTCGACTCAAAAGAATGGTCGCTTTCCGACGATTTGCAGCATCCGGCAGGATTGTCTAACTATGGAAAATCTGCTATAATTTAAGGATTCTCTGAACTTTACCAAATTCATGGCTCCCGCGTCCCCCGCACCAAAGGCACCGGCACAGCGATCACTGCTCATGAGCGCGATCGATGATCTGCTCGGCCTGAGTCCGAACGCAGAGAGCGCGCTCAAGTCCGCGCAGGACAGGAGCCTCACGGACGACGAACGCAGAGCGATCGAACACTACGAAGAGGGTCTCCAGAAGACTCTCGATCTCATCGCACCGGCGGGAATGGAAGTGCACGCGACGGATATTCTCCTCAACGACCAGTACGTCCGCACGCTGTACGTCTACAACTGGCCCAACTACATCTACCCGAACTGGCTCTCGCAGGAAGTGAACTTCGACGCGCAGATGGACATCGCGCACTTCATCTACCCATCGAGCAACAAGGCGATCATGCGCATGCTGCGCAAGAAGGTTGCCGAAATGCGCAGCTCCATCCGTATTCTTGAGCAGCGCGGCATCGTCCGCGATCCGACGCTCGAAGCAGCACTGCAGGACGCCGAAGAGCTCCGCGATCTTCTCGCACGCGGACGTGAAAAGCTCTACCAGTTCGGCATGTACATCACACTCTACGCCGACGAGCTCGACAAGCTGAAGAAGCTGCAGACCGACATCGAATCCCTCCTCGGAGGAAAACTCGTCCTGAGCAAGCCAGCGTTCCTCCAGATGGAACACGGATTCACCAGCACGCTCCCGCTCTGCATCGACGAACTAGAGATCAACCGCAACATGAATACGTCACCGCTCGCGACCAGCTTCCCGTTCTCCTCAAGCGACCTCACGGACGACCACGGCATCCTGTACGGCATCAACCGCCACAACGATTCCCTCGTCATCTTCGACCGCTTCGATCTGCCAAATGCCAACGCGACGGTGTTCGCCACCTCCGGTGCCGGTAAATCGTTCACTGTGAAGCTCGAAATTCTCCGCGCGATGATGTTCGGCACGGACATCTTCGTCATCGACCCGGAAAATGAATACGTCGACCTCTGCAAGACGGTCGGTGGGACATACATTCCCCTCTCACTCCAGAGCTCCTTCCACATCAACCCGTTCGAGCTTCCCAAGGCCGTCCGCGGCGACGAAGCGAAGACCGGTGAGGTGCTGCGATCGGCAGTCATCACGCTGCACGGTCTCTTCAAGATCATGCTCGGCACGCTGACGCCGGCAGAGGACGGTATCCTCGACAAGGCGATCCTCGACACGTACGCGCTCCGGGGAATCAGTCTGACAACGGAAAACCCCGCGACGATCCCTCCCCCGACGCTGCACCAGCTCGTCGACGTGCTGCTGACGACCGACGGCGGCGAAAACATGGCACGCACGCTGCAGAAATACACGGAAGGAAGTTACGCCGGACTCTTCGACCAGCCGACGAACGTGGAACTCAACAACCAGATGATCGTGTTCCAGATCCGCGACCTCGAAGATCAGCTCCGTCCCATCGCGATGTACGTCGTCCTGAACTTCCTGTGGAATCGCATCCGTTCAGAACTCAAGCGTCGTCTCCTCGTGGTGGACGAAGCGTGGAACCTCATGCAGTACGACGATTCCGCTCGCTTCCTCTACGGTCTCATCAAGCGCGCGCGCAAGTACTACCTCGGCGTGACCACCATTACGCAGGACGTCGAAGACTTCGTGAACTCACCGTACGGAAAACCGATCATCACGAACGCCTCGCTGCAGATTCTCCTCAAGCAATCCCCCACTGCGGTGGATAACCTCCAGAAACTCTTCTACCTGACAGACGGTGAAAAGTATCTGCTGCTCAACTCCGACGTCGGTCAGGGCCTCTTCTTCGCAGGGAACAAGCACGTCGCCATTCAGATCGTCGCGAGTCCGCAGGAGGAGCACATCATCACGACGAACCCCGAAGAAGTCATTCAGCTCCGCGAGGCAAAGCACCGCGAAGACGAAGCACGGAGAAAAGGAGAGGACTTGATTCCGAAGGGCATCGATTCCACCGGAGCGGTGAATGCGGAGAAGGCGGCGGCCGAACATGCGGCAGCTGTCGAAAAACAGCGCGCCATCGATGCGGAAACGCAGAGCAAGAGCATCTTCAAGGATACCGCTGCTGCAGATGCACCGGCACCCGCCGGCACCGCAGCAACGGCAGAAGCTGGAAAAGAAAATACACCGTCCATCGACAACCCGGCGACGGAACCGGTTCCCGAACCGGAACCGCCGGCACAGGCGCCGGAGGGCGGTGCCGGAAAGAAATAAGGTTCACTCTTCGACGACTTTCCAGCGCGTCTCGGGCTGCAGTTTTCCCGGAAGCGCGAAGCCAGCGGCCCTCCGGTGTCCTCCCCCCTGGAACTTGCCCGCCATTTCCGCGACGTCCACGTCATCCCTCAGTGTCCGGAGCGATCCTTTCACTTTCCCGTCACGCTCACTGAGAATCATGGAGAACCGCATCCCCGGAACAGCATTCAGATAATCAATGGCGCCCGTCAGCTCGTCGTATCCCGCTCCCGTCGCACGGAAGTCTCCCTGCGTGACCGCAGACACCGCACCACCCTCATCCGTCAGCGAGATCTTCTCGAGAACACGACCCCAGAGCTTGAGCGTCGAAAGCTTCGCCGTTCGGAACACTTCATGGATCATCTCCTGACCACGCGCACCAGC
>Ga0194128_10008465_pt1 | contig 12995 bp, 14 predicted proteins | sample TA2KigCa65mmetaG_FD_148650 | JGI IMG/M metagenome (GOLD analysis project Ga0194128, IMG submission 148650) | Freshwater microbial communities from Lake Tanganyika, Tanzania - TA2015037 Kigoma Deep Cast 65m | ecosystem: Environmental > Aquatic > Freshwater > Lake | place: Tanzania: Lake...
TTTTTATCAGTTAAAATAAATCAAGATTATCTTGATCAACTGTATCGAGATTATTTTGTAGTAGGAAAAAAAGGTGAAAAAATCTATATTATTCAAAACTCTAAATGAACATCAGGCATCCAGAAAAAATTAATAGACCAGATAATCCACTTAAAAAGAAACCAAGCTGGATAAGAGTTAAATTAGAAAACTCACAAAATTACTTAGAGACAAAAAATATTTTAAATAAAAAAAAATTAAACACGGTTTGTGTAGAAGCATCTTGCCCAAATATTTCTGAATGTTGGAGTAAAAAGCATGCAACATTTATGATACTAGGGGATACTTGCACACGGGCATGTAGTTTTTGTAATGTAAAAACTGGAATTCCAATTGATGTTGATGACGAAGAACCAGAAAGAATTGCAGTGGCAGTTCAGGAGTTAGATTTATCACATGTTGTTATAACATCAGTAGATAGAGATGATCTTGACGATGGCGGGGCCTCGTATTTTGCAAAGGTAATTTTACAAATTAAAAAGACTTCAAAAAAAACAACTATTGAGGTTTTGACTCCAGATTTTTTAAAAAAAGGCGAGGCTTTTAAAAAAATCATTGATGCAGGTCCTGATGTTTTTAATCATAACTTAGAAACTGTTCCCAGGCTGTATTTAAAAGTTAGACCTGGATCAAGATATTTTCAATCATTAGATCTTTTAGCAAAAGTAAAAAATTATCAAAAAAATATATTTACAAAATCTGGCTTAATGGTTGGTCTTGGAGAGAAAAGAGATGAACTAATGCAAGTCATGGATGACCTAAGAGTTGCTGAAGTTGATTTTTTAACAGTCGGTCAATATTTGCAGCCAACCATTAAGCACTATCCAGTAGCTGACTATATTACTCCGGATGAATTTAAAGAAATTGAGACTTTGGCCTACTCAAAAGGCTTTTTGCTTGTTTCTTCAAGTCCTATGACAAGATCTTCGTATCATGCAAATGAAGATTTTAATAAACTAAAACAAAAGAGATTACAGAAGCTAATTTAAATTGCCTTTAAAAAGTATAAGTAAAACTTTTTATTTTTCTAAAGAAAATCTAATTAATCTAGTACTTGATATTAATGAGTATAAAAAATTTTTGCCTTGGTGTGTTGATTCAAAAATTCTTGCATCGGAGGATAAAAATAATGAAAAGATAATAACTGCTGATTTAACTATTGGCTATAAACGATTTATAGATACTTACACAAGTAAAGTTATTTATAATAAAAAAAATCACGAGATAGATGTTAGCTGTATAAAAGGAAATTTAAAAAAACTTGTTAATATATGGAGGTTTAAAGAAGTGAACTCTAAGGAATGTGTTATAGATTTTTTAATTGAAATTGAGTTGGAAGGAATATTAAAAAATTTTTTATTAAATAAGTTTTTTGACTATGGATTTGAAAAAATTTTAAAGTCCTTTGAAGAGCAAGCTTATAAAACTATTAAACCTAAAGTTTAGATAAAAGTTGTTCTAGTGTTAAAACTATTTTAAATAAAGTTAGTTTTTGTATTTTTTTTCTTGAATATTTTTTTGAAAAATTAAATTTATAAACTTTAATATTTCTATTTATTGAAATTCCGACGTAGACAAGTCCTATAGGTTTTAAGCTTGTAGCGCCTGTTGGTCCTGCAATTCCTGTTGTTGATATCGATATATTGGCTTTAGTTTTTATAGACAGATTTTTTACCATTAAATATGCAACTTTTTTACTAACAGAACCGTTTTTTTTTATTTGTTTATGAGGAATACCTAAAAGTTTATCTTTAAGCTCGTTCGAATAGGGTATGATTGAGCCAATAAAAAAATTAGAAGCTCCAGAATAACTAGTTATATAAGAAGAGATTAATCCTCCAGTGCAAGACTCTGCACAAGCGATAGTTAATTTTTTGACTTTTAAAATTTTTAAAATTTTTAACCATTTCTTTTTTATAACTAGAGACATAAATAAATTATTAAAAATGTATAAAATCCAGCAATAACATCATCTAAAATTACTCCAAAAGCATTCTTATGTTTTTGGTCGAAGTAATTACAAGGCCATGGTTTTAAAATATCAAATGCTCTAAAAATGAGGAAAGATAATAATATTAGAAAAATTTCTTTACCACATAATAGCAGTGGTATTGATTGTCCTAAAAATTCATCAATTACAATTTCTTTAGGATCTTTTGTTACAAAATATTTATTAATTGTTTGGTCTAAGTAATAAAAGGAATAAACACCTAGCAAAAATATAAAAATAAAAAAAAAAAAAATATTAAAATTAAAAAAAAAAAGAAAGTAAATAGCTACCGTTACAAAAGATGCTAAGGTTCCTGATATTGGTAAGCCTCCAATACCCAACAAAGTAAATAACTTTAAATTTAAATTATTAATTCTTGACAGATGTAATTACCTCACAAGCTACTGCTTTTTCATTACCAATAGTTCCAACTCTATCAGTTGTTTTAGCTTTTACACTCACTTTACTAGAATCTAAACCACAAATTTTTGCAATGTTATTTGCAATTAATATTTTAAATTTTGAAAGATTGGGTTTTTGGATAATAATATTAATATCAATATTTATTATTTTAATATTATTTTTGATTAAAATTTTTAATATTTCTTTTAAAAAAAAAACTGATCTTTTTTTTTTATATTTTTTTGTATTAGGAAAAAGAGTTCCAATATCACCCAGTTTATTAGCTCCAAGCAATGAGTCGACTAAAGCATGCAAAACTGGGTCACCATCAGAGTGTCCTACTGTCCCGAGCTTATATGGAATTTTAAGACCACCTAAATATAAATTATATCCTTTTTCAAGTTTATGAATGTCGTATCCAATGCCATATTTTGAATCTTTTAGAATATCATCTGGATTTGTGATTTTTTTATTACTGTATTCACCTTGTATTTTTTTTAATGGAAGATTATTTTTAATAAAAAGACTAGCTTCGTCGGTAATAGTGTTCTTAATATTTTTTCTAAAAAGATAATAAACTTTTGATAGCTTAAATCCCTGAGGTGTTTGTGCTAATAAAATACTCTTTCTTGGTATAATTTTATTATTATAAACAATAGTTTCATTTGGATTTATATACGGAACAACTGCATCATTTTTTTTTAAATTAAAGATTATTTTTTTGATCAATTTAATACTAACAAAAGGTCTAGCGCCATCATGTATTAAAACATGGGTATATTTTTTTTTATTTATTGATTTGAGGCCTATATAAACAGAGTCTTTTCTTTCTTTACCTCCATAGATAATTTTAATTTTTTTATTTTTAAAAATGTAATTTTTATATTTTTGGTATGCATCTTTATTAACAACCAATGTTACTCTTTTGATAGAGCTTAGACTTGAAATTTTTTTTAGGGATTGATTAATTAATAAATCATTCTCGTATTTTAAAAATTGTTTTGGTATAGTATTTTTAAAACGATGACTATTTCCTGCGGCAACTATTATTGCACAAATGTTCATTATTAAATGATTAGAAAAATCATAAGTTCAAATCCAGTAATATATTTCTCTATATTTATATCAATCGTTTTTGGAATTTTTACTTTATATTCTTTTTCAAATCCCTCACTTTTTAGACTTAATGAAAATAATATAAAGTTCTTAATTATTTTAAATATTTTAATTGCAATTTTTTTTTTTATATTAATTGGATTTAAAATTTTAAACTTGTTCAAAAAAAAAAATTTTCAAAACACAAAAACTAATATTGACTTTTTAAAACACTTTATTTTAGTTACTATTCTACCCGCATTTTTTGTTGCTTTTTTTTCATTACTTTTATTTAACCTGGGTATTGAAAAATGGTTTGACAAAAAAATAAATGAAGTAGTTTCAAATTCAGTTGAAGTTGCAAAAAATTATCTTGAGGAAAATCAAAATTCTATAAAAGCAGAAATATCTGCAATGTCATCAGATCTTAGTAGAAATATTAATATTTATCATAATAACAAAAATATTTTTCAAAATTATTTTGATCAGCAATCCATATTTAGAAAAATAGCTGAAGCATATTTAATTAATAACAATGGAGATATAATTTTATCGACGTCATTTACAAATAAAGAGCAATATTTTAAGCCAATTAAAACTTTCATGGACATGGCTGAAAAAGGTCAAACGGTTTTAATTTCTGATGCAAATAAAAACCAAACTAATGGCTTAGTAAAATTAGATTCAATAGATAATCTTTATTTATATGTTGTACGGTATGTAGACCCAGAAACTGTAAAATTTTTAAAACAAACTGGAGAGTCATCAAGTTTTTATTATACTTTAAAAGATAACAATTTTGGTTTGCAGGTAACTTTTGCAACTGTGTATCTTATAATCGTTACATCTTTGCTCCTGTTATCTAGTAATTATGCAATAAACGTTGCAAACAAAATATCTCAACCAATTAACAAATTAATTTTAGCTGTAGCAGGAATTTCAAAGGGTCATAAACCTAAATTAGTTGCAGAAGATGAAAATGAAGAATTTAAGAAGCTCTACTCAACTTTTAATGAAATGTCAGAGCAAATTGAAGACCAAAAACAAAAAATTATTTTAAATGAGAGATATAAAGCCTGGGAGATTGTTGCAAGAAAGTTAGCTCATGAGATTAAAAACCCATTAACACCAATTTTATTATCAATAGATCAAATAAAAGAAAAATTTTTAAACCAAGATATAAAGAAGGGTAATGGTGAATTTAAAAATTATTTAGATATTATTTCAAGACAAGTTTCTGATATTGGAAAACTTGCAAACGAATTTTCGGATTTTGCGAGAATGCCATCTGCTGAAAAAAGAGAAAATAATTTGAGAAAATTGATAGAAGAGAATATTAGTTTAATGAAGCTATCAGCCAAAGATATTGATTTTGATTTTAATTATCAATGTTCAAGTGAATTTTATGTGTTTGATAGGAGTCAAATTTCAAGAGTTATTATAAATATTTTAAAAAATTCAATTGAGGCTATTGATGAAAAAAAGCTAAAATCTAATTTTAAAGGAAATATAAAAGTATTAGTTGTTCAATTTGAAAATTTTATAAAAATTAAAGTCGAAGATAATGGTATAGGCTTTAAAAATATAGATTTAGATACTGCTTTGCCATTACAAACAACAAAAAAAACAGGAAGTGGACTTGGACTTTCAATAGTTAACAAAATATTGGATCAGCACAATGGTAATCTTAAAATATTCAAAAGTGAAGAAGGTGCTAAAGTCGAAATTAATATTGGTATAAATTAAGTATGAGTTATGAAGTTTTAGTAGTTGATGATGAGAAAGATATACGATTTGCAATTAACACACTTTTATCAGATCAGAATTATATAGTTAGAGAAGCAGATACAGTAAAAAAAGCTCTAGAAGAAATTAAAAAAAAAATTCCTGATCTTGTAATTTTAGATGTTTTATTGGATGAAAAAGACAGAGATGGAATTTATGTTCTTAAAAGTATTAAAGAAATTCATAAAAATCTACCAGTTATAATGATCTCTGGGCATGCAAACATTCAAATAGCCGTTGATTCAATAAAATTAGGTGCTTTTGAGTTTTTAGAAAAACCTTTTAATAAAGATAGATTACTAAACTTTATAAAAAGGGGAATTGAAAACTCTAATTTAAAACAAGAAAATTTTAAATTAAAAAAAAACTTATTCTTTTCAAATGAAATAATTGGAAATTCTTCACAGATAGTAAAGTTAAAACAATTAATTGATAAATTCTCAAAGGCTGAAAGTAGGATATTAATATCTGGACCACCTGGATCTGGAAAGGAATTGATTAGCAGAGTAATACACCAGAAATCTAACAGAGGAGACGAAGCTTTTGGAATTGTAAACGGTGCTATTTTAGATCCGCAACATTTCGATTATGAATTATTTGGAAGTGAAAAAGATAATTTGACTAATGTTGGATATTTTGAGCGAAATAATAGAGGAACACTATTAATAGATAATATCGTTGATATTCCACTTGAAACCCAAGGTAAAATCTTAAGAGTTTTATCAGATCAGAAATTTAAAAGAGTAGGGGGTAATAAAGAAATTGTAGTTGATTTACGAGTTATTTCATCCACTTCAAAAAATTTAAAAGATGAAGTAGACAAAGGAAATTTTAGAGAGGATCTGTTTCACAGAATAAATGTCATTTTAATTGAGACACCTTATTTAAAAGATATAAAAGATGATATTCCTTTATTAATAAATTATTTTAATAAAAAAATATCAGAAGTTAACAATTTAAAGCCTATTGAAATTAATAGTAAAAATATAAGATTTTTTGATTACCATTGGCCTGGAAATATCAGAGAGCTTAGAAATTTAATTGAAAGAATTGTGATACTTGCATCTGGTAATAGTGATGGCGTAGATAAAATTATTTCAGAGTCTTTAATGTTATCTTCCTCAAAAGAAGTTGATACAGACTCTTATGAATATCCATTAAAGCAAGCTAGAGAAAAATTTGAAAAAAACTATCTTTCTATTCAGCTTAATAGAAATAACGGAAATATAGCTAAAACTGCAGATTTTATTGGAATGGAAAGAACCGCTCTTCATAGAAAACTTAAATCATTAGGTTTAATTTAAAAAAAAATTACTAACAATTTCAATTTTTACTAGTTTTAAGTATTTTTTTTCTTAAAAAAGTCTAAATAAAAAATATGACGATAAAAGTTGCAATTAATGGATATGGTAGAATTGGAAGAAACATACTAAGAGCTCACTACGAAACTAATAAAAGTCGAGATTTACAAATAGTAGCAATTAACGATCTTGGTGATCCAAAAACTAACGCTCATCTTACCCAGTACGATACTGCTCATGGGATATTTGGTAAAAAAGTATCAACAAAAGAGAATTATATTTTAGTTGATAATGATAAAATTGAAGTAACTGCAAATAAAAATCCAGAAACATTACCCTGGAAAAAACTTGGAATAGATTTAGTTCTTGAGTGTACTGGACTTTTTACGACCAAAGAAAAAGCATCTTCACACATTAAAGCTGGATGTAAAAAAGTTATTATTTCAGCACCAGGTGGCAAAGATGTGGACAACACTATTGTGTTTGGTGTCAATCATAAATCTTTAAAAAAAACTGATACAGTAATTTCAAACGCTTCATGTACTACAAATTGTCTAGCGCCAATTGCTAAAGTTTTAAATGACAGTATAGGCATAGAGTCGGGCTTAATGAATACAATTCACTCATATACTAACGATCAGGTATTAACTGATGTGTATCATGAAGACTTAAGAAGAGCACGATCTGCAACTTCATCAATGATACCAACTAAAACAGGAGCTGCTGCTGCGGTCGGTTTAGTTCTTCCTGAATTAAATGGAAAATTAGATGGTTTTGCAATTAGAGTTCCAACGATTAATGTATCCTTAGTTGATTTTAGTTTTGTTAGCAAAAAAAAAACTAATGTTGATGAGGTTAACAGCTTAATTAAAAGTGCGAGTGAAAAAGCTTTTAAAAATATTATTGCATACAATACCGAACCATTAGTTTCTGTTGATTTTAACCATAATTCACATTCAAGTATTTTTGACTCAACTCAGACCAGAGTATCTAGTGATGGTAAACTCGTGAAAGTTTTATCTTGGTATGATAATGAGTGGGGTTTTTCAAATCGTATGCTTGATACATCAATTGCTTTTATGCAGTTAAGTTAAAACGGTTTGATTTAAAATATTTTATTGTTAAAAATAAATATCCGCGCCCTTAGCTCAGCTGGATAGAGCAACGGTTTTCTAAACCGTGGGTCAGAGGTTCGAATCCTTTAGGGCGCGCCAAATTAATTAAATTTACATAAATTGAAAACGCGTAAGAAATTTTATACTTATTTAATTTGTTCAAGTCTTAAAAATAAAAAATTAATAAGTTATGCTGGATATACAGATAATTTAAAAAAAAGATTAGAAAAACATAATACAGGTAAGGGTGCTAAATTTACTAGAGGTAAAAAATGGTTTCTAATTTTTAAAAAAGTTTTTTGTACTAAAAGTTTAGCTATGAAATTTGAGCATAGGTTAAAAAATGACAGAAAGTATAGAAAAAAATTGATAAAAAATTTTCAATCAAAAGTTGTAATTTTAAATTAAGTGTTTATTAGAAATTTTAAAACAATATATTCCTCGAAGTTAAAACTTATATAAGGAAAAAATAACATATGAATAAAGTACGAATAGCTTTGTTTACGATTTTCGCAGCAGTTATTACTTTAGTGATTTCTTCTGCTAGTTCGTATGCAAATCAAACTAGAGAAGCTGTAGTGAAGCGAGGCAATGTAAATTGCGGAGTATCACAAGGTGTACCTGGTTTCTCAAACGCTGATGCATCAGGTAATTGGTCAGGAATTGACGTTGACTTATGCAGAGCAGTTGCTGCCGCTGTGTTAGGTGATGCAAAAAAAGTTAAATACTTTCCATTAAGCGCAAAAGACAGATTTGAAGTTTTGAAAGCCGGCGAGATTGATATGCTAGCTAGAAATACTACCTGGACTCTTGCTAGAGATGGTGGTCTTGCACTTGATTTCGTGGGTGTAAATTTTTACGACGGCCAAGGCTTTATGGTTAGGAAAGCTGCAAACATCAATTCAGCAAAAAAATTAAATAATGCTAAAGTGTGCGTAGAAACTGGAACAACAACTGAGCTTAACCTTAGAGATTATTTTAATGCTAATAAATTAAAATATGAGCCAGTATCATTCACTAAAGCTGATGAAGCAGTTGCTGCATACGACCAAGGTCGATGCGATGTATACACAACTGATAAATCTGGTTTAGCAGCAAACAGAACTAAGACAAAAAATCCTGCTGATCATATTATATTGCCAGAAACTATTTCCAAGGAGCCATTAGGACCAGTTGTAAGAGGTAATGATGAGAATTGGGCAAATATTGTTAGATGGTCATTAAACGTTATGATCGAAGCTGAGGAATTTAATGTTAATGCAGCTAATGCAGATTCATTAAAGTCTACTGACAACCCAGTTATTAAAAGACTTCTAGGTGTTGAAGGTGAGACTGGTAAAAATCTTAGTTTATCAAATGAATGGAGTATAAATATTATCAAACAGGTAGGAAACTACGGTGAAAGCTATGCAAGAAACGTAGGTCCGACAACTCCTGTTGGATTACCAAGAGGACTTAATCAATTATGGTCTAAAGGTGGAATATTATACGCTCCGCCAGTAAGATAATTTTTTATTACTAGATTTTAAAGGCCGCATTTTTGCGGCCTTTAATTTAAAAATTATGCTTGGTATAAAAAATCAAATTCTAAAAAATTTACAGCCAAGATACTTAATCCCACAAGTTTTACTGATAATCATTTTTGCAGGTATAATTTATTATTTTACCAATAACGCAGGAATAAATATGAAAGCTAGAAATATTTCTTCTGGCTTTGATTTTTTAAATACAAATTCCGGTTTTGATGTTCAATTTAGTTTAATACCTTATTCTGGTTCATCAAGTTATGGAACTGCTTACCTTGTTGGCTTATTAAATACTCTTTTAGTTGCTTTTATTGGAATAATATTTGCAACAATAATTGGTTTTATAATTGGAATTTCTAGGCTTTCTAATAACTGGTTACTTAATAAGTTTGCAGCTATCTACGTAGAATTATTTAGGAATTTACCATTAATTTTGCAAATTTTTTTTTGGTATTTTGCAGTTTTAAGAGCTCTACCTGAAACAAAAGATAGTATAACTTTTTTTAGCTCAGTTTTTATAAACCTTCAGGGTATATATATTCCAAAGTTTATATTTAAAAATTTTCATTTCATTACTTATGGATTTGTAATTGCTTTAATTACAATTTTTTTGTTAAGTTATTTTTCAAAAAAATTATTTTATGAAAAAGGTATTGCAATTCCTGTATTTAAATATTCCGTACTAATTATAATACTTTTACCCATAGTTTTTGCTTTAATTGGAGGCACAACGTATGTGGTTGAATATCCTGTACTTAAAAAAAATTACGGGATTGCTAATTTTGTAGGAGGTGTAAAGTTAGTCCCTGAATTTATAGCTTTAGCCTTGTCACTATCAGTTTATACTGCTGCCTTTATAGCAGAAAACGTAAGAGCTGGAATTTTAGCGATAAGTAAAGGACAAAAAGAGGCTGCAAAATCTTTAGGATTTAATAATTCGCAAAGTTTAAAATTAATAATAATTCCTCAAGCACTAAGAGTTATTATTCCTCCAACAACAAACCAATATTTAAATTTAACAAAAAACTCCTCTTTGGCAGCGGCAATTGGTTATCCGGATTTAACAGGAGTTTTTGCTGGAACATCGCTTTCTCAAACTGGTAAAGCGATTGAAATTATTTTTATAGTAATGATGACCTATTTAACAATAAGTCTTTTTATTTCATTGTTATTAAATTGGTACAACAAGAAAATTGCATTAGTTGAGAAGTAGAATGAGAGAAAGTAAAATTTATAATTGGCTCAAAGAGAATTTTTTTTCAACTTGGTATAATTTTCTAATATCAATTCTTATTCTAGTTATAATTTTTTACTCAATACCAAATTTTATTGAATGGGCTTTTATTGATTCAACATTTAAAGGCACAACCAAACAAGACTGCAAAAGTGATGGAGCATGTTGGGTATTTGTAAAGGTATGGTTTGAAAAATTTATATATGGTTTTTATCCTGCTGACCAGATTTGGAGAGTTAATATAGTTTTTATTTCTCTTTTATTAATTGTTGCATTAGCTTTTTTCATTAGACAAAAATTTAAATTATATATTATTTTATTTTTAATTTTTATATTCCCAGTAATTTCCTTATTCATTCTTCGCGGCGGCGCAGGACTGCCTTACGTTGAAACAAGAGTTTGGGGCGGTTTATCACTTACTTTTATTTTAACTTTTTTTGGAATTGTAATTTCTTTTCCTTTAGGTGTTCTATTAGCGTTGGGTCGAAGGTCAGAACTTCCAGTATTTAGATATTTTTCAATTATGTTTATAGAATTTTGGAGAGGTGTTCCCTTAATTACAGTTTTGTTTGCAGCAGCGGTAACTTTTCCTCTTTTTTTACCTGCGAATGCTTCAGTAGATAAATTACTTAGAATTGCTATTGGTCTTGCAATCTTTGAGTCTGCCTATATTGCAGAAGTTGTTAGAGGTGGTTTGCAATCACTTCCCAAGGGTCAATATGAAGCCGCAAAGTCTCTAGGTATGGGTTATTGGAAAATGAATTTTTTAATAATTCTACCCCAAGCTATAAAAACTGTTTTACCAGGTATAACCAATACCTTTATTGCTCTTTTTAAAGACACACCTCTAATATTGCTTGTAGGCCTTGCTGAACTTCTCGGCATGGTGAATTTAGCTAAATCAAATTCGTATTGGCTAGGTATGGCTATAGAGGGTTATGTGTTTACAGCTATTGTTTTTTGGTTCTTTTGTTATTTATTAAGTCTGTATACACAAAGTTTGGAAAAAAAATTTAGTACAGAAAGAAAAACATGAACGAACCTATAATTAAACTTACATCAGTAAATAAATGGTTTGGTAAATTTCAAGTTTTAAAAAACATTAATATGTCCGTTAATAAAGGTGAAAAAGTAATCATTTGTGGTCCCTCTGGCTCTGGAAAATCGACATTAATACGTTGCATTAATAGATTAGAGGAACACCAAGAAGGTACTATTATAGTTGATGGAATTGAACTTAATCAAAATATTACGAATATCGATAAGATTAGAGGTGAAGTTGGTATGGTATTTCAGCAGTTTAACTTATTTCCGCATTTAACTGTGCTTGATAATTGTGCACTTGCACCTTCATGGGTAAGAAAATTACCAAAGAAAAAAAGTGAGGAGGTTGCAATGGAATATTTATCAAAAGTAAAAATTGCAGATCAAGCCAAAAAATTTCCTGGGCAACTTTCGGGAGGCCAACAACAAAGGGCTGCAATTGCAAGAGCATTATGCATGGAACCAAAGATTATGCTCTTTGATGAACCAACATCTGCTTTAGATCCAGAAATGATCAAAGAAGTGTTAGATGTTATGATTGATCTTGCAAATGGAGGCATGACAATGGTTGTTGTCTCTCATGAAATGGGATTTGCTAAAACTGTAGCTGATAAAATAGTATTTATGGATGAAGGAACAATAGTTGAAAGTAAAAAAACTAAAGAATTTTTTGAAAATCCAGAAAATGAGAGAACGAAATTATTTTTAAGCCAAATTTTAAGATAATTCTAATGCGTTATATTTTTGCCTTAATACTATTTTTATTTGCTGAAAAAACTTACGCTCATGTTGAGCATTATAAAAATTTTAAATTAGTTGAATTTGATATTTATAGAAATAATGAATTAGTTGGTCATCATAAAGTTAAAGTAAATATTAAAGATAAGAGTACCAAGGAAGTTATAACTGACATTGCAATAAATATTAAATTACTTGGTATTAATATTTATTCATATAAGTCCGATGGAATTGAAATTTATAAAAATAATGAATTAATTGAATTTAAATCAAAAACAAAAGATGGAAGTTACAATGATTTTTGTAATATTAAACAGCAATCTAAAGGGAAATATTCATTTAATGGCTTAACAGAAGATAAAAAATACATATTCGATTTAGATAAAAGTTTTTATTTAGGAACATGGTGGAACCACGACTCATTATTAAATAATAATTTTATTTTAGGACAAAGTTGCAGAAATACACAAACTAAAATTACTTTTTTAAAAAAAGAAAAATTAAAAATTAGTGATAAAGAGCAAGTTGTTCAATTTTTTAATATAACTGGTGACAATCTAAATGTGAACGTTGGTTATACTGAGAATGATTTGAGATGGGTAGCTATGGATTTTTCTTTAAAAGGTGAATGGAATTATAAATTAAAAGCCCTAGATTAAATTAAGCAGTTTTTTCAACATAGAACTGACTTACATCAGTATGTCTGCTTTCAAATCCAATCTGACA